>Ga0209374_1000145_pt1 | contig 81482 bp, 75 predicted proteins | sample SaaInlLV_DNA_10m_FD_184683 | JGI IMG/M metagenome (GOLD analysis project Ga0209374, IMG submission 184683) | Marine microbial communities from expanding oxygen minimum zones in the Saanich Inlet - SI075_LV_DNA_10m (SPAdes) (version 2) | ecosystem: Environmental > Aquatic > Marine > Unclassified ... | reverse complement strand
CTGAGATGGCTCCTCTTTTATTGTGGCTGGACAGTAAGACAACGGCAGTTAGCCCTTCTTTTTAAAATCAGCTTCTAATGTGTGTCAGCAGGATCATCTGTATCAACGACAGGCGTTTACCCTCCCCCGTGCCTTGAGATGCACCCCACCCCATAGGCTCAGCTAACTCAAAGGGAACCTGTTAAGGCCAACGTCGCAGTATCAAGCGAACACCAAAACTACGTGTTAAATGTTGTACGATTGTTGTACTAAAGAAATTAACGGGGGTGGCGAGAACATAAACCCTTGATTAAATTTATTTTTAATTCACTTATTAGCAGAAGAACTCTTCCTCCCGAAGGAAGTGCGCTACCAGGCTGCGCCACACACCGAGGCGCGCAGAGTAGCAAAAAGGGGAAATGGGGTGAAGAGAGCAGCACGCCGGGCTAATAAACACCCGACCATTTCGCAACACCTTGACTCAATAGACTGAACCCAGCCACCACAGCCATCAACAAGAAAATCAATAAAATCGGGCGAAACGGCCTACGATCGGTCGCATTGACCCCCCGCTCCAAAAAACCATCGACTCTCGCCTGGTCCGCATCAGAGAGTTGTTGTGGTTGGGCAGCCGGTGTGTTCTCGCTAGCCTGGTGCATCCGTCATCACTTGCCTGGGCTTTGGCGCCACTCTAAAGCTTAACGCTAGAGAGGCCAAGCTATTGTCAACTATGTTCAGCGCCTCGCTCGTCGATGATCAGGTTTAGTTCAACCATGATGTTCCCCCGGTTTTCAAAAAAAAGACAATATGAGGCTGGCGGAGAGAAATTAAACGATGCAAAGCGCACTGCATTGCTTCGGCCCACCGCGCGTCAAGTGATACGCAAACGCATATACGCAAGGGTGAGCCAATTGCTAACGGGCACTTCTAAATTGGTGCGATGGCTCAGTCCTCCATGTTGCCTGATTTGCAAGGAGGTGCATGGCGGTCAGCGGGCCATCTGCCTTCTATGCGAAATGAAGCTCCCCCAAAACACCCTTTCCTGCCGCCAGTGTGGCTTACCGCTGAGCACCAAGATCCGCAGGCCCTCAACACAAGGACCCCCCTCAGAGCGATGCATCGCCTGTTATCGCCACCCACCTCACTTTAGCCAAACACTGGCGCCGTTCCTCATGCAGACAGGGATGCGGGAACTGATTCAGCTCTGGAAATTTCGAGGCCAATCGCAACTAACACCCTTGCTTGCCGCGCTCTTTGAGTCAGCAGCCCCATTCGAGTACACACGATCACTACCGGAATCGGCGGTCTTAGTACCCGTGCCTACACAATGGCGCCGGCAAATTCGTCGCGGGTTTGACCACACCTGGTTATTGGCCGAGGCACTACGATGGCAATTACCGGACAAATACGAGGTAAAACCCTGGATGCAAAACACCCGCTACCAGACCCCTCAACATCAACTCAATCGCAGGACACGAATACAGAGGGGGGCAGATCGGTTTGTGGTACACCGCGGTGTAGCGGGTCGACATATCATTTTGATCGATGATGTGATGACGACTGGCTCCACTGTTCGGTCGGCAGCCGCCGCCTGCGCCAAGGGTGGAGCCGAATCTATTTCAGTTTGGTGTCTGGCCAGAACTCCTCCAGAAGACAAAACGACAGACGCGTTAAGATAGCGCTCTTTACTCACGGGCGGTCATATGACACACCCTTTCGAAAACCTAACTCCAGATCGTGTGGTGAGCTGCGTAGAAGCGATTGGTCTGCACAGTGATCTCAGACTGCTTGCGCTCAACAGCTATGAAAACCGGGTTTATCAAGTGGGCCTGGATGACGCCGATCCGATTATTGTGAAGTTTTATCGGCCAGGTCGCTGGACGCTCGCGCAAATTCAGGAAGAGCACACGTTTGCCCTAGAACTCGCATCGAGCGAGTTATCCGTCGTCGCGCCCATGACAATCGGCAAGGATACCCTTCATGAGGCTGATGGCTTTCTGATCGCCGCCTTCCCCCGCCGCGGTGGGCACGCACCGGAGCTTGATAATTTTGACCACTTATTGGGCCTCGGGCGGACGTTGGGCAGGCTCCATCGCGTCGGCCAAGCGGCGCCATTTACAAGTCGTATTTACTATACTCTCGAGCGCTGGCTCATCGAGCCCATAGACTATCTTGCTCGGAACTGGATACCGGAAGAACTGCGCCCAGCCTGGGATAGCCTGGGCAAAGATCTCATCGATAGGGCGACACGACTGATGTCTGACTATGACCCCACAAAAGGCATCCGGCTTCATGGGGACTGTCACGTGGGCAATATTCTTTGGCGAGATGACACGCCTCACTTTGTTGATCTGGATGACTGCGTCACCGGACCCGCCATTCAGGACCTGTGGATGTTTTTATCCGGGGATCGTCACCAAATGGAGCAGCAGCTGTCCGAACTCATTACTAGCTACGAAGATTTTAACGATTTCGACTCCCGGGAAATCAAGTGGATTGAGGCGCTGCGCACGGCACGCATGGTCTATTACAGCGCTTGGTTGGCGCGGCGCTGGGATGACCCAGCATTTCCAGCAGCGTTTCCCTGGTTTGGGCAGGCGAGATATTGGTCAGATCAGATTTTGGCGTTGCGTGAGCAACTCGCCTTAATGGAGGAGCCACCGTTGCGGCTTTTATAAGCTATCCACCTCGACGAGCCCCAGGGAATAACAGGGTCCACAACCAAAACCAGAACCGATTTTTGGACAGCACATAGTGATCCAGCTCCCGAAATTGCGCCGCTGTTTTATCTGGGTCGGCATAGAGATCTGCTCGAGTGTATCGAGGTTCAGCTGGGTCCAATTTCTTGACTACGCAAGCGGGGTTGCCCGCAACCACCGAGTTGGCGGGGACATCATGGGTAACCACTGCTCGAGCGGCCACAACGCTATTATCACCAATGGTGACGCCTTTCAGTATCGTTGCGTGATCCCCCACCCAGACGTTATGGCCCAGATACACCGGGGTAGGATCTTGTGCGCGATTGATCCTGTCATACAAGCCATGCCAGTCTGAGTCTGTGATATAGGCGCCATTTGCCAACATGCAGCCATCGCCCAACACGATCTCATCACTGGCACTGATGCGCGATCCGGGGCTCATCAAGCACGCCGCCCCCAACGTAATGCTTCCTTGTCCTGCGTCTCGGCCCCATACGCCGATCTGTACCCGCTGGCTGGTGGTGTTGATTGCGGTAAAAGAGTGACCTATCGAAATATTAGGTCCGGAAATATCGATGTACCAAGGCGACATAATGGTCGCATGCCGACCCAAATGAGCGCAGCGTGGCCGAATGAACCAATGGATCCAGGCATCGCGAAACTGCAGGTAGGCCCGCTTCACCCAAAATGGACGGAGATCTTCTCTCATAAAAATACTGTCTTCGTTCGACCCTCTCTCGTCGGAGTATGATGGCAAGGTGACCATGACTGCGCAAACAACCCCTAAAAAAATCCTGCCAAACGTGATCGTCACAGATCAACTTGGCCCTCATCCTGATCTATTGTCGGTGGTACAACGTCACCGTAAGCATCTCTGGCGCAAACCTTGCCCGGAACATACCCGTGACGCGTTCCGCATACTCCAACAAACGCTCGAAAATGAGCCCCGCCCATTGGTACTTGATTCTTTTTGTGGCACGGGGATGAGTACCGCCTTGCTTGCGGATCGCTACCCTAACAGCTGGGTGGTGGGAATCGATCAGTCTGCCCACCGTCTGGCTAAGCACCAAGGCACGCAACGCGACAATTACCTCTTGCTCCGCGCCGAGGCTGAATCTTTCTGGGCCTGCCTTGCTGAAGCCAAGGTCAGACTGCAATCACACTGGATGCTGTACCCCAACCCGTGGCCAAAGGCGTCCCAACTCAAACGCCGCGTTCACGGGCATGGCGCCTTTCCCTTGCTATCGAAACTGGGTGGATCGCTTGAGATGCGGACCAATTGGAACATCTTCGCAACAGAGTTTGCTCAAGCAGCGGCAGTAATCGGCCTCTTGGGTACATGCGAAGCCTATACCTCAGCATCGCCTCTGACGCTCTTTGAAAAAAAATATCAGCAGCGTGGTCACGAGCTGTGGCGTTTTCACGGAGAATTCTACCGCTAGCGGAATATGGAGGCCTGAGATACCCTGCGCGACCAATAAAGTGATATCCCACTCGGTAAAAGGGATCAACCATGACAGCAACACAGCGTGAAGGCATTGAACAGATGCATAATGGCGATCCCATCTGGGAACGGATCCGCAATGAAACGCGTGAAGCTGCCAAAGCCGAGCCGGTTTTAGCGAGCTTTCTGCACGCGACTATTCTTAATCATGATGAGCTGGAGTGTGCGCTGAGCTTTCATCTGGCGAACTTGCTGGATAGCCCCTCCGCACCTGCCATGATGCTCCGCGAAGTGATTCTTGAGGCACTGCAGGATGAAGACGGTATCCGATGTGCGATAAGAGACGATCTCAACGCCATTCTCGACCGCGACTCTGCCTGCCACAACCTCTATATCCCCTTTCTCTATCTCAAAGGTTTCCAGGCGCTGCAGATTCACCGTGTTGGGCACTGGTTATGGGAGCATGAGCGGCAGCCGCTGGCACACTTTTTACAAAGTCAGATGGCCAGACAGTTCGCGATCGACATTCACCCTGCAGCACGCTTTGGACGCGGCATTATGCTCGACCACGCGACCGGCCTAGTGGTGGGCGAAACCGCCGTGGTCGGTAATCGGGTATCAATCCTGCAATCAGTGACCCTGGGTGGCACCGGAAAAGAGGACGGGGATCGGCACCCAAAAATTGCAGACGGTGTGCTGATCAGTGCGGGCGCAAAGATACTGGGCAACATTCACGTCGGCGAGGGTGCCAAAGTGGGCGCTGGGTCGGTCGTCCTGCAGGACGTTCCCGCACACACCACGGTGGCGGGTGTGCCTGCTAGAGTGGTGGGAAAACCGACCTCCAGCTCACCGGCGCTGGATATGGACCACGCGATTCCCGAATCTCAGTGGTAGGCGGGAGATAACTCGGTCACCGCCTCGACCATAGCCGCAACATGCTCGGGATCAATCCCGGGCGTCACGCCGTGACCTAGGTTGAAAATATGACCAGTCCCCTCACCGTATGAGTCCAGAATCTGGGCCACCTCGGCGCGGATTCTGTCGGGCGAGGCATTGAGTAACGTTGGATCCATATTGCCCTGTAAGCTCACTCTGTGGCCCACTCTGGAACGCGCCAAACCAATATCGGTAGTCCAATCAAGTCCAACGGCATCAGCGCCACACTCAGCGATCGCCTCCAGCCACTGTCCGCCCCCCTTGGTAAATACGATTACCGGCACTCGGCAACCGTCGGCCTCTCTGGGCAGTTGCTCAATGATCTCGGTCATATAGCGCAGGGAAAACTCCCGGTATGCATCATGACTCAGCGATCCTCCCCAAGTGTCGAAAATCTGCAATGCCTGAGCGCCATGACGCACCTGTTCTGAGAGATAAACCGCAACAGATTGCGCCAGTTTTGATAGCAATTGGTGCATGATTTTTGGCTCGTTAAAGGCCAATGACTTGACCTTGGCAAAGTCTTTGCTAGAACCGCCCTCCACCATGTAGGTCGCCAGCGTCCAGGGACTGCCGGCAAATCCGATTAGGGGCACGCTGCCTTTAAGTTCTCTGCGAATCAAGGCCACTGCGTCCATGACATACCCCAGCTCATTGGCTGCTCGCTCGGGTTCAAGCGCCGCAATTTCTGCAGCGGAGGATACCGGGCGCTCAAACCGAGGGCCCTCCCCCTCGGAAAAATAAAGTCCAAGGCCCAAAGCGTCCGGTATCGTCAGGATATCGGAGAAGAGAATAGCCGCGTCCATGGCGTATCGCCTGAGTGGCTGCAGAGTGACCTCACAAGCGAGTTCTGGGTTCGTACACAGAGCCATAAAGCTTCCTGCTTCTGCCCGGGTAGCGCGATATTCGGGCAGATACCGTCCCGCTTGGCGCATCATCCAAACAGGCGTCCTATCGACGGGTTCCCGCAACAGTGCGCGCAGGAATCGGTCATTTTCCAAGCTGGTCATGCTTTCGACTCTCTCTTTTCTAGTCTTGTTATGGCTGTTTACAGTAGCCGGGGACCCCCGGTAATCCAGCGCACCGCTCCACACATTAGGAGGCGCTGCTGACACTCATAGATCGAGGTAATCCAGAATGCCCTCAGCTGCTTGGCGCCCCTCCCAAATGGCCGTCACCACCAGATCTGACCCCCGAACCATATCACCTCCAGCGAAGATCTTGGGATTGGCTGTTTGAAACTTGAAAGTCTGCTCTTCAGGGGCGATCACGCCGTCCCAGTCGTTACAAGTCACTCCCGCATTGGCAAACCAGTCCGCCGGATCCGGCTGAAAACCAAAGGCCATAATGATCGCATCCGCCTCGATGACAACCTCGCTGCCCGGCACCGACTCCGGCCGTCGACGCCCGTCCTGACCTGGCTCACCTAAGCGGGTCTCTACGACTTTTATCCCTATGGCTTCACCGAAATAATCCATGACTTCAACAGGCTGACGATTGAATAAAAACTGCACGCCTTCTTCTTTTGCGTTTGCGACCTCGCGCCGCGAGCCAGGCATGTTTTCCTCGTCCCGTCGGTAAACACAGTAAACCCGATCTGCCTGTTGTCGAACCGCAGTTCGAACACAATCCATGGCGGTATCTCCCCCCCCAAGTACCACCACAGTTTTTTCTCGCAGATCGATGTACTCATCTGAGTCACGGGGGTAGTCCATTTTTTCATTGACGTTGGCAATGAGGTAATCGAGCGCTTTGTAAACGCCGGGCAAATCCTCGCCAGAGAACCCACCCTCCATTGCCTTGTAGGTACCCATGCCCAGAAACACGGCATCATAATCTGCCAGGAGCTGATCGATAGTGATGTCGCGACCGATCTCGGTATTGAGCTGAAACTCGATACCCATCCCCTCAAATACCTCGCGGCGGCGCTGCATAACCTGCTTTTCCAGTTTGAACTGGGGAATGCCAAAGGTTAGCAGCCCACCTATTTCCGGATATCGATCGAATACAACCGCCCTGACGCCATTGCGGGTGAGAATATCTGCACAGCCAAGGCCCGCGGGACCAGCACCGATAATCGCTACTTTTTTATCTGTGGGTACAACATCTGAAAGGTCAGGCCGCCAACCCATGGCCAGCGCTGTATCTGTGATGTATTTCTCAGAGTTGCCAATTGTCACCGCACCAAATCCTTCGTTCAGCGTGCAGGCGCCTTCGCACAAACGATCTTGAGGACAAACGCGCCCGCAGACCTCGGGCAAGGTGTTGGTTTGATGGCTGAGTTCTGCCGCCTCAAAAAGGTTACCTTCGGCCAGAAGCTTCAGCCAGTTTGGGATAAAATTGTGTACTGGACACTTCCATTCGCAGTAGGGGTTGCCGCACTCAAGACAACGATGTGACTGCTCCACCGCCTGCGTCTGAGTGTAGGGGTCATAAATCTCTACAAAGGCTTCAGTTCTCGCCTCCATATTCTTTTTACCGGGGTCTCTGCGATCAACGTCGAGAAACTGAAACGGATTGGCCAGTCGGGTGCTCATACTTAATTGCGCCTCAGTCGGTATCCCGCAGTCGCGAGAGAAGTTGGTTGATATCAGCGGCCTTGGGTTTTACCAGCCAAAATTTACCCACATAATCTTCGAAGTTCTCCAACAAGTGCGCGCCCCACACCGAGCTCGTCTCGGTGACGAACTCCCGGATATTATCTCGCAGGAAGTGTCGATGCGCTTCCATTGACTCCGCTGCCACACGATGGATCTCGACCAGCTCGCTGTTATAACGGTCAATAAATGCACGGTCCTCATCCAGCACAAACGCCAATCCTCCCGTCATGCCGGCGCCAAAATTCACGCCCGTAGGACCGAGTACCGTCACTAGTCCTCCCGTCATGTATTCGCAGCAATGATCACCAGCACCCTCTATCACTGCATGGGCGCCGGAGTTACGCACCGCAAAGCGCTCGCCAGCGACACCCGCAGCGAAGAGCCGGCCGCCTGTCGCACCATAAAGGCAGGTATTGCCAACGATACTGGTTATACGGCTTTCGAAACGACTGCCTTGAGGCGGAGATACCACAAGCTTGCCACCGGCCATACCTTTACCGACATAATCGTTGCAATCACCCTCGAGGTACATGTGTAAACCGCCCGCATTCCAGACCCCAAAACTTTGGCCCGCGGTACCCGTGAGTTTCACAATAACCGGGTTGGTCTCCATCCCGTTGTTACCATAGCGCCTTGCGATTTCTCCCGATAAACGGGCGCCAACCGAGCGGTCGCAGTTAGTCACTACATAAGAGAATGTGCCGCCACTCGCAGATTCAATCGCGGGCAATATGTCTGCGACCATCTGATTAGCCTTATCAGCTGTGTCAAATGGATCATTACTGCTGACCTGACAAAACTGGGGCTGATCCGCAGCGTCTTCATCAATCCAGAGAATGGGATCCAGATCGAGGCTTTGCTGCTTGGCGGTTTCCCCAGGTAGCCGTTCCAGCAAATCGACCCGTCCAATCAAATCCTCAAGCTTGGCGACACCTAGTTTGGCAAGCCACTCCCGCGTCTCGTTGGCCACGAAAGTGAAGAAATTAACGACACGTTCGACGTCACCCACAAAATGTGTCTGACGCAAAGTTGCGTTTTGTGTCGCCACACCGGTCGCACAATTATTGAGATGACAAATACGTAGATACTTGCAGCCCATCGCCACCATCGGCGCAGTACCGAAACCAAAACTTTCTGCACCCAAAATCGCCGCCTTCACCACATCGAGGCCGGTCTTCATTCCACCATCTGCCTGGAGTCTTACTTTGCCTCTGAGACGATTACCCCGCAGGGTTTGCTGAACTTCGGCAATCCCCAGCTCCCAGGGGGAGCCTGCGTGACGAATCGATGTCAGTGGGCTAGCGGCCGTACCGCCGTCATATCCGGAAATGGTAATGAGATCGGCGTAAGCCTTGGTCACGCCTGCCGCTATCGTGCCAACGCCGGGCTCGGAAACCAGCTTTACCGATACCAGAGCATCAGGGTTTACCTGCTTGAGGTCGAAAATCAGCTGCGCCAAATCCTCGATAGAGTAAATATCGTGATGCGGCGGCGGAGAAATCAGCGTGACACCTGGCACCGAATACCTGAGTCGCGCGATCAGGTCGTTAACCTTGCCGCCAGGCAACTGCCCGCCCTCTCCGGGTTTGGCACCTTGCGCCACTTTAATCTGCAAGACTTCAGCATTAACCAAGTAGTGTGGGGTGACGCCAAAGCGACCAGACGCGATCTGCTTGATCTTGGAGACACGATTGGTGCCATACCGGTCAGGGTCCTCACCGCCCTCACCACTGTTGGAGCGGGCGCCAATCTGGTTCATACCCATAGCTAACGCCTCATGGGCCTCAGGCGACAGCGCTCCCAGTGACATCCCCGCAGAATCGAAACGACGTAAAATGTCTTCTACCGGTTCCACCTGATCAAGCGGTAATGGTGCGTCAGAAAGCTTCAATGCCAGCAGGTCACGCAGCGCGGCAACGGGTCGCTCGTTACAATACGACGCGTAGCGCAGGTAGTCGCCATAATCGCCGCTGGTCACAGCCGCCTGAAGACTCATCACCACATCGGGGTTATACGCGTGGTACTCGCCCCCGTGCACATACTTCAACAGCCCACCCTGATCGATGGTTTTGCGACGCGATCGCGCCCGGCTCGCGACTTGCCACTGATCTTTCTCCAACTGATCGAGAGATAATCCACCGACGCGCGAAGTCACGCCCGTAAAGGCCACGCTGACAAGTTCGGTATCGAGGCCCACTGCCTCGAATAATTGCGCCCCTCGATAGGAGTTCACTGCAGAGATGCCCATTTTGGACATAATCTTCAAAAGACCTTTGTTAATACCTTTGCGGAAATTCTTCTGACAAAGATGGGGATCGCCCAGCAACTCGCCACGATTAAACAGGTCCTCAATCACGCTATAGGCGAGGTAGGGGTAGACAGCCGTCGCACCGAAACCCAGCAGACAGGCAACATGATGCGAGTCTCTCGCGCTACCTGACTCAACGATCAAGTTGCACTCGGCTCTCAAACCACTGCGTATCAGATGATGGTGTACGGCGCCTGTCGCCAAAAGACTGTGCAGAGGCACGCGGGCCGCGCCGATCCCTCGGTCAGAGAGGATAATAGTGTTGCCGCCCTCACGAATTGCCGCTTCGACGCTGCTGCAAACCGCCTCCAATGCTTGACGCAAATTGCGCTCAGAAGGGTCATAGGTCACGTCGATGACGACGCTTCGAAAACCCTCTTCATCCAGCGCCAGAATCGTTTGAAACTTGGCTTGAGATAGCACCGGTGAGGTCAGACTAATACGCCGCGCGTGCTCCTCAGACTCCATAAAAATGTTGCGCTCTGGGCCCAAGTCCACCTCTAACGACATCACAATCGATTCGCGCAGCGGATCAATCGGGGGGTTGGTCACCTGAGCAAATTTTTGGCGGAAGTAATCATAGAGTGAGCGCTCTTGGCGCGAGAGCACCGCCATCGGTGTGTCGTCACCCATCGACCCCACGGCCTCATTGCCTGACTCAGCTAGGGGTCGAAGCACCTGATCCCGCTCCTCAAAACTGACCTGAAACATTTTTTGATAAACATCGAGTTCGGCACCCGATATAGCCGCTACCGACTCACCGACAAAACTGCCCTCGATCAAGCGGGCATTACGGCGAAGCCACTGTTTGTAAGGCTGACGACTTTTGAGTAATTCGTCGATATCCCGAGTATGCAAAACTTTGCCCTCAAGTGTATCGACCACCAATATCTGTCCAGGACCCACCCGGCCTTTAGCAATCACGTCCTCTGGCTGATATCCGTGTGTACCAATTTCCGAAGCCAGAGTGATAAAACCATCATCAGTGGTGACCCATCGCGCCGGCCTCAAACCATTGCGATCCAGTAGGCAACAGGCATATCGCCCATCAGTGAGCACGATACCTGCGGGCCCGTCCCAAGGCTCCATGTGCATCGCGTTGTACTGGTAGAAAGCCTTGAGGTCAGGGTCGATGCCTTCGATATTTTGCCACGCTGGCGGGATAAGCATGCGTAATGCACGAGGCAACTCGACACCACCGGTAGTGAGAAGCTCCAACATATTATCGAGACTGGAGGAATCCGAGCCCTCGGTATTGATCAGGGGCACTAAATCTTGCAAGCCGGGTAAAAGCGGCGAATCCAACTTGGAGGTCCTCGCCCGGGACCAGCTCCGATTACCCTCAATAGTGTTGATTTCACCGTTATGCGCCAACATTCGAAAGGGTTGTGCGAGCGGCCAGCGGGGTAAGGTGTTGGTAGAAAAACGCTGATGAAAGACACAGATTGCGGCCGTGAGTGCCTGGTTATGGAGATCCGGGTAAAAGCGCGCCAAATCCGCCGGCATCACCAGCCCCTTATAAGAGATCACCCGGTCGGAAAGGCTACATATATAGAAATCGGGGTCCGCTTGGAGCGCCATTTCAGTTCTGCGGCGCGCGATAAAAAGTTTACCCAGGCAATGATCGTGGTCAACGCCATCCGCATTAACGAAAACCTGCTCTATGCGTGGCAATTGATCCAGCGCAATTTCGCCACAAACACCGGTATCAATCGGAACTTCACGCCAGCCATAGACGGCAAGACCCTCTGATTTCAGCGCCGCCTCCATCGTCTTGCGGGCCATCTGCTGGCGCTCGCCATCCTGGCTAAGAAAGACCATGCCCACGGCATAGTGCTCGCCGAGTTCGGCACCGAAAGTCGCTAACGCCTCGCTGCGCATGAAGGCATCGGGCATTTGCATCAGCAAACCACATCCGTCTCCGGTCCGACCATCAGCTGCAATGCCGCCGCGATGGGTCATACACGTCAGAGATTCAATGGCGGTTTGCAACAGGCGATGACTGGCCTCGCCCTGCACATGGGCAATCAGACCAAATCCACAGTTGTCCCGAAACTCTTCGGGGCGGTAAAGACCGCGCGAGACTGCCGCCTGCTCTGGTGCGGTGTCCGCCTTAGCATGATGACTCATAACACGTTTCGCTAGTGCGCCGGCACTCGAGACCGGCGAAACCGCCCTTTACGGGCCTAAAATACAAGGGGGGCGTAGTGTACACACCCAATAGAGGGCACTCAATTAGCGGTAAATTCGGCGATCAAGCCGCGATCACGCGCGCAATATCTTCTACCGTTACACCATCCGTAATCCAGGGGGCGCCCAGCCCTCGCAGTAAAATATAGCGAATTTTACCGGCAGACACTTTTTTATCACTGGACATCGCTTCGATGAAATCGGTTGCCGTCTGTCCTACTGGCGGGTCACTGGGCAAACCGACTGCTTGGTTAAATTCAATAAGCTGCTGAACGATCTCCGGTGCCAAGTCACCTCGTTGAGCCGATATCCTGGCGGCCATTACCATTCCGGCTGCCACCGCCTCCCCATGCAACCAGTCGCCATAACCCTGCATGCGCTCAATTGCATGACCAAAGGTGTGGCCAAAGTTTAGGTAGGCACGCACACCAGCCTCGCGTTCATCTGAGGCGACAATGGCCGCTTTAATCTCGCAGCTACGCTTAACAGCAATGGCGACTTTCTCCATCTCACGATTCTTCAGCGAACCCCCGTGCAGTACCAACCAGTCAAAAAACTCGCCATCACTAATCAGCCCGTATTTCACGACCTCGGCGAGACCCGCTGCATATTCTCTCTCTGGCAGTGTCAATAGCGTGTCGAGATCAATCATCACCCGACGAGGTTGATGGAAGGCGCCGATCAGGTTTTTACCCATTGCATGATTAACACCGGTTTTACCGCCGACCGATGAATCAACCTGCGCGAGCAGTGTCGTAGGCACCTGCAAAAAATCTGCGCCACGTAAAAAGCAAGCGGCGGCAAAACCGGTCATATCCCCGACCACGCCACCACCCAGCGCTATAAAAAGGCTCTGCCTTTCATGGCGGTCTTGCAGTGCGGCATCGAGAATCAGCTCAATAGATCGCAAATGCTTATGCCGCTCACCTGAGGGCAAAACGACCTCTGTTACATGTACGACGTGCGACAGGCCTTCCTTGAGCTGATGTAAGTAAATGGGGCCCACTTGATCATCGGTAACGAGTACGACACCCCGATTGCCTACAACCGTTCGCCAACGCTCGGCATCCGCGAGAAAACCTCGCCCAATCTCTATGGTGTAGCTCCGATCGCTGACCGCCGAGCCAAGATCGACATAAACAGTGTGGTCAGACTCCGACATAGATAAACACTCCTGGTATTCCGGTCAGTCGGTGACCGGGGGTAGTAGCGAACGGGCCGACAATTGTTCCTGAATATGTCGGGCAACTTTACGTGCATTGCCGCTACTCGCAGAAATGATCATATCCGCTAATTCTTCATAGAGCGGCTTACGCTCCATCATCAGCTTTTTTAGCGTCGCTTCTCGATCACCTTGGGCGAGTAGAGGACGGCCTTCGCCCGAACCCGTCCTCTTGAGCTGCTGCTCAATGCTCACGTCAAGATAAACCACAATGCCCCTCTCTGACATCAGTTCACGATTCCCCGCTGTAGTGACAGCGCCGCCGCCTGTTGCAATAACGACTCGCGATCGCTTGGCAAGGTCGCTCAGTACAGCCGCCTCCCGACGGCGAAAGCCAACCTCACCCTCCACATCAAAAATCCACGGGATGTCTGCACCGCAACGCGCTTCAATTTCTGCATCGCTGTCAACGAAGCTACAGCCCAGCAGATTCGCGAGCACCCTACCCACAGTAGACTTTCCCGACCCCATGGGGCCGATCATGAACAATCGAAAATCCTGGCTCATATCCAACATTATCAAAGCAATCAGTTAACCAACGCCTCAGAGAGAATTCTGGGGGTAATAAAAATCAGAGTCTCCGTTTTCTGCTGCGTATTGGCCTTACTTTTGAAGAGATTTCCGAGGTAAGGAATGTCACCCAGTAACGGGACTTTCTCGACCTTTACCAACTCCTCGTTCTTAAACACACCGCCCAACACAACGGTTTCACCATTGCCAACCAGTACTTGCGTGGTGAGCTCAGTCGTGTCAATTGTTGGGATCAGTCCGCCGTTACCACTGGGCACCAACTCACCGACTGAATCTTGATTGATCACAAGATCAAGCAAAATTCGATCATCTGGTGTGATGTTAGGCGTCACATCCAGCTTTAGCACCGCTTCCTTAAACGCCGTTGTGGTAGCGCCAGAGGCTGCACCCTCCTGATAGGGAATCTCGGTACCCGATTTGATACTGGCTTTTTGTTTATCGCCGGTGATGACCTTAGGCTGGGAGACCACCTCACCTTCACCAGACGCCTCCAACGCGGACAGCTCAGCAGTGAGAAAAAGGTCCGTAGAAGTAAAGCCGACGGCGAAACCAGAAGTGCCGCCCGACACACCCAAATCCACAAAGGGCGCGGTCGGCATCTGCACCGGATTCTGTCCCGAAATCATCTGGTTGTTGAGACTGGTTACGCTGGCTGTATCACCGGCTATGGAAGTGAATTTGTCTCCATCGTTGTTCAGGTAACCTCCCCCCCACTTGATGCCGAGCTGTTGGTCAATGTTAGAGGAGGCAATCACAATTCTTGCCTCTATCATGACCTGTCGAATAGGAATATCGACCTTCTCGATGAGGTCGCGAATCTCAGCCAGTTTTGCTGCCGTATCCGTCACTACAATTGAGTTGGTGCGCTCGTCAACCACCACTGACCCACGTTCGGAAACCAAAGATCCACCCTCCTCCGATCCTGCTTCAAAAAGGCGCACCACATTCACTGCCTTGGCGTAGCGAATGCGAATAAATTCGGACTGGAGTGGAGCCAGCTCAGCTAATTGCTTATTGGCTTCTATTTCGAGCCGCTCTCTCTCAGCAATCTCTTGTGCTGGTGCGACCATTAATACATTACCCATCTTTCTGCTATCGAGGCCACGTGTCTTGAGCACCAGATCCAGAGCCTGATCCCACGGCACACTTTGCAGCCTCAGCGTAATGTTACCGGTAACAGAGTCCGAGGCCACCAGATTCAGATCGGTGAAATCTGCGATGAGCCGCAATACCGCCCGCACCTCGATATTTTGGAAGTTAAGTGAAATGCGATCACCGACATAGTCAAACTCGTTCAGCCGCTCTCGCTTCTCCTCCCGAGTCATTGGCGCCACAGCGAGGATATATTCGTTGCCCGTTTGATACGCGAGGTAGTCAAAGCGCCCATCGGCAAGCAGTTGCAAGCGCGTTCCGCGCTCTGTCGTAGTCACCTCAATCTTTTGTACGGGCGTCGCAAAGTCCGTGACGTCGAAGCGTCGGATCAACTCCTCCCGCACAGCGGTATCCGTAAACTGCAGTGTAATCTTTCCCCCCTCACTGAAAATATTGGCGTCGACGGCAGGATTACTCAGCGAGAGTACCAGAAGGCCCTCCCCGTCCGGAGAGCGCTGGAAAGTTAAATCGGTGATCTCCGACACCACACTCTCAACGCGATTAGCGGCAGTGCGAAGCACGTCTGTAGCTGCCGTACTCATGGCGGCCTCACGGCTGTCACGACCTACGCGCAGCGTCAGTCGACGTCCGGAAATCTGACTTTCAAAGGGTACCAACTCAACCAGATTGACAATCAGCCGAGTACGATCCCCTGACTCGAGCACCATGACACTGGTCGTATTGGGTTGCGATAATGAAAAGTGCTTTTCTGCTAGCGCACTCCGGGTCTGCGGCAAATCCACCACAATGCGCGCAGGTTCTTCGATGGTATAGCTCTCTAGGTCCGCAGAGGGCGGTTCATCAAAGGTCAGCTGCACCTCAAGGCGTGCATCAGGCCGGGAGGTAAACGCGATATTTTCAATGACCGCCGCCTCGGCAACAGTCGTCATTACCCACAGCAACGGAGCAAACATAGCGTGCCACGCCATGCGACCGCTAGCAGTGCACCGACCTAGATGTGTTCTCTTCATGACTGCGTCTCCCCCGCTCACATCCCTGAGAGCTCAATGGTTCTGGGTCGCTCGACCCAACCGTCTTCGGTTCCATCCGAGACAATTTCAATTACGGCAATAAATCCAGTACCCATCTCAACGACCCTACCGTGGTCCCGACCCAGAAAGTCGCCCACCTGCACGCGATGGATACCGCCTTCAGAGTCTTTGATCAATGTCCAGTTCTGTCCATTTCGCTTAAGCGAACCCACCATAAATAATGAATCCAGCGTAAAACGCTCCAGATATTGTTTGGGCCTATTGGAGTCAGGGCGTAATGCCGCTCTGGCTGACAGCGCCGTCAGCTGCCGAATATCGATAGGCCGATCAAACGGACTGCGCAGCGTTGCAGCGGCATAAGCAAATGCCTCGTAGGCCTCAAACGCTGGTATGGGCTCTATCACGCCTCCGGGCTCAGCGCGCTTTTCGGCCATGAAGACGTCTAAATCCGCCAGCCCCTGATCTGCACATGACAATAAAAAAAGGGGGGCGCTGGCAATAAGCAAGCAACACAACTTCGCGTGTATTTGACTACGTATCATCGCCGCTCTCCCGATACCGGTAGGTCTTGGCGAGAAGACTCATTTCGAGCATGGAGGGTGTCTTGGTATCAACCGACACTTTAAAATCATGCAAGGTGACGATCCGCGGCAGACTCGCCATCCCCGAGATAAATGCACCAAGATCGTGATAGGAGCCAGCAGCTTCAATAGCAATAGGCAGTTCTACAAAAAAAGTTTGAGTCTGCTCTTCCAGCAGATCAATGCGCTTTATCCTGAGTCCGTTGAGCTTTCCCTTACCCGTAATATCTTCGAGTAGGCTGGGCACTTCTGTCTGGGAGGGCAACTGCGCCACCAGCTCTCCAAAGCGCAACGCCATCTCCGTCAATTGGGCACGGTAGATATCGAGGTTAGCGGCCTCAAACGCTTTTTGTTCAAACTCTTGCCGAAGCGTCTCTTCTTGCTGCTCTGTATTGGCCAACCTTTGCTGGAGCGCTTGAACATGGAAATAAAAACCCGCCACAAGAATGAGGGAATACAAGACCCCCAGCAGGATAGCCTTCAAAGCCAGCGGCCAATTCCCAACATTATCTAGGTCAAGATCTGCCAGATCCAACTCATTTAATGCCCTCAGATGACCCAACAAGCTCACAGCGGGAACTCCTGGTCCACTGCAGACCTCAACAACGTTACGGTGAGCTTGAATGTAGCGGCTTGATCGCCATATTGGCTGGCACTCTGCACGGCGTCGAGTCTCGGACTATCGAGCCATTCAGACGCATCAAGGCGACGCATCAAACTTGACACGTGATTGTTGGACTCTGCCACTCCCTCCAACGCAACGACATTGCCCTTGGTGTTGAGCGCCGTATAAAAAATGCCGTCAGGCACCGTTCTGACAAGCTGATCGAGCAGGCGTACAACGACTGGCCTGTCGCCCTGCAACGCCTGAATGATCTCCATGCGTTCAACCAGCTGATTGCGCTTTTGCTGCAGCTCCCGGATTTCTGACACCTCCTGATCCAGCAACAAAATGTGTTCGCGGAGATATTGATTACGATTTTGCTGCTGGTCGACAAGATGATTTACTGTCAGATCCCACGTAAGAATCGATAACGCTGCCCCTAAAACCGTTATACCCAGGGCTACAAGAAATTGTTGTTGTCGCTGCTGCCTTCGCAACTGGCGCCACGGTAAGAGGTTAATATTGCTCACTCGCCCACACCCCGCATTGCAAGTCCACAAGCAAGCATCATGGCCGGCGCATCCCTAACCAGCGCTTGCGCGTCAACTCGGGGCCCGACAGTCATATCGGCAAACGGATTCGCAATAATAACCGGGGTCAAGAGTCGCTCCTGGGCCAGCTCGCCAAGACCACTGATAGAGGCTACATCACCGCAAAGTACGATGCAGTCGAGTGAGGCGTGCTCACTGGAAGATAAAAAGAACTGCAGAGACCGGCTCACCTGCTGCACCAGCGCCTCACGGAAGGGCTGCAATACTTCTTGCTCATAATCTTCCGGCAACCCCTGCTGTTTCTTGGCCAGCCCTGCCTCTTCAAATGAGAGACCATAACGATTCATGATCTCGTCAGTGAGCTGCTTGTCACCAAAGAATTGTTCGCGGGTGTAGACTGATTCGCCATCAGAGAACACCGATAAGGTAGTCATGCTGGCTCCGATGTCTACCATCGCTACGCTTCGCAGATTCTCTCCAGGCAACTGCTTTTCTAACAGCGCCAATGCACGGCCCATAGCGAGGACCTCTACGTCCATAATGCCCACCGTCAAACCCGCTATCTCCAGCGCATCCACGCGCGCATCAATCGTTTGCTGATGGCAGGCGACAAGCAATACGGTCACGGTGTTGTTGGCCGCGGGCGCAAGTACCTCAAAGTCGATCGCGACCTCTTCGAGGGGATAGGGAATGTATTGGTCTGCCTCAACGGCGAGCTGTGCCTCGAGCTCTTCGTCGGATAGACCATCGGGCATGGTGACCGTTTTGATGATGACAGCGGATCCGGATACCGCTGCAGCAATGCGTTTAACCCGCGTTTTTGACCGTGCCACTAGATCGCGTATTAATGCGCCGACGGTCTCAACTTGGTTCACATTTTTTTCAATCACCGCCTCGGGGGGTAAATGCGCTACCGCGTAACTTTCAACTCGGTAACTCCCACCCTGCCGACTGAGTTCCAGTAACTTCACTGTCGTGGAACTGATATCGATCCCGAGCACAGGTGATGTTTTGGCCACGCCAAATAACCTCAACACTCTCATTCCTTTGCGTGTGTCGACGTCCCTCAAGAGGGCTTCACTTGTCTCAAGTCACCATATTACGACGGCGCCCCAATTTTATGCCCTGACAAAGTCGGTAAAACGTCACTTATTACGCCCATTTGCATGAAATACCCGCGACAGCCCTGATATGTTTGCGCCTGATGCGCCACACGGGCGTCACACGACGCCCGTTCAACCCAGCGAGACAACAGTGAATACCCAGCCGGAGACTGTGTAATTGGCGAAAAACCAGAAAATGATCCGGTATCTGTTGTTGCTAGCCTGTGCTGGCGTTTGGTGGTTGGCGGGACTATACCTCTACCTTAGCCCAAGGCTGCCTGAGGAAAGTGCACTGCGTAATATCACCTTGCAAACGCCCATGCAGGTGCTGAGCCGCGACGGCGCACTGATTGGACAATTCGGCGAGCAAAAACGAAAGCCGCTAAAGTTTGAGCAAATACCGCAAAGCTTCATCGATGCCCTGCTCGCCGCAGAAGACGACGGATTTTTCGAACACGGTGGCATCGAGCCGCTCAGCCTTGCGAGAGCCGTTTCAGAGTTGCTGTTAACAGGAAAAAAAGGCAGCGGCGGTTCCACCATCACCATGCAGGTGGCGCGGAACTACTTTTTGACGCTGGATCAAACTTTCATCAGAAAATTCACAGAGATTCTGCTGGCCCTCAAAATCGAGGCGCGCTTTAGCAAAGAAGAAATTTTCGAGTTGTATGTGAACCGCGTGTTTCTCGGACACCGGGCCTACGGCTTTGAAGCGGCAGCAGAAACCTATTACGGGAAGTCACTCGCTGCACTCGATCTGGCGCAACATGCCATGCTGGCGGGCGTACCCAAAGCGCCGTCACGGAACAACCCCCTCAGTAATCCCGAAAAGGGAAAAATCCGCCGCGACTGGATTCTCGGTCGAATGGAAAATCTGGGCATGATTTCCGATAACGAGCGTTACGCTGCACAACTTACGCCCGTCACAGCGGCCTTTTTTGGCCAGGTGGTAGAGGTCGATGCTGACTATGTCGCCGAAATGGTCAGACGTGAAATGATCAAGCGTTTCGGTAACGCGGCCTACAATGATGGCTACGTCGTTTATACAACGGTCGATTCACAACAACAGCAAGCCGCACGAAACGCATTATTGGCTGGCCTGAGAACATACGACTGGCGGCATGGATGGCGCGGACCGGAGCGTCGACTCGCGCCTCGCGACGGCGAGACAGAGGCTGAGACAACTGCCCGTTGGGAAAAAGCGCTCCAAGAAATGCCGACGATTGCCGAATTGCAGCCCGTTGTCGTCACCCAAGTAGGCGAAGACGCTGTTACCGCAATGGGTAAGTCGGGCGAATTTATCTCGCTATATTGGCGAGGAGACCTAGAAAAGGTGCGTCGCTATCGCAGTGTTAACCTGACCGCTGCCCCAGAAAAAACCCCGGCAGACCTGCTTGTGCAGGGTGACTTGATAAGAGTACTAAAAACCGCCGATGGGTGGCGATTGAGTCAGGTACCCCAGGCGCAATCAGCATTGGTTTCACTAGACCCAAAACACGGCGCGATTCGCGCACTGGTGGGCGGCATGGGCTTCGCACTATCAAAATTCAACCGCGCTACCCAAGCACGCCGGCAACCGGGATCTAATTTCAAACCGTTCCTTTACGCCAGTGCCCTGTCGGCAGGAGTCACTCCTGCAACCGTGATAAACGACGCCCCTGTCGTGCTCGACAATATTGCCGCAGCAGAAATTTGGAGGCCTGAAAACGACAGCGGTAAATTTTATGGCCCCACCCGTCTGCGGGAGGCACTTGCGTTCTCACGCAACCTTGTCTCGATCCGAGTACTACAGCGTGTCGGTATCGGGCCCTTTATCCGGTATGTGGAGCAACTGGGCTTTAACACTGAAGACATGCAGGCGAATTTGACATTAGCACTAGGCACACACGCCTTTACGCCGCTTGAGCTCGCAGCGGGGTACGCCATTCTTGCCAATGGGGGTTTTAAAGTGGAGCCTTGGTTGATCGCGCGGATAGAAAATGCCCAGGGGGATATTGTGTACGCGGCGGACCCCCTAGTTGCGTGTCCTGAATGTATCGCCAGTGATGGTGGCGACTCCGAGGAAGTTCGTATGGAGGAGATCTTGGGGACAGCGGTACCTGAAGTACGAGCAGCAGAGAGAGTCATGGATCCTCGGGTCGCTTACATTGTCTCGTCCTTTTTGCGCGATGCCATTCAACGCGGTACCGGGCGACGCGCTAAAGTATTGGAACGAGCTGACATCGGCGGCAAAACGGGAACGACGAATGGCCCTCGCGATGCCTGGTTTTCAGGATTCAACCGCGATTTGATTACCACCGCTTGGGTGGGCTTTGATGATTACAGCCCGCTGGGTAGAAGAGAGTTTGGTGGCACCGCTGCGCTCCCTATCTGGATCGACTACATGCGCGAGGCTCTGCCGCCGCCGCAGCCCACTCAGCCCATGCCCTCTGGAATCGTGCGATTGCGCATCGATGCTAGCTCAGGGCTGCGAGTCAGGGGCCAGCCAGAAGATAGCATCATGGAGTATTTTCTCGAGGAGTCACTGCCCGGTTGGGCAAGCGATTCAGGTCAAGCTATCGGCACTGACGATCTGGAGCAGATCTTCTAAAAAAAACGCCGGCTTATTGCCGGCGTCCTCTAGATAGACAATTCTTACTGCTTGAGGCTTCGGCCTCCGAAACGCTTGTTAAAGCGATCTACCCTACCCCCGGTGTCAACGATCTTTTGCTTGCCTGTGTAAAACGGGTGGCATTGACTGCACACGTCCAGGGAAATGTCCGCGCTCAGGGTAGAACGGGTTTTGATCTCGTTGCCACAGCTACATTTGGCGGTAATATCGCCATACTGTGGGTGAATGTCTGCTTTCATGCCAACCTCCGTCAGCGCCGGCGGGCCAAAAAAAGAGGGCGGATAATACCAGAGCCGGCACCGATAGCAACATTCAATACAGGCACTGCCGCGCTCTAGTACACTAGCCAGGTCCGTTTGCTTGCTGTAACCGCGTGAATCTACCTGCACCTGACAATAATGCCACAGCCGTCATATGGCGCTGCGCGGTGCCCACACCGCTGCGCCGATTATTCGACTATTGGCCCTCTGAGGATTGTGACGGCGCGATAGCGCCTGGGGTTCGGGTCCAAATTCCCTTTGGCAGCCGCTCTGTTACCGCCATTGTGCTGAATCAAACAACAGACAGCGATATTGATGCCGCGCGATTGCGCCGCGCGACTTCAATCATCGACACCCAGCCGCTATTCCCCCAGCCATTGTTTGAGCTGCTCAAATGGGCCGCTACTTATTATCAGCATCCGCTCGGTGAAGTACTGCCCTTGGGACTGTCTCCCGGAGAGCGTCGCGGCAAACCCGAGCAACAGCTGGATAAATCAGCCCTTATGCTCAGTGAGCGGGGCCGAGGGCTCCCTGACGGTGCGCCCCATCAAGCTCCCAGACAAGCCGCATTGGTGAGACGACTTGCCGCAGGCCCGGTCAGTTTTAAACGACTTGCTTCAGAGGGGTTCAGCCGCCTTCTTATCAATGCGCTCCTCAGCAAAGATTTGGCAATCAGTTGCACGGTTTCTGAAGATTCATGCTGGCAGCTAAAAACCCCACCCTTGCAAGCAAACCAAGAGCAAAAAGACGCCATCGACGCCATTAATGCGGCCCTGGAAAGCTTCTCCATTCATCTTCTCTACGGCATCACCGGCAGTGGCAAAACCGAAGTGTATCTACAGAGTATTGCTACCTGCCTGGAGAAGGGCAGGCAGGTACTGGTGCTATTGCCCGAAATCGCGCTGACACCCCAGACCTTGGCGCGCTTTGAAGCACGATTTGATGCGCCCGTCGTTGCACTGCACTCGGGAATTGGCGATGCAGCGCGTGACCGTGCTTGGGCAGCGGCTCGAAGCGGTAAGACAGCCATCATTTTGGGCACGCGATCTGCCGTGTTCGTCCCACTCGATAAACCAGGTCTGATTATTGTTGACGAGGAACATGACGCCGCATTTGTTCAACAAGACGGCCTCCGTTATTCGGCTAGAGACGTGGCGATCAAGCGAGCTCAACTGGAAAACTGCCCGGTCATATTGGGTAGTGCAACACCCAGCTTGGAAAGCTGGCTCAACGCAGACCGCAATCGCTATCAGCGGCATATTTTGTCAAAGCGCGCTGGCACCAGCGTGCCACCAACGCCGCGTCTGATCGATATTCGCGGCCTTGAACTTACGGCAGGCCTGTCACCGGACCTACTCAATGAAACGGAGCGCACTTTGCGCGGCGGTAACCAGGTACTGCTTTTTCTTAACCGCCGTGGATTTGCTAATGCGCTGGTATGTCATGACTGTGGCTGGAGCAGTGAATGTAGACATTGCGATGCACGCATGACGCTTCATAAATCGCCGCCGGGTCTGCACTGCCATCATTGTGGGGACCGCATGACTCTTCCCAAGCGCTGCCCGGGGTGCAACAGCACTCGCTTGCTAGGGACTGGTCTGGGTACACAACAGGCGGAAACCTACCTCAGCGAGCGCTTCGCTGACTATCCTGTGATCCGGGTCGATAGCGACACAATGAGCAACAGGCAGGCCATGCCAAAGCTGATCGAGCAGCTTAACAACGCGGAACCTGTGCTGCTGGTCGGCACCCAGATGTTAAGCAAAGGTCACCACTTTCCTCACGTGACATTGGTAGGCATCGTGGACGCCGATGCGCTCCTTTTCAGCCCAGACTTTCGAGGTGAAGAGCGGCTATTGCAATTACTGACACAAGTCGGTGGTCGAGCAGGGCGGGCTGAGAAACCGGGATCAGTACTGGTCCAAACGAGACAGCCCGAACACGCGCTAATTCGCGACCTGTATGCGCCCTACCACGAGCAGCTGGCAACGTTATTGTATTATCGCGCGCAATCGGAACTGCCACCTTATGGAGCATTGGGTGTCATTCGGTGCGATAGCAAAAATCGACAAGCAGGACTCGCTTTTTTGCAAACAATCAAGGAGCAAGTCACGCCGCCGAGCACATGTCGTATCATTGGCCCTCTGCCCGCCGCGATGGCTAGACGCAAAGATCGCTACCGTAGCCAGCTAATCGTTGCAGGCCCCTCGCGCCCGCCGTTGGCAGCGCTCATGGCCTCGTTGGTTGAGCAGGCAGAGGCTGCGCGCCAAAGTAGCAACTTAGGTTGGTCGGTGGATATCGATCCATACGAAAGCTTGTGACTTCCTTGGCTAGAGCCTTTGCGACAGGTTAGTGATAATAGCCACACCAACTCCGGGCTCTGATGGCACGGAAAACCTTCGACAGGATGACCATGAAACCTGAACTGGCTGCGCTGATTTCCTCGGCGCTGGAACAACTGGTATTACAGGGCACTCTGGCTGACATGCCGGACGCTCCGCTACAGATCGACCACCCTAAGGATCCGTCTCACGGCGATCTGTCCTGTAATGTGGCCATGGTGATAGCAAAGCGCGCAGGTTTGTCTCCACGAGACCTGGCGCAAAAGGTGATAGCAGCACTCCCCAGCAATAACCTCGTCGCGCGCAGCGATATTGCGGGACCCGGGTTTATCAACTTTTTTATCAACTCAGAGCGTCACACTGAAGTCATCAGCACCATACTCTCAGCACAATCAACTTTCGGTCACGTCGATATTGGACAGGGTCGAAAAGTACAGGTGGAGTTTGTCTCTGCTAATCCGACGGGACCGCTCCATGTTGGTCACGGAAGGGGGGCAGCCATCGGCGACTCATTGGGGCGCCTACTGGAAGCCACCGGATGGGCAGTGCAAAGAGAGTTTTATTACAACGATGCCGGTCAACAAATCCAGAATCTTGCTCTGTCGGTTCAGGCACGGGCCATGGGAAAGTGTCCTGAGGATGCAGATTGGCCCGATGACGGCTATCAGGGCAGTTATATCGAAGATGTCGCGAAAGCATTCACGTCGCGAGAAACGGTGCAGGCAGCCGATCGCGAGATTACAGCCTCGGGTGATATCAGTGACCTCAATGCGATCAAAGATTTTGCGGTCGCTTGCCTCCGCCGTGAGCAGGATCAAGATCTCCGCGCTTTCGCTGTGTCTTTTGATGAATATTTTTTAGAATCTTCGCTCTATGACAGTGGCGCCGTTGATGAGACGGTGTCAAAACTTGTGCAATCAGGCCACACCTTTGAGGAGGAGAACGCACTGTGGCTGAGAACCTCCTCGTTCGGCGACGACAAGGACCGTGTGATGCGCAAAAGTGAGGGTGGTTACACTTATTTTGTACCCGACGTGGCGTATCACCTGAACAAGTGGCAGCGTGGCTTTAAACGCGTCATCAATGAGCAAGGTGCTGATCACCACAGCACCATCACGCGAGTGCGTGCGGGCTTGCAGGGGTTAGACGCTGGGATTCCGGAGGGTTGGCCAGAATACGTGCTGCATCAAATGGTCACCGTAATGCGCGATGGCGCCGAGGTGAAGCTGTCCAAACGCGCGGGTAGCTATGTCACCCTGAAAGATCTGATTGACTGGGTAGGCTGCGATGCGACACGGTATTTTCTCGTAGCGCGCTCCCCCACCTCCCAGCTCACCTTCGATATCGATCTGGCACTAGCCAGAAGCAACGAAAACCCGGTTTACTATATTCAATATGCCCACGCCCGCGCCGCGAGCATACGCCGTAAAGCCAATGCGGCGTTGGGAGACGACGCGGAAACAGCGGGACTTGATCATCTGAAGTGCCTCATCGAGCCAGAAGCCCTGACACTGGCGATGACTTTGGGCCGTTTCCCCGAGGTGGTCGCTACCGCTGCGGCGCGCCTTGAGCCTCACGACGTAGCGAACTATCTTCGTCAGGCCGCATCAGACTTCCATACCTTTTATAACGCGCATCATATTCTGGAAGCCCAGCCGGCAGTCATGAAAGCCCGGCTCGCACTTGTTGCGGCAACCCAGCAGGTCATCGCCAACGGATTGAACCTCCTCGGGGTTTCGGCACCGGAGAGTATGTAAATGGCCAGAAAACCAACAAAACCCCGGCGGCAAACTGCAACCAACCGCGGTGCAGCTACCCGGTCATCTACCGCGAACGCACCGCCCACGCTGTCAGCCGCTCACCTGCAGGGGTTTGTGGCGGGGTGCGTAACTGGCGTTCTCGCTAGTCTAGGCACAGCACACTGGTCACAGCAGTCGGAGGAACCGGCTCAAGCGAGGCCCTTGTCACCTCCTAACCTTCGGGTAGAAACCGGGCCGCGGTTCGACTTTTACGAGGTACTGCCCAATCAAGAGCTGGACCTCAATCCCGAAATCGAACCAGCGGATTTACAGGCCCCCTCTCGCGATAGTGCACAATACTTGTTGCAGGTGGGCTCTTTCCGCAAAGAAGCTGACGCAGATCGCCGTCGTGGCGAACTGGCACTCCTGGGCCTAAACGCCTCGATCGAAGCGGGAGAGAGCGACAATGGGCGCTGGTTTCGTGTGTATCTGGGACCTTTTGCAAGTCGTTCAGAGATGGCCCGCGCCCGGACCCTCACCGCTGAAGCAGATATGGATACCCTCCTGCTCAAACGCGAGCCACGGTCTGAGAGAGAGGTGCGATAACGATGGCTATGCAACAACGGGTGAGCCGGCTCCATTATTCGAGGGGCCAACGAATGCTTGAGCTTGACTTTGACGATGGCGCCGCATTCAAGCTAAGCGCAGAATTTTTGCGCGTTTACTCACCCTCGGCGGAGGTGCGCGGCCATGCCCCAGGGCAGGAAACCTTGCAAACCGGTAAGGCTTCTGTCGCTGTCGATCGTATCGAACCTGTGGGACATTACGCCGTGCAAATTGCTTTCGATGACGGCCACGACTCGGGCTTGTACACCTGGTCTTACTTGCGTGACCTTGCTGAAAATCAGGATCAATATTGGCGCAGCTATCTGCACCAACTCGACGCGGCAGGCCAATCCAGGGACGCGGCAGTGCAAGTACTCCATTTCGAACCCTAAATAACCCTGCCAGACATTGAACGCGCCTGAAATCGAGTAACGTCGGCACAGTGCCCCTCTGAACACCACCGCGATGCTCAGGTACACTTGCCGGCCCGCTGGCGCTGCGCCAGCGCTATTAGGAGCATTGCCGGTGAATGACGACGCCGTAGGCAGCAACAATCCGGATGACAGCACAGACTTTGGCTTTTCCCGGGTCGACCGCACCGCCAAAGCAAGCATGGTTCGTGAAGTATTTGACTCAGTGGCCAGCCGCTATGATCTGATGAACGACTTGATGTCGGGGGGAATCCATCGCCTGTGGAAGCGCTTTACTATTGAGTTGAGTGCCGCGCGTGCGGGACAAACGATTCTCGATATCGCCGGCGGCACGGGTGATCTTGCTGCCAAATTTTCCCGGCTGGTCGGCCCCGATGGTAGAGTCATACTGGCCGACATCAATGCCGCCATGCTCGAGGTGGGCCGCGACCGCCTCATCGACAAGGGGGCAACAGGCAACATCGATATCGTTCAAGCCGACGCCCAGGCGCTGCCGTTTGAAGACGACAGTATCGACTGCATCACCATTGCCTTCGGACTCCGAAATGTCACCGACAAAGCAACGGCACTGCGCTCCATGCTCCGCGTTTTGCGGCCCGGTGGCAGGCTACTGGTGCTCGAATTTTCCAAACCGACGTCGCCGCTGCTGGCAAAAATTTATGACCAATACTCTTTTCAGGTATTGCCTGTCATGGGAACGTTAATTGCACAAGATTCTGACAGTTATCGCTATCTCGCAGAGTCTATCCGGAAACATCCCGATCAGGACACGCTCTTGGGGCTGATGGAAGAGGCTGGCTTCGTAAACGGGAGCTATCACAACATGACTGGTGGCATCGTTGCCGTCCATCGAGGTTTCAAGGCATGACCCGGCACGACCCGGCACTGCTGTCGGCCGCACTGTTGGGCGCCGAGCGGGCACTCAACCAGGCTATTTTGCTCGCACCAACTTCCCACAGAGAACTGGAAGCGCTAAGTGGGACCTTACTCGGCATCGAGGTCACGTCGCTGGAACTGACACTTTATGTAGAGTTGGTTCCGGGCGCTGAAGTGAGGCTGTTAAACCACTGCGAGGAGAAGCCTACGGCCTTTGTCCGCGGTTCCATTGAGGACTTTACGGCGCTCATTGCCTCGGATGACCCCGCCGCCACTCTGATTAACAGTGGTATTGAACTTCAGGGAAGCAGTGCCAGCCTTATTCATCTGCAACAAGTGATCTCCGGCATGGACATTGATTGGGAAGCGCCATTGGTAGAGCGTCTTGGAGACGTGATGGGCCACCAAATAGCCGAAGCACTTCGCAGCGTGTTCAGTTGGAGTGAGGGCGCCCGAAAAAGTCTCAAACGGCAGCTGTCTGAATACCTGCTCGAGGAAGGCCGCCTGACCCCGCCAAAACTGGAGCTGGAACACTTCTTCGAAGGCGTGCAAACACTATCCATGCAGGTCGAGCGAGCCCAGGCAAAAGTTGAAAGGCTGATGGCCAAGGCTGCCTCGCGCAGGACTCAGTAATGAAAAGACTGATTGCGCTCTACCGGACCGCAGCTCGTTATGAGCTCGATGAGTTGTTGCCACCGCAGCAGCGTCCGCGAATGCTGTCGTTCTTGCTAAGGTTGTTTCCAGTGATTTCTGTGCCTGCCAACACACCACGGGGCGAGCGCCTGCGCCGTGCGATGGAAGAGCTGGGTCCCGTGTTCGTCAAGTTTGGGCAACTGCTATCAACGCGCAGAGATCTCTTGCCCTTGGATATCGCCGACGAACTGGCGCTGCTGCAGGATCAAGTTCCCCCCTTTCCCGCTAAGGAGGCGATTCAACGTATCGAACAGGCCTTGGGGCGCCCCTTACATGATTGCTTCGCCGAGTTTGATGCCAATCCGCTGGCGGCCGCTTCGGTAGCGCAGGTGCATGGTGCTCGCCTACCGGATGGCAGCGATGTTGTCGTGAAGGTTCTGCGACCGGGAATCGAACAAATTATTGATCAGGACATCAAAATACTGCGACATGTCGCGATAATGTTGGCGCGCTGGTCGCGTAATGGTCGACGCTTGCGGCCGGTTGAAGTGGTAGAAGAATATGATCGAATTATTCATGGCGAGCTCGATCTGCAACGTGAGGCAGCTAACGCCTCGCAGCTAAAACGGCATTTTCAATCCGGTAAGCTGGTTTATGTGCCTGAGGTGCATTGGCCTTTGACTTGCCAACAAGTGATGGTCAGCGAGCGGATCTACGGTATTCCCGTTAGTGACATCGATACCCTCAAGGGAAAGCAAGTCGATTTAAAATTGCTGGCTGAACGGGGCGTAGAGATTTTTTTCACTCAGGTTTTTCGCGACAGTTTTTTTCATGCCGACATGCACCCGGGCAATATTTTTGTTGATTGCAGCGAACCCGATGATCCGCGATATATGGCAGTCGACTGCGCAATTGTCGGCCAGCTCGACGAGCAGGATCTCTACTATCTAGCGCGTAATTTGCTCGCCATTTTCCAGCAGGACTACAGGCTCTGTGCGAAGCTTCACATCGAGTGTGGCTGGGTTCCATCCGATACGCCTGTGGCAGAGTTTGAGTCGGCCATGCGGACATTATGCGAACCTGTGTTCGAGCGGCCTCTCTCAGAAATATCCTTTGGTCACATGCTGGTAATGTTGTTTCGTACTGCCGGTCAGTTCGACATGCAGGTACAACCGCAGCTGGTTCTGTTGCAGAAAACGCTCCTAAATATCGAGGGGCTAGGCCGCCAACTTTACCCACAGCTCAACCTTTGGGATACCGCAAAACCCTTCCTTGAGCAGTGGCTGGCAGATCGTTACTCGGTCCAAACTGTCAGTCGTCGGCTGCAACAGGAGGCACCGGCTCTTTTGGAAACACTACCCCTACTACCCGATCTCCTGTTGAACCGACTGCGGCAGAGCCACACGCCAGTGCCCATCAAAAGTGGTACGCCAAACTGGTTTCTGCCGACCACTATCGCCGGCGCACTGGCGCTGGGGGTCGGTATTACGCTTTCCAATGGTGGGACTGTCTGGCTCATATGCGGTGGCGGCTGTTTGTTAGCAGCGCTAACGGCCCGCTACCGGTAACGGCTTGGCTCCGCCTCTGGCATACTGGGCCATGGCAAGTAATTCCGCACACATCCCCCTGAATATCATACCCAACTGGAACGACGAGGGCCTGATACCCGCAGTGACGCAGGACGCCGACACCGGCGAAGTGCTCATGCTGGCGTGGATGAATGCGGAAGCGTTGGAAAAGACATTGGCGAGCGACGATGTCGTGTACTGGTCGCGTTCACGCCGTGAGCTGTGGCGGAAGGGGGCGACCTCGGGCAATACGCAACGACTCGTAGAGGCGCGCCTCGATTGCGACGGCGACACGTTACTCCTGAAGGTTCATCAACAGGGGGGCGCATGTCATACCGGGCGACGGAGCTGTTTTTTTTATGCGCCGCATGAGGGTAAATGGAAGCTGGTGGCGGAGGAATAGATGAGCGATATTTTGACTACCCTTGATCACGTGTTGGATGAAAGAAAGCAATCATCACCAGAGGAATCTTATGTCGCATCGCTGCACCACAATGGGTTGAATAAAATTCTTGAAAAAATTGGTGAGGAGGCGACCGAAGTCATTCTCTCGGCCAAAGATATGACACAAACTGGCGCCTCGGATGCACTGGTTAATGAGGTGGCTGACCTGTGGTTTCACACTCTGGTCATGCTGTCTCATCTCGATCTTAATCACACCGATGTACTCAACGTGCTCGATTCTCGGATGGGGCTGTCTGGACTGGCAGAAAAAGCCGCGCGAAAGCGCCATAATGCCGACTCGGAAAACGCTTAAATGCAGGGAGAATGACAATGGGCCTTGGCGGAATCAGTATCTGGCAACTCCTCATTATTCTGGCGATTATAGTGATGCTCTTCGGTACATCCCGACTGCGCAACATAGGTCCAGACCTCGGAAGTGCCATCAAAGGCTTTCGCGACAGCATGAGCAAAGACAACGCTCAAAGTGATGCAGACGGCAGCACCGAGGCTCGCAAGGAGCAGGACTCCGACAAACCTGCCGGCTAATCGGGGCGGTCTGTCATGTTCGACATCGGCTTTGCCGAAATACTGCTGATTGGAGTAGTGGGATTACTCGTTGTTGGCCCGGAGCAACTGCCCGGTGCAGTAAGGACCGCTATGGCCTGGATTAACCGCTTTCGACGAAGTTTTGATCAAATTCGCACCGAGGTTCGACGTGAACTGCACAACGACGAGGTGATGCAGAAACTGCAGGAAGAATCCCGGGAATTCGAGCAACAGGTGCGCGACACCACTCGAGCCGTTGATGAGGAACTGCGCGCTATCGAATCATTGGATGCCCCACCAGCATCGGCAGAGACTGCTGGCAATCCGGAGTACGAAACTGATCACGCTCCTTCCGCTGTGGATCAACCTGAAAAGCCCCCCGCTTCTGTATGAGTGATCCTTCTGATCAAGACCCACCCATGTCACTGGTGGCACATCTTACTGAGCTCCGTGATCGATTGCTGCGAGCGGTATTGGCGGTGCTGATTGGTTTTATTGTGCTGTTCCCCTTTGCTAACGAGATATATGGTGTTGTCTCGGCGCCCTTGAGAGAACTGATGCCGGAAGGCTCAACCATGATCGCCACAGGTGTGGCGTCGCCCTTTCTGACGCCGTTTAAGCTGAGTCTTGTGCTGGCGATCTTTATGGCGATACCCGTGATTCTCTATCAAATATGGGGTTTTGTAGCGCCGGGGCTCTACCAAAAGGAGAAGCGAATCGCGTTGCCGTTGCTAGCTTCTAGCGTGTTGCTCTTCTACGCCGGCGCTCTCTTCGCTTACTTCGTTGTCTTCCCGTTAATCTTTGCTTTTTTTACCAGCGTGGGCCCAGAAAGCGTACAAGTCATGACTGACATCAATAGCTATCTGGACTTCGTACTGAAGCTTTTCCTAGCGTTTGGCATTGCCTTCGAAATGCCTATTGCTGCGGTCATCCTGATCTGGACAGGGGTCACCACCGCGGAAGCGCTATCGCAAAAGCGACCCTATATCATTGTGGGTTGCTTTGTATTCGGCATGCTACTCACGCCGCCCGATGTCATTTCCCAGTCGCTGTTGGCGATTCCGATGTGGCTCTTATTTGAGATCGGCGTATTTTTTGGTCGACTGCTGGAACCCCCTCGAACTTAAAACACCGGGTTAACGACCTGGCGCCTGAATCGCGCTTTTCGGCGGATAGAGGCAATCTTTTTTTTTCCTCTCCGAGTAGACTGCAATCTGTTTTAGGCAACTCGGGGGCATTTCATTAACTCTCGGCCATCTGTTTTTACCCAACCGGACACTACTAAGTGACGCAAGCTGCACAGACCACATCATCCGCCGAGTCGCATACTGCCGACACGCCAGATAGCCGTCCACCCGCGCAAAATAAGTCTCTGGCTCCGCTACGGCGACTGTTAGGTTTTTTATGGCCGCACAAAACGCGCCTGATCGCTGCCAGTATCGCGCTGGTCTTCACTGCCGTCGCTCAGTTGGGTTTGGGTTACGGCGTGAAAGTGCTGATTGACGAGGGATTCTCGAGCGCCGATCCCTCTGGGCTTTATAAAGCGGTTTCTCTCATGCTGATGATCGGCCTTGCGCTGGCGAGTGGGGCCATGATCCGCTTCTATTTGGTCTCTTGGTTGGGCGAGCGCGTCAGTGCTGACCTCCGAAGCGCCGTCTTTAACAATCTCGTGCATCTTCAGCCGAGTTACTTTGAGACCAACCATGCTGGCGAGATCATGTCTCGCCTGACCACCGATACCACGCTCCTACAAACGCTAATCGGGTCCTCAGTTAGTTTGGCGATTCGCAATGCGCTGACACTCACCGGCGCATTAACACTGATGGTCATCACCAATCTTAAACTTAGCCTGGTCATTCTTATTGCTGTGCCCGTGACGCTGCTGCCTATCCTGATTTTTGGCCGTCGTGTGCGAAAGCTTTCCAATAAAAGCCAGCAGAGTATTGCCGAAGTGGGCAGCCATGCAGGTGAGATTTTTCAGTCGATCAAGGTAGTGCAAAGTTTTAACCGCGAAGGGGCAGAGAAGGCGGCATTTGGTCACGATGTAGAGCAGGCATTTTTAGTGGCACGTGCGCGGGTGTTTCAGCGGGCCCTCCTCACCGGCTTTGCGATTTTCCTGCTGATGGGGGGCATGGTCGGCATGATGTGGTCTGGCGGTGTCGATGTCATCGAAGGGAGAATGACGGGTGGTGAGCTAGGCGCCTTTATTTTTTATGCCGTAATGGTCGGGACCGCGTTCGCCACACTGTCTGAAGTTTGGGGTGATCTGCAGCGTGCTGCCGGTGCAGCAGAGCGGCTCATGGAGCTTCTGCAAGAAACGAGTAATCTACCTGACACCGGAAAAACGAAGCCAGCGTTGGGAGAAACGCTACGCTTTGCCGATATCACCTTTGCCTACCCGACTCGCCCTGACAGCCCTGCGTTGAATGATTTTGACCTCACGATCAACCAAGGGGAGTCGGTGGCGCTAGTAGGCCCCTCTGGTGCGGGCAAATCGACTGTTTTTGAGCTAATGCTGCGGTTTTACGATCCAAGCGGAGGGGTGCTTTACTACGGCGATATCGACTTGCGCGACATGCCGTTACTAGACTGGAGAGCCAAAATCGCGCTGGTTCCCCAGCAACCTACGCTGTTCTCTGGAACCATTTTTAGCAATATTGCCTATGGGGTGAGTGAGGCTACCAAAGAGGCAGTAGAACGCGCTGCAAACATGGCTCATGCACATGAGTTTATTGCTGCGCTGCCTGATGGCTACGATAGCGATCTGGGAGCACAGGGAGCGCGGCTTTCGGGTGGACAACGCCAACGGATTGCATTGGCACGCGCAATACTGGCAGACCCCGAGCTGCTACTCCTAGATGAAGCGACCAGTGCACTGGATACCGAGAGCGAGTGGCACGTACAGCAGGCTTTAGCCGAGATCATGCGCGAACGCACGACTATCATTATCGCTCACCGGCTCTCCACTGTGATCAATGCCGACCGTATCGTAGTGATGGATCAAGGCAAGGTCATTGATAGTGGGCGCCATGACGCGTTAATCGCACGCTGTGGCCTTTACCAACGTCTGGCTCAGCTGCAGTTCCAATCCACAGATGGACCGAGGAGCGACGTGTGAACCGCTCCACGGCAGCCACGATGCTAACGAGAAATCGGACGCGGAAATAAAAAACCCCGCGCCAGGCGGGGTTTTTTTAAGAACGAGAGCTATCAGCTGAATTCACGGACCAGACCGCCAATGCTCTCCTTGGCATCACCGAAAAGCATGCGCGTATTATCTTTATAGAACAGTGGATTCTCGATACCGGCAAAGCCAGATGCCATAGAGCGCTTCAGCACAAATACCGTGCGCGCATCAGCCACGTTAATCACGGGCATGCCGTAAATGGGTGAGGATTCCACTTCACGTGCCGCGGGATTCACAACATCGTTGGCACCAATAACAATCGCCACGTCGACCATTTCCATCCGCGGATTGATCTCATCCATCTCCAACAACTGGTCATAAGGCACATCGGCCTCTGCAAGCAATACGTTCATGTGGCCCGGCATCCGACCTGCTACCGGGTGGATACCGAAGTTCACTTCGCAGCCGTTATTCTGCAATAGTTCCGTCAGCTCCTTAACCACGTGCTGTGCTTGCGCCACCGCCATGCCGTACCCAGGGATAATCGCCACATTGGTTGCCGCTTCAAGCACATAGTAGGCGTCGTCAACTGAGATCGGCTTGATCTCGCCCTCAACCACGGTTTCTTCGCTAGAAACACTCGCGAAGCCCGAGAACAATACGTTGGACAGTGAGCGATTCATTGCCTTGCACATGATCTGGGTCAGGATGATGCCCGACGCACCGACCAAAGAGCCCGCCACAATCAGCGCGTTATTGTTAATGGCGAAACCGGCGGCACACGCAGCCAAACCCGAGTAGGAGTTCAGCAGCGAGATCACAACCGGCATGTCAGCACCGCCGATCGGTATGACCGCCATAATACCGAACAGAAGCGCCAGACCGATTACCATATAAAGCCAGTTCGGGTCGGTGGGGTTCATACAGAACATCGCTGCGCCACCCACGATTCCGAATACCACCAAAGAATTGACGACCTGCTGACCCGAAAAAGTAATCGCGCCGCTACCAATCGTCTCAGATAACTTGCCATACGCGACCAAAGAACCGGTGAGCGTCACGCCACCAATCAAAATTGAGAGCACAATAGTGACCAGCGTGAAGACGCCGGCATCCGGTGACAGCGCTGACCAACCTACAAGCAGTGAAGCGGCGCCGCCGAGGCCGTTGAACAACGCCACCATCTCGGGCATCGAGGTCATTGCCACAGCGCGCGCGGCGATGGCGCCAATGGCACCGCCAACCAACATGCCCGCTACTATCCAAGTGAAATCGACAATGCCCTGATCGAGCAAGGCGGCGACGATTGCCACCAACATGCCAATGGCCGACACCATATTGCCGCGGCGAGCCGTAGCGGGAGAACCCAACATTTTCAGGCCAAAGATAAAGAGTCCCGCCGCAACGACGTAACCCAGTTGTGTCACTAATGCAGTCGTCACGATCAGTCCTCCTTCTTCTTGAAGAAGCCGAGCATGCGGTCGGTCACCATGTAACCCCCCACCACATTAACACTGGCAAGCGTCACAGCACCGACACCCAGCCACATACCCATGGTTTCGCTACCCGTACCGGCCAGCGCAACTGCACCAACTACCGTGATGCCAGAAATAGCATTCGCGCCAGACATAAGTGGGGTGTGCAGTGTGGCAGGCACTTTGTTGATGAGTTCGAAGCCGAGGAATATCGACAACATTAAAATAAACAGCAAATACTCTGCGCCAGACATATTAGTTCGCCCCCTCGATAATATCTTTGATGGTCGGGTGAACAACTGCCCCACCGTGGGTAATCACGCAACCGGGGAGAATATCGTTCTCGAGATCGAGCACGAACTGTTTGCTCTCTTCATCCCACGTATCTTCCACCAAATTAAACATGTTGCTCGCATACATTTGCGTCGCATCGCCGGGCGCGAGGTTAGCGAGATTAGCGGTGCCGACAATAGTGACGCCGTTAACGTCGACTACTTGGTCTGGCACTGATCCCTCTACGTTACCCCCCGTCTCGGCCGCCATGTCAACAACCACGGAACCCGGCGCCATACCTGCCACCATGTCGGCCGTGACCAGAACCGGGGGCTTTCGGCCAAATACCTGGGCTGTGGTGATCACCACGTCGGAGTCGGCGATAACGGCTTTTTGTGCCTGACGCTGGAGTTCAACCTGCTCGGGGGTAAGCTCCTTGGCGTAACCGTCCTGCGTCTGACCGGTGTCGCCCAAATCAATCTCCAAAAACTTGGCGCCGAGGGAGTGAACCTGCTCTGCCACAACCGGGCGAGTATCAAAAGCCGTGACTCGTGCACCTAATCGCTTGGCAGTAGCGATCGCCTGAAGTCCTGCAACGCCCGCACCAATAATAAAAACCTTTGCAGGCTTCAGTGTTCCCGCGGGAGTCATCATCATAGGCATGATCCGTGGCATATGATTGGCCGCCAGCATCACTGCCACGTAGCCCGCAAGGTTCGCCTGGGAGCTCAGCGCATCCATCTTCTGGCTTCGGGTCGAGCGCGGAATCATCTCCATACTGACAGCGGTCACGTTTTGGCTAGCGAAGGCCTTAATGAGATCCTGCTCGTTGAAGGGATCGAGATAGGACACATGAATGCAGCCCGACTTCAGCTGACCGATTTCCTCGATGTCTGGCTTGCGCAGCCTGAGGACCATGTCAGCTCCGGCCAGCAAGGCACCGCGATCCGAACCAATACTGGCTCCGGCCGTCTCGTAGTCCGCGTCGCTGATGCCGGCACCCGTGCCTGCACCCGCTTCGATGACCACCTCCGCGCCAAGCCGCACCAACTTTTTTACTGTCTCTGGCGTCGCAGAGACGCGATTCTCTCCCGGCTGGGTTTCACGGGGTATGACTAGTTGCATAGTGAAGTTCGCCTGATTTTTGGGATCACCGTGATCCCGGTTTTTGTTAGAGATCCAGCCGGCTGGTGAAGTGGGACTTACGCTTGGCAGAAGCGGAATCCCTCAGCACCACTGGGGACGAATCAGTGAAAAAATCAGCCCGCGCGGAGTTTCAGAAGCGGGTTAAGCCAGCGGTGTCGCAAGCGCGTGAAGCGCAACGGCGCGTCGAGTACCGCCAGGCAGATACATTCTTCACCTTCCAACGCGACGGGGGTGTGCTTATCCCACCCCTCCCGAATCACAAAATCCCCGGGATGATATTCGCCGCTCTCATCGGCAAAACCACCCTGCAGCACCAGCGTCATCTCGCTACCACCATGGGTATGCTCGGGAATACGACCTCCCTCAGCAATGCGATATAACGCAAACTCATGCAGGGCGTCACCGGTTTTCAAATAGCTGATGCTGAGGGACTGGGTTACGCGCTTCCAGACCAGATCGGCATAGTCGCCATTGATCAAGCGGTCCAGCAAACCTGGCAAGCGCGTATCAGACGCTTCGCTGCGGGCATAACGCAATGGCTCAGGATCTTCCAATCGTGCCAGCACTCTATCAAGGACAGACTCCCCTACAGCCACTGGGTCTAGCCGTTCTAACTGCGCACCGCCAATATCTTCAAGCCTTTCGGTAGTGTGGCGACAACGCTGGCAATAGCTGAGATGTGCTGCAACGCAGGCCGATTGCGCAACCGACAGAACGCCCGAGGCATGTTCTGTCAAAATGTCTGTGGGGGGATGATGATGTACCATGTCTTTTTTTATCCGAAGCACTAGCTATACCACTGTAGTACGGGGCAAGGGAGCAAACGGTTTACTCCTCCGCACCCTGAAAACTGTGACATCTGACCGATCAGCTCCACCGTCACGCCTCCATGAGCGCCTGCAGCTTTTGAATGGCCAGCCGTACCCGGGATTTAACGGTGCCCAGCGGCAGGTCGAGCTCGGCCGCTGCCTCGGAGTGAGATTTACCCTCCATATAGACTTTGCCTAGGATCTGAGCCTGATCCGGAGGCAGATCACCCATTAGCTCCCTCACGCGCTCGGAACCACGGCGGGTATGCAGGACAACAAACGACTCCTCCTCTTCACTCTCAAGCTCGAAGTCGTCAGAGGCAAGCGGGGTATCAAACTTCTGTAACCGCCGGAACATATCGGTGCGGCAATTTCGGGCAATCGTGTAGACCCAAGTTGATGCTGCAGCTTTCTCCGGATTGAAGCCGCCAGCCTTCTGCCATACCTTCAGCATGACTTCTTGCACCAATTCATCAGCATGCGCGGCAGAAAGGCTAGAACCAGACAACGCAAATGCTTTAATCAGTGGCGCAAAATGGCGAAAAAATCGGGTAAAGGCCGCCCTGTCCTGACTGTCACCAACCAGGACCAGCGCTTCACTCCATTCATCCGTCCTGCGACCGGTGGGTACATTCCATTTCGCACTGACGTTGGCGGGGGATGTGCCACCAGAGTTTGTTTTTTCTGTCATGGAAAAAACCTTCTTTTCAAGAACACAGCATACACACTGCGGGACTGCCTTAAAACCATGCAATCTCAGAGATTTGGCAAATGAGTTCGCGCCAAAAGGCGCTGATCCACGCTCTAACACCTCCCGTAACAGCAATACTCTCAGTTTGTCTGGTGACCGGAGGTCCGCCGACAATGAATATTGCAATTATAGGGGCGGGTATCTCTGGGCTCGGGTGCGCCTACCGGCTCGTCCAGAGGGGTCATCGCGTCGAAGTGTTTGAAGCTCGGGACCGGATCGGGGGTCATACAGCTACCTACGATACTCAAATCGGCACCCGACGTTTTTCTGTGGATACCGGCTTTATCGTCTACAACGACCGAAACTATCCAAACCTCGTTCAATTGTTCAAAGAGCTTGGTGTCGCAACCAGAGAGACCTCCATGGGGTTCTCGGTCTGCGACCAAATTTCTGGCCTTGAATACGCAGGCAACAATCTTAATACCCTGTTTGCGCAGCGCGGTAATCTACTGTCTCCCAGTTTTCTGGGAATGGTCCGCGAGATTCTCCGGTTCAATAAGTTGGCGATCGCCGACCTCGACAGCGGCCGACTCCCGCAGGATCAAACGCTTGGGGAGTATCTCAGCCGGCACGGCTTCAGTGCCCATTTTAGCCGCAGTTATCTCCTTGCTATGACCTCAGCAATTTGGTCGGCAGACTTTGAGGATGCACAGGACTTTCCGGTGGAGTTTTTCATTCGCTTTTTCAGCAACCACGGACTGCTCTCGCTCAAAAATCGCCCCCAGTGGCGGGTAGTGGAAGGGGGGAGTCGGGAATATTTAACACCACTGACACAGCGATTCGCTGACAATATTCGAACACGGATGCCCGTAGGGAAAATATTGAGACCACCCGGAAAGCCGGTAGCGATCCACTTCACCAATGGTGTTGTGCGAGAGTTCGACGAGGTGGTTGTCGCCACTCATTCAAACGATGCTCTCGCTATGCTGGGAGACGCAACTCAGAAAGAGCGGTCCGTGCTCGGCGCGCTACCCTACCGAGACAACGAAGTGATACTCCATACCGATACGCGACTGCTACCAAAAGTCCAGCGGGCATGGTCTAGCTGGAACTATCGACTCAAGCCAGGAAGTGGTCGTGCCACCGTCACTTACAATATGAATATTTTGCAAGGCCTCGACGCGCCGGAGACCTTTTGCGTCACGCTCAATGATACGGCCTCTATCAATCCACACCGGATATTGGGCCGATTTAATTACGCACACCCTCAGTTCACGGTGGCAGGAATGCAGGCACAGCAACGCTGGGAGGATATCAACGGATACAATGGGACATGGTTCTGCGGCGCTTACTGGCAGAATGGGTTCCACGAAGACGGACTGAGCAGCGGGCTGAGAGTCGCCGAGAGCCTATGTGCAGCCCGCCAGATGGCTGCATGAGTGCGAAGCTGTATTCAGGAACACTGAGGCATGCACGCTACACGCCGAAAAAACATAGCTTCACCTATAAAGTATTCATGCCCTTTGTGGAGCTTGAGACACTCTCTCAGCTGACGGAGCAACTCCCGTTGTGGTCTGCAAAACGGTGGGCACCGGCGCGCTTTCTCCGCAGTGATTTTTTGGGCCCAAAGACGGTGCCACTTGCCGATGCCGTGCGCTTAAGAATCCACGCGCAAACGGGCAGACATCACGATGGACCCATCTATCTATTGGCAAACTGGCGCTATTTCGGTTATCAGAACAATCCCATCGCGGTTTACTACTGTTACGACAAACCGGGGGGTTGTTTGCAATATGTTGTCGCTGAAGTGACCAACACCCCTTGGGGGGAGCGGCACAGCTACGTACTCAAAGCGCCAGCTGGTGAAGGGCCATTGGTCACCGAATTCGATAAAGCACTGCATGTTTCGCCATTCAATCCGATGGAGATGACATACCGCTGGCACAGCGATAGTCCCGGAGCGTCTCTGGCGATTCAAATCGCGCTTTTTCAAAAAAATGAGAGGATTTTTGATGCGGTATTGTCCTTATCTGCAGAACCCCTCAACGCGCGATCAGCGGTCCTCGCCATACTCTCTTATCCGCTTATGACGTTAAAAGTCGTGTTAGGGATTTACTGGGAGGCATTGCGCCTATTTTTGAAAGGCGTCAGCTTGCATTCTCATCCGAAGCGATCGCATTAACGTACTCGAGGAGTCAACGAGTCACCTACAACGAAGACCATACAGGGACGCTTCATGAGTGAATACAGCGTAAAAAAAATTGGCAAACTACCACTGCTTTTTCCCGAAAAGCACGGTGGTCTGGCGCGATCCTTTATGTGGAAAGTGCTGGGAAAGTTACAGGTAGGGTCACTCACGCTCAGAGAAGGGGACGAAGCAAAGGTGTTCGGCTCGACCTCAGAGGGCTCTGCACCCCATGGGGAAGTTCATGTTCATGACACCGACCTGTATCGGCGCATCCTGACTGGAGGCAGTATCGCAGCTGGCGAAACCTTTATTGAAGGTATGTGGAGCAGTCCCGACCTCACTGAGGTAACACGTGCCTTTAGCGCCAACATGGCAATGCTGGAAGCGATGTCTGACAAGCAGAACTGGCTCGCTAGGCTCGCTCTGAAACTTAGCCACTGGGCACGGAGGAACACGTCTACTCGGTCGCGGGAAAACATCTCGGCTCACTACGACTTGGGCAATGATTTCTTTTCCCTGTTCCTTGATCCCAGCATGATGTATTCCTCAGCCGTGTTTCCATCGGCCTCCGCCGATCTTGCTTCGGCCTCACAGCACAAACTGAAGCTGATCTGTGAAGATCTTGAACTCAAGGCAGAAGACCATCTTGTCGAGATCGGTACGGGCTGGGGCGGCATGGCCATCTTTGCGGCAGAGCATTATGGCTGTCGTGTGACAACAACAACTATTTCACGCCAGCAATACGACTACACCTTAGAAGCCGTGGCGCAAAAAGGGCTAGAGGACCAAGTCACGGTGCTCTTTGACGATTATCGGGATCTTCAGGGACAGTTCGACAAGCTTGTTTCAATCGAAATGATTGAAGCAGTGGGACACCAGTTTTATGACACCTATTTTCAAAAGATTAGCCATTTGCTCAAACCCCACGGTAAGGCGGTGATTCAGGCGATTACGATCACTGAACAGCGATATGAACAAGCCAGAGATTCGGTCGACTTTATCAAGCGCTATATATTTCCGGGCGGTTGCCTGCCCTCGCTGACCGTCGTTAGTGATGCTCTTTCCCGCGTAACTGACATGCAAATGAGTAATCTGCGGGATATCGGTCGAGACTACGCAGATACACTTAAAGTGTGGCATGCCAGTTTTCTGAATAAACTCGATGAGGTCAGGGCAATGGGCTTCGATGATCGATTTATTCGCATGTGGCGCTACTACCTTAGCTATTGCGAAGGGGGCTTTAGAGAGCGCATTATCGGAACCCACCAAATCACCCTGACCAAGCCGGGGTACCGCCCCGACTGATTGCTAGCCTATGCTTCTCTCACTCGCGCCGATCGGCCTTCTCATTGCGCTGTTGTCGGCCTCGGTTGCCCTGTTTGGGTCGGATGCTTCTTACGGCCCCAATCAGGTTGCCCTGATTATCAGCGCCGCAGCAACCATGCTTGTAGGGTGGCACCGTGGCATGAGTTGGCAGGCGATACAGGAAGGGATGGTGGGAGCAATCACTGTTTCGATTATGCCTATGATGATCTTGCTCTCGGTCGGCGCGCTGATCGGTAGCTGGATGATCAGCGGCACCGTGCCAGGAATGATCTATTACGGCATACAGCTGCTGAACCCTAATTGGTTTTATGCCGCCTCGGCACTTATCTGTGCGCTAGCTTCACTTAGCCTAGGCAGCTCTTGGACCGTTGCCGGCACGTTGGGTATCGGGATGATGGGCATTGCCACGACCTACTCCCTCTCCCCCGCCATCACTGCGGGAGCCGTCATTTCGGGCGCCTACTTTGGTGACAAACTGTCTCCCCTCTCTGACACCACGAATCTTGCTGCAGCCGCAGTGGGTGTCGATTTATTTGAGCACATTAAAAACATGCTCTGGACCACATTGCCCGCATTCGTGCTGGCGCTTTTGGTGTTCTCACTCATTGGCAGTGACGGCGCCGCAACACCCGAGAATATCGCCGAGATTCGCTCGGCGCTCGCGTCCCGCTTCTCCCTTTCACCGTGGGTGCTCTCGCCACTGGCGTTGATGCTGCTGCTGATCTATCTCAAGGTGCCGGCGTACCCCGCCATTCTCATCTGTACTTTTTCGGGCACCCTTTATGCGGCGTGCTTTCAGCCGGAAGTCGTGCGAACAATGGCCATTGCCGCACACCCCAACACACCGGCACCGCTGATACAGGGGCTGTGGATGGCTCTTTTTTCGGGATATCAGTCCCCTCCTGAGTTGGGCGCATTGAGCCAACTTCTTGACAAGGGCGGTCTGGCAAGCATGCTCAACACCATTTTTCTTATTCTTACCGCTATGACCTTCGGCGGCATGCTGGAGAGCACGGGAATTTTACGCCAACTACTCAATAGCGTGCTGCGCGGCGTTAAACGAACAGGTGATCTGATTCTCGCCACAGTGAGCGGCGGCATTATCACTAATATTCTCGCAGCGGATCAGTTTCTGGCCATTACCTTACCGGGCCGGCTTTTCACACCCGCTTATGACGAGCGCAAATTAAACCGACTGAATCTGTCACGGACCTTGGAAGACTCTGCGACACTCACTTCAGTACTGGTACCCTGGAACACGTGCGGCGCCTTCATGGCTGCCACACTCGGTGTGGCCACTTTGGACTACGCCCCCTATGCCTTGTTCAACCTGACCTGCCCCTTCCTGGCAATTGTGTTCGGCTATGCAACGATCGCGCAGCTACCACCGACCGCACGGGCCACTGCATGAAATGGGATTACGACACGCCTTTTGTCATGACATTTAACGTCAGCAATGCCCATATTGACGCATTAGCCCACACTCGAAACACCCATTACGTTGAATGGTCCATGGAAACCGCTTGGGCTCACACGACCGCACTTGGCCTCGGGGCCGCCGAGTACCAGCAACTCAATCGTGCAATGGCACTGACCCATGCCGAGTACGATTACCTCAGGGCAACGCATGCCGGCGACACGCTTTTGGTAGGGACCTGGATCACCGATTGGCGCAATAAGCTCAAAATGACACGAAAGTTACAAATCATTTGTCAGCAGACGGAGGCCAGTGTGTTTCGTGGCACGCTTGAATTCGTCTGCATCGAGATTTCAACAGGTCAACCCAAAAAGCCACCGAGCGAATTTATAGATATTTATACGCCGGCATTAATCAACAAACCCTGAATCCTTGAGGCAAGGTCACAGAAGGTCTCTTCAGGCGCGCAACCAATCAAAACTCATCACTTCCGATACGTTGTCCACTCCTAAGCGCAATGCGAGGAGGCGATCTATCCCCAATGCTACACCGGCACAATCCGGCAGGCCTGAATCCTGTGCAGCCAGCAGTCTTTGGTCAGGTAAGCGTTCATCTAGCCCCCGTCTTCTTCGCACAGCGTTATCTGACGCGAATCGCGTTCGTAAAGCGGACGCATCGCTCTGTTCCCAATAGCCGTTAGCCAACTCAACACCATCGACATAGCACTCAAACCGCGCAGCCACCCGCCTGCCTTGAACCGTTATGAGTCGCGCCAGAGCAGACTGGGAGACTGGGAAGTCGGTAACAAAAACCACTCCAGCGTCGCTCAACGTCGGCTCAACACAGTGGGTCATCAGCAGATCCAACAATCCGTCGCGATCCAAACCGATCGGCACATGCTCCAAGTGAGACTCCGCCAACGCCCACAGGTGTGCGTCATCAACCTCATCACTCAGAGGATCGACGTCGAGGACATGCTGGAATAACGAACCATAGGGCCATATCTGCCAGCCACTTCGTCCAAGCAACTCACCCACCAGCTCGGCAACCTCGCGAATCAGGGTGGCATGATCCCAGCCAAGTCGATACCACTCCAACAATGTGAACTCCGGATTATGTCGACGCCCATATTCCCCTTGTCGAAACGCCCTCGCCACTTGGAAAATGTCCCCGGCCCCGGCTGCAATCAGTCGCTTCATGGCATATTCGGGAGAGGTCTGTAGAAATCGCGGGGGATCATCCAACGTGGCACCATCAAGGATCAGCGCATCAATCGCGGGGTCGGTAACGGTCCCAAGGCTGATCAGCGGCGTTTCGACTTCCATTACACCGCGAGCAGCAAAAAAAGCCCTCAGGTGCTGGAGAGTCGCCGCGCGTGCAGCGAGCGCGTCAAGCGACGCAGAAGGTCGCCAATCACTCATTGTCTAATTTTTGCTGGCGCGGCTCACATATTCTCCTGTTCGCGTATCAACGCGGATGGATTCACCTTCAGTAATAAACAACGGAACCCGCACCACCGCTCCTGTACTCAGGGTGGCAGGCTTACTGCCTCCCTGAGCCGTATCACCCTTCAACCCCGGGTCCGTCTCGGTAATTTCCAATTCGATAAAGTTAGGCGGTGTGACCGCTAGCGGCGATCCGTTATACAAGGTGATTTCGTAACGCTCCTGCTCCTTAAGCCACTTTCCCGTGTCACCCACCGCATCTCGATCTGCGCTGAATTGCTCGTAGGTAGAGGGGTCCATGAAGTACCAGAATTCGCCGTCGGTGTAGGAGTACTCAAGGTCTACATCCATCACATCGGCTCCCTCGAGACTATCCCCGGACTTGAAAGTCCGCTCCCAGACTCGACCTGACTTGAGATTTCGTAACTTGACGCGGTTGAACGCCTGCCCCTTTCCCGGCTTGACGAATTCGTTCTCCAAAATGGAGCAGGGCTCGCTGTCCAGCATGACCTTCAAGCCGGGCTTAAATTCGTTAGTGGAAAAGTTCGGCATTTCGGAAAACCTAAAAGTGAAAACAGAGATGATACCGCAGCCCTATCATGGGGAACACTTACAGAGGGTTAATCCGTAGCGAATTCGCCCTCACTACCGAGCAGATAACAAATGCCATCCAAACCACCGAAAGTGACTTCAATTGGGCTGGCAGCTCGCACTGCCGGCTTGGCATGAAATGCCACACCCATGCCTGCGAGCGCCATCATTGAAAGGTCATTCGCCCCATCACCCACAGCAATAGTCTGCTCTACATCAATACCCAGCCGATCAGATAATGCCTGCAGCGCCATCGCCTTATACTCACGATTCACAATAGGAGGAATCACCTCTCCCGTAACGATACCGCCTTTCGTTTCGAGCGCGTTTGCCACCACCTCATCAAAACCGAAATCCTGCTGTAGCCGTTTTGCGATGGGCAGGAATCCTCCAGAGAAAATCGCGAGCGTCATGCCGCGGGCCCGCAAAGTGGTGGTCATCTCTCGCAGGCCTTCCTTGATTGGAAGCCGATCAGCCAGAATCGCTACGGCGTCTGAATTGAGGCCCTTTAACAAGGCAAGCCGGGTCCGGAAGCTCTCATCAAAGTCCACCTCCCCACGCATTGCTCTGGCCGTAATAGCAGCCACTTCGTGACCCACACCCGCGACATCCGCCAACTCGTCGATCACTTCACAATCGATAAGGGTTGAATCCATATCGAATACGGCCAGTCGATAGCGACGGGTTCGCATACTTTGCGGCTGTAATGCCAGATCAACGCGATGGAGATCCGAAATGTCTCTCAATCGTGTGGAGAGAGCCGCTTCGTCTCGGCAATCAATGTGGAAATTGTGCACTGTTCGCGATGCCGAAAGCGTCACGGGTACTGGCATATTGCGATGATCAAGTACAGCACCCCCTGTTGCCACAACAGCATGCTCAACCGCCTGAAGCTCAAAGTGGGTACCGCTCGGTATCATTAACACAATGACATGTGTCGCGTTATTCACGAGTCGCTCATTCAAATCAAATGACAAATGGATCGCGACGTTCTCACAAAAGCCGCGCTCATGGAGTCTATACTGAACTCAGTGGTAATGGAGACTCTCTGTGGAAACCATCTTGCGCCGGTTACGTCACCAACCTTTGTCTCACCAACTGGCGTTGGTTGCCGCAGGATGTTGCCTGCTCGCTACGCTGATACTGGTTGCGGTCGCCGCACAATCCACCCAGTCCATACTGAACACCACCCTGAACGAGCACGCGCAAGCCGCCGCGGCGAATCTGGGGCTGAGGGCGGGTACCGAATTGGCTGCGGGTGACCGGCTGGGGGTTGTCACTGCGCTACAGTTTTACACTGACCAAAACCTCTTTTCGGGTGCCAGGGCAATCGATATCGAGGGCAAAGAGATCGCCGTCGCAGGTACTATTGGAATAGGCGGCTCACTCTACAGCCACAGCATCCTGATTGATGGTAATACCGCGGGGTCGGTAGAACTTTACCTGGACCTGACGCCCCAGCTAGCAGCCAGAGAGACATTGGTATGGGGCTTAATCGCGTTAGCAGCCCTCCTCAGTACGGCCGTATTTGCCATCACTCGGCCCATGGGCCAAAGGCTAGCAAGCGATATTAGCGATGCCGTAGCTCAACTGGATGCAATTTCTGAAGAGTCTTCTGTCTCGGTCAATGAGGTACACAAGCTGCGTGACAGCGTTAACTCGCTCCCGCTGGACCTGCTCAAATCGCAGAGCCTCTCTCACCAGAATGATGATCACTATCGTGATACCGCTATTTTATGCATCGCGCTGAAACACCTGCCGGGGTACCTCGACACCCTTAATGACACGCGATTGCAGGAATATGTTGGTTTACTGCACCGTATCGCTTTCGGTAGTGCCGGTTTTTATGGAGGCGAGCTGTCGGTAATCAGACAGTTTGGCCTGGCCATCTACTTTTCTGGCACCCACTCCATCGGCTCCCCGGTTCTGCGCGCCGCAAGCTGCGCCTGGCTATTGGCCCGTGCTTGCGCGTTAGCAGAAAAAACCGAGCGCCTATCTTTTGTGCCCGGATTAGCGATCGGTGTCAGTGAATTGGGTCGAGGGGACGCTCAAGATATTTATCCCGGTCTCTACACTCAGGCTACTTTGGACGATTTGCTGGAGTTGGCCCATCATGATGTTGACGCCATTTTACTGTCATCGCGGGCGGCAGAGGATGATGGACTCACATCGCGCATGGGCATCGATGTTATCGATGAGCAGTGGATGGCGTTAGGTGACATCAGCAGTCGCCACATGGATTTACTGACGCGTCAGCTAACCCTTATACGGCGGTTGATTACGCCCGCAGAACAGGATGGCCCTCAGGGTTTTCTCCCTTTTTAAAGGTATCAATCACCGACTACCGACAACTGAGTCACCCGTTGGTATCCCTTGGGCAACTTGCTGCCGCGTCGCCCTCTCTCACCTTTGAAGTGCTCGAGGTCTGTCCACTTAAAGTTTCGGTAGTGTCCGCCGGAGGTGACTTGCAGGATGTCACCTTCGGAAACGACGCATAATCCCGCAACGAACTCCTCTCGGGCAGCCGCCCTTGCAGAGGGAATACCAATTAACTTGTTTCCTTTACCACGAGCCAGCTCAGGCAACTCGCTGAGTGGAAAAACCAGCATTCGCCCTTCATTGGTCGCCACGACAACCCATAACTCCGCCACACCGGAGATCGCCGCCGGCGGAAGCACTTGGGCATTTTTGGGCAATGACAACAATGCCTTGCCGGCTTTGTTCTTGGTCTGCAGTTGCGAAAATTGCACGACAAAACCGTAACCGGCATCACTGGCCAGTAGAAACCGATCGCTCTCTTGCCCAGTCAGCAGCCCTTCAAAAGTCGCACCTGAGGGCGGGTTGATCCGGCCTGTCAACGGTTCACCTTGCCCCCGGGCCGAAGGCAGCTGGTGGTTAGGGATCGTGTAGGCGCGGCCAGTGGAATCCAAAACCACGGTCGGTAAATTTGACTTGCCTCTCGCCGCAAACCGGAACCCGTCTCCGGATTTGTAACTGAGCGCTGTAGGGTCAATATCGTGCCCTTTTGCAGCCCGAATCCAGCCCTTTTCTGACAGTACAATCGTGAGGGGGTCGGCTGTCGTCAGCTCCAGCTCGCTGAAGGCTCTCGCTTCTTCGCGGATCATCAATGGCGACCGTCGGGCATCACCATGCGCTGCAACCACGTCATTGAGTTCGCGTTTGATGAGTGTTTTCAATCGCGCCTCACTCCCAAGGGTTTTCTTCAGTGCGTCGCGCTCTTCAGCCAACTCATCCTGCTCGCCCCGGATCTTCATTTCTTCAAGCTTGGCTAAATTCCTCAGCTTTAGATCAAGGACCGCCTCGGCCTGAATATCCGTGATCTTGAAGGCCTTAATGAGGATGGGCTTTGGCTCATCTTCCTCTCGGATAATACGAATCACTTCATCGATATTAAGGAACGCGATGAGGTAGCCATCGAGGATATGAAGACGTCTCTCGACACGATCGAGCCGATAGGCCAACCTGCGTTTGACAGTTGCCTTTCGGAAGACCAGCCACTCCTTGAGGATAGTGAGGAGAGACTTCACCGCAGGCCTACCATCAATACCGATGACGTTGAGATTGACCCGATAGGTACGCTCAAGGTCTGTGGTCGCAAAAAGATGACTCATGACGGCATCGACTTCGATTCGGTTGGATCGAGGTACCAATACCAGCCGAGTGGGGTGCTCGTGGTCAGATTCATCGCGCAAATCGGCAACCATTGGTAATTTGCGAGCCTGCATTTGTGCGGCGATCTGCTCCAGCACCTTGGCGCCTGACACTTGGTGAGGCAGGGAATGAATCACAACCGCACCGTCTTCCACAACATAGGCAGCCCGCACCCTTAACGCACCGCGACCCGTTTCGTAAAGCGCCAACATTTCATTGGCCGGGGTCACGATTTCAGCTTCAGTTGGAAAATCCGGACCTTTAATAAACTGGCAAAGATCAGCAATGCTCGCTTTGGGTGATTCAAGCAGGTAAATGGTAGCGGCAACCACCTCTGCGAGATTGTGAGGTGGGATGTCAGTGGCCATGCCGACAGCGATCCCAGTGGTGCCATTAAGCAGCAGATTGGGTGCCTGCGCGGGCAGCACCATGGGCTCGTCCAGCGTTCCGTCAAAATTGGGCTGCCAGTCAACCGTACCCTGACCGAGTTCAGAGAGGAGAACATTCGCATAGGCGGTAAGGCGTGACTCGGTGTAACGCATCGCGGCAAAGGATTTGGGATCATCCGGGGAGCCCCAGTTGCCCTGCCCATCCACTAATGGATAGCGATAAGAAAAATCCTGCGCCATGAGCACCATTGCCTCATAGGCGGCGCTATCGCCATGAGGGTGGAACTTACCAATGACGTCACCCACTGTTCGCGCCGACTTCTTGTACTTGGCGCTCGCTTTGAGGCCCAACTCACTCATGGCATAAACAATGCGTCGCTGCACAGGCTTGAGCCCGTCACCAATGTGCGGCAAGGCACGATCCAGAATCACATACATCGAATAGTCGAGGTAAGCTTTCTCCGCATAGTCCTTAAGCGAAAGCTGCTCGACATCTGTCGCCGGCTGCATCAACTCTGTCATGATCTTGGGGCTCTCTTCAGGCAAGTGGCGCTGGCGCCACTGCGGACTCCTGCAAGCGCGTTATCCTAACGCACCCGGAAGTGGAAATACCACGGAGTAAGTGATCCCATGAGCACCGACACAGAAAAAGCCGTCAAAGGCGCGCCATGATGATACTGACTGACAAGGATAGGCAGACACTGACCCTCCGTTGGCGACATTTCAGTGTGTTCAGTGTCTTGGAGTGGCATCGGCTGCTTGCCCTGAGGACGACAATTTTCGTCGTAGAGCAACAGTGCCCCTATCAGGAAGTCGATGAAAAAGATCCCCTGTGTTGGCATCTCGAGCTGCTCCACAATCAGCAACTCATCGGCACTTTGAGAGTTGTCCCTCCCGGCGTCGCTTACGCGGAATGCTCTGTTGGAAGGGTGGCGATCGACTCCAATTACCGAGGATTGGGATTGGGGCGAGAGCTGATGGACACTGCGCTGGGGTTTTGTGAGCCCCGATGGCCGCAGGGCGTCCGACTCAGTGCGCAGGCGTATTTACAAGCTTTTTACGAGTCGCTGGGATTTCAAACCGTGCAGGGGCCGTACCTGGAGGATGATATCCCCCATATTGAAATGCTAAAGCGCTTCGGATAGTCATGCAGCCGAGCGCGCAGCGCGCCTGCGCTCATGTTCCAATAACAACTTTTTACGCAAGCGAATACTGTCCGGGGTGACTTCCACCAACTCATCGTCCTCGATAAATTCAAGTGCCTGCTCCAGCGAGTGCCGCACCGGGGGGCTCAAGGTCAATGCGTCATCAGTACCTGACGCACGCACATTCGTCAGTTGCTTTGCCTTGGTCGGATTTACGACTAGATCGTTGCCACGGCTATGCAAACCAACAATTTGCCCCTCGTAGACCTGAATATTGGGGCCAATAAACAAGCGCCCTCTGTCCTGAAGCGCATGCAGGGCATAGGCAAGCGTCTTGCCGTGCACCATTGAAACCAGCACACCATTTTGTCGCTCGGCAAGGGCTGCCGCGGTAACCGGGCCATAATGATCAAAAACATGCGTCATGATTCCAGAGCCCGACGTCAACGTCAGAAACTGTGATCGAAATCCAATTAATCCGCGGGCAGGAACAATAAATTCAAGGCGCACCCTGCCTTTCCCATCGAGTGCCAGCTGCGCTAACTCTGCGCGTCGTAAACCCAGCTCTTCCATCACGGCACCCTGATGCTGCTCATCGATGTCCAGCACCAATTGCTCATAGGGTTCGTTCAGCACGCCGTCTATGGTCTTCTGAATGACCTCTGGTCGAGATACCCCAAGCTCGAAACCCTCTCGTCGCATACTTTCGATCAGCACTGACAGGTGAAGCTCGCCGCGCCCCGATACTTTGAACTTGTCGGCGGTGTCACCCGCCTCGACGCGCAGTGCAACATTATGGATGAGCTCTCGCTCAAGTCGCTCCTTAATGTTACGTGAGGTGACAAATTTGCCCTCGCGTCCGGCAAAAGGCGAATCATTAACCTGAAAGGTCATACTGACCGTAGGCTCGTCGACAGTCAGCGCTGGCAGCGCATCGGGGGTGCCCGGATCACAAAGCGTATCGGATATCAGCAGACCGTCGATTCCGGTGACGCAAACAATGTCGCCTGCCTGCGCGGAAGGCACTTCAATTCGCTCGAGCCCTTCATATCCCATAACTTGTAATATCCGACCCGACCGGGTAACCCCCTCAGGACCGACAATAGTGACGTTGGTATTAGTCGATAGCTCACCCCGGCTTACCCTGCCCACCCCAATTACGCCGACATAGCTCGAGTAATCCAAAGCAGAAATTTGCATCTGAAGCGGCCCGGTTGCATCGACCTCAGGAGCGGGCACATGCGTTTCGATCGCCTCAAAGAGCGGCGTCATATCATTGGACATCTGCTCCGGATCACCCCCGGCAATACCCAGCACCGCAGAGGTGTAGACCACGGGAAAGTCCAGCTGTGCTTCGTTGGCACCCAGTGCATCAAAAAGATCAAAGACCTGATCTACAACCCAATCAGGTCGGGCGCCATCTCGGTCAATCTTGTTAACAACCACTATGGGGTTGAGTCCCCGCTCAAACGCTTTTGAGGTCACAAAACGCGTCTGGGGCATCGGACCGTCGACCGCGTCCACTAGCAAGAGGACTGAGTCCACCATAGATAAAACGCGCTCCACCTCGCCCCCAAAATCTGCGTGCCCAGGCGTGTCGACGATATTAATGCGGTAGTCCCGCCAAGTAATGGCGGTATTTTTGGCAAGAATCGTTATGCCCCGCTCCCGCTCCTGGTCATTGGAGTCCATAACGCGCTCGGCACCGGCCAGCTTGCGGTCTAGTGTGCCTGATTGTTGCAACAGACAATCCACCAAAGTGGTTTTGCCATGATCAACGTGAGCAATGATGGCGATATTGCGAAGGGCTTGCATGGGCATTCCAGATCAACGTGAAGGGAGGGCGTTCGAGCGCGCGCGGAGTGTACACCAGCACAGCCCTATTGGTTCATGCAACAAATGCCCACAAATACTGGTCGGCCCTCACTACGCTAACCGATGCTGCTGAGAATCCCACATAAAATGCACTAAATTAGTGCGCATTAGACCTCTAAATGCACTAATATGGTGCTATAAGGGGCCTTGCCGCCTGGCAGCAGTTTACTATAAGTATAAATATCAATCAGTTATGAAAATTAGCGCTGCCCCAAAAATTGGCACGCCCTTTGCACCGCTTTAGGGGCTCAACCAGTGCAGGCCGCATTGATTGAGATAATTTCCCAGTCAGCACTGGGTGGCGTTAATACCGGAGGAAGACACCATGTCAGAGCGCACGCTCGATTTGATTAGCAAGAACGATGTCCGCTGGGTGGACCTGAGATTCACCGACACTAAAGGGAAGGAGCAACATGTCTCTATCCCAGCGACTGCAGTGGATGAAGACTTTTTTGAAGGCGGCAAAATGTTTGACGGGTCGTCGATTTCCGGTTGGAAAGGTATCAATGAATCAGACATGATTTTGATGCCAGATGACAGCACCGCAATTTTGGATCCGTTCACTGATGACCCGACCGTCATCGTTCGTTGCGACATCGTTGAGCCCGCAACCATGCAAGGGTACGACCGCGACCCTCGGAGCATTGCGAAAAAAGCCGAAGCGTATCTGAACTCATCTGGGTTAGGGGATACCGCCTACTTCGGACCGGAACCCGAATTTTTTGTATTTGACGATGTAAAGTGGAATGTCGAAATGAGCGGTGCGAGTTACGCGATCAACGCCGAGGAAGCAGCTTGGTCATCTAACGCGGACTTTGAAGACGGCAACACCGGCCATCGCCCTCGAGTAAAAGGTGGCTACTTCCCCGTACCGCCTGTCGATTCTTTGCACGACATTCGCGCAGCCATGTGCTCGGCAATGGAGCAAATGGGCCTTGATGTCGAGGTGCATCACCACGAAGTCGGGACGGCGGGTCAGTGCGAAATCGGCATCAAGTTCAACACGCTTGTCGCAAAGGCCGATGAAGTACAAATCCTTAAGTACTGCGTGTTAAATGTGGCTCACGCCTATGGCAAGACCGCAACATTCATGCCTAAGCCTTTGGTCGGCGACAATGGGTCGGGTATGCATGTTCACCAATCGATTGCCAAGTCGGGCGACAACACGTTTGCCGGAGACGGATATGCTGGCTTGTCGGATACTGCCTTGTACTACATCGGCGGTATCATCAAGCATGCGCGTGCACTGAATGCCTTTACAAACGCTTCTACCAACAGCTACAAACGCCTGGTACCCGGCTTTGAAGCACCGGTTATGCTGGCCTACTCTGCGCGTAACCGATCTGCATCGATTCGCATTCCCTACGAGCCATCGCCTAAGGGCAAGCGCGTTGAAGTGCGGTTTCCAGATCCCACCGCCAATCCCTATCTAGCGTTTGCCGCCATGCTGATGGCCGGCATTGATGGCATCCAGAATAAAATCCATCCCGGTGATGCTGCAGATAAAGACCTTTACGATCTGCCTGCAGAGGAGGCTGCGGATATCCCAACAGTGGCTTCCAGTCTGGAGATGGCGTTGGATGCGCTGGATGAGGACCGGGCGTTTCTCACCACAGGTGGCGTTTTCTCCGATGACATGATCGACGCTTATATCGAATTAAAGCGGGAGGATATAGAGCGCCTGAACATGACGACTCACCCCGTGGAGTTTGATCTTTACTACTCCGTTTAACGCCATCGGTCTCAAAGCCGTGGTTAACGCAACGAAAGCCCGCTTTTTGCGGGCTTTCGTCCCTGTGGCCCACCCTGCGACGTATTGCACCAAACTGGTGCGATACGGTGACGCCCACTCACCCGTTTAGGCACGGTGAAATTATCCTCGATAAATGCCTAAACTGAACGAGGAAAAGACTCGCTCATGATGGTTTGTGCGAAATATGACAAATCCGCTCACTCGATCACAATGCTCATTGCGATTGTTTGCGCCACATTATCTGTCTCATCAGCATCGCAAACCATTTATAAAGTCACCGACAAAAACGGCCAAATCACTTACACCGATATCGCGCCAGAATCTAGCGAGCACACCGTTGAGAAATATACGGTTCAGAACCCCAATTCAGCATTACCGGTGGTCTCGGAGACTGCAGCACCCCGCATAGCGCCTGCCCCCGAGAGTGCAGTACCACAATACGTAACCCTTATTTCCATACCCGCCGACGGTACGACAATACCTATGGGGCCGGGTAATTTCATGGTTGAAGCAAATATCTCACCGCAGCTGGGAACCTCTGAACGTCTTCAACTGGAAATCGATGGCACACCCTTTGGACCACCCCAGCAACAGGCTCACTGGCAACTCACAAATATTTTCCGCGGAACACACGGACTTCGCGTGATGCGCCTCGACGATTCTGGCAGTACCGTTGATACCTCTGAGATCAGCACCGTTTTTGTACTCCGACCAAGCGTAATCAAGTAACAAAATGGTCGATCTCGCCGCAGACTACAATCTCGAGCTCCTCGCCACCGGCGTGGTGCTTCTGGATGCAGATCTGCATATTCGTGCGCTCAATCTGTCTGCAGAAAATCTGCTCGAAGTTTCCGCCAGCCGCGCTGTCGGCAGTCAACTTGAAGAGTTCCTTGACGAGTCCAATGAATGGTATCCGCTGCTGCGCCAAGCACTGGCTGACAACTACCCCATGGTGCGACGGGCCGTCCCTATGACCACCCGAACGGGTAGGGAGCGCACTGTCGACATCACCCTGAGTCCGATCGAGGCCAAAATCGGCACACGGAGCTTGCTGATTGAGCTCAACATGGTGGATCGCCTGCAAGCGATCAGCCGAGACGAGAGTGAATGGCAGGCACAAGCAACGTTAAAAGAAATCATGAAAGGAGTTGCCCACGAGGTAAAAAATCCATTGGGTGGCATCCGTGGAGCGGCTCAATTGCTAGCCAGTGAGCTGGGCGATCCGGCACAGCAAGAATACACCGACATCATCATCTCCGAGGTAGACCGGCTCAGAACGCTGGTAGACAGGATGTTAGGCCCCAAAGAAAAACTGGAGTCAGAACTCACCAATATTCATGAAGTAACCGAGCGCGTGCGTCAACTGATTGAAGCCGAGGCGAAAGGCTCATTAGCCATAGAGCGGGATTACGATCCCAGTCTTCCCGACTTTTACGCAGATGCCGGGCAACTGACCCAGGCCATCCTGAATCTGGTGCGCAATGCCTGGCAAGCTTGCGGTGATAGCGGTCTCATTACACTGAGAACACGTGTCCTACGTCAATTCACTGTGGGTGGAAATCGGCACAAATTGGTATGCGCATTGAAAGTTATGGACAACGGTCCGGGCGTTTCCGAGATCTTGCTGACGCGCTTGTTCCTGCCCATGGTAACCGGCAACGCAAAGGGTACCGGCCTAGGCCTATCTATCGCGCAACGTATTGCTAATCAACATGGTGGACTGATTCAGGTGCGAAGCACGCCGGGCGACACCTGCTTCACCTTACTTCTGCCTATGGAGGTCTGATATGTCTTTTATTGAACAGATTTGGATTGTTGATGATGACAGCTCAATCCGATGGGTAATGGAAAAAGCCCTGACCCGCGCCGGCCTCGACTGCCGTGCATTTGAGTCCGCTGACGACGTGCTCACAGCCCTGTCTTCAGAAGAGCCAATGGTCGTCGTCAGCGATATTCGGATGCCCGGCATGGACGGCATCCAATTACTGGCACAAATCCGCACACAGCAACCTGATCTGCCGGTCATCATCACCACCGCGCACTCCGATCTCGACAGCGCAGTGAACGCTTATGAGGAAGGCGCTTTCGAATATTTGCCCAAGCCCTTCGATATAAATGAGATGGTATCCACCGTCGCTCGAGCGCAGGCCCAGCGAAACCCCCAATTGAAACCCTCGGAAAAATCGACTGAAAGCAGGACAGCGGAGATCATTGGTAATGCACCTGCCATGCAAGAAGTTTTTCGCGCGATTGGTCGTCTCGCGCAAAGTCATATCACGGTTCTCATCAATGGCGAGTCAGGCACGGGAAAAGAGCTGGTCGCTCGTGCGCTCCATCGGCATAGTCCTCGGGCTAACAATGCCTTTGTCGCGCTCAATATGGCCGCCATCCCTCAAGAGCTCATGGAGTCGGAGCTATTTGGACATGAGAAAGGGGCATTTACAGGCGCCAATAATCGTCGTGAGGGTCGATTCGAACAAGCTCGCGGAGGAACTCTGTTTCTCGATGAAATCGGCGACATGCCTGCGGCCACCCAAACTCGTTTGCTGAGGGTGCTGCAGGACGGAGAATTTTTCAGAGTAGGCGGAGTAGATTCCATCAAGGCTAATGTGCGGATCATCGCGGCGACACATCAAAAACTTGAATCGCTGGTCGAAACAGGCGCTTTTCGAGAAGACCTGTTCCACCGTCTGAACGTCATCAGAATTCACGTTCCAAAGCTGTCCGAGCGCCGTGAAGATATTCCCGGGCTGCTCACGCACTTTCTAAAGGGTGCCAGCGCCGAGCTGGGGGTCGAAACGAAAATCCTGTCGGAGGAAGCGCTAACCGTCCTCAGTCAGCTACCCTGGCCTGGGAATGTCCGGCAACTGGAAAATACCTGTCGGTGGCTCACGGTAATGGCGGCCGGCCGAGAAATATTACTGTCAGATCTTCCGCCAGAGCTATTACAACACCCCGAAAAAGCCGAGCAAGTAGGAACGGAGGGCTGGCATCAACAGTTGGCTCGCTGGGCCCATCAACAATTAATCGATGGGCAATCCAATGTATTGCGAGAAGCGCTGCCCCTTTTCGAGTCCATCATGATTGAGACTGCTCTCCGACACACCGGAGGACGCAAAGCTGAAGCGGCAGAGTTACTCGGGTGGGGTCGCAATACCCTCACCCGAAAGATCAAGGATTTGGAAACGCCAGCATACAGGGCGCGAGAGGCAATCTAGTGAGTGGCTGCACTCGGGGGAGGCTCTGCACCGTCTGCAGGCCCTTCACTTGCTTGCTGCGCAACCGCTTGTCTGAATAGGGCATCAAAATTGACGGGCGCAATCATCAATGGAGGAAAGCCGCCCTTGACCACCAAGTTGTCGATAGCTTCGCGAGCGTAAGGAAAGAGAATAGTCGGAGCAATCGTTGCCAACAGCTGACGCAGGGCATCCCCCTCTATACCGGCTACGAAAAAAATCCCCGCCTGCTGCACCTCTACGAGAAAAGCTGTCTGGTCTTCGAGCTTGGCCGTAATAGTGAGCGTCAACACCACCTCGTGATTTCCTTCCTCGTCAAAGCGACTACTCTTTGTGTTGAGGTCTACGTTAACCGCGGGCTTCCACTCTTTCCGAAATACATCCGGTGCGATCGGTGATTCAAAAGAAATGTCTTTGGTATAAACACGCTGCGTGACGAATTGCTGTTGTGCTGCCTCACCCTGCGCAGCCGCCTGTTCTTCAGCCATGATGGCTCTCCTTCCTCGTTAAGTCTTTGCTTTTACACCCGCCTAGCAAGCGAGCAGTGTATCCAGCCCGCCCGAGCGCTCCAGACCATACAACTGATCGCAGCCACCGATGTGCTGACCGCCGATCCAAATTTGTGGCACCGATGTTGCCCCGGCCGCCTCGGCCATTTCTTGCCGCATCGCGGCATCGCCATCAACCGCGACTTCCTGATAAACGACCGCTTTACGATCAAGTAGTGCCTTTGCCCGAATACAGAATGGACACCATCGTGTGGTAAAAATCACGACTTCATTCACAGCGTCACAACGGGTAGCTTTTGAGCGTCCCACTCCATCATCCCACCCGACAGTTTTTGGGCGCGCGGAAAACTCTGTTGCCGCAGAGTTTTTGTGGCGGAACCGGCAGATTGTCCCATCTTGCACACCACGACGATGGGTTTTTCTCTAAATTTTTCCAATTCCCCTATTCGGCCGGGCAATGACGCCAAGGGAATATTGAGTGCGGCTGTAATATGGCCGCGCGAAAATTCCTGCGCCTCCCTGATATCAAGAAAAACGCCGCCCTCACCATTCACCAACTGCACTGCCTCGCCAATTGACAACGCCGGTCCGGCCTTGCGACTCTCGTGAAGCGCCAGCATAGTCAACGTGGTAGCCAAACCAGCGATTAGTATCCACTGCTCTGCCATGAACTGAAATATCATCGCACTCGACACACTCTATCTGCCTACATCGGTTCGCGGGTAAAGATCGGATGCTCAACTTGTTTTACATCCACCGGATGACACGCTACTGCTGCCCGCGAGGTGCGCGAGTATATCGGTTCAATGAAGCCGCCTCCAGTCAGGTCTCCACTACCAGGGCAAACAAATTGAGCAAAAACGCTCTGACGTTCATCCGGGAATCAACAAGTGGCGTCAGGATCGACACAAAATCGGGCTCATGACGGCGACAGCCGTCCCCGGTGGAGCGGGCCAGATATGAGAGATGTCAGCGGCTCCGCAGCGCGGTAAACTAGATGCTGTCCCTAGCCTGAACCGTCATCCGTTGTCTCAATCACGCCACTCAACTCTACTTGTCATCCTGGATGGTTTTGGGCACCGGGAAGCATCCGCCGACAACGCGGTCCTCGCTGCGAATACCCCCCATTTAAATGCGCTGCTTGCAGATTCATCACACACGCTTATCTCTGGATCAGGCCTGGATGTGGGACTGCCTGAAGGCCAAATGGGGAACTCCGAGGTGGGGCACATGAGTCTGGGCGCCGGCCGTATCGTCTATCAATCTATCACCCGAATAGACGAGTCGATTGCCTCGGGAGAATTTGTACAGAATCCAGCCTATCTCGATGCCATCGACAACGCAGTCAATACTGGCAATGCAGTTCATATCATGGGACTGCTCTCACCCGGGGGCGTGCATAGCCATGAGGACCATATTTTTGCAGCCCTGCGACTGGCAGCTGAACGCGGGGCTAGACAGATTTACTTACATGCTTTTTTAGATGGCCGCGATACGCCACCACGCAGTGCCACCCATTCATTGGAGCGTGCAGAGGCCGTTTTAAGAGATATTGATAATGGTCGAATTGCCTCCGTGCACGGGCGATACTGGGCGATGGATCGAGACAATCGCTGGGACCGCATTCAGCGAAGCTATGAACTCATCGCAGACGGTGAGGCGTCAGAGCGCGCCCCATCTGCTCTCGAAGCACTGCAAAATGCGTACGCACGGGGCGAGAATGACGAGTTCGTGCCACCCACCTGTATTGGCGAGCCCATTGCACTGAAGGACGGTGACGCTCTGCTCTTTATGAATTTCAGGGCGGACCGAGCGCAGCAACTTTCGCAAGCACTGATCAACACAGATTTTGACGCGTTTCATCGTACCAACCGTGCACAACTCCAGTTTGTTACCACCACGGAGTACTCCAGCTCCCTCGCCTGCCCCGTAGCCTATCCACCAGATAGGCTGGAAAGCAGCCTAGGGGAAGTGCTATCTGAGCAAGGGCTGACGCAACTACGTCTCGCAGAAACAGAAAAATATGCCCACGTAACCTTTTTCTTCAGCGGTGGACGAGAAGCGGTTTTTCCGGGTGAAGAACGGGCCCTCATCCCCTCTCCAGAAGTGATGACCTATGATCTGAAACCCGAAATGAGTGCGCACGAGGTCACGGATACGCTTGTCGACGCGATTGCCTCACAACAATACGATTTCATTGTGGTCAATTATGCAAATGGCGATATGGTGGGTCATACCGGCAATTTTGATGCTGCAGTAATCGCTGTTGAAACACTCGATACGTGTCTTGGTCGCATTGTGGCCGCGCTTGCAGAGCACGGTGGTGAGGGTTTGCTCACCGCCGATCATGGCAACTGCGAGCAAATGCGCGATTACGAAAATCAACAGCCCCACACCCAGCACACCACTGAGAGAGTACCGTTAATCTATCTGGGAGAGCGCGGTCGGGGGCTGAATCCGGAAGGCGGAATTCTGGCAGATATCGCACCCACCCTTTTGGAAATGATGGATATTTCCATTCCAAAAGCCATGTCAGGCCGCAGTCTATTGATTCGCTAAACAGTCAATATGTTTCGGGAGCGAACACCGTTGATGCATCGCCTCACCATCATCACAAGCCTGATGATGCTTCTGACAAGCGGACATCTCACCGGGCAATCGTCAAAGGACACCAGCGAGACCGAATCCCAACTCTCGGCGCTCAGAGAGGACATTGCTGCTATTAGGACGCAACTCGACGCGCAGGAAGAAGCGCGCGACGGCCTGCAAGATACATTGGGCAGAACCGAGCGATCCATCGGTGAGCTCAATCAGCAATTGACTGCCTCGACCCAAGAAAAGCAGCGCCTTCAGGAAAAGTTGACGTCACTTCGCAACGAGAATGATGTGCTCAAAGAAGATCAAATTCGCCTTGAAGCCGATGTTGAAGCTGGCATACGACAATTGTGGATGTTGCAGCAGGGAGGTGGTTTACGGGTTTGGCTTGGCGATCAGGACCCACAGCAGACCGCAAGACATCTGGCTTACTACCGATTGATTCTGGAAGAGCAGCAACACAGTATCGAGCGCTATCAGCAAGGAGTGGCGGATATTGCCGCCCGCGTTAATGCGATCTTACGCACGGAAAGCGACCTAACAGCGCGTGCGGCGGCCATCGCCGCAACCCGGGAGCAATTAACGGCCGAGCAGGATACGCGCCGACAAACCATTGCTCGCATCAACACCCAACTCAAACAGGACCAAGCAGAGCTTGACGCCCTAATACTCAACCAGAACAGGCTCAATATGCTGCTCGAGCGTTTACAGGCTATCGCGCTGCCTGCCTCCCCCGCCTCACAGCCCTTTGCCGCCTTGAGAGGCCAACTGACAATGCCGATTGAGGGCAAACCTATTAACCGGTTTGGCGCCATTCGTAATGCAGATTTGCGCTGGCGCGGCTGGCTGATTCCCGCCGAACAGGGGGACCCGATCCGGGCGGTGCACGGTGGACGAGTGATCTTTGCCGACTGGCTGCGGGGTCAGGGTTTACTGCTGGTAGTGGACCATGGTGACGAGTGGCTCTCCCTCTACGCCCAGAATCACAGTCTGTTGCGCGGGGTGGGCGATTGGGTCAGTTCAGGAGAAGTGCTGAGCCTAGCTGGTGCGACAGGCGGTAACGAAATGAACGGCTTATATTTTGAAATCCGTCATCAGGGCGAGCCCGTGGATCCTGCAGACTGGTTTAGACGATGAGTCTTACCAATAGAATCAGTTAACATGTTAGGCCTTGTTGCCTAGGTATCACCTATGACTGTGTTTTCCCGATTATCCGTTGTGTGGCTGCTCATCACCCTGATGGCACCACTGCTCAAAGCCGAAGAAGCCTCTGATGCGCCGGATGAATCTCACCATAGCAATACCGAAGCGCGCCAATCTTTACCGCTTGAAGAGCTGCAGATGTTTGCTGACGTATTCAACCAAATACGACAAGGATATGTGGAGTCAGTACCCGACAGCGAGCTGTTTGAACTCGCTGTCCAAGGAATGCTCTCAGGACTCGATCCCCATTCCATTTTTTTAAAAGAGAAAGCCTACGACTCCTTACAAGAAACAACACAAGGTGAGTTCAGTGGTTTAGGTATCGAAATTGGGCAGGACGGCGGTTACATCACTATCATCGCGCCCATAGATGGATCCCCCGCGGAAGACGCTGGGCTGGAAGCAGGCGACGTGATTCTTAAAATCGATGGCGAGTCTATTCGAGACCTTCCGATCGATCGATCAGTCGACCTCATGCGAGGGCCAACTGGCTCTGAAGTGTTGCTGAATATCGGCAGACGCGGGGTCGCAGAACCCTTTGACGTTACGGTGGTCCGCGACATGATCAAAGTGCCGAGTGTGCGCAGCAGAGAATTAATGGAGGGATATTTGTGGCTACGCGCGTCGCAGTTTCAAAAAGATACTGGCCATGAAGCCATTGCTATTCTTGATGAAGTGCTTGCCGAAGGATCATTAAAGGGTGTTGTTCTGGATCTGCGCAACAACCCTGGTGGAGTGCTGGGGGCCAGCGTTGATATGGCAGGGGCCTTTCTCGACGGAGGTTTGGTCGTTTACACCGAGGGCCGCCATCCCCAAGCGGCGGATTCATATGACGCCGCAGCGGGCGATATGCTTGATGGATTGCCAATCGTGGTGCTCATCAACGGTGGCTCGGCGAGTGCCTCTGAAATTGTTGCCGGCGCACTACAAGATCGTCGCCGCGCTGTGATTATGGGTACGCGTAGCTTTGGTAAAGGCTCGGTACAAACCATTCTGCCAATATCCGACACCCGTGCTGTAAAACTCACTACCGCACGCTATTACACCCCGAATGGCCGCTCTATTCAGGCCGAGGGCATCGTGCCAGATATCGTAGTCGACCGGGCCGAAGTGAAAAGTGTGGAATCAAACCGGCGCAGAAAGGAGGCTGATCTGCAGGGAAGCCTGGCTGCCGAAGACACCGCAGATGCCCAGTCCGAAAGCGAATCGCTGACCGATTTGCGCAACAACGACAATCAACTCTACGAGGCGTTGACATTGCTGCGAGGCATTAATCTACTAACACCAGCAGCGCCTGAGGCTAGCCCAGTGGATGAAGCTGCAGATACCATCGCCTTGCAGGACTGACAGAGGCATCTCGGTGGCTGCAGATATTTTCAGTGCCCATGTGGGCAACGACCAGCACAGATTTGGGCTGAAGGCCGCAATGTGAAGCGGCGACTCACAGTCGCATAGTAATTCCCTGACGGGACATGAACTCTTTAGCCTCGCCAATGGTGTACTCACCAAAATGAAAGATACTGGCAGCCAACACCGCGTCCGCGCCACCCCGAGTGACACCATCAACCAGATGCTGCAAGGCGCCGACTCCGCCTGAGGCGATAACGGGAATATCCACTGCATCAGCAATGGCACGTGTGATGACGAGTTCGAATCCATTCCGAGTGCCGTCGCGATCCATACTGGTCAGCAATAATTCACCTGCGCCGAGTTGCGCCATTTTTTTTGCCCAGGAGACTGCCTCGATACCGGTGGGTTTACGGCCGCCGTGAGTAAACAATTCATAACGCGCACTGGCTCCCTCGGCAGACACGCGCTTTACATCAATCGCCACTACAATACATTGGGATCCAAAGCGCGCCGCAGCGTCTGCAACCAGTTCTGGATGGTCAATCGCTGCGCTATTGATGCTGACTTTATCGGCGCCCGCGTTGAGCATGGTGCGGATATCGGGCAATGAGCGAATGCCGCCGCCCACCGTGAGGGGGATAAACACCTCGCGTGCAATCTGCTCAACCGTATGAACCGTGGTAGCGCGCTCTTCATGGCTGGCGGTAATGTCTAAAAAAGTGATCTCGTCCGCGCCTGCCTCGTTGTAGCGACGGGCAATTTCGACTGGGTCTCCAGCATCGCGAATGCCCACAAAATTCACGCCCTTCACCACGCGACCCTGATCGACGTCGAGGCAAGGAATGATGCGCTTCGCCAGTGGCATCAGTCGACACTCAAAAAGGCGTCAACCATGGCCTGAGCCGCGCCGAGATCCAGTGCCCCCTCATAGATGGCGCGCCCAGTGATGGCGCCACAAATACCGGCCGACGCATGCACCATCAACTCCCTGACATCTTCAAGCTCGCTGATACCGCCCGAAGCAATGATGGGTAACCCAGCCTGCTTCGCCAGCGCGACCGTGGCCTCGACATTGGCGCCCTGCATCATCCCGTCACGGTCGATATCGGTATAGACCACGGCATGAACACCAACATCTGCGAAGCGCATGGCAAGTTCAGTGGCTTCTATTTCACTCTCGCTGGCCCAGCCTTCGACGGCAACGCGCCCTCTACGCGCATCAATACCCACGATAATGTGGCCGGGAAATGCGGCACAGGCCTCGCGCACAAACTCAGGGTTTCTGGCCGCCATCGTGCCGAGAATTGCGTAGCGTACACCCGCCTCCAGATACTGATCGATAGTCTCAAGACTGCGAATACCGCCGCCAATTTGAATCGGCAAATCCGGGAGCGCTTTTGAAATCGACTCGATAATACCTGCGTTGACAGGCTTTCCTGCAAAGGCACCATCGAGATCGACAATATGTAATCGACGGGCACCTTCTGCACACCAGCGCTCTGCCATCGCCACGGGGTCATCGGAAAACACCGTGCTATCAGCCATATCGCCTTGGCGCAGCCTCACACACTGACCATTCTTGAGGTCGATGGCGGGTATTACGAGCATGTTCCGTCCCATGTTAGAAAGTTTTTAAGAAGCTGCAGACCGGACTGATGGCTTTTTTCCGGGTGAAACTGGGTGGCAAAAAGGTTGCCCCGGGCGATAGCAGCACAGCCAGTCAGCCCGTATTCAAAGTGCGCAGCGATCACATCGGGATCATCAGGCACGACGTGATAGCTGTGCACAAAATAGAAGCGAGCGCCGGTTTCGATGCCGTGCCACAGGGGGTGGGGCTTGGCAGGCGCCACCTTATTCCAGCCCATGTGGGGCACCTTAAGTCGTTCATTGGAGGCATCCTGATGATGCTCGCCAAAAAACACTACCTGCCCCGGGATTGTGTCGAGACAATCTACGCCGTCATTCTCCTCGGAGCGCGTCATCAGCGCCTGCATACCGACACAAATCGCAAGCACCGGTTTTTTATCTATTCGCAGTGCCTGATCGAGTAGCTGATCGCAACCGAGATCGCGTATAGCGCTCATACAGTCGCGTATGCCACCCACCCCGGGGAATATCACACGGTCCGCCGCACGAATTGCATCGTGGTCGTGACCAACGATCACCTCTGCAGCGCCGACATGCTCCATGGCGCTCGCCACCGAGTGCAAATTGCCCATGCCGTAATCGATTACGGCAACCCGTTGGGTCACGACCTACAACACCCCTTTGGTAGAGGGACTAACACCCTTCAAGTTAGCATCTCGCGCTACGGCCATACGCAGCGCTCGGCCAAAGGCTTTAAACACCGTTTCTGCCTGGTGATGAGCGTTGTGACCACGAAGGTTATCGATATGCAGGGTGACCTTGGCATGATTCACAAACCCCTGAAAAAACTCCACGACCAAATCAACATCGAAATCGCCAACTTTTGCTCGGGTAAAAGGCACGTGAAACTCCAAACCTGGCCGGCCACTACAATCGATCACTACACGCGATAGCGCCTCATCGAGAGGAACATACGCGTGCCCGTAACGAACGATACCGCGCTTGTCGCCAATCGCCTCATTAAAGGCTTGTCCGAGTGTGATGCCGATATCTTCGACCGTGTGGTGTGCATCAATGTGCAGGTCACCCCTGGCGACAATATTTAGGTCTACCTGGCCGTGGCGTGCGATCTGATCGAGCATATGCTCAAGAAAAGGCAGTCCGGTATCGAGCTCGCACTGACCCGTACCGTCGAGGCACAGCGCCGCAGTGATCTGGGTCTCGAGTGTCTCGCGATTTATCGTCGCTTGGCGAACACTTGTCTCCCGCTGACTCATGCTATTTCTCCAGGATGGCGGTTATCTCGCGCGTGGGGCACTACACTAAGGGCTCTATTGTAAAGAAAGAGCACCTGCACTTCATTGCGAAGCTTTACCACTTCATGAACTCACCCGATCGCATTGCCGATGCACTGCTGAACTGGTTTGACCGCCACGGACGCAAAGATCTGCCCTGGCAGCAAGACCGGACGCCCTACCGTGTCTGGGTCTCCGAGATCATGCTGCAGCAGACTCAAGTGACGACTGTGATTCCCTATTACCAGCGATTCATGACCGCGCTCCCGTCGGTCGAGGACCTTGCGGCCGCACCAGAGGATACGGTGCTGCACCTTTGGACCGGCCTGGGGTACTACGCCCGCGCGCGTAACCTGCATCGTTGCGCACGAGAAATCTGTCGCGAGCATCAGGGCCAATTCCCGACAGATCTGGCGGGGCTAGAAGCACTCCCGGGTATCGGACGCTCCACCGCGGGCGCGATCCTGTCACTTGCCATGCATACCCGCGCACCGATTCTAGATGGCAATGTGAAACGAGTTCTAGCCCGCTACCATGCCGTTGAAGGTTGGCCGGGCCAACGCGCGGTAAGCGATCAGCTGTGGCGGCACGCAGAGCACCATACACCGCAGGAGCGAGTAGCAGACTTCACACAAGCGATCATGGACCTTGGTGCAACCTGCTGCACTCGTAGCCAGCCAAACTGCGGTTCCTGCCCCCTCCATGACGGCTGCATGGGGCGGCAACGTGGACGCCAAGCGGATTTGCCCGGTCGCAAGCCGCGCAAGGAAATACCGCTTCGGCGGCGCTGGCTCGCCGTTGTCACCCGCTCTCCGGGCGAGGTGCTGCTAGAAAAGCGGCCCGTCTCAGGTATCTGGGGGGGCTTGTGGGCACCACCTGAATTCAATGAAGAATCGGCTGCCCGAGCCTGGATACAAGACACCGTTGGCCTACAGGGCGAGGGCTGTCGCATCGACGCGCCCTTCCATCACGCCTTTACCCATTTTAAGCTCGAGGCGCACCCGGTCAGAGCGCATTCGGGAACGAACCGAGCGAATGCGACGGCCGTAAACATTGACGCTGAGGAGTTGCAGTGGTTCAGTTTGCATCCCCCACCCGCTGTGGGCCTGCCCGCACCGGTCTTGAGGTTACTGATCAAGCTGGGTGCGGAAACCCTTTGAAGGAGCAAATGATGTCGAGAATCGTCCAATGCCGGCGCTACGGTGAAGCACTCGAGGGGCTCGAGAGAGCGCCCCTGCCCGGTGCCAAGGGCCAAGATATCTTCGATAACGTATCAAAAAAGGCATGGCTCGAATGGCAAGGCCACCAGACCATGTTGATCAACGAAAAGCACCTGAGCCTCATGGACCCGGCAGCACGAAAGTATTTGATGGGCGAAATGGATAAATTTCTTGCTGGAGAGGACTTTGATCAGGCAGAGGGCTATGTTCCGCCCAGCGAGTAGATCACTGAAGACAACACGCAACACCATGGCCGCGCGCGGATTGAGCAGAGAGCAACGGTAATGAAAGTGAAACCATGGCTTATCACCATCACCGTGTGCCTAGCGGTCACCGGCTCACTCGCTGGGGTCAAGTTTCTGCAGGTGTCCAAGGCGATGGCCTTTATGGAGAGCTTTCCACCTCCCTTCGAGACGGTGACAGTCACCAGCGCGGAAGCTGACGACTGGCAGCCCTCTCGCCTCTTGAGTGGTACCGTGCAGTCTCCGGAGTATCTGGTCATTTCAGCGGAAACACCCGGCAGGATCGTGCAGCTACCCTATCAAAGCGGCGAAACCGTCCCGGCAGATGCCGAAGTGCTGGTGCTATTTGATGACGACGTCGAAGCTCAGCGAGATGCGCTGCAAGCGGACCTGAACCTCGTAGAAACGCAGTTATCGCGCAACCTGACATTGGAGGCAGATTCACTGGTATCACAGGACCAGTTGGACGTCCTGAAGGCCCGCAAACTCTCACTGAGCGCACAGATTGCGGTGCTGCAAGCGCGGCTGAGTAGAATGACGGTGCGCGCACCTTTTGCCGGTACGATGGGCATCTACTCGCAACGCGTCGGTGACTTGATGCGCTTCGGCGAGGAACTGACCACTCTCACGGGCCTGAAGCCCACCCGATGGATTGACTTTAAAGTGCCGCAGGGCCTCGCTAGCATTGTGGTCGGCGACACCGTCGACATTCGTGACGTCAATGGGGTCTTTGCTGGACCTGCGAGGGTCATTGCGGTCTCTGCGGCGCTTGCTCAGAAAACCCGAACCTACGACGTTCGCGCTGAACTTGAGGCGCCTACTCTCAAACACGGCTCGCTCGTGCAGGTGGTGGTCGATACAGGGCCATTAGAGAACCTGATGTCAGTACCGAAACGAAGCGTGCGCTGGGATCCTCAAGGACCCCATGTCTTCGTCGTTGAGGAGGCCGAAGCCGACGCTTTTCTCCCTCATCGGGCCAGCATCCGACGAGTGGAAGTTCGCGGCGAGACCCGCGACAAGCTATTCGTCCGCGGAGAAATGGTCCCTGGTGAGCTTGTTGCCAATAAGGGCGCGTTCAAGCTGGAGGACAAACTCTTCGTCTCGGTTCAGGCCAGACCCACCGACCAATGACCGCTCATTCTTCATCGCCACGTTGGACTGACCTTTTCATTAATAGGCCGGTGGTCGCAATCGTGGTCTGCCTGAGCCTGTTGCTCATTGGGATTCGATCGGCCGTGAATCTCCCCGTCATTTCCTTCCCGGTAATAGAGAGCTCTTCTATTGCGATCGTCACGGCGTATCCGGGAGCCAGTGCAGATACCGTGCAAGGTTTCGTGACCGAACCGATTGAGCGGGCTGCCAGCAGTGTGCCGGGGCTCGATTACGTCGAATCAGTCACGACCGCGGGCACCAGCACCGTAACGTTGTGGCTCAAACTGAACCAAGACACGACTGAGGTCATTTCCACTCTGTCAACGCGACTGAGCCAGATTCGCTTTGAATTACCAGAAGGCACTGAGGATCCGTCGATACAGATCAGTCGTGCGGACACGCCATATGCCAGCTTCTACCTCGCACTGCGTATCCCACCAGGGCGGACCTACGCCAATGTCAGTGACCTGATCCAACGAGACATCCTGCCCAGGCTGGCGGCGATACCTGATGTTGAGCGAGTAGAGAACTACGGCTTACAACAATCCATGCGCATTTGGCTCAACCCCTGGAAAATGGCGGCGCTCGATGTCAGCGCCGCGGAGGTATCGGACACACTGCGACGCAATAACGTCATCGGCACGTTTGGGCGCACCGAAAGCACCTCCCAAAGAATCAACCTCAAAACCAATAGCGAAGCAAAAACTCCCTCAGACTTCGCAAACATGCTGATACAAAAAGATGGCGACGTAGACATCCGCTTAGGCGACGTGGCGCAAATCGAAATTGGCACAACAGAGCTCAACAACCTCGATCGCTACAATCAGGATCAAGTGGTGTTTGTCGGGGTATATCCCGAGCCCGGCACCAGCGAAATCGTGGTCGGTAACGCCCTTTATAAAGCCGTAGACGAAATCAACGAGTCTCTCCCGGCGGATCTCGATCTGTTTATCCCTTTTGATAACTCTCGATACATGCGAGAAGCCGTTGCAGAGATTTTCAGCACACTGGGAGAAACCATCTTACTAGTAGGCCTGGTGGTCCTTGCGCTGATGGGTTCTGCACGGAGCGCCTTGGTGCCTCTGTTAACCATTCCCATCTCCATTCTCGGCGCGACTGCGGCAATATCTCTGATCGGCTTCTCCATGAACCTGCTGACTATTCTGGCAATTGTGCTCTCGGTCGGCTTGGTCGTGGATGATGCCATTGTGGTGGTGGAGAACGTCGCCAGGAACCTGCGCGAGGGTATGACGAGAAAAGAAGCCGCCCTTGCCTCTTCTCGCCGGCTACTCTCTCCCATCATTGCCATGACCACGACGCTGGCGGTGGTTTACGCCCCAATCGGTTTCCTCTCTGGTCTGTCCGGGGTGTTGTTTCGGGAGTTCGCCTTCACACTGGCCATTGCGGTCGTGATATCGGGCTTTGTGGCAATGACTCTGTCACCGATTATGAGCGCGTGGGTATGCCCCGACAAAGGCCACGAAACCCGCATGACACGCTGGGTCAACGACCGCTTTGAACGGATCGCACTAAAATATGGCGACGTCGTGGATTTCTCCCTGCGCTGGCGATGGCAGCTCGTCACAGGGGGATTTTTTCTGTCGCTGCTTATCGTTCCGCTCTACCTGTTCTCGCTAAAGGAGCTCTCGCCTGTAGAAGATACCAGCAGCATCGCCTTGATCGTCGAGGCTGCACCGGAAGCCTCGATGGAAGAGACTGTGGGTGGCTTTGTCGATGCCGTGGACGTGATGCTATCGGAACCTGCTGCCACCTATATCTGGCAAAGCATTAATCCTGGCTTCGGATTTGGCGGTCAGGAGTTTGTCCCCCCCAGTGAACGGGAGGTGACCACCCATGAGCTGCTACCTGTCATTAGTGAACGACTAAAAGGCGTACCAACGGTCACCGCGTTCCCCTCTGCACAGCCCTCTCTACCAACTGCGGGTCAGTACGACCTCGAGGTGGTCGTCACCTCCAGCGATTCTCTCGACAACATGCGCGACATTGCCAACACAATCGCTGGGCGAGCGATGGCTTCGGGGTTATTTTACTTTTTTGAAAGCGGTCTCAAGACGGACCTGCTCGCGGTGGAGTACCAGCTGGACAAAAGTCGTCTGGCAGACCTCGGCATGACGCTGGGGGATCTGACCTCCCAGATGGATCTGCTCGTCTCGGAGGGCTACGTCACACGATATGACGAGCGCGGTCGGGCTTACCGGGTGATCCCACAGCTGCAGCAAGCCTTCAAGATCTCGCCCGAAGCATTGCTGGATACGCCCGTGACTCTGCCTTCTGGGGAGCAAGTACCCTTTGGTACCTTCGCCACTCTGCAACGCAATACAGAACCCCGAGCACTCACTCGCTTTCAGCAAAAGGGCAGCTTCAAACTCTTCGGTGGTGTGATTCCGGGCTATACCAAAGAACAGGCGTTGACCTATGTGGAGGACCTAGCCGACGAACTGCTCCCGCCCGGGTATGTAATGGATTACACCGGCGAATCCCGTGAGATACGGCGCGAAGGGAATACCATGGTCAATGTGCTGGGCGTGTCCCTGATTATGGTTTTCCTGGTACTGGCGTTGCAGTTCGACAGCTTTCGAGACCCGCTAATTATTCTTCTTGGTTCAGCGCCCTTGGCACTTTTTGCAGCAATGGTCATTACTTTTACCGGCTTCACCACGATCAATATCTACTCGCAAGTAGGATTGATTACGCTGGTGGGGCTCATCTCCAAAAACGCCATCCTGATTGTAGAGTTTGCCAATCAAGCCCAAGCGCAAGGGATGAACAAGTTGGAGGCGATCAAGGCGGGCTCCATTTACCGGCTGAGGCCGGTACTCATGACCACGGGAGCTACGGTTTTTGGCCACTTCCCACTTGTGTTGGTCGAAGGCGCTGGCGCCGAGGCACGCAACAGCATCGGATTTATTTTGGTGATCGGCATGCTGATCGGCACCCTGTTCACACTGGTGTTGTTGCCCGCGATCTACGCGCTGCTGGCCTCGGACCATCAATCAGCGGAGCCGGTTGCAAACAAGGCCTCGGAGGAAAATCCAATACCGGCATAGCGCGAGGTGCGCGATCCACAGTGTCACTTGACGCGTGGGGAGTGCGCGGGTTTAATACGCGGCCTTCAGCTTATATGCCTTGTTTCGCCCAGGTAGCTCAGTCGGTAGAGCAGTGGATTGAAAATCCTCGTGTCGGTGGTTCGATTCCGCCCCTGGGCACCATAACCAAGCAGTGATATTTATATAAATCAGGGGCTTGTCCAATTTCAGGCAAGGCTGCCTTCCAACTCACTCTCCCACATCTGACACCAAACCTGACGATTTATCGCTATATTGCAGTGCCTTAGTGAGCCGCCTGCGATACCTTCTTTGCCGTCTTCGAGCGTTAGCGGGGGATGCGCGCCAGCCCTGACGCTTATCAGTGACTAAATCATCAAGGTCTTCCCCTGAGTTGATCAGGCTACCGTCTGCTTCGTAGGTTCGTCTTGGCATATCGTCACTATAGCCAACCAGATTAAGGCGCCAGGACGGGCTAACCCCATTTTGATTGCGATACTTACCGGCTGGGTACGTTAGTGGGAGAGATTCAATCCTTTGATTGCCCTACACCATCTATGTTTGGTTTTTGGAAGTGGATTAGATAAATCAGCAGCGAAGCGCTACCTAGCGCAAAAGCTAACGACCAAGAATCACCACTCTGCAGTTAGCTAGTCGGAGATATGACTCCGGTCAGCGCGGGAGAATCGCAACATGGTTAAAGATTTGGACAAATCTCGATTTCGTTCAGTCACTAGACAGTAGGAACAGCTCAATGGTGAGGCACGGTTTACCCGTCCTCAGAGGCGAGTGGTAATGGAGCCGGCGGCGGCACATCCAACATAGCTCCTCAATCTGCCCCACAAACTTGAGCGACTACAGAAGTGGACACTTAATCACGCTTATGGCCTTATGATCATCTAAAACCTTGTTTCTATCAGAACAGTGATATCGGGTGATTGCAGGGTTCGGCTTCGACCCTGGGCACCAGCGCTATCTCGTTTACCCCACAACTGGAGAAGGTAAATGCGCCACTATGCTCCCGCCCTTCTGGCTGCCTTGCTTACTATTATCAATGCGACGATGTGGGCCCCCAATGCCAAGTCAGAGCAAACACCATCGCGTTATTTTTCCGCTGATGATGTTTTTGAGCTGGAGTGGGTACGCTCGCCAGAGATTTCTCCTGATGGGAAACAGGTTGTATGGGTTCGCTCAGGCTACGACCGCACAGCAGACAGGGCAAAGGGAGCGCTCTGGGTCACAGAGGTCGCTACCGGCATCTCCCAGCCACTCATCACAGGTCCGGGCAGTTACCACAGTCCCGCTTTTTCGCCAGACGGCGCCCGACTGCTTTACCTTGCCGCTGAAGGCGAGGGGCCGGAGCTGAGAGTCCACTGGTTAGATACCGGACGAGAAACGAGTGTGGCGCAACTTGAACATGCTCCCAAGCAAGTTAGCTGGTCTCCCAACGGCAAGCAGCTGGCTTTTACCATGTTCACACCCAGTGGCGGGTTGAATCTCGCCAGGCCTACACCGCGAAAACCCGATGATGCTGATTGGGCTGACCCCATGCGCGTCATTGATGATCTGGTATTCCGCTTCGACGGCCGCGGATTTTTAGAGGAAGGGGCCGATCAGATCTACGTTGTTCCGTCACACGGTGGGACACCCCTTGCCATGACAGACAGTTCCAATGGGTTCCGTGACCCCGCTTGGAGTATTGACGGACAGACACTTTACATAGTGGGAAATGAAGCAGACCGACCCGAGATGGACCCCATCGAAAGCGAGATCTATGCTCTAGCACTGGGCAGCGGCTCGCTGCACGCTATCACGGACCGAGATGGACCAGACCGCTCGCCCGCAATTGCACCGGATGGCAAGCACTTGGCGTGGCTCGGGTATGATGATCAACGTCTTTCCTATCAACAAACAGAGCTTTACGTTAGCGACCGCGAAGGCGGAAGCCCTAAGCTACTGACAGCGAACTACGACCACGATATCTCACATATTAGCTGGTCTGCCAGCGGACAAACCCTCTTTGCTCAAGCCGTGGCGGAGGGGCAAATTCATTTGATCGAAATCACACTTGAAGGAAACGTAACCACTATTACGTCAAATATTGGCGGCACTAGCCTCGGGCGACCCTACGGTGCGGGTGACCACGCGGTCACTGGTGAGGGCCCGGAAAGGGTGATCGCTTGGACTCAGGCCAGCACTCACCGACCTGCAGAACTGGCTATCCAGATTGATGGTGACATGCCAATGGTCGTGACAGACCTCAATACGGATCTGCTAGATCGCGTCTCACTGCCGGAAATCGTGGAATTACAGGTTCCCTCTCGCCTCGATGGGCTCAATATCGAGGCCTGGGTCGCCATACCTGAGGGGGTTAAAGCAGACAAAACCGCGCCCCTGATATTAGAAATTCATGGCGGCCCTTTTGCAATGTATGCCAACACCTTTGCGGCGGAAATCCAACGTTATGCCGCCGAGGGCTACGTCACGGTCTGGGCGAACCCTCGCGGTTCGACCGGGTATGGAGAGGATTTCGCAAAGGCCATTGACCAGGCTTATCCGGGACCTGATCACGAAGATTTAATGAGCGTAGTAGATGCCGTTATCGCACAGGGCTGGGTAGACCCGAAACGTTTGTTCATCACCGGCGGCTCGGGTGGCGGCGTTTTAAGCGCCTACGCTACTGGGATGACTAATCGGTTCGCCGCAGCCGCTGTCATCAAGCCCGTGATCAACTGGTTCACAATGGCGCTAGCGGGCGATATCGGAATCATGGTGTCCCGACACTGGATCCGCAGTAACCCGTGGGAAGAGCCCCAAAAGTATTTCGATCTATCGCCCATTCGGGTCGTTGGCAATGTAACAACACCAACACTCGTCATGGTCGGAGAGGAAGATTGGCGGACTCCCACTTGGGAGGCTGAGCAATGGTATACCGCGCTAAAGATGCAGAATGTCCCCGCAGCCTATGTGCGTGTGCCGAAGGCCTCACATTCTATCGCCGCTCGACCGAGCAATCTGGCAGCAAAAGTCGACACCATTATGGCGTGGTTTGACCGCTTTGATCCGGTGGCGCAAGGTAACAAGGAAGAGACGGGCAACTGACAACAACGCACGCTAAAAACGAATAAATGCGTGGGCCTAACCCTGTGTGGCCTTGGGTTATGATGTCATTGCAGGGTCCGCGAGTTCAGTCTCTTATCGCCCCAAAAGCCCACTGCATTGATTCGACAACAAACCGACACCGCTAGGGAGACTCAAATGACGAAAGTAATGACTGTGCTGTTCGCGTTACTGGCACCCATCTCGGGGTGGACTGATGACCATACGCCCACTCAGCAGTATCTGGGGTTTTACTACTTCTCAGCGCCGGATCCAGCTGCGGTCGTCAGCGCGGTAGACAAATTCTATGCCTCTGATTGCGGTAAGCGATACCCCGCTGATGTGGCGTTAGCGGAACAAGTTTTTAACGGCAGCGATACCTCGACGCATTTTTTCCTCAACACCTATGAAGATGCCGCAGCACAGCAGGAGGCCGCCGAGATTTTTCGCAGCTGTCCGGCAGCGATCGCATTTTTGACAGAATTAAGCGAATCCGGCGTTGTATTTACCATGGAGCATCTGAGTTTCGCGCTGGTCGCAGAGGGAGACTCAACCAAGGATTTTGCCTTTGCAAAATTTGATGTCAAGGTAGAGCCCCAGCACCAACAAGCCTACGCAATGGCATTTGCTACCATGATGGGGACCGCCGCGAAAGATGTGGCGCTCCGCTCCTACGGTAATAACCTAGCCGGCTTTGGCAACGACAAGTTCACGAATTCGGTATACGTGGGTGCCGAAACACTCACGCAGTTGGCCCAAATTCAGCAGGCGCTGTTGGTGCACCCCGCTTACGCCGATTTCTCAAAAAAGACCTCGGGCATGCGCGAGAACGTCAATACGACTCAGGTACTCTTTATCAAGTCCTATCCCAGACAACAATAGGTTAAGAAGGCATTGGCACAGATAGGCGCCAGAAACTTTTGCGCATGGCTGTCACAATGGAGCAATGCTGGGCGGAGGTCACAAGAATTACTCTGGCGAAGAGCGACTCCCTTGGTTATGTTTAGCCAGCCCTATACCGGATAGGGCTGCCCGCGAGGACTCACTGGCTATGATCATGTCTTTCTTGTTGCGCAAAATCTTTCCATGGGTTGTCGAGATTGGCCTTTGGTTGACACTTATCGTGGGGGGGATCACCGGCTATCAGTCAGACTACCTGGATTCCAAGGCGCTCTCGGTAGCGCTCGGTGCGGTAATTGGTTTCATGCTTGGCCTGATTCCGCTGGGCTTACTGCAGATCACTATCCGTAATAACACCTTGCTTGAAATGATGGTGAAAGAAGGTTACGGCAGACCTCGATTGAGCCTGCACAAAGGGCAAGTAGTAGAGATGCCCTACGTTGCATCGGAAGATCAACTATAACGTCACTAAGCCTTTGATAGCGTAACATTGCCCGTGTTGGCGATGTCTTGATGTGCGCGAGAATCTATAGCCTGCAAGAACTGCCGCGTTCTAGGCTCTTAGCTTTTCCCAGGTAGACTTTACAGTTCTAGCGTCCTTGACATAATGCATGTCGTACACTTTGTCGCCCATCGAAATTCTCAAAGTACCGTAGCCGAATAGCACTCCGAAAATCGAGGGCCGCACCTCCATGGCGCTGACGCCCTCGGCATATAAATCCTCTCGGGGGAAAAAGAACGTCGTGCTCTGAATAACACGATGATTGGTAATAAACCGATTAGAGCTGCTGACAAATTCCACTGTGGCATAGCCCAGCGCCAATAACGGGTAGACGACACAGCAAAAGAAGATCACGTCGGACTCCGCACTGGCATTATCGCTCCAAAACAAGAATCCCACAGCGAAAGTGATGATCAGGGCCGCGCGTGTTGCATGCTCCCAAAGGCATCCAATCGGGCGTCCGAGATTCATAAAAGTATGTTCACCTCGCTCGCCATGGTCGCGAGGCGTGAAGGCGCGATCTTTCATTCTGGCAAGAACCTGTTGTCGTTCGTTAACCTGCTCCACCCGGGGCAAGGTATAAGGTAACGCAAACAATACGCCGAGCAAAGCGGCACCGGTGGCCATTGAAATGATAATTTCCAATGAAGGTGGTGAATCGTCTGCCATTAAGGTCTCAAAGCCTCGACTGGGCACATTGACGGGGGCAATTGTAGGATCGATGGCTACGGCAAACGCCTTAACGGCTCGGGGTGTTTCACTGATCGAATCGACCAATGCGCTCTCGTAGCGCTCGATAAAAGCAATGGCATCGGAGGTCAGCAGATCGAGGCACATACCCAGATACAGTGCATCCCTGGCAAATTCCCAAGTTCCGACAAAATCGGGTAGCCCTAGCCTCGCTCTAATGTGATTTACGAGGGCCAGGAGCTCGCTACCGCTGGCCAGCGTGATGTCGCCGAGCTGAGCACAGCGCGTCTGCGCGAGTAACCCGTTGCCGTCTCTCGGTGCACAACCCGAGATCGTCACCATAATCGCAGAGAGGAGCAAACCGAACGCGATCAACGTCTTTCGCGCGCGCGGACTACCCTTGGCCACCCTTGTCGAAGTCATTGTCTGTTTATGACCTACCACCTATATCTAGGGGTTCTTAGCTATGAAGCACCCAAGATAGGAGGCCAAACAGAACAGATCAATAAAGCGTTGCAGGAATTTTTCCCGTAAAAATGACACTTTACAACGGATTCTTGAATCGAATTGTGGTTTGTGTATGCGGCAGATGCGCCGGCCGCGCGCCACAATTTAAAGCTGCGGCGCGCTGTAGGATCAGTAACCCGGGACAAAGAGAATCTGAGTTGCCCCAGATCGCGTAACGTTCTTAACCCGTCATATAAGGAATACAGCGTGGATTATTTAGTTTGGGCGATCCCTGCAACGCTATGGCTGCTGATAAGCCTAAATACTGCGACATGGCAAAAGCCGCTGTTATTGCTGGAGCACACTCACCAACGATGACGCAACACCAGCGGATGCTCCGAGAATGAGTTGGTTGATAGTGGGATTCTGGGGCTGCGCCCTCATGTGGATCATTAGTCTGGCGGGAGACTTGGGCTTGGCGAGAAACCCTGAGGTCTCCCCCGGATTGGAGTGGCTGCCCCTGATCAGCGCCATTATTGCGTTTATCGGCATGTGCTATTTCGGGCATCAAACTGCCATGTTTGGCTGGTGAGTGCGCGGTAATCGCGATCAATCACGTGCGCCCTGTTCGCGCCTGCCTCTGATGCAGGATGCTAGAGCTGCTCTCCTCAGCGCACTGATTAATGGCGTGTTAACTGCCGTTTTGCAGGAAGACGGGTAAGATATCGGCACCAATGGCCCACCGTTTCGATTACGGAGACCCGATCAATGAATGCGCCCATCCCCACACTGGACTCTTGGCCCAAACAAACCATCAGAGGCCATGATCTATCTGGCACCCGCTACACCTCCCGAGAATTCATGAAGCAAGAATGGGAAGGCATGTGGACACGCGTCTGGCTATTACTGGGGCGCGAATCGGAGATCCCCAATGCGGGCGACTGGCAGATGGAACCTGTCGGACAAGAAGAAGTACTGATGGTGCGTCAGCAAGATCAGAGCATCAAGGCGTTTTACAATGTGTGCCAACATCGCGGTAATCCACTGGTCGATGAAGCCAAAGGCAGCAATCCGCGGCGCTTCGTGTGTCGCTACCATAGCTGGGCGTTCCGACCCGACGGCGAGCTGCAGTTCGCACCAGACAAAGAGGACTTTCCGCAGGGCAACCCTTGCGGCAAGCTTTCACTGTCGGAGCTCCGATGTGAGTCTTTTGCCGGGTTTATCTGGGTCAACATGGATCCTAACTGCAGCACGTTACGCGAATATCTGGGTCCGATATGGGATGAGTGGCTGGCACGTGAGGTAGATAGCTGGCGAAGGACAATGGCCAATACCATGTGGCTACCCTGTAACTGGAAAGTCGTTCTGGACAACTTTAACGAGTCTTATCACGTGCCCACTGTTCACATGGGCGCGACACCCTCGACCGATAGATCTGCTATCGCAGGCGGTATCAACACTTACTTCAAGGAAACCCAGTTTGATCTCGCCAACGAGGGACACGCGCGCATGATCATGAAAGGGGGTTATGGGGCAGGCATTACCGATTCTGAGGGCAATATTATGGATCCCTTAGCCACCCTGCTCTCATTCTGGCATCTCGACCCCGCTGAGTTCAAAGGGCGACCGGAAGCAACCCGCGAAGCCCTGCAAAAAGCCAAACGCGAGCTGGGCGGGCACAAAGGCTATAGCCATTATGTGTCGGTGCCCGACGAGCAACTAACCGATGCATTTCATTACACCGTATTCCCAAATTTTGCGGTGTCTTTATGGTCTGACGGATTCCATTTTCTGAGAGCCAGACCGCATCCCAACGATCCCGAACAGTGCCTGTTCGACAACTGGTGGTATGCAAGCCCCGCAAGTATTGCAGCCGAATTAGACGATGGCGCCAGCGCTACCGAATCGCTCACCGGGAATGGCGACAGTGACGTCTCCGTAAAATGGTTAACCTGCGGGGAGGACTCGATCGGTCCCGCAATTGAGGATGACGTAGCGGTATTTATCTCGCAGCAACGCGGTATTCGCTCGCGGGGATTCAAAGGTGCCTACTTATCGGGACAGGAGCGTCGAATTAGTCGCTATCATGAACGTATCGACGATTACATTAATGGCACGCTGTGATGCCCAAGGGGAAGGCCGGATATGAGTGACACTGACGATCGCAGAAAGCTGCAAGACGTGATGCTGTCCTATGCAGCAGCGGTCGATGACAGAGATATGGTCCGCTACCGCGCCTGCTTTGCCGACAATGTAGAAATCGTGGGCTTTGGTGACGCCACCGTCACCGGGGCTGATACCTGGACCGCTTCGGTGGAAAGCCAGCTCGAGGCATTCTCTGCTACCCAGCATTTAATGAGTCCTCAACTGGCCACCATATCAGGCGATACGGCTTCTGCCCGCACAGATGTGCAGGCGCTTCACATACTAAAAGACGGCGACAACGCCATGTTTACACTGTGGGCAACCTACCTAAGCGATTTTGTGCGAACTGGCGGAGGCTGGAAGATCACTCGCCATGAACTGGTCGTCCGGGGCACGCAGCAGACCCCCTGAACAGCACTGATATGCCGCCAATCCCCTCTATTCGTGCACGCCCGAGATGGCGATTACGCCTATTTATGTGTGCTGCGATATGCGCTAACTACTGGGCCTGCCTTGTTCAGGCAGCCGAGAATCAGTCGGCCCAAGGATTGCCCCTGGTGGTTAACGCCGACCACTCAGACGACTGCGCACAGACGCTCTCACTGGCTCGGCATACCGACCACACCGGCGGCCTGAAGACCCCTTTCTCATTACTGAACTGGAATGTGGAGAAGGCCCAAAACACCAATCTGATTACTGAGTTTGCAGAATTCGCGAGACACTCAGACCTGATCTTTCTCCAGGAAGCGGTGCCAATTAGGAAAGCTGAGACAGTCATTGAACAGTCCCTCTTTGCGGCCTTCGTGCGCGGCTATGTTCAAAACGAAATTGAAACGGGCGTACTGACACTCGCGCGGGCGTCCCACCTCGTGCATTGCCATCTGCTCGCTACTGAACCCTGGCTACGAACACCCAAGGCCACTAGCATCACTCTCTACCCGTTGTCCAACAGCAACGACACGCTGCTCACCGTCAATCTCCATGCGATCAATTTCAGCTTTGGGATTAAAGCGTATTCAGCCCAACTGGACGCAGCTGCCAAGCTCATTCGGCTTCACCAAGGGCCGGTCATCTTTGGAGGTGATCTCAATACCTGGAGCAAGCGCCGCCAGCGTGCTCTTGATCAGCTTGCCGATGAGTTGGCGTTGATCCCTGTCCGTTTCTCACCCGATCACCGCACCACACGCTTTGGCAATCCTCTAGATCACCTTTATGTTCGTGGCTTGACATGGCAATCCGCAGAAACAAGAGCAGTCAGCACCTCAGACCACAATCCACTGTTCGCCCATTTTAAGCCGAGCAATCCATGATGCGCATTCTGCCATCACTGATATTGCTAACCGGGTTAAGTATCACAGCGCACGCAGACACTACTGCCGGCATCGAAATCCAATCTTTAATTCAAGCGGTCGCAGACAGCCATTGCGAGTTTGATCGCAATGGCAAGCTGTATTCAGCCGAAAAGGCCGCCGAGCATCTTGAACTTAAATATGCCCGCGGCAAACGCTACGCCGACTCCGCCGAAGCCTTTATCGAGCACTTGGCGTCCAAGAGCTCATGGAGTGGCAAGCCCTATTGGATGATCTGTGACGGGGACAAAGCGCCCTCAGCTGATTGGCTGCTCGCAAGACTGGAGATAATCCGTTCCCGATAATTGAGGCCGCTATAGCGCTCCACCCTGTGGCAAGGGCGCCAGCGCGTTTTCCCAGGTAGTAAAACGCAGCACTCTCAGCTCTTCATGGCCTGCGACAACATCCGCGACGCCTGAACACCAACGCCCTACATCCGATATGGCAAGGGTTTCACTCGCCCAACGAAGCGAAGTCAGTTGCTGATTGATCGCAAAGGCGATCCAACAATGGACATACGTAGTGGGGTGCACTACGTCCCAAAAAATTGCGCGGTTGGAGTTTGTGCATATATCAGTAGGATCACGGCTGCCCAAATAACTTCCTCGGTAGCAGCGCTCCTGAGCGAC
>Ga0209374_1000143_pt1 | contig 81958 bp, 69 predicted proteins | sample SaaInlLV_DNA_10m_FD_184683 | JGI IMG/M metagenome (GOLD analysis project Ga0209374, IMG submission 184683) | Marine microbial communities from expanding oxygen minimum zones in the Saanich Inlet - SI075_LV_DNA_10m (SPAdes) (version 2) | ecosystem: Environmental > Aquatic > Marine > Unclassified ... | reverse complement strand
ATAAAAAAGAAACATTGTAGAGATGAATAATTCAGGAAGAGAAGAAGCAATTGCATTAATTGTTGGACCTTTTATACCCTCTCCAATGTTTCTTGTTAGGAAATTTGCTGCTAAATCAAAAGTTGATGAAATTTTCCAAAGCAAATATGTTGCAAATAGAACTTTAACAATTAAATATATCACTTTTATTTTTTAAAATTAACCTACTGTATTTGATAGTATGTAGTATAATTAATAGTTTAATTAATTGCTTCTGCTTCAATCGTTTGATTTTTAAAATGCTCTACAACAAAGTTCTCTACTTTATTATTATCTAAATTACTATTGCAACTTGCAATAAATACAGACAGTAATGTTAAGTATATTATTTTTTTCATTTTAAGTAATTTAATATGAGTAATTTCTTTGTTGTTTTGATAATTCCAAATTCATCTGTAATATTTACAAAATATTGTCCATTATTAAGATTAAAGTTATTGACTATCAGATGTGAACCCGCACTTAGTTCTAAGTTTCTACTAGAGACTTTAATCCCAAGATTATTATAAATGTCTATTTTAATGTTATTGTTTTTTTCTATTAGAATAGGTAGTGTAAAGGAGTTTCTTGCTGGATTAGGATAAATAGTTTGAACAAATAAATTATTTTGATCCTCATTAATAGATGTATTGTACGTTACTTCAAATTGAACAGTCTCATCAAAATAAAAGAAATTATCAGTTGTCCTAAATACAACAAGATATGGATTTTCGCGAAGATGATTTATATCTGGTGTCCAAGAGAAAACACCATCTATCTCGTTATTATTTCCCGTCAAAGAATAACTGAAGCTTGCCCCATTTGATAAGCTAAAAGGCTCTCCAAATGCATCCATACTAATTACATCATTTAAGTCTTGATCAGATGCAAGTAAATGAAGTTGATAGTTTTGTCCAGGTGCAATTTTAACGTAGGGATTTCCAAGATTATTTGTTGGTAAACTTTGCATATTTGAAATAATTGGAGTGAAGTTTGTTGAATCAGCAACAACAACGAATTGCATATCTCTATTCATTGCCCCAATAAGAGTTCCGTTCCTATATTCTTGTATTGTTAATGAAGCAACAAAATTTCCTATCATTTTTGGACTCCAAGTTATTTCTCCTGTAAAATTATTTACTGCAAAAGGTGCTGAAGAGTTTGAATAAAGTATAGTGTCAGAAAGAAATTCGTAACCTGTTACTGAGTCTGGTATTGGAGGGTTACTTGATGCTGATAATGGAACTGTTAAATTCCATACTAACGAATCACCATCTATATCAAATGGTAATGGATTGTATTGCCAAATATTATTAGTTGGAAGATAAATAATTGGTGGCGCTAGAAATGTTGGAGATGAATTTGGGGATAGATTATTGACATTAACATATGCTAGAAGAGTCATTGTTTCAGATCCTGGAGTAGCCATATTTATTATTGCATTATTTCTGCAACAATTTTTCCATTTCACAATATAATTTCCATTAGCAGGGAATATAATTGAATCAGTAAAATGATAAATTTCGACACCATAAGCAGATGACATGGTTGCTAGTGCGCCTGAAGTACCCAAAGTTAATGTATTGGTTGATAATAGATTGTAATTGCCCATTACATCTAATGACCATATTTCTATTTCTTGTATCGTATCAACATTTATGCCTAATGTATCTCTGTATAAATCTAATTCTAAAAAATAATGGGAGCCAGATGTATCAGAAGAAATATAAGTTGTTGTTATTTGACCTCCCATTAAATGAGTTGCATGAGAGGATAAAGCAAATACTAATGCAATACAGATTGTTAAAATTCTTTTCATGATTTTTTTTTTAAAAGTAAGCAATCTTAATTGCACTAGAAAATTTTTTTAAATAAATAAATTTCAATTTTAGTTTAGTTTTTAAGCAATTATGAATTTAGAATTATATTTTTGCTTAATGAAAAAAAGTATAATCTTACATAATAGAATTTTAAGCGGTACATTACTTTTAATTTATTTATTTGGTTCATTATCTTTGTTCTCTTTTCATAGTCATTCAATAAATCAAAATGATCAAGACTATTGTTGTGATCATCATGATGAAGAAATAAATGTTTTATTTTGTGAGGCTCTTTTTCAAAAAATAAATTTTGAAAAAGAATGTTCACATGACTCTCATCTTGCAAATACTTTAGAAAAATGCAATATTTGTGATCATTTTTCTAATGTAAAATTTGCTTTTTTAGATAAATATTCAAATCTTGTTTTTAAATCTTTAACATCAGTAATGCATCAATCATTTGATTCATTAAACTTAACTGATTTTACTAGCTTTCAAAATAAATCTCCCCCCTTCATAATATAGATAAATAGTCTTACATGACTAAGTATGATTTTACCTCTTAACTATATAGTTAAGCGTTTTTTTACTTTATTTATTATTATATGAAAAAGTTACTTTTTTCATCACTAATTGTGATGAATGTTTTTACAATTTATTCTCAAACTAAAGGTATTATCTTAGATGATAATAACAAACCAATAAATCAGGTTGATATATATCTATCTGATCAAAATATACTATTGTATAGTGATGGAAATGGTGAGTTTGTCACTGAATCCGATATTGCTAATAATAGTTATATAAATTTTTACAAGAATGGATATTCAACCAAAAAAATTAAATATACATCTAATATGACATTGGAGATTGTTCTTAATAAACTTCATGTTAGTTTAGATGAAGTTGGTATATCAAGTACCCATAATAAATTAGGAAATAGTAAGTTAACAAATATTGAAAAGAAATCACTTAATTTTTTAGAATCTAACTCTATGGTTGAGAGTATTTCTCAGTTAAATGGAGTAGATATGATCTCATCTGGTTTAGGAATACAAAAAGTAGTTGTTAGGGGATTATCTGGAATGCGTGTTGTTACTTATTTAAATGGTATGCAAATAAATAATCAGCAATGGGCAAATGATCATGGTATAGGATTTACAGATTTAGGTTTAAATGAAGTAGAATTGATCAAGGGTTCTAGTGCATTGAAGTATGGCTCAGAAGCTATTGGAGGTGTATTATACTTTAAAGATCATCCTTTTGTTGATAGTAAAAAAATAAAAGGTTTCCTTTCTACGAAATTTAATAATAGTAGCTATTTAAGTAGTAATCAATTTGGAATTAAGTGGGGTGAAAAGAATTTTTATTTTAATTTGTATGGTCAGTATGCAATTTCTTCAGATTATCGCTTACCCAATAGTTGGTATTTGTTTAATTCAAGATTCAAACAAAATGCTATAAAATTTTCATTAGCACATAGGCTTAAGAACTGGCAAAATATTTTTAGATATCATAGGCATACCGAAGCACCTGGAATTCCGGGCCATATTCATGGCGATCCTCAAGAGTCTAATCTTATTGATCTTACTTCATCATCTTTAGATTTCTCAACTGACTATGATACATCTAGACCTAATCAGGTAGTTAACAATCAGCTGATTATTTATGAGTCTATCTTCCTTCAGAATAACTTAAAATTTAACTTATATGTTGGTCATTTTATAAATAATTTACAAGAGTGGGAAAAGTGGACTAAACCAGCGTTTGATATTGATTTATCTAATACGCAGATATCACCTAGTGTTAGATATAATTTAGGAAGTATTACTGTCAATTTTGGTTCTCAAATTACAATACTTAATAATAAGAATAATGAAATAGATAGATTAGTTCCAGATGCCTCGTCATTTAATGTAGGTCCTTATTTTATAGTTGATTATGAAAAAGATGATTTTGGATTTAATTCAGGTATACGCTACGATTATAAAAATTTGAAGGTTAATGATCAGAGCGAGAAATTCAATATTAATTATGACCAAGTCTTTTCTAATACAAGTCTATCTACAGGATTTTATTATAAATTCATTGATCATATTTTAAGATTTACATATTCTGGAGCGTATAGAGCACCGCATTTTTCTGAGCTTTTTTCAGATGGTGTTCATCATGGTACAAACAGGTATGAAATTGGAGATAATCAATTAAAAATTGAATATGCCAATCAGTTTGATTTTAAATATCAATGGTCTAATGAACATATAGGGATTGTTTTAAATCCATTTGCACAATATATATCTGATTTTATTTCAATAACTCCAATAGACTCAATTCAAGATAGTTACAAGGTGTATAATTACACACAATATGAAAAAGTTGAAATTAAAGGTGTTGAATTCAATTTACACTATCATCCTCATCAATTACATAATTTACATATTGAGCAATCTTATTCTTTTTTACATACTAAAAATAAAGATGATGTGTACGGTTTGGCTCTAGTGCCTGCAAATAGTATTAAAACAAAAGTTTTATTTGATTTTAATAAATATGAAAAAATTATTAAATATAAATTTGATTATATATCTATTTATCATGTTTATAAATTTCAGCAAAATAGTTACGCTGAATATGAATCTTTAACTCCAGAATACAATGTTATAAATCTACAACTAGGATTAAAATTTAATGATAAATTACATTGTGTATTAAGTTTAAACAACTTATTTAATGAAGTATATTCACCTCATATATCAAGAGTAAGAGGAGTTGCTGGTGGAGTACCTAATCCTGGAAGATTTTTCAATATTAACTTAAAATATGAATTTTAAAATACTCTGATGAGCTTTAAAGAAGCGAAACACCTATCAAGGTGTCAGTATTAATTAAACATATATAAAAATGAAAAAAGTAAATTATTTAGTAATGGGTGTTGCATTTTTAGCAATTAGCAGTATGACTTCTTGCTCTAAAGATGATGATGCTGAGCTTTGTCACGAGTGTCATATTGCCCTGCTTGATAAATCAGAGACTAAATGGGAAATTCTAAATGCATCAGGAGGAGAAGATTTTTGTGAAGATGAATTAAGAGATGCAGAATCATCAAGTGCTGTGTACACTGTTACAGACACACTATACTCCAGCGACGGAATCCCTCTACCTCCAGGTGAATATGGGCCAGGAAGTGCAAATTCACAATATGAAATTCATTGTGAAGATGATGGAGATCATGACCACTAAGATTATTTTTTTTAAAAAGACCCCAAAATACTTTGGGGTCTTTTTTTAAAAAAAAAATATTTTTTTATTTACTCATATTAAATCCAATCATAAGTGATATTCTTTCACCAGAGCTGTATTTATATTCTTGACCATCAGCCTCACCTGTTAATTGTCTTCCTGGCATAAACGCAATATTCACTGGTAAATTTAAATTACCAGATTTAAAATTATAACCAACTGCAAATACCATTCCAATTCCAGATAATGATAGATTCGGACCAACACCTACTTCATAGCCATTTCCTTTTCTAACTCCTATTATTGAAGTTGCTGATGGTAAAAATTTTCCTTGTTCCATTCCTGATACTAGAAACATCCATTCTACTATTCCAACTACATCGCCACCTCCATCTGCAAATCTTGATTCCCATTGCCATCCGTATTGTGTTGTCATAGCAGATCCAGTACTTCCATATTTATCACTTTCATTAAAATCAAACCCTTCATGTAAGAAATCTGCAACTGGTCCTGCACCAATAAATGTTATTCCAAGTCTTGGTCCTGCTAGTTTCTCAATCTGTGCGTTAGCTGTTAAAATAAAGATGCCTAATGTTATTGTTAATATTTTTTTTTTCATTTTTTTCTATTTTGTTAATTTTTGCTAAATAAAGATATTTAAATTTGAATTATATGCAAAGCATAGTTTCTGTGTTTATACATTTTGATATGAATTTGTATTTTGTTCAAAATTATTAAATATTTTGTTCTAAATTTGTAATAAAATAATATTATGATTAGATCAGGTAACCCAGCCTTAAGTAACAAGACTTTTGAAAATTTATCATCTTCATCAAGTGATGTTATGACACTAGATGGCGCTGTTAATAAAACAGCAATTAGTATGGGTATTTTATTACTTGCTGGATATTATACATATAGTAATGCGATAATGGATTATATATTAGTTGGAACTATTGGTGGTTTAATTCTTGCTTTAATTACTATTTTTAAAAAAGAATGGTCTCCAACTACAGTTCCTATTTATGCTTTGCTTGAAGGTTTAGCTTTAGGTGGAATTTCCAAGATGTATGCAGATGCATTTGTTCCTGGAATTGTTCCGCAGGCAATTATGTTAACTTTAGGTATATTATTTGCATTATTGTTTGCTTATAAAACTAAAATTATAAAAGCTACTGAAAACTTTAAGCTTGGACTTTTTGCCGCCACCGCAGGTGTTGGCATAGTATATTTAATTAGCTTTTTTATGAGTATATTTGGAAGTGGAGGATTGCCTGTAATGAATCCAAATAATTCTTCAATGATAAGCATTGGTTTTTCTCTTGTTGTGGTTGTTATAGCTTCATTAAATTTAGTGATGGACTTTGACTTTATTGAAAATGGTGCTGAAAGAGGCGCACCTAAATATATGGAGTGGTATGGGGCATTTGGTCTTCTTGTAACATTAATTTGGTTATATCTTGAAATCCTACGATTACTTGCAAAGCTAAGTTCAAGAAGATAATTAATAGTAAAGCTTAAAATGAAACGTCCTTGGAATATAATTGATTCTCCAATCTATAGTCTTCAAACTGTTGATGAAAAAGGTAAAATTAATATGAATATTTGTACTTATGTCACTGCAGTAAGTATGAAACCTAAAATTTATGCAATTGCAATAGATTATAATACTTTAACATACAAAAATGTTAAAAATTCTAATCAATTTGTTTTACAACTTTTATCAAAAAATCAAATTGAACTTGTTAAGAAATTTGGTAAAAAATCTGGATATAAATTTAATAAGGATAAATTTTTAAGAGATAAAAAGTTATTAATTAACTGGAATGATTTTGAAGTTTTACATGGAACAATTGCTTTAATTAAAATTGATAAGAAAAACTCATTTGCAATTAATGGAGATCATGAGTTATTTCTTTTTAATGTAGATAAATTCAAAACATTTTCTGAATCAAATATTTTAACATTTCAAGATTTAGTTAAAAATAAAATTATATTATGATTACTAAATATGCTGATATTTTAAAAAGAATTGACTTAATCAATCCAGTACAGTATGCTAGAACTCGAAATTTTATTGATGGATCAGTATCTATGCTATCTCCTTTTATTTCTAGAGGTGTAATATCTACAAAGCAAGTTTTTCAAAACTTAAAAGAAAAAGAATATCATTTTAATGAAATTGAAAAATTTGTACAGGAATTAGCTTGGAGAGATTATTGGCAGTTAATCTGGCAGTTAAAAGATATAAACAAGGATATTAAAAATATCCAAACAGATGTTAATGAAAATGGTATTTCTAAGTGTATAACTGATGCAAAGACTGGTATTAATGTCCTCGACTCCTCAATTAATGAATTATATAAGACTGGCTACATGCATAATCATTTAAGGATGTATATTGCTTTTTTAGCAACAAACATTGCAAAATTTAGATGGAATGATCCTGCAAATTGGATGTACTTTTATTTGCTCGATGGAGATTTAGCATCTAATTCATTAAGCTGGCAATGGGTTTGTGGAGCTAACAGTAACAAGAAATATATAGCAAATCAAGATAATATTAATAAATACACAAAAGTCATTCAAAAAAATACATTCTTAGATACTAGCTATGATGTAATATCTGAAATGTCACAACCTGCAATATTTTCAGAAATTTCTAAAGAAATAAGAGAAACAAATTTTCCAGAATCTGATCAATTAATTTTAAATGATAATAAGGATATATGTGTATATAATTATTATAATCTTGACCCAGTTTGGCGTAATGATATTGATGCTCATAGAATTCTTTTAATAGAACCCAGTATTTTTAAAAAGTATCCTATTAGTGATAATTCAATGAATTTCATGCTTGAATTATCAAAAAACATTAAAGATATTAAGGTTTTCGTTGGTGAATTTCAAGATATACCGAAAAAATCTAATAATATTTTTTTTAAGGAACATCCTCTAAACTTTAACTATAAAGGAATTGAAGATAATAGAGATTGGTTGTGTAGTGTGAAAGGTGATTTTCCATCCTTTTTTAAATTTTGGAATAATGTTAAAAAAGAAATTAAGTTTTAAATTAAATTATGTTTACAAAAGGAACAAAAGCATATAGTATTTTAAACAATGTTTGTCCTAGGTGCCAATCCTCAAAATTTTGGCCTAGAAATAATCCATATACTAATATTTTTGTTAAAAATAATGGCGATTTAGGTAGCTGTAAAAGTTGTAATCTTAAATTTGAGATAGAATTAGGTTTTTGGTATGGCGCTATGTATGTTAGTTACGCACTTTCAGTATCTGTATTTTTGATAATTTGGCTAGCTTTAAGTTTATTTTTTAATAGTATAAATGTTATAAATGAAATTATTATTATTTCAATTTCACTAATTATTATCTCTCCTGTTGTTTATTTTTTATCAAGATTAATTTGGATAAATATATTTATCTCTTTTAATAGTAAAGAGTGATATATTTTTTTTAGTATAGCGAGTTTATTGTCGATTATATTTGATATATATTTTGTTATTTTTACAAAAAAACTGCCATGTTTCAAATTCTACCCTTTATTTTAAGTTTAGTAATAGCTTCCTCAATTAGTGAGAAAGAAAATAAATCTGTTTTTTACCCCTCTGATAATCCATCAGAAAGAATTGTATGGGAACAAATGAGATTAATTGACCCTGCAACTGGAGAAATCCCAAAAAATATTAGAAAGAAAGAAATGACATTTGCAAAAACTATTCCAATTTCTAAGAATTTTAGTAAATCAAACTGGATAAATAGAGGTCCTTTTAATGTAGGCGGAAGAACAAGAGCCTTGGCATTAGATGTTTTAGACGAGAATATTATACTTGCAGGAGGAGCTTCAGGAGGTATGTTTCGTTCTATTGATGCCGGAGCTAGCTGGACAATGACAACTCAACCCAGTCAGGAACATCGAATTTCATGTTTAACTCAAGATAGAAGAGATGGTAAAGAAAATATCTGGTATTTTGGTACTGGAGAAAATAGAGGCTCATATCTGAGTGACGTTTCTATTTATGGTAATGGTATTTGGAAATCAATAGACGGTGGTTTGAGCTGGGACTCATTACCAATTACTACTTCAAATACTCCCACAGTTTTAGATGGTGATTTTGATTTTACATTTAGTATAAAAACAGATTTCAGCAATGATTCATTAGATGTAGTATATGTTGCTACAAGGGGTGATATTTACAAATCAGTTGATGGTGGGTTAAGTTGGACAAAGCAACTTGGTGGATCTAATACAAATTATTATCAATACACTGATGTTAATGTTACTAGCCAGGGTGTAGTTTATGCCACAATTAGTAGTAACTGTAGTGACAATGGGATTTGGCGATCAAGTGACGGGCAAAATTGGATAAATATTGCAGATTCTCTATTTCCTCCTGTGTATAGTCGTGTAGTTATTGGTATTAATCCTTCTAATGAAAATCAGATATATTTCTTAGCTGCTGAGACTACAGGTTATGGTCAACATACAGATGTCTTTTTTGGTGGAGAAACTTGGACTTCTTTGTGGAAGTATGAATATATTTCTGGAGATGGAACAGGTGCTGGTGGGCAATGGACTGACCTTTCATCTAGCATACCAACTAACCAGAATACTTCATTTGATAATTTTAATGCTCAAGGTTCATATGACCTTGTAGTTAATGTGCATCCAACAGATAGTAATCTTGTTATAATTGGAGGTACTAACCTCTGGAGATCAACAGACGGTTTTACAACTTCATCAAATACAACAATAATTGGTGGTTACAGAGCAGGGTCATCTGAAGGAGATGGCAACTGGGGTTCTTACCCAAATCATCATCCAGATCAACATGTAATTTTGTACCTTCCATCTAATGATAGTATAATGATTAATGGTAATGATGGTGGTGTATTTAAAACTAATAATATTTACAAGGATTCTGTTGACTGGCTGTCTTTAAATAATGGATATAATACAACTCAATTATATACAGTGGCAATAAGTAAAAATGAAAATTCAGATGTTCTTCAAGGAGGTTTTCAAGATAATGGAAGTAGAATTACTTTTAGTCCAGATATAAATGCTAATTGGAATATGCCATTTAATGGAGATGGTTCTCATGCTGGAATAGCAGACAATGAAGAAGATTTTTATTTAACAATTCAAAGAGGAGTTATGTACAAAATGAAATTAGATACTAACGCAGAAAGACTTGGATTTCAAAGAATGGATCCGGCTTCTTGTGATAGTAATAATTATATGTGGATGAATCCTATGGAAATGGATGCAAATAATGATAATGTTATTTATTGGGCCGAAGCAAATAAAATTTGGAGAAATAATAATCTAAATAATATTCAATACAACGGCTCTCATGATAAATCAGATTTTGGTTGGGAATTATTTTCTGACTCTTTATCTCCACAAAGTATTAAAATATCAGTATTGTCTACATCAACTAATCCTGCAGATATTATGTATGTTGGAACTCAGAACAAATATTTATTTCGAGTTGATAATGCAAGTGTTGGTGACCCAGATGTTATTCAATTACCAAATATTTTAACTGGAAGTGGTTCGTATTGTACAGATATTGCAATAAATCCAGATAATGCTGATGAAATTATGGTAGTGTTTTCAAATTACAGTGTATATTCTTTATGGCATAGTTTAGACGGTGGTCAGAATTGGCAAAAAGCAGGTGGGAATCTTGAACAAAATAATAGTGGATCTGGAAATGGACCATCATGTCGAGATGCTCAAATTATCCCTTTGGGTGATGACACCCTATATTTAGTCGGTACTACAGTTGGCTTATTTGCAACTTCAAAAATTGATGGAATAAATACTACATGGGAGCAGGTTGCAAGCTCTACCATAGGGTCTACAATTGTTGAATATATTGAATACAGACAGTCTGACGGTTTACTAATTGTTGGAACATTTGGAAATGGTGTATATCAAACAAATATTAATTCAATAGGGGAGATATTAAGCGTCTCAAATATCAATAATAAGAATTATGATTACACAATTTTCCCAAATCCTGTAGCTGATAATTTTTCTTTGTTGCTAGATTTAAAAAATGTTTCTACTTGTAATATTACTATTTATGATGAACTTGGAAGACAGATGTTTGCTGACAAAAATATTAATGTAATTAATGGTGTTAATCAGATTAATCTTTCTCTTAATGGATTTAAATCAGGTGTGTACTTTATTGATGTGTCTATAGGAGAAAAATCTCTTGTAAAACAAATTATTAAGAAATAATGAAAAATATAATTTTTATAATTTTAATTTTCCCTTTTGTTGGAGCAACACAAAACACTTTCATTCCAGATGATGCTTTTGAACAAGAATTAATAAATTTAGGCATTGATGACGTATTAAATGATAGTGTTTTTACAAGTGCCATTGATACTGTAGTCTATCTTTATATTCCAGATTTGGGTATTAGTGATCTTACAGGAATTGAAAATTTTAGTAGTTTAACAGAACTTTTTTGCTATGATAATCAAATTGTAAGTTTAGATTTAAGTAGTAATGGTAACTTATTTGAAGTTAATTGTAGTAATAATCAGCTTATATCACTATCTGTTAAAAATGGCAATCCCTCAGGACTTTGGTATTTTACCGCAGTTGATAATCCTAGTTTACTTTGTGTTGAAGTTGATAATATCTCCCTTGCTAATTACTCATGGCAAATTGATAACACAGCTATTTTTAGTACTAATTGTTCAGTTTCTTCTTTAGTTGAGTTACAATCCAAAAGAAAAATAACTAAGATTATTGATTTTTATGGAAGAGAAGTTGTAGATGTTCATTATAACAGTTTATACTTTTATATTTATAGTGATGGATCTATTCAAAAATCAATATATTTAAAATAACTTTATTCTCTTCATAATTTAGATTGTCTTTTTATATTTAGTGTATAATATTTTTTACTTTTGAAAAAAAAATAAGATGCTATTAGAAGGTAAAAATGTAATAATAACAGGAGCTAGTAGAGGTATTGGTAGGGGAGTTGCAACAGTTTTTGCAAAAAATGGAGCTAATATTGCCTTTACTTATCTTTCTTCAGCAACTAAAGCAAAATCATTGGAGAATGAACTAGCATGTTTTGGAGTTAAGGCTAAAGGATATAAATCAGATGCTTCTAATTTTATTGCTGCACAAGAACTTTCAAAATCTGTAATAGAAGATTTTGGATCTATTGATGTTTTAGTAAATAATGCAGGAATTACCAAGGATAGTCTTTTAATGCGAATGACTGAAAATGATTTCAATTTAGTAATGCAAATTAATATGAATTCAGTTTTTAATATGACAAAAGCTGTCATTAAAACTATGATGAAAGCTAAAAAAGGTTCAATTATTAATATGAGTTCTGTTGTAGGGGTTAAAGGAAACGCTGGTCAAACTAATTATTCTGCTTCCAAAGCTGGTATAATTGGATTTACAAAATCAACTGCACTAGAGTTGGGGTCAAGAAATATTAGATGCAATGCAATCGCACCTGGTTTTATTGAAACTGAAATGACTGAATCGCTTGAAGATGATGCAATTAATAATTGGCGAAATCAAATACCTCTTAAAAGAGTTGGTGATCCTGAAGATATTGCAAATGTATCTATGTTTTTAGCTTCAGACCTCTCATCATATATTACTGGCCAGGTTATTAATGTTTGTGGTGGAATGCTAACCTGATTGAATGTTTGAAATAAATATTGATTCATCTTATTTTTATGTCCTAATATGTGTTTCTTTTGGATTTATTTTTACCTATCTGCTTTACAATAATAAGGCAAAACTCATATCTAAAAATGTTAATTTATTTCTATTTGTAATTAGATTTTTTTATTTAAGTGTTATTTTATTGTTGCTTTTAAATCCAATAATAAAATTAAATAATAATTATTTTGAAGATCCAATCTTAATATTTGCTAAAGATAACTCTACATCAATTAATGAAGATATTACTGATGAATTAATTTCACTTAAAAACAATCTTAATAATTTCAAATCATATGAATTTTCTTTTTCTGATAAGATATACAATGGATTTATAAAAAATACTGGCTTAAAGTCTAATTTTTCAAATTTATTTGCTGAATTAAATAATAAATTTGAAGGCCGTAACGTAGCTGGGCTTATATTAGCTAGTGACGGAAGTTATAATACAGGTCTTAATCCTCAATACTTATCTTATAATTTTCCTGTATATTGTATTGCATTGGGAGATACTACATTTAAAAAAGATCTTAGAATTGATAAAGTTGAAACTAACGAAGTTACATTCCTAGGCAATTCTTTTCCTCTAGAAGTTTCAATTGCATCTTCAATTAAAAATGATGTTAAAAGTCGTTTAGTTATTAAAGATGGAAAAATCAAGTTGTATGATGAAATTGTTACTTTTAAGAAAGATAATAATTATAAGATTTTTGAACTAGACTTAATTGCTGAAAAAGTTGGTTTACTAAATTTAGATGTTAAAATAATTCCTATAAATGGGGAAGAAAATTTAACAAATAATTCTTTTACAAAATATATTGATGTTATAGACTACTCATCAAGTATTTTAATTTTAAAAAACACCAATACACCTGATTTAGCAGCTTTTAATAATTCAATAAGCAAAAATCCAAGATATAATGTAGTTATTAAAGACATAGATGAAGAATACAATATTGATAAATACCAGCTTATTGTTCTTTTTGGTGTAAATATTATACCTGATAATTTACTTAATAATAAAGTATCTCTCATCGTATTTAATTCTGTGGATTATTATTTTGAAAATTTTGAAAAAAATAGAGAATTTTATAATGATAAAAATAAATATCCTATTACTATTTCTTTAAATAATAGATTCTCAAAATTTACATTTTCTGATGAGTTAAATAATCTTGTTAATTATGCACCGCCTTTATTTTCATCAGATATTAATCAAAAACTTAAAGGAAATTTTGATTTTATTTTAAAAAATAAACAAGAGGAATCTTTATCTAAGAGTTCTGTGATGATGATAAAGTATATAGATGAAAAAAAAATTGCTTTTGTTACAGCTGAAGGATTTTGGAGATGGAAGTTTTTTGATTATAAGATAAATAATTCAAATATAGCTTTTGATGAGATCTTCTTAAAGCTTACACAATATTTAATTATTGATGATGAAAAAAGTTTATTAAGGATAAAATATAAGAATGATTATGATCAAGATGAAAGCGTTGTTATTAATGCTGAACTTTATAATGAATCTTATGAATTAGTTAATGACAAGGAGATTAAATTTTCTATTTCTGATAATTCATTAAATACTAAAGAATATTTATTTTCTAAAAAGTCAAATACTTTATTTGTTGATCTTGGAATATTAAAGCCTGGCAGGTATAATTATGTAGCAAGAGTTGATGGAAGCGATGAAAATAAAAAGGGTTTCTTTAACGTTAAAAAAATACAATTAGAGCAGTTTTCAGATGATGTTAATCACAAAACATTGAATCATATTTCAAATCAAAGTGGGGGAAAGTTTTTTTACTTGAATTCTTTAAAAGAATTGGAATCTGTTATTAATTCATCTGCATTAAACAAAAAAATTATTCATTCAAAACAAAATATAGTAAGTTTTTTAGGTATTACTAATCTATTAATTTTGCTGATATTTTTAATTTTATTAGAGTATTTTTTAAGAAAATATAATGGATTAGTTTAATTTATATTTTAATATTTTAATTTCATTATAATTTTGCATCTTTGTAAAACAATATTAGAAGTGTAAAATAATTTATATAATTAAAAAAAAAATAATGGAAAATCAAAGTCTACCTAAACCTTTAATTCTTGGAGTTGTTGGATTAATATTTATTGTAATGTTTAGTTCAAGTATGTTTGTGACAATTGAGCCAGGCGAAAAAGGTGTTTTATTTAAAAAATTTGCTGGAGGTTTAGATATTGAAACTGTATATGACCAGGGGTTTCATATAATTGCACCATGGAATACTATGCATATTTATGATGTAAAACTTAAAGACACATTTGAAAAGATGGAGGTTCTTTCAAAAAATGGATTGTCTATTAAAATTGATTTGTCATTTAGATACCAACCAGTATCAAATCAAATAGGATATTTACATGATAATATTGGAAAAGATTATTTAGAAAGAATTATAAAGCCTGAAATTAGATCTGTAACAAGAGAAGTTATTGGGAATTATTTGCCTGAAGAATTGTACTCAACTAAGAGAGAAGCTATTGAAGATGAGATTTATGCTGCAACAAAAATTAATATTGAAGCAAAATATCTTTTATTAGATGCTATACTTATTAGAGATGTTACCTTGCCTCAAACTTTAAGAACTGCAATTGAGCAAAAGCTTAAGCAAGAGCAAGAATCATTAGAGTATGAGTTTAAGATTGATAAAGCTAGAAAGGAAGCTGAAAGAAAAGAAATTGAGGCTAATGGAATTGCAAAATTTCAAAAGATTGTTAATCAAACTATTACACCACAATTATTAAAATGGAAGGGTGTTGAAGCTACTCAAGAGATATCGAAATCACCAAACTCTAAAGTTATTGTTATCGGTAATGGAGATGGAGACTTGCCAATTATTTTAGGTGGTCAATAAAGAATTAAAACTTATTAAATGAAAAAAATATTATTGTTATTAGCTGTTGGATTGATTTCTTTTCAATCATTCTCTCAAAAGAGATCAAAAAGTGATAGGTCTGTCTTTCCAAATAAAAATACAACAGCTCAATATGAATTTATGATAATTAAAGGTTATTCTTCTAATGACCTTGATGCAGTTGGCACATCTAGTATGAATCAAACTAGAGCGAAGATATCTTTTGATTTTGTTGGTGCTAATATGAATGAATCATTAAACGAGATGAAGTATAGATCATTAGCGCATGCTGTTAATGTAGTATCTAAAGATGGTTGGGAGTTTATAAGCTCTAATGTTGTAGTTTCAAATGGAGCGCTACTACATTTTTATTATATGAAGAGACTTAAAAAATAAATTAAAATTAATTATTGTTTTTTTCCATTTAAGTAAACACTCTCAATTAAATTTTCACCAAAACTGTAATGAGGATATGAATAGGAAGGTATTTGTTTTGTGATAAAAAAGTTAGCTTTTTTTCCTAAAGCTATACTTCCAAGTTCTTTTTCAACTCCCATTGCGTATGCACTATTAATAGTGGTAGCATTAATTACCTCTTCTGATGTCATTTTAAGCTTTATACATCCTAAGGATGAGACAAAATTCATATTTCCACTTGGGGAGGAACCAGGGTTAAAGTCAGATGCTAGAGCTATTGGAAGTCCTTTGTCTATCATTTTTCTAGCTGGACTATATGGAATTCCTAAAAAAAATGAACATGAAGGTAATACTGTTGGCATGCAACTAGATTCGAATAATGCTTCTATATCATTTTCTTTCATAATTTCTAAATGATCTACTGACAAAGCATTGTGTCTTACTGATGTTTCTACACCTCCTAAGGAATTAAATTGATTTACATGAGTCTTTGCACGTAATCCATATTTATTTGCTGCAGTTAAGAGTTTATTTGTGTCATCATTGGTGAAGTAACCTTTTTCACAAAAAATGTCTATATAGTCAGCAAGATTTTCATTTACAACTTTTGGGAGCATATCTGAGATAATCAAATCTAAATATCCCTCCTTATTATTTTTAAACTCATTTGGAATAGCATGTGCTGCAAGAAATGTAGACTTTATTGTCATTTCAGAACACTTTTTTAATCTTTTTATTACTCGAAGAATTTTAAGTTCAGATTCAATAGATAAGCCATACCCACTTTTTATTTCAACAGCACCTGTTCCAAGTTTTATTATATTATCTAATCTAATTTTTGCATCAATAAATAATTTCTCTTCACTAGTATTTCTTAGTTTTTCTACAGAGTTTAAGATTCCACCTCCTTTATCAGCAATTTCTTGATATGATAATCCTTTAATACGATCAATAAATTCTGATTCCCTACTTTTAGCAAAAACTAAGTGAGTGTGACTATCACAGTAAGTTGGAAATACCATTCCACCATCAGCATCAATAATATTTGTATTTATCCAATCATCAATTCCTGCCCATTCATCCATACTACCAAAACTTGAGATTAAGCCATCAGTTATTTCTAAAAATGCATCTTTAATTGTATTTATATTTTGCATATCCATTGCTGAGACAAAATTAACTTGAGATGTTTCAGTTTGAATAAGTTCAGATATATTTTTAATTATAGTTTTCATATTATTACAAAAGTACAAAATTCACTTATATCAAATGTGTTATATTTGCGTGTGGGAAATACATTCGGTAAAATATTTAAATTAACAACATTTGGTGAATCTCATGGTAAAGCTATTGGAGGAGTTATTGATGGTTGTCCTGCCGGTTTAAATGTTGATTTTAATAGCATTCAAAGCAATTTAGATAATCGTAAGCCTGGTATTAGCTCTATTGTATCTCAAAGAAGAGAAAGTGATAAAGTAGAGTTCTTTTCTGGAATTTTTAATGGCAAGACTACTGGTACGCCTATAGGTTTCATTATAAACAATGAAGATCATAACTCTGATGATTATATGCATATTAAAGATAAATTTAGACCATCCCATGCTGACTTTACCTATGAGAAGAAGTATGGTTTTAGAGATTATAGGGGAGGTGGTCGTTCATCTGCAAGAGAAACGGCTTGTCGTGTGGTTGCTGGATCTATTGCTCAGCAACTACTTGATGGATTAGGAGTTAAAATATTTGCTTATGTTAGTTCAGTTGGTAATGTAAAATTAAATAAATGCTATAAAGAATTAGATTTATCTAATATTTACGGTAATATAGTCAGATGTCCAGATAATGTTCTTGCTAAAAAGATGATTGAAGAAATTAATACAATTTCTAGCTTAGGTGATACAATTGGAGGTTCTATAGTTGCAATTGCTATTGGTGTACCTATTGGATGGGGTGAGCCTGTTTTTAATAAATTACACGCAGAAATTGGTAAATCTTTGCTAAGTATAAATGCTGTTCACGGTTTTAAATACGGCTTTGAAAATACTGATATACCATCAAGTAAAGGAAGTGAGGTTAATGATATATTTATTAATAATAATGGAAAAACAAAGACTAATTTTTCTGGAGGAATCCAAGGCGGTATAAGTAATGGAAACGATATCTATTGCGAAATATCATTTAAACCAGTTTCTACAATTATGCAGAAACAAAATTCTATTGACAGTAAAGGGGCAGGTTCACAAATAAGTGGCAAGGGAAGGCATGACTCATGTGTTGTTCCTAGAGCAGTGCCAATTGTTGCGAGTATGCTAGCTTTAACACTTATAGACAGCTATTTTTTAAGTCTTTCTAATAGAATATAGATATGAAATTATTTTTTTACTTAATATTTTTAGTGCCATCCTTGTTGTTTTCTCAAATTGATTATAATATAACTTACAGCAATACAAATGCGTACAGTGGTAATTTATTTTTTCAAAAAGGCGGATCAAGTCCTAGGCCAGTAAAAATACTTGATTCTAGCCATGTAGAGATTTATTCTCAAAATATGGGAATGAAAGGGTGGGATTTTAAAGTTAACTATAATAATAAACTTTCTTATTTTGATAGATCATCAAAAGGATGGTTTATTATGGACTCACTATATAACGAAGTCGATTCAATTTATGGTCTAAATGGTTATATTGCTGATAATCATGATTTCCTTGCCCTTTCAAATGGAAACTATATCCTTTTTGCTTATGATGAGCAGGTATATGCTATGGATACAGTTGTTGTTGGAGGAGATCCAAATGCTATTGTTGAGGGATTAGTTATACAAGAAATGGATACTTATCATAATTTAGTTTTTGAATGGAAGAGTTGGGATCATTTTCATGTTACTGAAAATAGTTATCTTGCTCCATGGACATCTTCTAATTTGCCTTTTATACATGCAAATGCAATTGATATTGATTTTGATGATAATTTATTGTTATCAAGTAGAGGCCTTGATGAGATAACCAAAATTAATAGAGTTACTGGTGATATTATCTGGAGATTTGGAGGTTCTCAAAATGAATTTACTTTTATTAATGATTATCCATTTACTCATCAACATTCTATTAAGAGCTTAGGAAGTAATCGCTATCTTTTGTTTGATAACGGAAATTTTAGCTCACAATATACTGGAACAGTAAATATTTCTAGAGCTGTTGAATATGAACTCGATACTGTTTTAATGACAGCTACCAAGGTTTGGGAATTTATTCACCCTGACTCATTATTTACTCCATCAATTGGAGGTGTACAAAGACTTCCTAACGGTAATACCTTAATTAATTTTGGTAATTTACAGATGTTAAATCTAGGATCAATTATTACTGAAGTTGATTCCAATAATCAGATTGTTTTTCAACTAGAATACAATAATGGAAATAATCTTTATAGAGCTCATAAATTTGATTGGTTTTTCTATACTCCTCAAACTCCAATTTTTGGTTGTGTAGATTCTATTGCTTGTAATTATGATTCTACTGCTAATATTGATAATGGATTATGTGATTTGCCAAATGGTTGTGGAGATATTTTGTATTTAGAATATGACCCTCTTGTTACATGTTCTGATATGAATGATTGTATAACACTTCTATCAACAAGTATGTATAATAGTGAACTACCTTCTAAAAGTATTTATAAAATAACAGATTTGTTTGGAAGAAAAACTTTAAAACCATCTAATCAATTACATATATATATCTTTAATGATGGCAGTGCAGAAAAAAGAAAAATTATTTATTAACTTAAATTGTAACATTAATTAAAAAAATGAAGAAAATTGCATTACATTGGAAAATAATAATTGGTATGTTACTTGGTGTTGTTTATGGGTTAATTGCATCAAAACTATTATGGACCGACTTTACAAATGATTGGATTAAACCTTGGGGAGTAATTTTCGTTAACTTATTAAAATTAATTGCAGTACCTCTTGTTTTTGCCTCATTAGTTAAAGGTGTTGCATCCTTGTCTGATATTTCAAGGCTTAGTAGAATTGGAGCAAAGACAATAGCTTTCTATTTAATGTCTACAGTTGTTTCTGTATCAATAGGATTAGTATTAGTTAATATAATAAAGCCTGGATCTGATTTTGATAAAAGTTCTATAGATTTAACAAATAAAAACACTACTGAAAAAATTATTGATGCTGAAACAGTTAGTAGAGAAGGTCCTTTGCAATTTGTAGTGGATATTGTTCCAACTAATATTATAAATGCTTCAGCTAATAATAGTAATATGTTGCAAGTTATCTTTTTTGCAATTCTATTTGGTATCTCAATGGTAATGCTTCCAGATGAAAATACAAAATTTGTAAAAGGGTTTTTCAATGGAATAAATGATATTATATTAAAAATAGTTGATTTAATCATGCTAATTTCACCTTATGGTGTTTTTGCTTTGTTAGCTTCATTAGTTGTTGATTTTGGAGCAAGTTCTTCATTGTTTATTGCTCTTGCTAAATATTCTATTACTGTAATAATTGGACTCCTCATAATGATTCTTGTTATTTATCCATCAATAATTAAAAGTTTTACAAAAATTAATTATTTTAATTTTTTTAAGGCATTGTCACCAGCACAGATGTTAGCTTTTTCTACAAGCTCTAGTGCAGCAACACTTCCAGTAACAATGGAAAGATGTGAAGAGCACTTAGGCGTATCTGAGGAAATATCATCATTTGTTTTACCTCTAGGAGCAACAATAAATATGGATGGAACCTCTCTATATCAAGCAGTAGCTGCTGTTTTTATAGCCCAAGCTTTTGGTATTGACCTAGATTTGAATCAGCAACTAACAATTGTTTTAACAGCTACGTTAGCCTCAATAGGAGCTGCTGCTGTTCCAGGAGCTGGAATGGTAATGCTTGTTATTGTTTTAGGTGCTATAAATGTTCCAGCTGAGGGGTTGGCGCTAATTTTTGGAGTAGATCGAATACTAGATATGTTAAGAACAGTAGTTAATGTGACTGGAGATGCTACTGTAGCGACTGTGGTTGCTTCTTCAGAGGGTAAGCTTAATGAGGTAACAGAAATTGATTGTTAATTGTTTAATGAGGATATTAATATATTTTTGCTTTTTATTGTTTGCCAATGGACTCTTTGCGCAAGTTTGTGCTCCTAAAAATAGAACAGAAAAAAGGCAACTTAAGAGGATTAATAAGCTAATTTCTGAGAATTCTTATTATAATGCAATAGATGCTCTTAGTAAAGTTGAAGTTAAGCCCATATTTTTAGAGTTAAGATCAGAAATTGAATGGATTAATGCCAATTATTTTAAGTCTGAGAAATTTGCACTAGATTGTATAACGGTTTGCCCTGATAATTTTCCAAATGCATTTTATTTTCTTGGTCAAATAAACTTTTATAGAAATAATTTTATTAAAGCTAATTTGTATCTTCAAAAGGCTATTGATTTAGAAATATCTGATCCATATTATTCTGATGCAATTAGACTTTATAATAAAGCTAAGGAGATAGCAGAAATTATTAATAACCCTGTAGATTTTGAGCCCGAAGTTGTTAAATATTTGTCTACAGATAATGATGAATATTTACCAATAATTTCACCTGATCAAGAATTGTCATTTTTTACTAGAAGATCTAAGGTAAAAAGCTTAAATTCAATTACAACTAGCATAGTTGAAAATTTTATTATTAGTAAGAGGGTTGGTGAGAATTTCGAAATTGGAAATCCACTTGGTTTTCCATTTAATCAATCAAATAATGAAGGAGGAGCTTCATTGACTATAGATAATAAGATATTGTATTTTACTAAGTGTATTAGAAATAAAAAAGGATATAATAATTGTGATATTTATTATGTATATCTTTTTAATGACTCGACTTACTCTGAGATTCAAAGTTTCCCGCAATATATATCAAAAAAAGATTCATGGGAGTCTCAACCGACAGTTTCTTCAGATGGAAATACTATATTTTTTTCTAGTGACAGAAAAGGTGGTTTTGGAAAGATGGATTTGTATGAAATCAATAAAGTTAATGGAAAGTGGTCTAAACCAGTCAATTTAGGTCCGAATATTAACAGCAGTCAATCTGAGAAATCTCCATATCTTCATACTGATGGTAAAACTTTATTTTTTTCATCTACAAATTTTCCAAGTATTGGTGGTTTTGATATCTTTTATTCAAGAAAAGATAGTCTAGGGTTTTGGAATAAACCATTAAATATTGGTTATCCAATTAATACAGTATCTGATGAAATTTCACTTTTTGTAAGTACTGATGGGGAAAAGGCTTATTTCGCCTCAAACAATATTGAAGATTCTGGAGGTTGGAATATTTATTCTTTCGATTTGCATAAATCTGCAAAACCACAAAGAGTCTTATTTTTAAAAGGAGATATTTTAGGAGATAATATTAATCTAGATAATGTTGAATTAGAAATTAAAAATATTAATACAAAAGATAAATCAATAGTTAGCCTATCTTCTGGCTCATATGTAGTCGCAATACCAATAGGTGATGATGATGATGTGATTCTTACTATTAAAGAAGAGGGTATAGCTTTTAAGTCTAAATTTATTTCAAGTAAAGATACCACTTTTACCTCTCCAAAAAAATTTAGTTTTAATTTAGAATCTCTTGAAGAAGGTAGTTCTTTTAAAGTTGAAAATATTTATTTTGATACTGATTCATACCATATTAATGATATTACTAAAGAGGTCTTAATAGAGTTCTCTGAGTTCCTTAAGTTAAATAAAAAATTAATTATTGAAATTAATGGATTTACAGATAATGTTGGTGATATGTTAAGTAATGAGATTTTATCAAAAAATAGAGCAAAGGCCGTAGTAGAGATATTATTGTCGAAAGGTGTTGACCGTTCAAGAGTTTCATTTAACGGATATGGTGAGAAAAAACCAATTGCAGATAATATGACCGAAAAAGGAAGAAGTAAGAATAGAAGAACAGAATTTAGAGTATTAAGTAAATAAAAAATCCTGCAAACTGCAGGATTTTTATTATTTATGACTTAACTTCTTTAATTCTAGCTTTTTTACCAGTTAATTCTCTTAAGTAGTAAATTTTAGCCCTTCTCACTCTACCTTTCTTATTTACTTCAATTTTTTCTATTAACGGAGAGTTTAATGGGAATATTCTTTCAACACCTACTGAATGAGAAATTTTTCTTACAGTAAAAGTTTCTGTTGCACCTGTGCCTTTAGTTTGTAAAACATCACCTTTAAAAAGCTGAGTTCTTTGTTTATCTCCTTCTTTAATAGTGTAGTAGACAGTTATATTGTCACCTGCCTTAAAAGATGGAAAATCTCTAGAAGGTACTAATTCATTTGCAATGGTATCTGTAATGTTCATTTTTATAAATGTTAGTTTCAAAATCGGTTTGCAATATTAAGGATATTTTTTAATACAGTATAAGATTTATATAATTTTATTCTTCTAATAAATCTGGTCTATATGCTTTAGTTTTTCTTAATGATTCTTCATCTCTCCAAGTATTGATTTTTTGTTCATTGCCAGATAGTAATATATCAGGTACTTTATGTCCGTTAAAATTTGATGGTCTTGTATAAATTGGAGGAGCAAGTAAATTATCTTGAAAAGAATCTGTCAAAGCTGATGTTTCATCTGAAATTACACCAGGAATAAGTCTAACTACTGCATCTACCAATATAGCTGCAGCTGCCTCTCCTCCAGTGAGAACATAATCTCCAATACTTATTTCTTTTGTTATATGTATATCTCTAACTCTTTGGTCAATTCCTTTGTAGTGGCCACATAAAAAAATTAAATTTTCATTAATAGATAATTTATTACATATTTTTTGATTTAATGTATGTCCATCGGGAGATAGGTAAATAATTTCATCATATTCTCTTTGACTCTTTAGTGTATTGATGCATTCGTCTATTGGTTGTATTGTCATTACCATGCCTGCTCCACCTCCATATTGGTAGTCGTCTACACTTTTTTGCTTATTAGCTGAATAATCTCTTAAATTGTGAATATGAAGTTCAACTATATTTTTTTCTTGTGCTCGATTAATAATCGAATAATTAAAAAAATTGTTAAAAAAATCTGGAAAAATTGTAATTATGTCTATTCTCATTTTGGCAAAAAGTATTTATAGAAAGTATTATTTTAATCAATATTTATGATTAGAGTAGTATGACAAAATGTCATTTTTTTAATTTAAATACTTGTTTTTCAGTTTTTTAAAAAGTTTATCTAAATTGTTTGATTAGGGTATTTTTAAAAATTATAAAATTAATTAATACTTATTTTTTGAATCTTATTATTAGATTTTAATATATAGACTCCTTTATACAAAGTATTTAGATTTAGTGTTTTTTCAGATGAACTCACCACTAGCTTTCCATTAGTGTTATAGATTGAAATATTATCACAATTTAAAAGATTAACTGTTTTTAATTTAGAGTTGAATAAGAAATCATCCTTTTTTTCTAAATTATTTACAGTGTTAACAATAGCTTCATTAAAAGTTAGCGATGAAGAGCTGAAAAAATCTCCATTATTTTGTCCTATTGGATAGCCACCCTGTATTATCGCTGTATAAAATGTGATGTCACCAGTTCCAGGTGGAGGTGCTATCCAGTCAAAACTCCATGAACTTGATGAATTTCCTGAAGGTGTATGTGTTACAGCGTTGCTATTGTTTACGAATTGTGTTAAAGATGAATTAGTTATAGCAAAATTCCCAACTTTATTGTTCATATTATCTTCACAGGTGAATTCAAACCCATTTGTTCCAAATAAGTTACCAGATGATGATACAGTAATACTATATGTTGATCCAGGTATATACCCATTGATAGGAATATTTGTTGTTATATCTGCACCATCACCTGGTCCGGCGTCGGAGTGACAACCCATACAGTTACTTACATCTGAAGGTGATCCTGTCTTGCCTCCAGGTGAACCGGTACTGTTTGAAATAGATATTGTTGGGTATAACGAAATTAAGAATGCAAAAGTTATACATAAAGAGGTAAGTAGTTTGTTCATTTTTTTTTTTTTTTAAATCGACATTTTACGAAAAAAATATTTGTACATTTCCAAAAAGGGTGGAATCACTTGTAAATCATGTTACAACAAATATAATAAAATTATAATTACGTATTTGTATTTACTTAGAATCAAATATTAACTTTTTGTTAATTGTCTTTCCCAATTATTTATATTTGCGAATATGAAGAATAAGAATAAAATATTAAGTAGAGAAGAGATTAGAAACAAACTTGTTAGGCTAGCTTGGCAGATATATGAGAATAATTTAGGTGAGTCTGAAATTTTTCTAGTAGGTATTAAAGGGCGTGGAGAAATAATCTGTTCTGAATTATCAATAATTTTAAATGATATATCTTCATTAAAGATTAATTTAGGGGTGATTACTTTAAATAAGGATCAGCCATCTCTTAATAAAATTTCAACCAATTTTGATAAAATTAATTGTACTAACAAAATCGTGATTTTAATTGATGATGTGCTTAACTCAGGTAAAACATTAATGTATGCAAATGCATCTTTTTTAAATATTAAACTTAAAAAATTATCTAATTTAGTATTAGTAAATAGAACACATACACGCTTTCCTGTTAAAGCTGATTATATTGGTTTTTCTCTAGCAACAACTCTTCAAGAATATATTAGTGTTGTTTTAGATGGAGTTGAGCAAGGAGTGTATTTGAGTTAATATTTCTGTCTCTGATTTATTATTTGTGTTTATAGTGAAATTAGCCTTATTATAAATATCCGATCTTTCTCTGACTTTTGATTTAACGTAAGATTTTAAATCTTTCTTTTTTATATCATTAATTAAAGGACGATTTGCAATATTTTTTTTTATTCTTTTTAAAATATTGCTTTCATCTGCATACAAATATATGCTAACTCCCTTATCGTTGATATATTTTATATTATCATTGTAACATGGTAATCCGCCTCCGCAAGCAATAATTGAATTTGGTTGTAATCTTCTTATTATTCTAGATTCAATTTTTCTAAAATATTCTTCTCCTCTTTCATTAAAAATTTCTGCTATTGAAGTTTCTTCAGATAATTCTATTTCTTTGTCAACGTCGACGAAATTAACATTCATCTGCAAAGCAAGTTGTTTACCAATAGTAGATTTTCCTACGCCCATAAAACCAATAATAAAAATCATATTATCTAGATTAATTTAATGTAAAAATAAAAGTTTTTAATTTAATCTCAATGTGTATTAAAATTTTTAAAAATTGTAACTAAAAAAAATATACTGATTAATTAAAAGTAATATATTTGCAGCCGTTTTGACTTGGTAGCTCAGTTGGTAGAGCACATCACTTTTAATGATGGGGTCCTGGGTTCGAGCCCCAGCCAGGTCACATAGAAAGAATCTCACCTTAGTGAGATTTTTTTCTTTTTTGCCCAGGTGCTGAAATTGGTAGACAGGCATGATTGAGGGTCATGTATCCTAGGATGTGCGGGTTCGACTCCCGCTCTGGGCACTTATCCACCTATTCTTTTAGTTTTATATCCTTCATTGTTAAGAATAGTCATAATCTTTTCTCTAAAATTACCTTGAATAATTATTTCTTGATTTTTAACACTACCACCTACACCACAATTCTTTTTTAATATTTTACTAAGAGAAATTAAATCATTTTTAGTGCCAATGAAACCTTTTATGATAACAGCAGTTTTACCAGCTCTATGCTTATCAATATGCACATGTAATAGTTGCATATCATTTAAAATCGTCTCTTGTTCACTGTCTTCATATTCATAGTCATAATCAGGATTAGTTGAATACATTATTCCTTTTCGTTTATTTTTTTTAGCCATTTGGAGTTAATACTTTTATTGATTTTTTTAAAATAGTTATATTGATTTGCTCATTAAATATATGAGGTTCTCCATCTAGATGCACTAAATAATTATTAGAATTAATCTTCATTTTATTACATCTAATGATTTCTACAAAACTTGAATTATGAATTGATCCATTTAAAAGCTTATACAATACAAATAGTATTTTCCATTTAGGAAACTTTTTCACAATAACAAAATCAATTAATCCGTCGTTTATTTTAGCTAAAGGAGAAATTTTAACGTTGTTGCCAAATTGACTTGAGTTAGCAAATGAAATCATATATGCGTATACTTTTTTACTAATATTTTCAAACTCTATTTGATACTCATTAGCACTGTAAAAAAATTCTTTTAAAATAATAAGTACGTAGCTTAAAAGTCCTCTTTTAATAGATTTAGAGAATAATTTTGCTATATACGCATCAAAACCTATTCCTGCAACATTAATAAATGGTTTATTATTAACATATCCAACATCAACTAATTTTATTGATGAATCTTTAATACTAGTTAGAGCTTTTTTAATATTAGTATTAATTGCTAAATGTTTAGCAAATCCATTTCCAGAACCGCATGGTATTGTGAATAGAATTGTGTTTGAGTTCACAAGCGGTTCTAAGCATTCATTAATAGTACCATCTCCACCAATTATAACTAATAAATTTATATTCTCACACACTGCTTGTTTAGCTAAAATTTTTGCGTGACCTGAATGCTCAGTGAAATAAAGATCATAATTGTCAAATTTTTTTGAAATATAATGTTCAATTCCTATTTGTTTTCCAGTACCAGAAATTGGATTAATAATAAATCTAGTTTTCATATTTAATTTTATTATTTATCATCCTGTAGTTGTAATCTTGCTTTATTGCTTTTAATAAATTGATGTTATTAACATTAATCATGTTTGTATCAGTTAAACTCCAATCTTTATAAGAACTATAATTTTCAGTTTTACTTAAGATAATTGAATTATCTTTTATTAAACAATATTCATTCTGAATATAGTTGATTGCCCAATTATTTTCTGAAAACATTGACTTTCCAAATGAGAAAAATGGCTTATTATATCCGATTATATCTAAAACTGTAGGCATGATGTCAATTTGCTGTACCACATTACTATTTATTCCTTTAAATGAACTGTCAGCAGCATAAATAATTAATGGTATTGTATATCTACCAATTTTATTATTGTATTTGATATTAAAATTTTCTGCAGATGTATGATCAGCTGTTATTATAAAAATTGTGTTATTAAACCATTTTTTATTTTTTACATTATTAAAGAAATTTTTCATCGAAAAATCTGAATATAAAATCGTTTCTCTAATTCCAATTCTACTTTCCTCGTCAATTTCTTTTAAATAATCATTTGGTAAAGTGTATGGTGGATGAGAACTTAAGGAAAAGAAAGTACTAAAGAAAGGTTCTCCTTTTATGTTTACATTTTCTGCAAAATATTGGAAGAATGGTTTGTCATATATACCCCAGCTTTTATCAAAATCATTAATGTTATCATATTCTTCAAGTCCAAAGTAATCAGAAAATCTTGCTTTTTTGCAAAAACTGTAGAAGCCCATAGTTCCTTTGTAGCCACCATGATAAAATGATGTGTTATAATCTTGTTTATTAAGTAATGATGCAATACTTTCAAAACTATTTTGAGCATAATTAGAAGTAATAAATGGATCATCCATTAGTGATGGGATAGATGCTGTAATAGCTGGTAGTGCTTCTATGGATTTCAAGCCATTTGCATAAGCATTTGTAAATACTAGACTATGATGCATTAAACTATCTAAAAAAGGTGTACTTCCATTTCCTTTGTTGTAAAAGCCAATATATTCCTTTGAGTAACTCTCCATTATTAAGATAATTATATTTGGTTTATTATCTTTATTATCGAAAATATGAGTTGTTTTGTAAATACTATCTAGCTCAAATTTATCAAAATAGCTATAAGATATTAATTTGTTTTCATCTAAAGAATGTAAAATAGTAAATGGAGTATTTAGAATTAAAGATGTGTTTTTTGAGTTGCTTATTTCTCCAGCATTTATTGGTTTTATTGGTTTTAATTGAAAGCCACCTCTAGCTAAAATTATAAATATTAAAGTTCCAAGTAAAAGTGGCAGAATTCTTTTAAAAATATTCTTTTTTAAAGAGCTATTATACAATTGATATTTGTTATTTATTTTAAAAAGAAACCAAATTTGAACTGCAGTAAATAATGTAATTTTCCAGTATTCACTTAAATATTGTGGTATAATATTTCTTGCATCTTTTCCCAGTAAAATTAGCTCAATGAAATCAAATGTGCTTCTTTTTTGAGTAAATCTATAATATTCAATGTCAATATTATTAAAAACAATAAAAATGAAATTTAGAATATAAAATAAAGAATTTGTTAATTTTAGATATTCCTTATTGTGTCTTAATTTTGTTGGAACTAAAAGTAGAATTAAAATTGGAATATTAATATAAACTAATGCTGACAGATCAAACCGAATTCCTTCAACAAAATCAATATAAGAAAAACTTTCTAAGTTTATTCTATTATTCAAAAAGAAATAAATCCTACTTGTAGTATATATTACAAGTAAACCTGCTAATTTCAGTAAGTAGTTGAGTAAGAATAACATCTAACAGGAACAGTTATGATCATTACAATCTTTCTTTTTATATAATCTTTTAAAAAGATAATAAATCGCAATTATCAAAATTATACTTACAACTAAGTCTTGCCAGTTCATCTATTAATTTTTAACAAAGTAAAGAAAATATTAACTAGATTTGGCCACAAATATATTTAAACATGCAATTTAATAGAAAAGGATTATCAGATACTAATCTTGTTGATTTATACAAATCACTTCTTGTTCCTAGATTAATTGAGGAAAAAATGCTTATTCTTTTAAGGCAAGGTAAAATATCAAAGTGGTTTTCAGGTATTGGACAAGAAGCTATTTCAGTCGGAGTAACATCTGCACTAGATGAAGATGAATTTATTTTGCCGATGCATAGAAATCTCGGTGTTTTTACTACAAAAAATATTGAATTTAGAAGACTTTTCTCTCAATTTCAAGGAAAAGCAAATGGTTTTACAAAGGGGAGAGATAGGTCATTTCATTTTGGTTCAAAAAAAAATCATATCATTGGAATGATATCACACTTAGGACCTCAACTTGGTGTTGCTGATGGAATTGCGTTAGGAAATTTACTAAAAAAAAATAATAAGGTTACAGCTGTTTTTACTGGAGATGGTGCGACAAGTGAAGGGGATTTTCATGAAGCTTTAAATGTTGCGGCTGTTTGGGATTTACCAGTTATTTTTATAATAGAAAATAATGGGTATGGTCTTTCAACGCCAAGTTCTGAACAGTTTAGATGTAAAAATTTTGCAGATAAGGGAATTGGTTATGGAATAGAGGCTCATACGATTGATGGAAATAATATATTAGATGTCTACAATACTGTTAAAAAGATTAAAAATAAAATTTCAAAAAAAGCAAGGCCATTTATTATTGAATGTATGACTTTTAGAATGAGAGGTCATGAAGAGGCTTCCGGAACTAAATATGTTCCTGATAAATTAATGAAAAAATGGCAAAAACTAGATCCAATCAATAACTTTGAATCTTTTCTTATTGATGAGTCAATTATTAACTTAGATGATGTAAGTTTTTATAAAGAAAAAATCAAGAATGAAATTAATTTATCATGGGAACAAGCTGATAAAGAACCCTCGATAATGCCAAATGTTAATGATGAACTCAGGGATATCTTTTGTTCTTATACTTCTTTGTCAATTCCGCCTTCAGATAAAAAATCAGAGAAACGATTAGTTGATGCAATTTCAGATGGTTTAAAGCAATCAATGTTTAAACATGATAACTTAGTTTTGTTGGGTCAGGATATTGCAGAATATGGGGGGGTCTTTAAGATTACTGATGGATTTGTTAATTTATTTGGAAAAGAAAGAGTTAGAAATACACCTATATGTGAATCTGCTATTGTAAGCGCATCCCTTGGATTATCTATAAATAATTTCAAAGCTGTTATGGAAATGCAATTTGCTGACTTTGTAACTTCCGGATTTAATCCCGTTGTAAATAATTTAGCTAAAACACATTATAGATGGGGTGAGAATGTTGATGTTGTTTTAAGAATGCCAACTGGGGCTGGAGTAGGAGCAGGACCTTTTCATTCACAATCTAATGAAGCTTGGTTTACTCATACTCCAGGTTTAAAAGTTGTTTATCCTGCTTTTCCAGAAGATGCTAAGGGTTTACTTATTTCTTCTATTAATGATCCAAACCCTGTGATGTTTTTTGAACACAAGGCTCTTTACAGAAGTGTTTCTGGCTTAGTATCCGATGATTATTTTACCATTGAGCTTGGCAAAGCTAAGCTAATAAGATCTGGATGTGATGTTACTATTATTTCTTATGGGATGGGAGTTCATTGGGCTTTGGATGTGTTGAATCGAAATAATGATATTTCAGCTGATTTAATTGACTTGAGAACATTAATTCCTCTTGATGAAAATACGATTATTGAATCAGTAAAGAAAACAGGAAGAGCTATCGTTTTACATGAAGATTGCATGTTAGGTGGATTTGGAGCAGATATAGCTTCTTTAGTTTCTGATAAATGTTTTAAGTTTTTAGATGCGCCTGTAAAAAGATCTTCATCATTAGATACACCTGTACCTTTCTCTATTAATCTTGAAGATCAGTTTTTACCTAAATCTAGATTTGAGAAACAGCTTAAGGATTTGCTTAATTATTAATTTTTTTTAATCAGATGTATATCTGAAAAAAAATACGATATTTGTTTAAGTTAAAACATTAAATTTTGAATAGAACTTACTATGAATTCAAGAGCTAAATTTATATTTGTTTATATAATATCATTTTGTATATTATCTTCTTGTATTACAAATCGTGATTTAGAATATATGCGATCAAATAAGGAATTAACAGTGAAAGAAGTTTATACACAAGATTATAGATTGCAAAGAGGAGACTTACTATCTGTTCAAATTACTTCGGAAACTGAAGAGCAGCATGATTTCTTTAATATGGAAAGTAGTAATAATGCACAATTAATGATTCAAAATCCTTATTTATACGGTTTTCTTGTAGATGATAACGGTGATTTAGAACTTCCATCATTAGGTTTTGTTAAAGCAGTGGGATTCACTCTAAGTGAGTTAGAAAATATTATCAAGGAAATTTCTAAATCTTTTTATGAAAATCCTGTTGTTAAATTAAATATTATAAATTTTGAAATCACTATTCTTGGTGAAGTTAATAAACCGGGTACATACAAAATTGTTGACCCTAATGTAAACATCTTATATGCTTTAAGTTTATCCGGTGATATAACACAGTTTGGCAACAGAAAAAAAGTAAAAATAATTAGAAAAGAAAAAAAAATTAATAGAGTTTTTTTTATTGATTTAACAAAAACAAGTGTATTAAATAATAAAGATTTTTCTCTACAATCACATGACATTATTTATATCTCACCTTTAAAAAAGAAATTCTATGCATTTAATAATATTACTAATGTAGTTTCTCTTTCTCTTTCTGCTGTTTCTTTATTTTTATTAATTAATCAATCAAATTAGATAATAATGTCCAATCAAATAGAAGATTTAGTAGATTTTAGGCAGTTTTTTTATAAAATATTAAATAACTGGCCTCCTTTGTTATTAAGTTTAATTATTTCATTTGCTATTGCATATTCATATTTACGTTATTCGGATGAGATCTTTAACGTTCAAACGACTGTTTTAATTTCAGAAGAAAATAATCTTGGTAGCACTTCTGATTTACTTTTTGAAAATTTATCATCTAACAAGAAAAGCTTAGAGAATAAAGAGCTTTTAATAAAATCTTATCCTATTGTAAATAAAACATTAAAGGATCTAAGATTTGATATAGGTTATTTTAACGATGGAAATATTAAAACAACAGAAACATATCAAACACCAGTTTATGTTAAATGTAAAAACACTAAATCTCTTAAAAATAAAAGTTTTAAAATTACTGTAATCGATAAAAAAAGTTTTGTGATTACTGATTTATCATCAGATATAGAGCAAAGTCATAAATTTAATCAAAAATTTCTTTTCAGTAATCATGAATTAATGGTTAAACCAAATCTAAAATACATTAGTAATAACTTTTCTGATTTATTGCCAACAATAGTCAAGTTTTATGATCTACAAGATTTAACATTAAAATATCAGAAGAAGCTTGAAATTTCTAGAGTTGACAAGAAATCTACTGTCATTAGTATATCAATTAATACCTTAAATGAAAGAAAGGGAGTTGTATTCTTAAATAAATTAATAGAAAATTATATTAATTATGAAGTAGAAGAGAAAAATTTAGCCTCAATTAACACCGTTGATTTTATAAATAATCAATTACATGAGATTCGTGATTCTTTAGATCTTATTGAAGAAAAAATACAAAACTTTAAGAACAATAATCAGATAACAGATCTCTCTCTTAAAGCTCAAGGCTTAAATTCTAGTCTAATTACTATAGAGACAGAACTAGCGAAAACACTATCTATTAGTAATTATTTTGATTACATTAATGAATATTTAGATAATGGAGTTAATCTAGATGGAATATCTGTTCCTGCTTTATTTGGTATTGAAGATGAGAGGCTTAATTCATTAATTAATCAAATTATATCATTACAAATCAAGAAAAATGTTTTAATTGATGGAGGTCATAATAAGAATCCTGCTATCAAGAAATATACTGTTCAAATAGCACAGCTTATTCTTAATCTAAAAGAGGCTATAAAAACAAGTAAATCAACAAATAACATTCAAATTAATGACTTTAACGATAGAATAGAAAAAATAAAATCTTCATTGAAGGATATTCCTGAAGTTGAGATGGAACTTTTAGCTATTGAAAGATTACAATCAATAAGTGAAAATTTATATATTTTCCTTTTACAAAAAAGAGCTGAAGCTAAAATAACTTTATCCTCTAACATATCAGACAGTAAAGTTTTAGAACCAGCAATCTTTTTTGATAAAGATCCTATTTTACCTAACAAAAGAAACATTTTTATCATTGCTTTACTTTGTGGTTTCTTTTTTCCTTTAATATTATTATTTATCTGGGAATTATTTAATGATAAAATTCATACAAAAGGTGATTTAGAAAAACTTACAAGTATTCCAGTATTAGCAGTTATTGGAAAAAATAATTCAGATCACACACTACTTTCTAAACAAAGCCCTAAATCTGCAGTATATGAAGGATTCAGAGCTTTAAGATCTAATCTTAACTATTTTAATAAATCAAAAGATAAAAAAGTATATTTAGTTACATCTTCAATTAGTGGTGAAGGTAAGACGTATATAGCGGCAAATCTAGGAATTGTTTATGCTAAATCTGGCCTTAAAACCTTAGTAATTGGTGCTGATTTAAGAAAACCTAAATTATATGCTGCTTTTAATTTAGAAAATACATTTGGAATAACTAACCACCTATTATCTGATTCTCCTTTAAAAGATATTATTATTAAATCTGAGATAGATGGCCTCGATATTCTAATTTCTGGACCTATTCCTCAAAATCCATCTGATGCATTATTATCTGATAAATTTAAAAATATGATGAAGGAGTTAAAAAGCATGTATGATATAATTTTATTAGATACACCCCCTTTAGGTCTTGTTGCTGATGCTTTAACATTAATGAAGTACTCAGATATTAATTTATATGTTAGTAGGCAGAATTATACTAAAATTCCGTTACTAACATATATTAATGATTTGTATAAGAGTGAGAGAGTTGAAAATTTACAGTTAATATTAAATGATGCTAAAGAAGGAAGTGGAGCATATGGCTACGGCTATGGAACTGGCTATGGATATGGCTATGGCTATGGATATGGCTATGGATATGGCTATGGCTATGGAGAGAAAAATAGTTATCACGAAGAAGAATAAAAATATATTATATGAAGTTTAATGATCCAAAAATTGTTGCCGAGATTTGTTGTAATCATCAAGGAGACTTATCTATTGCAAAGAAAATGATTAAGACTGTCGCAGAAGCAAAAGCAACTGTTGTAAAATTTCAAAAAAGAAACAATAAAGAGTTCTTAACTGACAATCAGTATGAGGCTCCGCATCCAAATAAGATGCATTCTTTTGGGGAGCCATACGGATTGCACCGTGAATTTCTAGAATTTACAATTGCTCAACATTATGAGTTAAAGATTTATGCTGAAAGTTTAGGTATTATTTATTCATCATCAGTATTTGATATATCATCAGCTAAAGATGTTATTTCTATTAATCCTGAATATATTAAAGTTCCTTCAGCATGTAATAATAATTTTAAAATGTTGAAATACTTAAGAGATAATTATGAGGGAGGAGTTCATATTTCTTTTGGGATGACTACAAAATTAGAAGAAGAAGAAATTGTGCAGATTTTTGAAGAAAGAAAACAAGCACATAGATTAGTTCTTTATGCTTGTACATCTGGATATCCAGTGCCATTTAAAGATGTTTGTTTACTCGAAATTACAAGATTAAGAAAAACATTTTTTGATAGAGTTGATAAGATTGGCTTTTCTGGACATCATCATGGTATTGCTGTTGATGTAGCTGCCTATACATTAGGAGCTGAATGGTTTGAAAGGCATTTCACATTAGATCGAACGTGGAAAGGAACAGATCAGGTTTTTTCACTTGAACCAACTGGAATGAGAAAACTTGCTAGAGACTTAAGAGCAACTAAGAGCTCATTAACTTATAAAACAGAAGATATTTTAGATATTGAAAAACCTAATGGAGGTTATGAAAAATATAAAGAAGTATGAAAAAAATTGCTTTTATTCCAGTTCGTGGAGGTAGTAAGTCAATTCCAAAAAAAAATATTAAAATATTTTGTGGTAAACCTCTTATATATTGGAATTTAATTGAATTAGAAAATTGTAATCAGGTAGATGAAGTTGTTGTTGCATCTGATTCAGAAGATATAATTAGTGTTGTTGAGGAATTTAAACTTTCAAAAGTAGTTATTTATAGAAGAAGTAATGAAAATGCTCAAGATCATTCAACTTCTGAATCTATAATGTTAGAGTATATCAATTTCGCAAAATTAGATTTGTCAGATGTCTTTATGTTAGTTCAGGCAACTTCACCATTTACAAAATCTAATGACTTTTCTAATGGGCTTAAAATGATGAATTCTTATGATACAGTCTTCTCATGTGCAAAAATTAAAAGATTTATTTGGGATAAAGATAGTAATCCATTAAACTATGATTTTAAAAATAGGCCTCGCAGACAAGATTTTGATGGTACATTTATGGAAAATGGTGCTTTTTGTATAAGTTTAGTGTCTGACATCATAAAATATAATAACAGAATATCAGGTAATATTGGAATCTGTGAAATGCCAGAATATACTTTTGTTGAGATTGATGAGCCAGAAGATTGGATTATTGCTGAAAGGTTATTTTTAAAAAATAATTATTCATTAACTAATTATGATTTCTCGAAAATTAAAATCTTTTTATCAGATGTTGATGGTGTCTTAACTGATGCTGGGATGTATTATACAGAAAAAGGAGATGAAATAAAAAAATTCTCAACCTATGACGGAATGGCATTCAAGATTCTTCAAAAAAGAGGAGTTAAAGTTGGTATTATAACTACAGAAGATAGGGAGTTAAATAGAAATAGGGCTCAGAAATTATCTCTTGATTTTGACTTTCATGGTGCTGATGATAAGTTAAAAATTATTAAAGATCTTTGTAGGAAACAAAATATTAATTTGAATCAAGTTGCATATATTGGTGATGATGTAAATTGTTTTGAATTACTTTCTAATGTTGGTTTTCCTGCATGTCCAAAAAATGCAGTTGAGAAAATTAAATCTATTCCAAATATTATTCAAATATCCCTAAATGGTGGTAGTGGAGCAGTTAGAGAATTTGTTGAAATAATTATAAACTAGTGAAGCCTTGGAGATACTTTAAAGATTTTATTTTATCTTATTATTATCCTAATGGTAAGTATTTTATTATTTCTTTTCCAAATTCAGGTAGATCTTGGTTGAATTATATGATAAAATGTATTCTAAAAGAAATTAAGAATAATAATTTGCAAATTGAAAATAGTCATGATTTTAGTGAAATAATTATAGAAGATGGTACTCGTCAAGATCCAAATCTTATTTTCAAATTTATAAAGAGATATAAATACTTTAGAGCAAATGTTATATTTCTTTGTAGAGACCCACGTGATGTCATCTCATCTAATTATTATCAAGTAACTAATAGAGCAAAAAACCCCTTTATTTTTAAAGATAAGTCAGAGTTTATTACGCATGAAGTTTTTGGTTTCAAAAGAGTTATACATTTTTATAATTTATGGTTTAGAAACAAATCTATTCCAAAGAAGTTTTTATTAATTAAATACGAAAACTTATTAGGTGGATTAGATGAATTAAAGAAAATATTAATTTTTTTGAATATAGATGCCCCTGACACCTTAGTAGAAAAAATATATAATCAATCAAATGCGGACTTGATGCGTAAGAAAGAAATTAATAAGAGTATTGAAGAAATCAGCAATTTTGGGAATTCAATAAATAAATTAAAAGTTAGAAAAGCAATTAAAGGTTCATATTTAAATGAACTTTCACAAGAAGATATTAAATATTGTAATAATGAAATGCTAAATTTAAACACTTACTTTAATTATAAAATATGAAATTATATTATTTCATTTTATCATTATCTTATTTTCTTAAGCAAATTTTTATTAAGAATCATTATGATGTTGTTTTCTATGCACCAAGTCACTTTAATAGAGGTGATAATTATGAAAATTTATATTTTAAAGATCTTTTTACTTTATGTAAGGAGAACAATATTTCTTATATTTATTTTGAAGAACCAGATATTTACAATAATCAAAAGAGATCTAATGATGCTATACCATTTGATTTTATTTATTATCTCGTTATTATTCTTCGAAAATTTATGGGTTCAGAAATGAGTTATATTCAAACCGATATTAAAATTGGTAATTTTATTCGAAAAATTTTTTTTGGTAATTTTTCTTTTAGTAACTATATTACATTATCTCAAAGTATGCTCAGTTTTTTTAATGGTTTAAATCCTAAAGCAAAAAGGTTTGACTTGCAACATGGCACTATTCATGCACGAAAAAAAAGTTATTTGTATGATGGTATTCCATCAGTTAACCTACTCCAAAATAAGACATGTCTTTTACTAAGTGGTAAAGGTTTTAAAGAGGTATTAGTCAAAAATGACAAAACTAAATATTTTATCAATAATTCTAATGTTATTGGATCATCATCAAATTTCTTAAAATCTAAAACTGATAAAAAAGAAAAATTGAATAAGAATATACTTGTTTCACTACAATTTACTCATGATCACACCGAAAATGAAAATATGGAGATTTACAATAAACTAATTAATTTTATTAAACTGAAATCTTCATTTCATTTCTATTTAAGGCATCATCCTAGATATAATAATGATTTTAATCTTAAAAAGTTATTATTATTGTCTAATACATCAATAATCAAAGGTAATATATATGATAATCTTTCTATGTGTTCATTTCATTTAACCACTTATTCAACAATTACGTTCCAAGCTTCCATGTATTCAATACCAACTTTTTTTCTTAAAATTAAATCTCCAATAATGGAAATATTTGATACGCAATATGGATATCCGTTTTTTAAATATTCTTTAGAAGATATTTATGATAATTATGATTTATGCTCAATAATAGTAAAAGAGTGGGCTGAAGATTTTTATACATCATTTTCAGCAAAAAAATTTATAAGTATATTAAACTATGAAAAGTAAAAAAAAGAAAATTTTCTTAGGTGCTTTTCTTAATTATACAAATGCACAAAATATAAATTGTTTGGCATTAAGTAATCATTTGGATTTGAATAAATATTCTATTTACTCAATGTGTGTTAGCTTTAGACCTAAAGTAAAAACAAATGCAAAGATATTTAAATGCTCATACCCATTTAAGTTAACCTCTAAAATTGGTTTTTTGTGGGGAATAATTATTTGTGATGTTGCTTACCTTCCAAAGCATACAAGTACTCCAAAGTGGATATTAAAGTTTGCCAATTTATTAAATAGAAAGATATTTACCACTATTGAAGCAAACATGTGTGATACTCTTAAGGAAAGAAGTATGATTAAAGCTTTCAAGGGAAGAGAAAATATGATAAGATATTTTAATAATATCAAAAATATTTATCCAATAACTAAACATTTAAGAGATAATTCTAATTGTGGTGTTTTAGTTAATAAAAATGTTCTTCATTTGGGTGTTAACACAAGTGATTTTAATCCAAGTATTAGAAAAAAATTAAAGAATATTGTTTTTGTTGGAACTGTAGAAAAAGCAAAAGGAATTATTGATTTCTCTAAATTATCAAAATTATATACAGATTTAAACTTTCATGTTATTGGAGATGGTCCTTCAAGAAAAATTATTGAAGAAGAATATAATAATTCTTTAATTTTTCATGGGATAATTCCCAACTCTAGACTTGATGATGTATTAAAAGATATGGATTTATTAATTTTACCATCAAGAGCAGAAGGGTTTCCTAAAGTTATATTAGAAGCTGCATCTTCAGGGATTCCTTCTATAGTTTTTTCTGACTATGGTGCAAATGAATGGATTGTTAATAATGATAGTGGATTTGTTGTTGATACATTTGAACAAATTAAAGAATCAATAGATTTTCTTATTAATAATCTAGGTGAGTTAAAGAAAAAATCTGAAAATGCGATTATTCTATCAAATAAATTTGACTGGAGATCTGTAGTTATAAAATGGGACAAAATTATAAGTGAATTAAAATGATAAATTACTTAAAAGATAAGTTCTATTGGTATTCTATTTATTCAAATCTTAAAGATTCCTTTAAGGATAAAAATGAATCAAAAATTTTATTATCTGGATATCCAAAAAGTGGAAATACTTGGCTTAGATTTTTGATATTTAACTATTTAGAGCTTTTAGATAATAAAGAGTTAAATGAGACAATATCTTTTAATTTTCTGAATCAAATTCAAAGTAATGTCCTTGAAAAGAGATTAGAAATGAAATATAAAAAGAATGAGTTGATTTTTTATAGAACTCATTCTCCCTATAGTAGATGTTATAAGCTATTTGATGTTTTGATTTTTATACATAGAAATCCATTAGATACATTAATTTCTGCATATTATTACTATTTAAACAGAGAAATCCCTTTTTATGCCTTTCCCGAAAAGTTGAGAAATAAATTGACAAATATTGATTTTTTTGTATTGTATAATTTTAAAAAATGGTTAATATATTATAACAAATCTATTTCTGTAGCTGATGTTATCGTTAATTATTCTGACTTAAAATCAGATCCATTTTCTCAGATGAAGAAAATTTTTATAAAATTAAAATTACCTTTAAAGGATGAATTAATTAAAAAAACTGTAAAACTTTCATCCTTTAAAAATATTAAAGATATGGCTTCAAAGTTAAATCAATTAAATGGCATGGCTTCAAAAGAAGGTGAAAGTAATTTTAAAGGTGTTTTTGTTAGATCTGGAGAGGAGTTACAATATAAAAATGAACTTAAAGCTGAAACTGTAAACTATATTATAAATCAGTTTCCTGAATTTTATAAAATTTACCCTAATTTAATTGAGAAATAAGAAAACATATTTAGTAATAACACCATTTTTTCCATCCAAATATTGCTTTGTTGGGAGCTATATATATGATCAATTAAATGAGATTAGGAATCAAACAGATTTTAATATAGAAATTGTCAAAGTAGTTTCTATTTTTAATAATAAGGAAGACTATACTTATGATGATTTTAAAATTAAACATTTTAAAGTTTTCGATTTACCATTCTTTATTTTTCCAGGTATTTTTAATACTTTTAATAAACTAAGATTTTCCAGATTTCTAAATTTTAGAAATGTTTCAAATATAAAATACATTCATTCTCATGTTACGTACCCTTCTGCTTATATTTCTGAGGATTTAAATTGCAAGAAAATCATACAACATCATGGTTTGGATGTCTTGCAATTAAAAAATTGTAGATTTAAATTTCTAAGAAAATTTCAAAAGAATTACTTAACTTATAATTCTATCAAAATTCTTAATAAGTTTGATTTACAAATAGGCGTTTCAAACTTAACATTATCTAAGTTATGGAATTTCAAAAAATACGTAAAGCGTGAAGAATATGTTCTTTATAACGGAGTAAATACAGAGAAATTTTATAAAATTAATAATCAAAAAAATAATATATTTACTATTGGTTGTGTTGCAAATTTTTGGAAGATTAAGGATCAAATTTCTTTAATTAAAGCTGTAGAATATTTAATTTCTACAGGTCATAATATAAAGTTGAGATTTGTTGGTACAGGTAAGATGTTAGACTATTGTATAGGTTATGTGAGAAGCAATAAATTAAATAATTTTATAACCTTTGAAAACGAAATGTCACATATGAAACTTAATAAATTTTTCAATAAAATTGATCTTTTTGTTTTGCCTTCGGTTTATGAAGCATTAGGCTGTGTTTATCTTGAAAGCTGGGCAACAAATACACCTTTTATAGGAATTAAAGACCAAGGTATTTCTGAGATTCTTAAAGAGAAAAAAGAAATGCTTTCTAATCCACATGATTATAAAGACTTAGCAAAAAAAATTTCTTTTTTTATTGAAAATGATATTGACATGAGCTTTCCAGCTAAATACGATATTAAATACACAATGAAAAGCTTTTTTGAACAAGATTTTTTTAAGAATAATGCTTAAATATTTATTTAGAAAATATAAAACCTGGAAACGTGCTAAGCTAGAATCTTATAAAAGATATAACTCAGGTACATTGCTAAATGCTTTTCATAAGACGCAAACAATTTTCATTCATATTCCAAAAACAGCAGGTATTTCTATTATAAATGCAATTTACGGTGATGTTTCATTATCAGGACATAGAAGTTATTATTTTAATACTGTTGCACTAGATATTCAATTTAGAAATACTTACTTTTCATTTGCATTTGTTCGTAATCCTTTTGAAAGACTATACTCTTCTTATTTATTTTTAAAAAATGGAGGTATAAACAAGCATGATCAAAAAGCATATGAAACCTACATATCTAAGTATAATGATTTTGAAGATTTTATTTTAAATGGATTAAACAATAAAATAATCTATGAAATTACACATTTCATTCCTCAAGTTGATTATTTATGTGATTTTAAAAATAATATTTTAGTTGATTTTGTTGGAAGGTTTGAAAAATTAGATGAGGATATTAGAGTATTATCTAAAAAGTTAAATATGAAAATTAATTTAGATCATTTAAATTTTAATGAAAAAAAAGATTATCAATTAGTTTATACTAAAAAAATGATTGAAATTGTTTCAAATCTATATTCTAAAGATTTAGAGATATTTAATTATAAATTCTAATAATGCTTAAATTAATTATAAGACAAGCTAATTGGGGAGTTTTAGGTTCCATTTTTGCTTTTACAGTTGGATTTTTTGTTAAAATCTATGTGATTGATGCTGTCGGACTAGAAGAATGGGGAAAATATGTTATTGCTCATACTTTTAGTTCATTTTCAGAAACTTTTTTGTCAATTGGAATTCCATTTATTATATTAAAGTTCTTACCAAGTTTAATTGATAAAGATATTGATAAAGCAAGTAGGGTAGCAAATATTTTTCTTAAGTATGCTTTAGTTATTGGACTGGGATATGTTATTATTATTTATTTTACTTCAGATATCATAAACAGATATATTTATAATGATATAACTCAATTGAATAATATACTTTTTCTTATGTGTTTACATGTTCCTATTAGCATGCTTTTTGGAGTAGTTGTATCACTATATAGATCAATTTTTAAGATAAAAGAGATAGTTGTGTATGGAACATTAGTTACCGTATCTCTTAGAGCTTTTCTAACATTTTTTACATTTAAATATTTTGATGATGTTTCTTATTTTATTTTAATTGAAGTGATTACTCAGATTTCTGTTTTAACTCTTTTGATATATTTATTTAATAAAGAAAATTTTAAAATTTTTGTATCATCCGATTATAATGAGGTTTGTGATGATCATATTGTTGTGAATTATGGGAAGAAGATGTTTTTGAATTCAACCATTGCCTATATTTCTGTACATGCTTTAAAATTTATTATGAGTATTAAATTGCCATCACAGGATGTTGGTGCATATAGCATACTTTTAACTATAAGTGGCTTAACAACTTTTCTTCTAATTAATTTAAATAAGGTATTTGCACCTGCGATATCTAAATTATATAGTGATGGTAAAACTAAAGAATTGAACTCTCTGTATAAAAAAACAACAATTTTAGTTAATTTAATAACACTTCCTTTAGTTGTAATTATATTGCTTTTTTCTGATGAAATTCTACTCTTATACACAACACAAATGTTAGAGTATAAGAACTTTTTATTATTTATGTTAATAGGCGGAATTATGTCTCTCGCATCTGGTAGTTCTGGTACTTTTATGATAATGGCTGGTTTAGAGAATAAGAATTTAAATATTTTATTAATTAAATCTATTTTAATAATAATCTTATCATTTTATTATATTCCTATTTATGGCATGTCTGCTATTGTTTTTTTATATGTTTTTTTTATGTTTTTTGTTAATTTCTTACAAGTATTTTTTATAAGAAGATCAGTAAATATTTCTCCTTTTACATATCAGTTATTTATTCTCTACAGTATTACAACAATGTTTATTTATTTTACATTTAATCAAAATTATAGTTTCAGTTTATTTCATTTTATTGTACTCCCAATCTTCATCTATGTAATTTATTTTATAAGTATAATTAAAACTATAAAGCAATTAGTTAATGAATTAATATAATAATAGAGTTTATTTTTAAAATATTTTATAAGTTTACTCTAGTTAATTTACATAAATTTTTATGTAATCTTTTAAGTATCAAATCACTTGATTTAAAATGAATAAATGGTTGTTAAAATATGGAGCAGTTATATTTATTTTAAATATCTTTTTAGCTTCTATTGAAATTACTTTTGAATTAGCAAGTAGTATTTTCAAGATAATTATGGTTGTTTATTCTATTATAATTATCATTAATTTATTTCAACTTAAGAATATTTTTTTACATAAAGCATTCAAAATTTTTCTATTTATTAATTTAATAAATATCTTATATTTTTTGTTATTTCATTCAATAAATGATATGAATGCTATTCAATTTTTATTTGCGAGAGGTGTTCAATTTACTATTATTACAACGTCTGTATATTATAATTTCGAATATTACAGAGATAATTTTATTAATCACCTTACCCTTTTTATAATTAGTATTGTTATTGCAGGTTTTATTTTTAATCCAGATGTTATTTCGGATAGATATTCTGGTTTGATTTGGAATGCAAATACACTTTCTGTTTTTGTAATAATGGCATTTTCTTTTATTCTTTTAAAAGAAAATCAGAAGAAAAGAGTTGATTATGTACTCTTAGCATTATGCCTTTTAACAGCAATTGCTACTGGATCACGTGGTGTAATAATTGGTATTCTAATTGCGTATTTAATTAAATATCGTTTTTCTAATCGTATTTTTTTGTACTCTTTAATTGCAATTACTTTGTATTTCGTCTTAATCAATTTTAACTTATTTACTACTGCAAATAGATTTTCAGAACAATCTGTATTTAATGATAGAGTTTTACAATATAGATATGCCTTCGAGACTTTTTTGCAGAAACCAACTTTTGGTTATGGTCTAGATAAGTATGCATATATGGATATGAATCTTGTTCCAGATTATATTATTGATTCAGCTGATGGTTCAATTATAGCACCTCACAATGGATATATCGCTCTTATTGTACAATATGGACTTATTTTTGGATCTTTTGTTATTTATCTTTTATTTGGGAAACTAATAGAATTAGTATCATATTTTAAAAACTCAATTGATATAAATAGAACTTATTTGTTTATTCTTATTTACGCAATTTTAGGAGCAGTTTATGAGACTTTAATAACTGGTATAAATGATTTTCACACATTTCTTTTTTGGTTTTCAATTGCTTTTTTATCTTATTCTAAATATAATTCAATATTAGAAGATGAAAATTAGATATGTTTTAACATTAAATGACTTTAAGTCATTGGAAGATAAATGGGAAAAATTATTTTTAGAATTAAACTTAAGTGTTTTTCAATCTTTTGAATTTAATTTTTTTTCTTGGGTTCAAGAGTTTAAGTCAAATACTAACAATAAACTATGTATTGTTATAATTGAGAAAGATAATTCGATATGTTCAATCTTTCCTTTATATATCGACACTTTAAAGAGATTAAGATTTATTAATGATAATCATATTGACTTTTGTGATATTTTATCAAATATTGATATTGATATCTTTTATGTTCTAGATCATATAAAGCGTAATGTTTCATTTCATTCTATTCACTTTAAGAATCTTAAAAGCAATTCACTTTTATATATTTTTTTGAATAGAAAGTCATTAAAGTATAAACATATTAATACTTCAGATATCTATTCTGAACTTAAAATATCTAAAGGTGTTTTTCCAAATAATGACCTAAGGTATACTTCTAAATATAAGAGTGAATTTAGAAGAGTAAAAAAAATAAATAAAGAGTATAAATATAAAATATTTGAATCGATTTCATCTCGCTTACCAATAAATGAGTTAACTAAATTGAGAGATTATGTTGTTTCTAATAATTTACGTAATTCCTCATTTTTAGATTCTAATAGACTATTACTTATTGAAGAGCTATACAAATCAAATAAATTAGTCTTAAGTGTTGTAGAAAAAGATAGTAAAATACACTCTTGCTCATTTATATTAAAATCTAATAACAATTATCTATTTTGGATTGATTTATATGATAATTCTAAATTGATTAATGTTTATAATTATATCTCATTTATTGAATTAATTAGTGTAAATAAAGATGTTTGTATTTCTTTTGGTAGGGGAGACTATAGTTATAAAACAAAAAATTTTAACCCCAAAAAAAAGAAGTTAATAGAAGTTACTATTTTTAAGAATAATTTTTCTTTATTATTATATTCTTTTTACGTTTATGTATACAAAATTGTAAGATATATTTATAAAAAAATAATATAATGAAAACATTTGCATATTTTGTAGAACCAGCTCTATATTCCATTGACTTATCAGTTAATATATATGATAAGATGAATATAGGTTATTGTTTTATAAAAGATAATACATATTCTAAATCTTCATTTAAAAAAAATCAAGTTTATTTATCATCTTTTTCTTTTGTCTCTAGAATATTATTTATTCTTAAACAACATAAGCGTAATGATAACTTAATCATTAACGGATACAATAATTTGCCATTTATTATAAGTTTTTTAGCTAATTTATTTTCTTTGAAAAAGGTTAACATCGCTATTGAATCAGATACGCAATATCAAGTTCCGAAAAATTTCCTTAAAAGATTTGTTAAGTACTTATATTTATCAATTATTTTTAAAAATAAAATGATATTTGGTTTTGCAGGAGGAAGTAATTCTCACATGCTACTATTTAAAGAATATGGCATGAATACTGAAAGAATTTTCTTGATGCCTTTAATGGTTAACAACTCTAGGTTTTTCACAAAGAAAAAAGTGTTTCCAAAAATATTTACTTTTTTATATGTTGGTAGACTAATTAAAAGAAAAAATGTTGAATCATTAATTAATATTTTTAATAAAAAATTTTCAAAATATAAAGTGGTTTTAAAAATTATAGGAAGTGGTAAAGAAGAAATTTATCTGAGAAATAAATATTCATCATCAAAAGTAATGTTTATAGGTCCATTATTTGAAAATGAACTTATTAAAGAATATCATAGAGCTAGTTGTTTAGTTATACCATCTTTATTTGAACCTTGGGGATTAGTTGTAAATGAGGCCCTCTCCTCAAGCTTACCAATTATATCAATAGAAAAGATTGGTGCAAATTTTGATTTAATAAAATCAAAAAATACTGGTGAAATAGCTTCTGATATTAATGCTTTTGGAGATATAATGATTAAGTTTTTTAATGATAAAAAATTACTCATGAAATACTCAAGCAATGCTAAGTATACTATGCAAAATATTTGGAATTATAATTACTATGAAACTTGTTTAATAAAAGCATTAAAAGAAATAAAATGATTTTTTTAAAATACTTCAAAAAGCTTTTAATACAAATTTCATCATTATTTTATTTTAATAAAAGAAGCAAGGTTATTTTTTATCATGACATTCATGATTTGATTTCTCATACGCACATGTCTACTCCAATAGATTTATTTAAGGAGCATGTCTCAATTATAAGAAATCAAGGGTATGAGATCGTTAATAATATCACAAGTGAATATGGTCAAATTGAAATATGTTTTGATGATGGATTTCAAGGTATATACGATAATATTGATTATCTTAAAAAGAATAATATATTTATTAATTTATTTATCATTACTTCAAACATTAATAAAAAAGGCTTCTTAAACAATAAACAATTAGAAGAATTAATCAACTTAAATGTAATAACAATTTCATCACATACACATCAGCACAAAATAGCAACTTCTCAATCGTACATTAATTTCAAAAATGATATAATTATATCAAAAAATTATCTTCAAAATTTAACAAATATAAAGATCAACTCACTTTGTTATCCACTTGGTTATTATAGTCACAAGACTAATAATATTGCAAAAGAAGTTGGTTTTCAAAAGCTATATACATGTGTGCCAGGTTTTTATTCAAGAAATAATACTAAGAATAGAAGTCTTGTTCAGTTTTCTCAGAGAAGTGAATTTAAAGCTATTTTAAATGGGGGAGATCATATTTTATCTTTCTGGTATAAATTTAAATATTTTAAAAGATGAAGATATCTTTAGTTGCGGCTCATTTTTACCCCTCTATTTATTATGGTGGACCTGTTTCAGTTACTTGGGATTTGTCAAAAAGTTTATCTGATAAAGGTTTTGATATTTATGTTTCAACTACTAATGCAAATGGTTTAGAAAGATTAGAAGTAGAGAAAAATACTTACCTTAAAATAAATGATAATTTTAATGTTAAATACTATCATGAAGAACGTATTAATAGCATTTCATTCGCATTTATATTTGGTATTTATAATGATCTTAGAAATGCAGATTATGTATACGTACAATATGTATTTCATTATACTGTTTTTTTTGCACTATTTTTCTCTTTTTTTTTAAAAAAGAAAGTTGTTATTTCACCTAGAGGTAGTATTTCTGAATATGGATTGTCATATAAAAAAAAGTTTTTAAAAAAGATTTGGTTAAAATTTCTAGTATCTCCATTCCTTAGCATTATAGATTGGCATGCATGTTCTTCTAATGAGAAATTATCATTAAGTAATGTTTTTCCTAAATCGAAAATTCATCTTATTAATGATAGTATTGATTTTAACTCTTTTCAAAATTCTGAAGTTTTTAGTAAAGTAGATTTAATAAGTAAATATTCAGACAAAGTACCAAAATCTGTATCTAATATTTTCTTTTCTATGGGAAGGTTACATTCAGTTAAAAGATTTGATGTGCTTATTAATGCATTTTCAATATTTATTAAAAGTAATAAAAATTCAAAGTTAATTATTGCTGGAGCTGATTATGGTGCTGAGAATGGCTTAAGAAACCAAATAAAGAGCAATAATTTAGAAGATTCTATATTTTTAATAGGATCTGTTAATTTTAATGATAAAAAAATATTACTAAATAATTGTGATTATTTTACTTTAGCTTCTGATTATGAAAGTTTTGGAATTGTTATTGCAGAAGCTCTAGCTTGTGGAAAGCCAATTATTGCATCAAATAAAACACCATGGAATGATCTTGAACAGAATAAATGTGGTATTTTCGTTACAAATGATAAAAATTCTTTTTCAAAAGCTTTTACAGATATTTTAGAAATGAATTTCGATAGTAAATTGATTAAAAATTATGCTAAGATGAATTTTGATAATTCCGTATCAACTAATGGTTTTATTCAAAATATTTTTATATAAATATGTATATTTTAGGTATAAATGCTTTTCATGGAGACTCTTCAGCTTGTTTAATAAAAGATGGTGTAGTTGTTTGTGCAACTGAAGAAGAAAGAATTAGGAGAATTAAACATTGGGCTGGATTTCCTAGTGAAGCAATTAAATTTTGTCTTGATGAAGAAGGGATTACAATAGAGATGATTGATCATATTACAATTTCTCGAAATCCTAAGATTAATTTACTGAAGAAAATTTTATATGTCTTTAAAAATCCATTAAGTATTTTAAGTGCTTTACAAAGATTTATAAATTCTACACATGTTGTATCAATTAAGAAAGAATTAGAACTTATATTTGGGATTCCGTCTGTCAAAATTAAAGCTGAAATACATAGTATAGAACATCATAGAAGTCATATTGGATCTTCTTTCTTTGCTTCATCATTTAAGAATTCTGCTATTCTTTCAATAGATGGTTTTGGCGACTTTACTTCAACAATGACAGCATTAGGATCTCAGAATAAGTTTAAAATTTTAAAAGAAATAAATTATCCGCATTCATTAGGTATTTTTTATACAACAGTTACTCAATTCTTAGGCTTTCCAAATTATGGAGATGAGTACAAGGTAATGGGACTTGCTCCTTATGGCAAGCCTAAATATCTAAAAGAATTAGAAAAAATTATTTATATTACTGATAATGGTTCATTTAAACTAAATAAAAAATTTTTCAAACATTTTAATGAGGGTGTGCAAATGGATTGGAATGGTGGAAGTTGCAAAATTGAATCTTTATTTACAAAAGAATGGGAAAATATTTTTGTTGGATGTAGAAAGGTTAATGAGGAAATTGAACAGTGGCATATTGATTTAGCATGTTCTGTTCAGAGACATACAGAAAAAATAATGTTTCATATTTTAAATGATTTGTATGAAAAAACCAAATGTGAGAATCTATGTATTGCAGGTGGTGTAGCTCAGAATTCTGTTGTGAATGGAAAAATCCTTGAAAATACTCCTTTTAAGAACTTATATGTTCCTTCAGCAGGTAATGATGCAGGCACCTCTATTGGATCTGCTATGTATCTATATAATCAAATTTTGGGAAATAAGAGAATGCCAGAAATTACAACTTCTTTTTTTGGTTATAGAACTACTAATGATAAGATTACCAAGCTTTTAAACAGTAAAAATATAAATTTTATTAAAGTTAAAGAAGAAAATTTATATAAAATAGTAGTAGATAAAATTATTAGTGGTGGAGTGATTGGATGGTTTCAAGGTAGGGCAGAATTTGGCCCTAGAGCCTTAGGAAATAGATCTATTATTGTTGATCCAAGGAGAAAAGATGCAAAGGAATTATTAAATAATAAAATTAAAAGAAGAGAAAGCTTTAGACCTTTTGCTCCATCAATACTAAAAGAATATATTTCTGATTACTTTATCCAAAGTAGTTATGTTCCTTTTATGGAGAAAGTATATGAAATAAAGAAAAATAAACACAATGAAATTCCTGCAGTTACTCATGTTGATGGAACAGGAAGACTTCAGTCAGTTGATTCTAAAGTATCTCCTAAATACTATAACTTAATTAATGAGTTTTATAAAAGAACGGGTACTCCAATTCTCTTAAACACCTCTTTTAATGAGAATGAACCTATTGTGAATAAGCCAGAAGATGCTTTAGATTGTTTTTTAAGAACTGAAATGGATATGCTGGTTCTTGAAAATATTATAATCGAAAGATAAAATAAATATAAAGTTTTGGTCAAGAAGAAACATAAACTAAGATTAAAAATATAAATTATTACTGTTTTCTACAATAGTGAAAAACTATTAGATATAAAGTATAAATTTTGATTTCTAATGAATATAAAGACATTGCATAAGATAAAACAGTTTTTCAAAAGCCAATATAATTTATGAAGATTTTAATAGTTGATAACAATGATTCTTTTACTTTCAATATTAAGCATTATCTAATGCAATTTGTTAGTTGTGTTGATGTAATTAGATATGATAAAATTATTATTAGTGATGTCAACAACTATGATAAAATTATTTTTTCACCTGGTCCAGGACTTCCAAGTGATTATCCAGTATTGTATAAGATAATTATAAAATATGAAAAAAAAATTCCAATTTTAGGGATCTGCTTAGGTCATCAGCTTATTGCTGAATATTATGGTGCAACTTTAGAAAATTTAAATGTACCAAAACATGGAGTAAATTCAAAAATTCAGCATTTTAATAATTGTTCATTATATTCTAATCTGCCTCAAAATTTTTTAATTTCCCACTATCATTCATGGATAGTTTCTATGAAAAATTTTCCTAATAACATGAAAATTACAGCTGTTAATGAAGATAATCTAATAATGTCTTGTAGTCACACAAATTATAATATTAAAGGTGTTCAATTTCATCCTGAATCAATACTTTCAGAATACGGATTAGAACTTATTGAAAATTGGATTATTAGTTAAATTCTGGAGTAAACCAATCTTTTTTATTTTCATATTTAAGATCCTGGAGTACATCTGCTTTAACTCTAATTGTTAATGTATAGCTTTTGTGATATCCTAAGGGAATCCAATTTATTAACATTTCCCAGCAGTGAAGATCTCTGTAGATATCAATTGAAGAATAAGAAAGTTCTTTTTCATTAAAATCATACCCAGATCTAAAACCTATTTTCCATTTATCAGTAATTTTAAAATTACCTGAGAATGTTAATGATTGAATAGTATCAGAATTATCTGAGTTATTATTTCCTTTATTATATGTTAATGAATAGTTCGCATTAAGATTCCAAGGGATTTTATAAAAATCAGTTTCTTCCTTATTTTCTGTTTCTACTTCATCATTGTTATTAAAGCTTTTGTCAGTAATATTTAAGCCAATTGATGTTGTAAAATATTTAAGTCTTGCTAATCTTTTATTAGAACTTATTTCAAATTTATTTATTCTATCTGTTTTACTTTTGTTAGTCAAATAAGGATCATAATCAGCAGAAAAAGTTAAATTAATGATCTTAAAAAAATTATTTCTTGTCGTTAATCTTATATTACTTAGATTTAGTGAATCAGAAAATATATTGTAAGATGAGCTTATTAAAAAACTTTCAATTAGTTTGATTTTTTTAATTCCATTTATTGAATCTTTAGAACTTCTTATTTTCATATCTAAAATATTACCTAAACTGAAATTAATATTACCAATTTTATTTTTTGTAGGACTTCCATATATACCGTTTTCCATAATTGAGTAATTTGAAAATTCACCACTATCATTTATTTGAACAGTCTTGTAGTATCCGTATTTTTCTTTTGAAAAATCAGGTGTATATCTAAATGATAAATTTGGTGTAATTACATGCTTTAATCCAGCAATTTTCCCTTTCGGAAATTGAATAATACCATAAATCTTAGTATTAAGTCCTGTTGATAACGAATAATCATGACCTCTTGTAAATTTATTTATGGTGTCTATTATAACAATGGATTCAATTTCATTCCAAGTTTTATTAATTTGATTTAGATACCATCTCTCTCTTAAATTAATATTTGTGGTTAGATTAATGTGTTTAAATAACCTAGCAGAAGTAGTTATTGGGATATTGTGGTTCAACCCATTTCTAAAATCTGTAAAAGATTCTTTTTTAAATAGTAGGCTATCGGCAGTGGATAAAGTGTTTCTTGCTGACAGGTCATATTTAACAGATATTCTATTGTACCATTTAGATTTATTAGATTTAATCATTAATTTAACTGGAAATATTCTTTTTGAATTTAGAGACAAATCTGGAAGTGTAAGATTTACAGAATTATTTGATATATTTTGACTATGTCTAAAGCTAATATTTAAGTTGTTAAAGAGGCCTGCACTCCATTGTTTGGATAAATTTACATTAGAAGACATAGTGTTCTTTAAATAATCGTTTGCATTATAAGAATTGTTTCTATGATAACTACTACTACCAGCTTCTACATTTGCAGAAAAACTAAATGAAGGATTTGCTTTTTGATCTTGTTTGTGAATCCATTTAATAAAGAAATCTTTCTTCTCGCTAAATTCAGGAAACCCTTTGTAACTATTTTTCATGCTACCATAGTTTAAATTAAAACTTCCATTAAATTTATATCTTTTCTTATATCTTAAATTTGATTTAACATTCCAACTACCTTGACTATAAATATCACTTTTTAATGAAAGGTCCATTCTCTCATTTAAAGTGAAATAGTATCCACCTTCTTTTAAAAAAAATCCTAATGTTGCAGATTCACCATAAGATGGAAATATTAAGCCGGAACTTTTTTTATCATTATTTGGAAAGTACCCAAAAGGAAGTATTAAAGGAGTAGGGATATTAAAAAAAGTTAAATAGGCTGGGCCAGTAATTATTTTCTCTTTAGTAATAATTTTGATCTTATTCGATCTTATCGAAAAATGAGGTTTTTCAGCATCACATGTTGTATAGTCACCTTTACGAAGGAAAAAAATATCATTTTCTAACTTTTTAACTGATTTACCATGTATATATCCATCACCTTCTTTTGTTACTATATTTATAACTCTTGATTTTTTAGTTTTAAAATTATAAATTATCTTGTCTGCTCTAAAACTATCATTCTTTTCTTTAAATATTGGAATTCCTACTTTACTACCTATAGAATCTTTTGTAAATTTAGCTGTAATTGTATTCTCATTCCAATTAATTTCAATAATTGACGCAGAAATCTGCATGTTTTGATATTCAATTTTTGCATTTCCATAAAGATTTGCAATTTTTCCATCTACACTTAACTTAATAGAATCTTCAGCGTATTGCAGTATCTTATCATCAAGGTAAACTTTAGTTACATTAGAGCTATCTTTCTTTATTTGATTGGCTAACAAATTATTAAATATACATGTTGATAAGAACATGAATAGAATTAATGTATGTTTTTTAACGTTCAATCTAAGTGTTATATTTGTAGTAAATCTTTAAAAAAAATTTTGTCAAAACTAATTAAATTATACTATATCTTTTTATCTAACGTAAGGTCTATATTATTCATTGCAATTATTTTTGTATTTAATTTAAATAGTAATGCACAAATAAATTCAAATTCAATTAATACTATAGTTATCGATCCTGGGCATGGAGGCAAGGATTCTGGCACTATGGGTACAAAAAGATTTAAAATTTATGAAAAACATGTTGCCTTGGATGTATCATTAAAATTAGGCGAATATATTTCTAATACGTTTCCTAATATAGAAATCATTTACACTAGAAAAAATGATGTGTTTCTTGAATTACATGAGAGAACAGAGATTGCTAATAGAAAAAATGCAGATTTATTTATTTCTGTTCACTGTGATGGTTTTACAAATTCAAATGCGTCTGGAGCTAGTGTATTTGTTATGGGTATGAGCAAGTTAAAAGCAAATTTAGATGTAGCAATGCGTGAAAATTCAGCTATCTATATGGAAGATAATTACAAACAAACTTATGAAGGTTTCGACCCTAAATCTCCTGAAAGTAATATTGTTTTTAGTTTAATGCAAAATACATACTTAGATCAAAGTTTACAGCTTGCTGAATTTGTTGAGCATGAATTTTCAACTACAGCCAACAGAAAAAGTAGAGGAGTTAAACAAGCCCCTTTTTATGTGATTAGTAGAACTAATATGCCCTCAATATTAATTGAATGTGGTTTTTTAACTAATCCTAAGGAAGAAGAGTTTCTGCATACAGATAAGGGTAAGGATTTTATTGCTTCAGCAATTTATAGAGCATTTAAATCATACAAAGAAAATATAGAGAATATTAATTTAGACTCTGTTAATTCAACTCAAACTCCAAAAAGATATGTTAAAAAAGAAATTATAGAACCTAAAAAACCTGATATAATTTTTAAAGTTCAAATTGGAACATTTTTAAAATCAATGATTAAAGATGAACTTTTTGTTATTCTAGATGCTCAAGAAATATTTTCTGATGGAGTGTATAAGTATTATATTGGAAATGAACTATCAAAAATTGAATGTGAGAATCTTAAAGATAGTATGATTAAGAAAGGTTTTAAAGATGCATTTATTGTACCTTTTTATAAAAATAAAAGAATATCTGTTAAAGAAGCACTAGATTTGCAGATCAAATTACATTAAAATGAATAAAGAAATTAAGATCGGATTTTTTTCACTACTTGCTATTATTGTATTAATTATAGGTATTAACTATTTAAAAGGAATAAATATTCTTAACTCTAATAAAACCTATTATGCTAAGTATGATAATATTGGAGGATTAAAAATTGGAAGTAGTTTATTTATTAATGGATATCAAATTGGAATGGTTTCTGACATTCAGTTATTAAAAAATCAAAATTTACTTGTATCAGTTAGTTCTGATCATGATATTGAGATACCAAATAATTCAATTCTTTCTATTGTAAACCAGGATATAATGGGGACGAAAGCTGTTGAATTAATTCTAGGTGATAATAATATTAAAGCAAAAAATGGTGACACATTAGTTAGTTCAGTTCAGAGCTCTTTACAAGATGATGTAAACAAACAAATATTACCTCTTAAAATTAAGACAGAAGACTTAATTGGATCTATAGATTCAGTGATGAAAATAATTACTGCTGTATTAAATAAAGATACAAGAAATAATCTTAGTAATTCTCTTAATTCTTTAGATCTAACATTTAATCTCATGAGTGAAACTATGTTTAAAGTGAACGGTATTATTGATGAAAATGATGAGAGGATAACAAGTATATTTAAAAACCTTGAAAAAAGTAATGATAATATAACTAGCATTTTAAGTAATTTTTCTAGCTTATCTGATGATTTAGCTAATTCAAATATTAAACTGATAATATCTGATTTAAATGCCATTACTCAAAAAATAAATAGTTCAGAAGGAAGTTTGGGTCTTTTAATTAATAATAAAGATATATATCAAAATCTAGAAAAATCAACAAAAGCTTTAGAAGATCTAATTGATGATATTAAAAATAATCCTAAACGTTACGTTAGCTTTTCAATTATTGGTTCTAATTCTAATTTAAAAAAATAATTTTATGATATTATCAAGAGTTATCTTTACTGTTATTTTAATTATTTCGATTTCATTTTTTAGCTATAATCTATGGAAAATTGTCAGAAACATAAGGCTAGGTAAATCTAAAAATAGATTTGATAATCCTCTAAAGAGATTGAAAATATTATTTAAAATAGCTTTTGGTCAAACTAAATTATTTGCCAGACCAGCATCAGGAATTTTACATGCTTTGGTGTATTGGGGTTTCTTAGTTATCACTATTGGAACTCTAGAAATGATGATAGATGGCGTATTTGGTTTAGAAAGATCATTTGGAGTTCTTGGTAATTTTTATAATATTGCTATAGCATCTGGTGAAATAATGGCAATTTTAGTGTTATTATCTTGTTTATTATTTATGATAAGAAGAATCTTTTTAAATATTAAAAGATTTAGTGGTAAGGAAATGAAAACATCATCATCTATTGATGCAATAATTGCTTTAATAATAATTTCTTTGTTAATGATTTCACTACTAACAATGAATATTGGATATATTGGAATTCATTCAAATGATTATGTTGGCTTTTATCCTGTTAGTGAAATACTATTACCTTTTTTCTCTAACTTTAATTTACATCTATTTCACGACATTAGCTGGTGGGCACATATATTACTTGTACTTATTTTTCTTAATGAATTGCCTTATTCTAAACATTTTCATGTTGTAATGTCTATTCCTAATGTATATTTCTCTAATATCAAAAATTTAGGTGAGATTAATAATATGTCTTCAGTTACTAAAGAAGTTAAACTAATGATGGATCCAAATATTGATCCTTATTCAGAGAATGAATCAACTAATGAAGTTAATTCAACATTTGGCGCAAAGGACGTGACAGATTTAAATTGGGTTCAACTAATGAATTCTTATTCGTGCACTGAGTGTGGTAGATGTACCTCAGAATGTCCTGCAAATCAAACTGGTAAACTTCTTTCCCCAAGAAAAATCATGATGGATACTAGAAATAGGCTTAAAGAAGTTGGTAAGAATATTGATAAATATGGTAAAGATTATAAAGATAATAAATCTTTGTTAAATGATTATATCACCAAAGAGGAATTATGGGCCTGTACAACATGCAATGCTTGTACTCAAGCCTGTCCATTAAATATTGATCCTCTTTCAATTATTATTGATTTAAGAAGACAATTAGTTATGGAGGAATCCGCTGCACCTCAAGAGTTAAATATGATGTTTAATAATATTGAGAATAACGGTGCTCCATGGCAATTTTCACAAAATGACAGATTAAATTGGAAAGATGAATAAATTATTAAACATAAAAGTTGATGGTGAATTGATTTCACCTGTTTTACCTAAACACATAAAAAATTATTTAATTGATATAGATGGAACTATTTGTGATGATATTCCTAATGAGGAGCCAGATAGAATGAAAAATGCAACATTATATCCCGATGCACTACGAACATTAAATAAATGGTTTGATGAAGGTCATTTTATTACTTTTTTCACATCTAGAGTAGAAGAACATAGATCTGTAACTGAGATTTGGTTAAAAAAAAATGGTTTTAAATATCATGGACTAATAATGAATAAACCTAGAGGTGGAAACTATCATTGGGTAGATAATCATATTGTCAGAGCTACAAGGTTTGACGGAAAGTTTACTGATCTCGTTGACAAAGAAGCTACAATTCAAGTTTTTAAATCTTAAATATGGATAAAATGCAAATAAAAACAATGGCCGAATTTAGTAGTGAGGGAAAAATTCCAGAAATTTTATTTTGGGTTGGAAGTGCAGGTAGTTTTGACGATAGAGCAAAAAAAATAACTAAAGCATTTGTATATATTTTAAACAAAGCTAAGATTAACTTCGGTGTTCTTGGAATTGAAGAGTCATCTTCTGGAGATGCGGCAAAGAGAGCTGGAAATGAATTTTTATTTCAGATGCAGGCTCTTACTAATATTGAAATTCTAAATTCATATAATGTTAAAAAAATTGTAACAACCTGCCCACATGCCTTCAATACATTAAAAAATGAATATCCTTCACTTGGTGGAAATTATGATGTTATCCATCATACACAATTTATTTCTGATTTGATAAATAAAGGAAAATTATCTGTTAAAGGAAATCTTAAAAATAAGAGAATAGTTTTTCACGACCCATGTTATCTTGGAAGAGCTAACGGAATTTATAATAGTCCAAGAAATATTATTAAAGCTTTAGGAACACAGCCAATTGAAATGAAGCGTTCTAAAGAAAGATCTTTTTGTTGTGGCGCAGGTGGAGCGCAAATGTTTAAAGAGTCTGAAAAAGGTACTCAGGAAGTAAATATTAATAGAACAGAAGAAGCGTTAAAGCTTAACCCTAGCATAATTGCTACAGGATGTCCATTTTGTAATACAATGTTAACTGATGGGGTAATGACTATCAAGGAAGGGGCTGCTGAAGTAATGGATTTAGCTGAATTAATTTCTGAAAATATATAATGATTTGTGATTTTAATTCAATTTGTCCAGATTCTAAATTATGGATTTTTTCATCAAAAAGACAATTATCATTACATGAACAAGCAAAGATTAACAATTTATTATCAAAATTTTTAATTAATTGGGAATCTCATAATAAAGCTTTGCTTTCCTCTTTAAAAATATTTAATTCAATTTTTATTGTCATCGCTGTAGATGAAAAGAAGCAAATAGCAACAGGATGTTCTATTGATTCTCTTTACAATGAAATTAAAAAACTACATCGTCTATTAAAACTTGATTTTTTGGATTCATCTATTTTGCATATTAAAATAAATGAAAATATTAAATCTATTTCCTTTACAGAAATTCAAAATATTGTAGATACTAATACTTTGTTTTTTGATACAACTATTAAAAAGAAAAAAGAACTTGATAGTTGGCTAATACCTATAAAAGATGGATGGTGCAACGCCTTTCTAAAATAATTACATCTCTTGTTGTTCTTCACTAATATCATCATTATTAATATTAGTTTTCTTTTTAGAGTCTTTAAAGTTTAGTTTTCCAAATGTATATTTAAAACTAATCCCAAATGATCTGAAAGGTGTTGTTGTTATTGAGGATTGACTAAAGAATTCACCACTTAAATCAGTTTCAAATATTTTATTTTTATTAAAGGGCTCTATGATTCTAATACCAATCGATCCTCTTTTATTTTTAAATGCTTTGTTAATACCAAAGGAAATCATTGAGAAAGATGTACTCGTACCTTGTATTGTTTGAGTAGGAGATCTAAAAAAACCGAAAGTTTCAGCCTTCCAGTTTTTACCCAAATTATAACTTCCTCCAAAATAATAACTATATAGAACAACTGATTCTGTCCATTCTTCATACCCTAAGCTAATATCTTTGCCACTATAGTTATACAGGTCAAATGACCCTCTAAGTGTTAATTTATTAAGTCTCATTGATCCAAAAAAACTAATACCTAATTGTCTTGTTTCTCCAATATTTTTATAAGTAGAAATTGAAGATCCATTTTGGATAGTATCCAGAAAGGATTCTATAACATCATTTGAGTGTTTGTAGTATAATTGTGTACTCCCTTGTAATATTTTACCAAAGCTATTTAATGTAAATTCATATTGTTCAGATCTTGTTGGTTTAAGTTGAGGGTTTCCAACAGTAAAGTTTCTACTGTCATCAAAATTTTCATTTGTATTAATATTTCTTACACTAGGCCTCCTTATTCTCTGATTGTAAGAAAATTTTATTGACCTCATTGGGCTAAATGATTTTGAAATTACAAAACTAGGCAATAAATTATCATAATTATTTTTAAATGGACTTTCAGAATTGTTTTTCCAATTTCCTGATGATTGAGTATTTTCATATCTAACACCAGTCTTAAGACCAAAACCTTTCTTCATGGATATTTCAGTAGAAACATAGGAAGAAATAACATGTTGATTGTAGTCAAATTTTTCTGAAGATTTGTAAATATTATTTAATTGATTTGAGTATACCATTTCTCTGTCTCTATTGATAATTTTTACTCCAAATTCAATCTTATTAGAATTTGATTTATTACCTCTCCACTTTTTGCCTTTTGCTTTATTACTAAAATTATTTTTTCTACTATCATTAGAGTTTTTATCAATTGATTTTGATTTTCCTAAAGGGTGCGAGTAATCAACTTGAAATGTTTCTTCAATAACCTTTTCATCATTCTGATTATATGTGCTTCTAAGAATCGAATTAATATTTTCATCAATTATGGTATTCCCATCATTAATATCTCCTCCAAGTTGAATTGCAAAACTTAACTCTCTTTCATCATTATCTTTAAATTTCTTAGTGTAATCAGTTGTCCATTCAATATTTAAGCTTCTATCTGTTTTGTCAGATAAGTAATCGCTTAAATATGATAAGCTATCTACTGTGCTATTAATATAATTAACTGAATTTTCTTTTTTAGATGGTGATGTTCTTCCCCCAAAAGATAATGAAGAATTTATTGAATTATAATCATTAAAATTATAATATGCGTTAAGTGAACCACGATATCCTTGATAATAATTTTCTGTTTTACCATTTTGAAATAATTGATTTAAGTTAATTGTATCGTTATCAATGATGTTTTCCCAATCATATCTTGTATATGTATTTTTACCAATTCTTCCTGGCCAACTTCCATAAAAATTAGCTCTTGATGATAATCCGAATTTTCCTTTACCTAAATTTAAACTAAATCCGTTTCTTGTTACTTTAGAGCCAATCATTGTATTTAATGTAGCGTTGTATCCATCAATAATTGTTTTCTTAGTTATTATGTTAACTATACCAGCATCTCCTTCACCTTCATATTTTGCACCTGGACTAGTGATAACTTCTACTTTTTTAATTTGATCAGCTGGAATCATCTGAAGGGCTGTTGAGACATCTGATGAAAAAAAACTTGATGCTTTTCCATTAACTAAAAATTTAATGTTTTTAGATCCTCTTAAACTAACATTTCCTTCAAGATCAACAGATAATAAAGGAGCTTTTCTAAGAACGTCAGTTGCATCATTTTCAGCATCATTTAAATCATTTTCTGCATTATAAACTATTTTATCTATTCTAGTTTCATAAATTGCTTTTTCATCTTTAATATTTATCTCTTCAAGAAGTTTTGAGTCCGTATTAAGATAAATGTTGTTATTTTGAAAATTTGGTTCAAATTTATTAGTTGATAATATTATTTCTTTAGATTCGAATCCAATAAAACTAATCTTTAAAATATAATTTCCCGTTACAATACTTTTAAAAATAAATCTACCTTTACTATCTGTAATTGTACCTTCAACTAAATCTTTATTGTTTGATTTAAATAAGCTTACACTAGCAAATTCAAGATTAGATTTGTCATTAACTGATTTTACTTTTCCTGATATTTTTCCGACTATATTCTCTTTATCAGTTTTTGAATTTGAGATTTTTGTTTCTTGAGAAAATAAAATAAAAGGAAATAAAAAGAAAAAAATTATCTGTTTCATATTTAATTTGGTTTATTCATAAATAAGTTTTTATCATTTATTATTTTTGCTACTCCATCAGGAACAGCCTCTTCCCATGTACCTATTTGATTTGTTTTAATTTTTTTGAGTATGTCTCTTGAAAAAATTCCGAGTGTATAATAGTTGTAATTTAGATCCTTAATTCTACCGTTATATTGAAGGTAATTATATAAATCTTTAACTCTTGGATGAACAGGTATATTCGTACTGTTTAAAAGTTTAGTTTTATTATTTGGTTTATATGGATATAAGTAAAATTTAATATCTCTTGTGAAAATTACTCCAAAAGCTTCCATAATACCACCATTTAAATTTCTGTAGTATTTTTCTTCAAACATATCTACCAAATTATCAACACCTAATATTACACCCATTCTAGATTTTGTGAATTGGGATAAATATTCTATAATCTTATAAAACTTTTTATAGTTTGAAATCATAACTGTATAGCCTAATGAACATAAAATATCAGCTCTGTCTAAAAAATCTTGCTCATCTACTTCTCCATCTGCTTTTAAATTACTTAGAGTGATTTCAAAAAGAATTTGAATTTTATCCTTGTTAACTTTTTTGGAATTTTTAAAAGCTGTAAGACCATTTTCTAACATATCAATATTTACTTTTGTTACTGGTCTAAATGATCCTCTCATTGTTAGGATATTCTTTTTATAAAGTATATCAGAAGGTTGTTTGTTTTTGCCATCTGGAGTAAAGATCACAGCATTAGTCATTCTTTCTTTAACAAGTGTTAAACTTAACAATCTATTATCTACATTTTTAAAATTTGGACCTGTTGCTTCAACCATATCGATTTCAAATTGCTCCTTTACAAGATTATCATAGGCTCTTTTTAAAATTTCCTTTGGATCTTTTTCATTAAAACAAGCATGAAGAATATTAGTTCCTATAATGCCGATAGTTTCTTGCTGCAGTTTAGCATCTTGATCATTTAAGATTATGTGAATAATAAAATCAGAAGGTTTTTCCTTAGGGTCATTTTGAAATCTAACACCAATCCACCCGTGTCCTTTAAGTGTTTTTGAATAATTAATTGTTGAAATTGTATCTGCATATGTAAAGAATTTTGACTTTGAATATTTTTTTCTATCTAATCTTTCATCTAATAATTGATACTCATGATCAAGCATTTTCTCTAATCTAGATTTACATACGTATCTGGAGTCATCTTCTTTTCCATAAATAGCATCAGAAAAATCTCTATCATATGCAGACATTGTTTTGGCTATAGTTGTGGAAGCAGCTCCCGCTTTAAAAAAATGTCGTACCACTTCTTGACCTGCACCAATTTCAACAAACGAACCGTATATTGATTCATCTAAATTAATCTGCAGTGCTTTTTGTCCTGCTGTTAATGTCACATTATTAGTCATACGTAAATATTTGATTGTTGCAAATTTATATAGATAATCTCTAAAATTGAATTTTTATCTATTAATTTTGCTAATAATGAAATTAATTCTATGAAGATAACATTATTAGGCACTGGTACATCTCAAGGTGTACCTGTTATAGCATGTAAATGTAATATTTGTACTTCATGTAATCCTAAAGATAAAAGATTAAGATCTTCTGTCATGATAGAAGTTGATAATACTACAATTGTAATAGATACAGGTCCAGATTTTAGACAGCAAATGTTAAGAGAAAATGTTGATGATATAGATGCAATATTATACACTCATCATCATAAAGATCATGTAGCTGGCATGGATGATATTAGAGCATTTAATCACAAATGGAAAAAAGATATTCAAGTTTATTGTACTAATATTACAAGCAATGCACTCAGAAATGAATTTCCTTACATTTTTGATGCTCATAATTACCCAGGTGTGCCTAAAGTAAATATTAATTTATTTGAAAATAAAATCTTTAAGATAAATAATATAGAAATAATTCCAATCAAAGCTTTGCATTATAAAATGCGCGTATTTGGTTTTAGAATAAATAAATTTGTATATTTAACTGATATAAGTGATATTTCTCAATTTGAAAAAGAAAAAATTAAAGGAGCAGATATACTTATATTAGATTCTCTTCAAAGAAAACAACATATTTCACACTTTAACTTAGAACAATCTATTAATCTTATTGAAGAAATTAAGCCAAAAAAAGCTTTGCTTACCCATATCTCTCATCATATGGGTTTACATAATGAAGTAAATAAAGAACTACCTTCAAATATTCAATTATCTTTTGATGGGCAGACTTTAAACATTAATTAATTTTTTATTTTACTTTTTTATTTAATTTTTTTATAGTTATTTTTACAAAAAAAATAATTATGAAAAAAGTTTGCCTATTATTTCTTAGTTTAGTTTTACTAAATAGTTTATTCGCTCAAAAGCACAATCATAATGATGAAAATGATGTTAGGTATCATAAACATAATCAAATTGATAAAAATTTTCAAGAAAACTTAAGAAATGCCGATTTATGGCAAAATTTTGTATCTAATAATGATGATTGGTTTGTAATCTTCAATGAAGGCAATCAATTACCACATAGAGCTTTTGGGAAACCTATTTTAGTAAATAATTTTCAAACATTTTTATTAGATTATAATTTTAATATTCCTTCTGATTTAAGGCAAATTTCTTCCGTTAAAAATGATAAATATATAACTGAAAATTTTGTCCAGTATTATAATAACTTAGAAGTTGTTGGAAGTAATATGTTTGTTAAATTTAATTTGAATAATCATCTTATTAGTTTTGGTTTAGATGTATTTAATGATATTAATATTAGCACAATACCTTCAATTACTTCTCAAGAAGCTATTGAAAGCGCTAAATTGTTAATATCTAATCCTATTACAAACATAATAGTCCAAAATAAATTAAAAGTATTGGCAATAAAGAATCTTAAAAAATATGATTATCGTCTTATTTATCAAGTTAGCTTTTCTACAAATATTAGTGAAGGTCCAGCTAATTATATATGTTATGTTGATGCAAATAATGGTGAGCTATTGATGAGAAAAAATACTATATTATATGAAGCTCCACCAATAGCAACTTCAACGGTTTCAGGTGAGGTTTATCCAACTCACCCATATGATCCAGCAATTGTTCAGAATTTTCAATATTTAAAAGCAATAGATCAAAGTAATACTACAAATTATTATACTGATAATAATGGAGATGTAGTATTGCCAATGAATATTGGTACGCAAGTTAGATATAAACTAGAAGGGTTGTATGCTGATGTTCAAACTAATTCAAACACTCCAGATATTTTTCAAAACCTAGCAGTTACTAATAATATAGTTTTTGATAATTCTAATTCTACAATTCAAGAAAGAACTGCATATCAAGCAGTTAATAATATTCATGATCATTTAAAAGTTGTATTCCCTTCTTTTACAGGTTTAGATAGTCCTATGGAGACTAATATTGATGAAGCTGGTAGTTGCAATGCTTTTTATAATGGTAGTTCTATTAATTTTTATGCTGCTGGCGGGGGGTGTAATGCAACGGGTAATGTAGCTGATGTTGTTTACCATGAATATGGACATGCAATTAATGGTAATAGATATAATGGAACTGGCTGGGGTGGAGGTATGGAAAATGGCGGATTAAATGAAGGGTTTGCTGATGTATGGGCATTATCTTTAACAATATCACCTATTCTTGGTATAGGCTTCTATGACAATGATCCTACAGGATTTGTAAGAAGATATGATCAAGACAGAAAAGTATATCCACAAGATCTAGTTGGAGAGGTACATGCTGATGGTGAAATTATTGCTGGTGCATTTTGGGACTTATACCTAAATCTTGGTAGTATGACTCAGATGCTTGATTTATTTAAATATGTTTATGACTCTGGAGTTGATGGTCCTGATGGAGATGAAGGCTCAATTTATACTGATATTTTACTTGAGGTTTTGTATGCTGATGATAATGACGGAGATTTAAGTAATGGTACTCCTAACGATAATGATATTATCGATGCATTTAATCAACATGGGATAACCTTACTTTCTAATGCTGTTATATCACATAACCCAGTAACAACTTCAAATCCAAATGTTGGAATAACAATAAATGCAAATATTGGTATGACTTACCCTTGGGCATTGGGAGCAACTAATTGTTTCTACAGAGTTAATGATATTAGTAATTGGACAACACTAAGTATGACTGGTACAACATCTTTTACCACAACTATTCCAGCACAATTACCTGGAACTATTGTAGCTTACTATATATCTCTTCTTGATAATTATGGAAATGAATCAGGCGTAACACCGATGGCTTCTAATTTGTTACCTATTACTAATGCAAATCCACCAAACTTTGTTCTAGTAGGATATGAAATGGTTGAAGAAGAAGATTTTGACTTTAATTTTGGATTTTGGCAAACAGGAAGTAGTGATGATAATGCAACGACTGGACTTTGGGAAATAGGTATGCCAATTGGCTCATACACAGATAACGGTGACAATGTACAAACTGATGAACAGCATACTATTGGTGGTTTGCAATGCGCTTACACAGGAAATGCATCTTCATCTGCATCAGGTATTGGTGAAAATGATGTAGATGGTGGGCATACAACTTTATTTTCTCCTTATTATGATCTTACTGATTATACTAATCCTGCTTTTTCATATTGGAGATGGTTCACCAATAATACAGGTGCTAATCCAGGAGCAGATTGGTGGCAAGTTCTTATTACTGATGATGGGAATAATTGGGTATATGTTGAAAATAATTTAACATCTGATATCAACTGGAGAAATTTTGCTTTTAGAGTTAAGGACTATGTTACGTTATCCAATAATATTCAATTAAAGTTTATTGCATCAGATAGTTTAAGACCTGGTCAGAATCTTGATGGTGGAAGTCTAATTGAGGCTGCAGTTGATGATTTAAAACTATATGAAAGTCAGGGTGCTACTACATCATTAAACTCGTTAAATGTAATTGAACCAAGATTAATTAAAATTACTGATTTGTTAGGAAGAAATGTTAGTAAAAATAATATTGGTAACAATACTACACTTATTTATTTTTATGATGATGGAAGTACTCAGAAAGTATTAGTAAATGATTAATTAACTTTAAATATCCCTTTATTAATTATACCTAAGGCTTTTCCTCTCATTTTAGTTCCAATAAATGGTGTGTTTAAAGATTTTGATTTGATATCATCTGCTGTAAATTCCCATTCCTTTTCTGGGTCAAATAATGTTATGTTTGCTGTATTACCGATGTTAATACTTATTTGAGGTAATTGTAAAACTTTTCTAGGATTAATAGATATTTTCTCTATTAACAAACTTAGTCCAATTTTAGGAACAATGTACTTACATAATAGACCAAAAGCACTTTCTAAGCCAATTATACCATTTAATGCATTATCAAAATCAACTTTCTTATGTTCATCAGAAATAGGAGTATGATCAGAACTAATAACATCAATTGTATTGTCTTTAAGTGCCTTAATTAATACATTAATATCTTCATTTTCTCTTAAAGGAGGTAAAACCTTGTATCTGGTGTCAAAATTATTAATGTCATTTTCAGTTAAAAATAAATTATGTAAGGCTACATCTGCAGTTATTGTGAGGCCTTTTCTCTTTGCAATTTTAATTTTATTTACAGAATCTTTTGTAGAAATATAACTTAAATGTAATCTAGAGTTAGCATACTCAAGTAGATTAATGTCTCTATCAACCATCATTGCTTCAGCCATATAAGGAATACCTACTAATCCTAACCTTGTGCTTGTTTTTCCTTCATGCATCACTCCATTTTTTGATAAACTTACATCATTAGGATAATTCATTATTAAGGCATTACAGTCAATAGAATATAGCATTGCAACTTTCATGACATCATTCCTCATTAATGAGTTTTTATCATCAGTAAAAGCTTTACAGCCACCCTCTGCCATGTCATGCATTTCAACTATTGAATCTCCAATAGAATTTTGTGTAATATTTCCAGCAGGTAATACATCAACAACTAAATTACTAGTTTTATTTAATATAGCATCAATCATACTTCTATTGTCTATAGATGGTATATTGTTAGGCATTAACATTACTCCAGTAAAGCCACCTTTAACAGCTGCATTACATCCTGTATCTAAAGTTTCATTGTGTTCAAAACCAGGCTCTCCAAAATTAGCATGCAAATCAAACCATCCTGGTGATATATGAAGATTTTCATATGTAAATTCAATATCAGAATTTTTAGTATCTGATTTTTCTTTATAATTAATGGATTTTGCAATTTGATCTATTTTTCCATCCTTAATATATACGTCCATTATCTCATTATTAAACTTTGAGTTAGGATCAATTATTTTTGCAGACTTCAATAATATATTCATAATTAGCTTATTTTTAAAAGAAAAATTTCAATTACAAAGAAAATTAATGAAAGTATTAAAGCTAACTTCCAAAATTCTTTGCCAATATCTTTTTCTGTTATTATAGATTTAAATGATTTATTTTTAGATGATAATACATCAATATTTATAAATTTATTTTTCGATATAAATTCTTCAATTTCATTTATAGATAATGATATAGTATTATTCTCTATATTTTTGTAGTTATATGCTACATAGTTCACAGTACTATCTTTAATATTGATTGAATAGATGCCATTTTTTGTTATTTGATTATTAACATCTAGTTCTAGCACCCCATTATTAATTTTAAGTGTTGGAACAATATCAATTTGATCAAGTATAATATGTGGTAATTCATTTTTGGGAATTTCATTATTAATTATAACTTTATCTTTATTATTAATAATATTGTAAACATTTTGAATTTGTAATGATGTATTAGCAATATTTATTAGAGTAGGAACAAATAGAGCATGAGTTGTAAAATTATTAAACGATTCATCTAACGGGCTAGAAAATTGATAAATTAATCCTGATCCATTTGAGAAAGAACTTAGAAATTCATTATTATTAGCGTAATTTATGATTTGTGAACTATAATTTCTTTTGTTAACTAAATATGACTTAGAAGCAATTGGAAAATTTATCTTCTCATTAGAATTTGAAAATACATTTTTATATATTGGATGATCAGGAATAAACTTATTTATTTTAATATTACCTGTGTTAACATTAGAAATCAGATTTATATTTAATGCATCTAACATTAAGTTATAGCTATAAATATTGTCAAGATTTGAAGGCGGAACAATTATTAATGATCCACCGTTTTGAGTAAATAATTTCATACTATTTAAAAGTCCAGTGCTTAATGAAATCACTTCATTTAAGATAATTAGATTCTGATTCTCTATTAGGTTGTAATTAATGTTGCCTATATTATTTGAAAAATAATTAAATAGAGTAGAGTCTTTTTTAAACAGAGATAAGAAAGCTTTATTATCATTATTTTCATTTATGCTGTAAACATTAATTTTATTAATAGATGGAATAGAAAAATAAAATTTATTATCATAACTTACTGGATTATCATTAGTTTGAATGTGACCATTTAAAAATCTTTTTTTTGTAGATAGAAAAGCAAATGAAATAGTCTTTTTTTCACCAGATAATAGACTTAATGACTGTTGTGATTTTTGTTTATCATCGATAAAAAGAAAAATAACTTCATCTGTAATATCTTGTGAACTATTATTAGATAAGTTTACGTTTATAACAACTTCAATATTATTATCAAAAATAGGTTCATTTATAAAAACACTGTCAATTGAAATATTTGTTACATCTTGATTTTCAATAATTATAAATGTAACACTGCAATCTAAATTCATCTCATTAAGCGAACTACTGATAAATGTGCTCTTTTGAAAGTCAGAAATATAATATAAATGATTTTTTATAGAGACAGACTCTACTTTTGATAAAATATCTTTAAAAGATTTAATTTCAGAGTTTGAACTTATGTTATCAATTTGACGTTTAATAGCATCCTTTGTGTAGGGAAAGTTATTTATAGATAAAAAACTATTAGTAACAAGGAAAAAATCATGATTTTCAGAGTAAGAATCAATTATTTCAAAAGCCTTTTTTTTTGCAATATTTAAAAGATTACCACTACCAAAATCAATATCCATGCTTAAAGAATTATCTAAATAAATAAATACATCATTCTTTTCGGATATATTTTTCGAAGGAATAAAAGGTTTCGCAAAAGCTAGAATTAAAAAAGTAATTGCTAGTATTCTACAAAGTAGAATTAATATATTTTTAAGTCTAGATTTCTTTTTGTTTTTTGTTTTAATCTCTTTGAGAAATCGTAAACTACTGAAGTAAATTACTTTATGTTTTCGTAAATTAAAGAGATGAATTAGAATAGGAATAACTATTGCAAAGAGAGCATAAAGCAAATAGGAGTTTTGATAAATCATCAAAGTACAAAATTATACTATTTGATAAGATAACAACGTTTTATGTCATATTATTTTTCCATCTTTTATTTCAAAAGTTTTATCTGCAAGATTTGCTAGTTCTTTGCTATGAGTAATTACTATAATAGTCTGAGATTTTTCTTTATTTAATTTGAGTAATAATGCATGTAATTCTGCTGCATTTTTAGAATCAAGGTTTCCAGAAGGCTCATCAGCTAATAAAATAGAAGGTGAGTTTATTAATGATCTAGCAACAGCAACTCTTTGTTGTTCACCACCAGATAGTTCGTCAGGTTTTTTTTCTGCTTTGTGATGTAAATTAAGCATATCTAATAACTCCATTCCTTTTTTCTCAGCAGTTTCTTTAGTTGTACCGTTTAGAAAAGCTGGTAAACAAATATTTTCAAGTGCAGTAAATTCATTTAATAAATTATGAAATTGAAAAATAAATCCAATTTCTTTATTTCTAATTTCAGCTAATTCTATTTCATTAAGGTTAATAATTTCTTTGTTATTAATAGTTAACGAACCTTGTTGAATTGTATCAAGTGTACCAATAAGATTTAAAAGTGTAGATTTCCCTGCTCCAGAAGCTCCAACAATACTTATAAAATCTCCTTTTTTGATGTCTAAATTTACACCATTTAGGACATTTAATTTATCGTAAGAAAAATGTATGTTTTTGGCTCTAATCATTTCTGTAGATAAAGATAATCTAAATAATATATTAACTTCAATGAAATACTGTTTTTTTGTGCTAGAGTAAAAGTATCCTCAAAATTTTCACTCCAATAATTAATTAGATAGCTCTTTTGATCATCTATAGCATTTTTCCAAACAATACTTAATTCACTTCCAGGTGCAAATCTCCAGTTAAAAATTAAATCTGAGGTCCAAGTTGTATAATTAATATTATTATTGTCATAATACTGACTTTCATTAAGATAGCCTTCTTTTGATAAAGACATAAATTCTAAGTTCTTAACTTGATCAATGTGATACCTTATCTTAATAGATAGATTAATCTTGTTATTAATAATATAATTTCCTTTGATAACATTAGTGATCATTCTAGTATTTCTTTTTGAAAAAATATAGTCTATTTCTGGAGATGTAAGAAATAATCCAAATGGATCAAAATATAAAGTGTCATTTGTAACAAAACCAATATCATTATAAGAATTTTTTACTGATAAAATGTAATTAAAAGAAAGCTTGTCAGATGCTCTATATCTGGGTGAGATTCTAAATCGATTTGTATATCCATCATATAAAGGTCTAATATTAAATCCACCTGAAAGATCTATAGCAAATGTATTTCTATAATCAGTTGATATCCATGATCCAAAATCAAATTTTTTAGATCTTTTTAAAGGATGAACTATATCATTAGTTCTTGCTTCATAAAAATCATTTTTCTCATATGGATTTAAGGAAGTTTTTACAAAAATAGTAGTATAATTTTTAAGAGTTGCTTTGGTTTCTAATTCAAAATGAAAATCAACAAATTTTTGTTCAGTAAATAATGTTTGATTTTCAAGTTCAAGAGATGTAGCAAAATCTATAAATCTTTTAGTCTTATTAAATTGATTATAGGTTAAGACTAATCCATTAGTTATTTCATTGTTTGCATATAGAAAGCCTAAATCATTTGAGTTGTATTTATCATCTTCAAACTTAGAGTATAAATTATATTGATAATTACCACTTGTTTTTCCAACTGCTATCATTCCAGCAAAACCTTTGGAATTAGTGCTATTTTCTATCTCCTGACTCATCTTAAGTTTTGCAACGAAGACCCTTGTATTACTTTTGTTATTTATTCTAGTAAATAAACCAGTTACATTTGCATCCTTATCAGTTCCATTCTGTAGCATATTAGTATTCATTAAACTTACTGAAGAATTATTTCTAAACGATTTATCATAAATCATTACATTGTAATTGGTTAATGGATTATCATCAGTTTTGTTAGTTATTGCATTTAGAACTGAGATTCCTAATCCATTAGAAGTTCTACCAGTAATTTTAGTAGCATTTAACAAATCATCTTTAAGTCTTCTACTATAAAACATATCATCTCCTTTACTAAATAATTCTGTTCCCTCATTGAAAAACTGTCTTTTTTCATCATATTTCATTTCAAATGGCGAGAGGTTTAAGACCATTGCATCTGATGCTACTTGTCCAAAGTCTGGAATTAGGCTCATATCAAGAGTAAAACTTTCATTAATACCATATTTTAAATCAGCACCATAATTATAAGGAAATGTTGTTTCTCCATCAAAATTATCTGCATATATAGATATATATGGCATTAATGATAATCGAATAGGAGAATTAATATTTTTAATACCATTTAATATACCTGCTTGTAATGAAAAGTCACTAAACTCAACATTTATTGGATTCCAACTGTAATCTTCACGATACCTTCTAATCCCTCTTGCCATATTAATTGACCAATAATCAATATTTTCCGGAAATCTTAGTTGTGAAAATGGAATTGAAACTTCAAGAAACCATCCATTGTCATATATTTTCACAGAAGAATTCCAGACAGCATCCCATGATTTATCAACTGAAGAAGTAGTTATCTTAGCATCTGATTGAACTCCTGCTGCAGAAACCATTAATTCATATTCAATTTGACCATTACTAAATGGGTCAATGTAAATTGCAAATTGATCTGCATTAGCATTATTATTATCTCTAACTGCTAATTCCTTAAGTATACTGTCTGGATAGTTGTCATACATCATTACACCAAAGTAAATATTCTTGTTATCAAAACATATTTTAACCTCTGTTTTTTGATTAGGACGTTCAGAAAATCCATTATTTGGTGAAATCTGAGTAAAGTCTCTAGCAATATTTAATTCAGTCCAAATATTATCATTCATATTTCCATCAATTATTGGAGCATCTTCAATTTTTTTGATTTCATATGTTTTTTTATCATTGAATTGACCATTAACAAAAAATGGTAGCAAAATTATAAGTATTAAGATTTCTTTAGAGCTCATATAATGTAAAAAGGCTTGCAAAAATATATAATTTATTGTCAATAGAACTTTGTAATTAAATACAATCATATACTTTTGTAAAAAAAAAAGACTTTATGAATTTACATGAATATCAAGGCAAAGAATTATTAAATAGTTTTGGCGTTAGAATACAAAGAGGCATAGTCGCTTCTACTAAAAAAGATGCAGTAGAGGCAGCAAAAAAATTAAATAATGAAACAGGTACAAATTGGTGGGTTGTTAAAGCACAGATTCATGCTGGTGGTAGAGGCAAAGGTGGTGGTGTTAAGCTTGCTAAATCGTTAGATGAAGTAGAATCAATTTCAAATGATATTTTAGGAATGAATTTAGTGACACCTCAAACATCAGCAGAAGGGAAATTAGTGAACCAAGTGCTAATTGCTGAAGATGTTTACTATCCAGGTGAGAGTGAAACTTCAGAATTTTATATTTCCGTTTTATTAAATAGATCAAGCGGTAGAAATATGATTATGTATTCAACTGAAGGTGGTATGGATATTGAAGCTGTAGCTGAAGAAACTCCACATTTAATTTTTCATGAAGAGATTGATCCCAAAGTAGGACTTACTGCTTTTCAGTGCAGAAAAATAGCTTTTAATCTTAAATTAACTGGTAAAGCTTTTAAAGAGATGACTAAATTTGTCTATTCACTTTATACAGCTTATGACAAAACTGATTCTGCACTTTTTGAAATTAATCCAGTTTTAAAGACATCAGATGATTTAATTATGGCAGTTGATTCAAAAGTAACTTTAGATGGTAATTCTTTATTTAGACATAAAGAATTTATCTCGTTAAGAGATACAAGAGAAGAAGATCCTACTGAAGTAGAAGCAGGAGAATATGGTCTTAATTTTGTAAAGCTAGATGGAAATGTAGGCTGTATGGTGAACGGCGCTGGCCTTGCTATGGCAACAATGGATATAATTAAGATGGCAGGCGGTAATCCTGCTAACTTCTTAGATGTTGGAGGGACAGCTGACGCAAAAAGAGTTGAACAGGCTTTTAGAATTATTCTTAAGGACAATAAGGTAAAGGCTATTCTTGTAAATATTTTTGGCGGTATCGTTAGATGCGATAGAGTAGCTCAAGGTATAGTAGATGCATACAATAATATTGGTGAAATTAGTGTTCCTTTAATTGTTAGACTTCAAGGAACAAATGCTATTGAAGCTAAGAAATTAATTGATGAAAGTGGTCTTAAAGTTGAGTCGGTTATACTTCTACAAGAAGCTGCAGATAAAGTTGCAGAAGTTTTATCTTAAATACAGTATTTTTTTGTGCTTAGCAAATTCAATTTTAAAATTAATGGATCTAGAGAAAGAAAAATCATAATAGATTCAACTTTAATTGAAAATAATCATATAAATGAAGTTATCTTGTTTTCACATGGTTTCAAAGGCTTTAAAGATTGGGGACCTTTTAATGAAATTGCTAATTTTTTTGCTCTTAATGGGTACGTTTTTATAAAGTTTAATTTTTCTTATAATGGAACAAATTTTCAAAATCCCAATGATTTTGTAGACTTAAATGCTTTTGGTAATAATAATTTTTGCACTGAATTAGATGATTTAGAACTTGTTATAAATTGGATTAATTCAAAGTATCCAGACTGTAAAATTTCATTGTTTGGCCACAGTAGAGGAGGAGCTATCTCTGTACTTAAATCAAATGAAAATAATCAAATAGATAAAGTAATAAGTTGGGCATCACCTTCAAATCTTATTTCCAGACTTCCTGATGCAGATAGGGCTAGAAAATGGAAAGATACTAATGTATTGTATGTTTATAATGGGAGAACAAAGCAAAACATGCCTATGTTTTATCAGTTTTATCAAAATTGCCTAGAAAATATTGAAAGATTAAATATGAGGAAAGCTATTAAAGAAATTAATATTCCACATTTACATATTCATGGCTCTTTAGATCCAACTGTTTTAATTGATGATGCATTAGAAATGAAAAGATGGAATGACAAAATTAATCTAGAGATTATTAATGGGGCAGATCATGTCTTTGGCAGTTCACATCCATACAATAAAAATAAATTTCCTCTACATTTAAATAAAGCATTACTTAAAACTTTGGAATTTTTAAAAAGTTAATGAAGCAGAAGGGGTCTCATTCAAGTTAGCATAATCTTTGTCTAAATATTTGAAATAACCAGCAATAGCTATCATTGCTGCATTGTCTGTACAGTATTCGAATTTAGGTATATATAGTTTAAAATTATTGTTGTTGCTAGAAAGTTTTTTTAACTCTTCTCTTAAGTAAGTATTTGCAGAAACACCTCCTGCAATTGCTAAATTATTTATACCTGTTTGCATTATAGCTATTTTTATTTTTTCTATTAATATTGATACAATACTGTACTGAATTGACGCACACAAATCATTAAAGTTATCTTTAATAAAATTAGGGTCTTTCTGTGTGTTATTTTGAATTTTATATAAAATTGAGGTTTTAAGTCCACTAAAGCTAAAGTCAAGATTCTTAACCTTTGGTTTTCCAAATGTAAACGCATGAATATTTCCTTTTTTAGAATATTTATCAATTAATGGGCCTCCAGGATAAGCTATTCCTAAAAGTTTAGCGGATTTATCGAAGGCTTCTCCTGCTGCATCATCTAATGTTGTACCGATTACATTCATTATAGTTGGACTTTCTACTTGCACAATTTGAGTATGACCTCCTGATACAGTTAAACATAAAAAAGGAAAAGACGGAGACTCATTGCCATCATCAATAAAATGTGATAAAATATGTCCTTTCATATGATTAACTGTAATAATAGGGATTCCTAAACCTAAACTAAAAGATTTAGCAAATGAACTCCCAACTAATAATGAGCCTAATAAACCAGGACCATTAGTATATGCAACGGCTGAAATTTGATTTTTTTTAATATTAGCCTTACTTAAAGCAGCATCAACAACTGGAATAATATTTTGTTCATGTGCTCTAGATGCAAGCTCTGGTACAACACCACCATACAAGGAATGAATTTCTTGATTTGAAATAACATTAGATAGAACTTTTCTTCCCTTTAGGATAGAAGCCGAAGTGTCATCACACGATGATTCTATGCCTAATATAATGGGTTCACTATCCATTTAGATTTTTTAAATAATGACCCATTTTATCTCTCTTAGTTTTTAAATAGTTTTCATTATGTTTATTTGATAAAATCTCTATTGGGACTGTAGCAACAATTTCAATGCCATAGCCAGTTAATCCAACTCTTTTCTTAGGATTATTACTTAAAAGTTTTACTTTAGAAATGCCTAATTTACGAATAATCTGTGCACCAATTCCATAATCTCTGTCGTCAGCATTAAATCCTAATTCAGTATTAGCTTCAACAGTATCCCTACCTTTCTCTTGAAGTTCGTAAGCTTTTAATTTATTTATGAGACCAATGCCACGTCCTTCTTGATTCATATATATTAATACTCCTTTTCCATTTTCTTCAATTTGTCTTAAGGCTTGATGTAGTTGAGGTCCACAATCACACCTACAACTTCCAAAGATATCTCCAGTTAAACATGATGAGTGTACACGTAATAAGACTTCATCAGCTTCACTCCATTTTCCTTTATATATGGCTAAATGAATTTGATTATTAGTTTTTTGCTTGAATGCTTTCATTTTAAAATCTCCAAAATCAGTTGGTAAATCAACGAGAGCTTCTTCTGATATTAGAGACTCATTTTGCATTCTATATTCAATTAAATCTTTAATGGTAATAAATGATAAATTAAATTTTTCAGCAATTTTAAATAATTCAGGTGTCCTTGCCATTGTACCATCATCATTTAATATTTCAATGATAACACCAGCAGGGTATAATCCAGCTAATCTAGCTAAGTCAATTGATGCTTCTGTATGTCCAGCTCTTCTTAATACTCCACCATTTCTTGCTTTTAATGGAAAGATATGGCCAGGCTTACCAAATTCTTCTGGATTAATTGTTAAGTCAGTAAGTGCTTTAACTGTTTTAGATCTATCTTGTGTGGATATTCCTGTTGTGCATCCGTTCCCAATTAAATCAACTGATACAGTAAATGGAGTTTCATATGCTGCAGAGTTTTTACCTATCATTAAATCTAAGCCTAATTCATCACATCGACTCTCTAATAAAGGAGCGCATATTAATCCTCTTCCATGAGTTGCCATGAAATTAATCATTTCAGGTGTAACCATTTCTGCAGCTCCTACAAAATCTCCTTCATTTTCTCTGTTTTCATCATCAATAACAATAACTAGTTTGCCAGATCTAATATCATTTATTGCCTCTTTAATTGTGTTGAATTTCATCTTTAAATTATTGAACAACAAAAGTAATATTTTTATTCTATTGAATCTTATTTTTTATTCTATTAATAAATATATAAAAAGAAGATAAATCAATAAATTTTGTATCATTTTTGGCTTTATACATTAAAAAAAATATTATAGGAATGAAAATGAAATTTGCTAACCACATACCCTCTAATGGAGTCATACTTAAATCTTTTGCTGATTTTTCACCAATTATATTAAGGACATGAAATAATAGGAAAAACATTATAGAGAAGAGGACAGGTAGGCCAAATCCACCTTTTCTAATAATAGAACCTAACGGAGCTCCAACTAAAAATAGCAATAAACATGCTACTGCTAAGCTAATTTTTCTATGCCATTCAATCTTATGCTTATTAATAATTATATTTTGGTAATTTAAATCATTTTTATTTGATTTCGCTTGAGCTTTAAGTTTTCTTAATTTATTAATAGCAATATCATAGCTAGCTTTTGTATTGGAAACTAATATTTTCTTACGTATTGTGTCTGATGAAATATTTTTTAAATATTGTGAAAGTGTGTTTTCTTTAATTGAAGAAACTTTGTTTTTATATTTAATATTTAAAGAATCAATTGAATAATTAAGTTGTTTATTATTTAACATCGCATAATGTCCTTTGTAAAGTTTTTCACTATCGCTGAAAGCATTAAAGCTATTAAGATCAAATCGGATTAAGTTCTCTTTAAAATTTGTTATACGAAAAGGTGTTTTTTGTTTTTTGTTACTAACTTCTATATAAGAACTTCCATCATAAAGAAATAAATTTAAAAATCTTCCATCAGCTGTTATTTCCATTTTTCCACTTCTTGATGAAAGAACTTTAGTATTTCCATCATTTCCTGTATGGTCATAAATTAAAATACCGTTTAAATTAACCCCATCATTTAATTTTTTATTAACTTTTATTGCGTAGCCATCAATATCATAATAAAATATTCCTTCTCTAATATTTAAAGCAGGTTTTTTCTTTTGAATATTATATATCATTGAGCCATTTTTTAAATTCGCGATAGGCATAATATAATTTGAAAATAAATATGATCCATAGCTAATAAAAATCACAAAAATGATTAAAGGAGATAATATCTTATAGAAAGATATTCCTGCAGATTTAAGAGCAACAAGCTCATATTGTTCTCCTAATTTTCCAAATACCATTACAGATGCTAACAATAAGGCAATTGGAATAGCAATTGGAACAAATCTTGCTGATGCATAAAATAAAAGTTGAAAAATTTGAATAACATCTAAGCCTTTACCAACTAAATCATCGATATATTTCCAAAGAAATTGCATTAATAAGATAAAAATTGCAATAAAAAAAGTAGCAATAAAAGGTTTTAAAAAAGATTTAAGCAGAAATATATGAAGACGTTTCATTTAATTTACACTTTATTTTTTATAAAAAATTCTGAATAAATTTTTCATTTTTAGTATATTAAATTAACAAAATAAATTTCAATAGCATCTAAGCAATAGAAAAAATCTTTTGATAGTTTTGCAAATATATTAACAAAGATAATACAATATGGCTTTATTTCAATCAATGGAGAATCAAGGAAATTATCTATTCAAGTATAGGGGGCAATTTCCAATACTTTTATTTGTTTTGACAATTCCATTTATTTACTCCACAAATTATGGTAACTTTTCAGAAGAATTTAGTTTAAATGTAATAAATATCTCAATTATTTTATCAGTAATTGGTTTTTTCATTAGATTTTACACAATTGGTACAACTCCAAAAGGAACTAGTGGAAGAAATACTAAAGAACAAGTTGCTAATACATTAAATTCATCGGGGATGTACTCAATGCTACGCCATCCATTATATCTTGGAAATTATCTTATATGGTTTGGTATAGCTCTTTCAACATTTAGTATATTTTTTATTTTAATAATGAGTTTATTATTTTGGTTGTATTACGAAAGAATTATGATTGCAGAAGAAAGATTCCTAGAAAAAAAGTTTGGAGATGATTTTATTAAATGGTCAAATACTTTACCTGCCTTTATTCCAAATATATTCAACTTTAGAAAATCTAGCACACCATTTTCATTTATCACAATATTAAGGAGAGAATATGCAAGTGTTTTATCTTGTATAGTAGGATTCTTATTTGTTGAATTATTAAAAAACATCTTCGTGTTAAATTTATTTAACATTTCTAAAGAAAGTTTTTTAGTATTAATTATATCAGCATTTATAGCTTTAATTTTAAGATCCCTTAAACATTACTCTAGTATTTTAGATGAAAAGGGTAGAAGTTAATTTTTTGATTTATTATATTTATTAATTGCTGAAAATAATATATTTGCACTCCTAAATTTGGCGTGGTAGCTCAGTTGGTTAGAGCGCAGGATTCATAACCCTGAGGTCGGGAGTTCAAATCTCCCTCACGCTACATATAAAAAAAGCCCCTCATTAGAGGGGCTTTTTAATTTTAAATATTTCAACTAATTACTCAATTATAAACTTTCTCTTAATATTTGTCTTCTCAGATTTTATATCAATAAAGTAAACACCTTTAGAAAGAGTCGTAAGATCTAATTTTACTTTATTTGAGTTTACATTTAGTTTAATTACTTCCTGTCCTTGTAAATTATTTACAGATACAGTGTTAATCTTAATATCACTACTTATAACATTTAGATAATTATTAGCTGGATTAGGATAAATTAAAGTAGACTGGTCAATTGATTCATTAATACCAGCAATAACTAAGGTAATACAAGCATTTGGATCAGAACAAGTAACACTTGCATCATATTCATTGTAAAGAGGATCTCCACATCCATTTGGAAAATCACATGTACCATCATCTGTATTAGCAAATGGATCGTAGTTACATGCTATTGAATATGTACATCCAAGTAATGCATCTATACAAGATCCATTATCATAACATGCTAGTGGTTCAAAGTTAATTGCTAATGGATCAGTACAACCATCTATTAAACAGCATGAACCATCATCAAATAAAGCAAGTGGATTAAAGTTAAATGCAGTTGAATCTGTACACCCAAATTGAGCTACAGTAAAAATACATGTATCTGCACATGTAGCTAATGGGTCATAATTCGTTGCTGCAGGATTCATACATCCATATTCAGTTAAACATGATCCATCATCACATGCCGCAACAGGGTCATAATTACATGCTAAGACATCTGTACAACCAACTGTACCGATTAAACATGAACCATCATCACATTGAGCATTAGCATCATAATTACAAGCAGTTGGATCAGTACATCCTAAGATTGTTAAACAAGAACCATCATCACATAGTGCTAGTGAATCATAGTTGCATGCATTAACATCTGTACATCCATCAGGAAGAATACAAGAGTTGTCATCAAATGTTGCTAATGAGTCATAGTTACAAGCTAACTGATCAGAACATCCAACTACTAAGTTTAATGTTGCTACCATTCTTGGATTTAAGTAACCTTGAATAGTATCAATATAAGCTCTTCCTTTTGTTGGTGACATATCAGGATTATCAGTAATTGCATCAGCGGCAAAATATCCTGGAGGTGCAGGTCCGTTTACTTGCTGAGCCATTGCTTCATAAGTAACATTATCCCACCAATCCCATGGTGATCCCCATTCTTCCCAAGGAGCTCCAAATGCATTTGGAACAGGATTAGGTGCAGGAGTTTGAAATACAAATAATCCTTCTAAACCGTTATTGTAATTATTCGCTGCAGTTGTCCAAACATCTGAAATTCCAGCAGAAGCAAAAGCATCATTGTTTAAATATTGATTTTGATAGTGTTGTACAGTTCTACTTCCCATAACTTCAACAACAAAATCTCCAGTAGTAGGAACAATAACATCACCAGTATCAATAGGTCTATATGGATCCATTGCACAATGAAATGATACAGCTGGAACATCGCCTGCAGAAAGCCATGAAATATCAGGAATATAGCTACCTAGATTAAAGGCCATATTTATATCACTAGAATATGTTGGATTATTAGGAATATTCCATAATTCATCTTGGCCAGTAGGAGATACTGCTGCTGGCAATATAGTAGAGTCAGTTCCATCAGGATTTCCAGAAAATGCTGGAAAAACATATGGGCTTGGGGGTGTTGTATTGAAATTAAGAAATTTAGGTAGCATTAATTCAACAGCAGGGTCATCAAGAGCAGTGTAAGAAACAGCAACTACACCACCAGATCCATGACCACCTAAAACTATTTTAGACTCATCAATTCCATAAGGATTTCCATTAGCTTCAGTATCTCTAAGATATCTTACCATTGCTTTTGCATCTTGAATTCCTCTATATGTAGCCTGTAATAATGTTGACGTTCTAGTGTCTTGATCAGCTGAGGTTGGATTCCATCCTAAACGATTATCCATTGCAACTGC
>Ga0209374_1000141_pt1 | contig 82466 bp, 71 predicted proteins | sample SaaInlLV_DNA_10m_FD_184683 | JGI IMG/M metagenome (GOLD analysis project Ga0209374, IMG submission 184683) | Marine microbial communities from expanding oxygen minimum zones in the Saanich Inlet - SI075_LV_DNA_10m (SPAdes) (version 2) | ecosystem: Environmental > Aquatic > Marine > Unclassified ... | reverse complement strand
TTCACCAAATTCATTCATGATTTCACGGTCAAAAAACTCATTGCGATTTGCATCCAAAATCCTTGGCATTAATTTGTCCTGACTGAAATCACGCGCTGTGTCCCTGATCAAACGTTCCTCTTGAGACAGTTGGGTGTTAAGCAGCATTGGGTCAGCCCACTCAAAGGCTGCACGTTGATTGGATTTTGTCATCTGAAATTCTAAAATAAAATTGAGATTAAAATTTGTTATTATAGTGAGTAAATTCGATAACTTGCAATTTCAATCTGAATTGTTCAGCAAGTTGTGCTAGAATATTCAGCAATAAAACAGCAGTTAATTAGCAACTTCCATCTTTGCTTTATACGCTAAGAATGATTTTCACTAAAGTCAGTATCGATTAATGCAACAACCTCGAAAAAGCACTTCCGGAGCACATGGGACTGTTCGTGATTTAGATTTTAAGGAACGTCTGGGGGCACTCAATAATCTTCCTGAATTTTTCGGTTTGATCTGGAGTTGTGACCACTGGTTGGCAGTCTTGAATATCCTGCTGCGTGTTATTAGAGCTTCTTTACCTCTCTTGATGCTGTATGTGGGAAAACTCATAATTGATGAAATTGTCCGTATTTCTGTATCAGTAAGTTCACCTGCAGTTGAAAATCAGGAGATGTCGATTTTGCTGACATTGGTTCTGGTTGAACTTGGACTGGCAGTATTATCTGATTTGTTGGGACGTGGAATAGCTTTAGTAGAAAGTTTGCTTGGTGATCTGGTATCACACGAAATTTCTTTGCGTTTGATGAAACAATCCGCAAGACTTGACTTGGAATGCTTCGAAGATGCTGAATTTTATGATAAACTTGAACGGGCACGTCGTCAGGCGTCAAGCCGCATTTTATTGATGTCACAGGCATTGACACAGTTACAGGACGCGATTACGGTATTATTTTTAGCAGCAGCTCTAATCACTTTTAATGCATGGCTTTTGCTGCTGCTTGCTATTACGCTGATTCCTGCATTTTTAGGAGAAACGCATTTCAACAGTCAAAGCTATTCTTTGATGTACGGCTGGACGCAGGAACGCCGTGAACTTGATTATTTGAGATTTGCGGGAGCAAGTGAGGAAACGGCAAAGGAAGTTAAGATATTTGGTCTGTCTGATTTTTTTGGCAGCCGCTACAAGAAGTTAGCAGGGGAATATTATCATGCTAACAAAAATCTGTCTGTACGTCGTGCAGCCTGGGGAGGTTTGCTTTCAATTCTCGGTAGTATAGGTTATTACACGGCTTATGTTGTTATCATTTTTCGTACAGTAAACGGTGAATTATCGCTTGGTGATCTGATCTTTCTTTCCGGTTCTTTTTTGCGTCTGCGTTCTTTAATGGAATCGATTTTAATCCGTTTTTCCAGCATTGCCGACAGCGCGCTATATCTGAAGGATCTTTTTGATTTTCTTGAAATGGAGCCTAACATCAGTTCAAAGAAAAATGCACTCCCATTTCCGGAAACTATTCGAGAAGGCTTTACTTTTGAGCATGTAAGCTTCCGTTATCCACAGACTGAACAATGGGTATTGCGTGATATCTCTTTTACTTTACATCCTGGTGAAAAACTAGCTCTGGTTGGTGAAAATGGAGCAGGTAAAACCACTCTGGTTAAGCTGCTGACACGGCTTTACGATCCTGATGAGGGAAGGATTTTGCTGGAAGGACATGATTTGCGTGACTACGATCTGGATGGATTACGGGATGCGGCAGGTGTTATTTTTCAGGATTATGTGAAATATCACCTGACGGTCGCAGAAAACATCGCTGTAGGGCGAATTGACGAGCGAAACAATGAGGCTAGAATCGTGGAAGCGGCTCAACGTAGTTTGGCTGATACTGTTATAGACAAGCTTCCTGACGGCTATCAGCAAATGATCGGACGCTGGTTTAAACAAGGTACAAATTTGTCTGGAGGAGAATGGCAAAAAATCGCAATTGCAAGGGCCTACATGCGTGACGCGCAGTTGCTGATCCTGGATGAACCAACAGCGGCTTTAGACGCACGTGCTGAGCATGAGGTTTTCAGACGTTTTGTTGAACTGACTTATGACAAATGTGCGGTACTGATTTCTCACCGTTTCTCGACTGTACGTATGGCCGACAGAATCGTTGTATTGCATGAAGGGAAGTTATTGGAACATGGAACACATGAAGAATTATTAGCAGCCCAAGGGCAATACTCAGAGTTGTTTCAACTGCAGGCAGCAGGTTATCGTTGACCAATCAACGGGTCTAACTTTTTTCTTTACTCTTCATGAAAGTAATGGACTATTTTGCGTACAATTCATAATGTGCCGGACATGCTTTGAAGCTTCACGGATCTTGTAAAAAGGGCGTTGCAGCGCACGCGAAAATCTGCGCGTAGTAAACAAAATCCTTAATTTTTTTGCAGAAAGTGTTTTAAAATCTAGCATGGGAAATTCATGACTAAGATTTATTAGAAAACGTCGCATTCCGGTTTGTCCATGATTATATGCTGCTGCCGCCAGAATAACTCTTGCTTCTGCTGAAAGATCAAAATTCTTTTTATTTCTACGCCACTGATAGCGATAATAGTGACTGAAGAGCAATGTGGAGGCAAGAATGTTTGTTTCAATGTTGTAGGTGCTCGATGATGAACTGGCATATTTCTCTGCAAGCATTGTTGAAAAAACTTTATGCATGTCTATATAACGAGCGGGGAGGATTCTTCCACGTCTTATTTTTTTGCTGAGGAACCACAGTAAACCGATATTATCTCCATATGAATGACCGTCTTTGACCAGCTCTTTTCCCACTTCACGCATAAAAGCAGAGGTGAGTTGAGTAAATTCTATATTTTCCGGAATCGGAGAAATAATTGGTAAATCAAGATTGAAACCGAGGTTTTGCAACCAAATTTGTATTTGAGGATCACTATATACTTGATTCAGATGAACCGCTGTTCTTTGAATTAATAATTCCTGTGAAGAAAAGCCGCGTAAACGCCTTACTTCACGTAATGCAATGGTTGTGAGTTGACCGACGCCTTTAGCACCGGTAGAACTGTTTGCCAGGTAATCAAATTTTGATTCTTGAAAAAACAAACAAAAAAGCGCTGGGTACGGTACCTCAAAAAAATGAGCTGCAGCTTGAATTGTGATTAAGACCCTCAGTAAACGCTCCTCGGAAAAACCGTAGGCTTTATTTGATGAAAATCGTTTAAGAGTCTCACGATACCAGCGACTGTCGATGAAATGGTCTGCCAGACCTTCTAAATCTTTTTGAGACATGAGACGCCCTGTACCGCGATTGAAACGTAACCTGCTGATAGATTCAAACTGAATAAAGGTCAAGAAAATCCTGCGCATACTTGCATTGATGTCTGGATCATTTTTATTTTCAAAGTAAGATTTATGCTTGTTCGTGATGTTCTGCTGCAATTGGACAGAACTCATATTTTGAGGAAATTGCAGAATTTCTAAAGGTCTGCCAGATCTTGCAGGAGAATCGAGAGCTATAAGTTCATCTGCAACAGAAGGTAAGTGTTTCTGTTGCAGCACCACAGGCAGATAATAGTTAGGGAAATATGGATGAGGTGTTTTTTCTGGCAGAGTCAGTAACAGGATAAGAAATAATATATACACTGCCGGCAGCATTACAGGATGCCTCAATGCAGCCAAAATTAACAATATGCGTTGATATCGACCGTTCTGTCTTGTATGTACAGCTAATCTTAAAAATTTGTATTTCACAGTTTTTTAAGATATTTTAGTTAAAGATTGAAAAAACACTTATTCACCTTGAAACAGCAGTGTGTTAAGGTTAAATCAGTTTGAAAGAAATAGCTGAATCAGCCGACTGTTTATTGTTCAAAAAATATGAATTCTCATTGCTGAACAGTGAGATTTTCAATAAATTTTGTGCATTCTAGTGATTAATCGGGTCGGAATCAAGACAAACACATAATCTAAACCTCAAACAGTAAGGTACTACTTGAACAATTCAAAAATGTCAACTTGTCAGGTTGATGTGGCAGTTATAGGTGCAGGCTCTGCAGGACTTCCTGCTTTTCGTGCTGCAAGAAAACATACTGAGAACCTCGTACTCATAGAGGGGGGAGTATACGGGACAACATGCGCGCGTGTAGGTTGTATGCCCAGTAAACTCTTAATTGCTGCTGCGGAAGCAGCACATTCCGTAGAAGCGGCTGCAGGTTTTGGAGTTCATGCAGCTAAGCCGACAATCAATGGGGAAGAGGTTATGGGACGTGTACGCAGGGAGCGCGACCGCTTTGTAGGTTTTGTTATCGAAGGTGTAGAGAGTATTGATGAAAAACACCATATCCGAAAGCATGCTGCTTTTCTTGATAACCAAACTCTGCAAGTCGGTGACTCAATTGTTGAAGCAAAAACAGTCGTGATCGCTACCGGTTCTTCTCCTACTATTATGCCCAAGTTTGCAGAACTTGGAGACCGTCTGATCGTCAATGATGATATTTTCAACTGGGAAACACTTCCGGAATCTGTTGCTGTCTTTGGTCCGGGTGTGATTGGGCTGGAGCTTGGACAGGCACTGCATCGTCTCGGAGTCCGAATAAGGTTGTTCGGACGTTCCGGTTCACTCAAACCGCTCACAGATACGGGCATCAGGGATTATGCAGTGAAGGTTTTTCAAGAGGAATTTCCGCTTGATGCAAAAGCCAATGTGCTTGGAATGGAGCGTAATGGTGAGCAAGTTATGATTCGTTTCGTGGATCGTGAAGACGGTGTTGAAAAAAATGAAAATTTTGATTATGTATTGGCTGCAACGGGGCGTTCCCCCAATGTCAAAGATTTCGGCCTGGAAAATACCACTCTGGACTTGGATTCAAGAGGAGTCCCAATCTTTGATCCAGTTACCATGCAGTGCGGTGATTCTTCGATCTTTATTGCCGGGGATGCTAATAACGTTCTGCCGTTACTGCATGAAGCTGCGGACGAAGGTTTGATAGCCGGAGACAATGCTGGGCGCTTTCCTGAGCTTAAACCGGGCCTGCGGCGCTCTCCTTTGTCGATTGTGTTTTCTGATCCACAAATTGCAATGGTCGGTCAAGCATGGAGTGAATTAGAGGGACAGGAAAACGTTGTTGTAGGAAAAATTTCTTTTGAAAGTCAGGGACGCAGCAGAGTAATGCTCAAAAACAAAGGTTTGATGCACCTTTATGCAGACCGCCAATCCGGACTATTTCTCGGCAGTGAATTTATCGGTCCTCATGCAGAGCACCTAGCACATCTGTTGTCATGGGCACACCAGCAAAAAATGACAATTCCGAAAATGCTGGAAATGCCGTTCTACCATCCTGTAATTGAAGAAGGCCTGCGTACTTGTCTCAGAGATGTAAATGGGCAATTGAATCTGTAAATTAGAATAATTGTAGTAAACGTTAATTTTGACAAATGATAGTTATAATAATATTATTGAAATGACTGAGCAATACTATGATGTGATAATTATCGGTGGTGGTCCTGCTGGATTATTTGCAGGTATTGTTTGCGCACGAAATGATCTTAAAACATTGATTCTGGAAAAAAAGGTATATCCCATCGATAAAGTATGTGGTGAAGGAATTATGCCATCAGGAATTGAGTATCTCAGAGAACTGGGAATCACACCATTTATAAAAAAATATCCATACCATCATTTTAAAGGAATACGTTATATTTCCAGAAAAGGTAAAACTGCAGAAGCTAATTTTAAAAAAGGTTCTGGATGGGGTATTCAACGGATTGCATTATCTTCTGCCCTGCTTGAATGCGCGTCTTCTTTTCCAAACCTAGAAATTCAATCTGGAGTTTTGGCTAAATATAATATTGGAGAAAATTCGGAAGTTATTATAAATAACAAGACTTTAAGTCCAAAGTTATTGATTGGTGCAGATGGTTTGCATTCAAGGATTAGAAAACTCGCAAATCTCGAAGCACCATCTCCTGGACTTAAACGTTTCGGAGTTCGACAACATTTCAAATTAGAACCTTGGAGCTTATTTGTTGAAATTTATTGGAGTTCTGGGCTTGAAGCTTATGTAACACCAGTTTCTTCATCCAGTGTAAATGTGAGTTTTTTGTGGGACACAAAGCTCTACAAACCAAGCCCATCTAGGAAAAAACTGTTTGCTTCACTACTTGAAGAATTTCCTGAATTACAGGATCGTCTCAAAAAGGCGGATGTTCTGGATGAGTCAAAGGCAACAGGACCTTTGTACCAGAAAACAAAGGATGTGGTGAATGAAAAAATATTGCTTATAGGGGATGCTGCAGGGTTTTTTGATCCTATAACTGGAGAGGGTATTAGTCTTGCGGCAAAGCAGGCACTTTTGTTAGAAAAAAATGTTGTTCCTGTTTTACAAAAAAATACCTCAAATTTGGAAAATGCTTTATCTGAATATTCAAAAAAATCCTTGAATATATATCGCTCTTATCAGACTATGACTCATCTAGTCCTTTTGTTGAGATTATGGCCTAAGTTAACGGATCTAGTGATTCAAGTTTTGCACTATTTCCCTGGGTTATTTCAAAAATTACTGAGTGTCAATATGCGTTAAATGTACAAAACAGCTGGCAGATGATACTTTTGTTAATCTACTAATAATTTATAATATTATTGTTTGCTAAACAGAAAATATGAAACATTGATTTGAAAACAAGACAACGAGTTGTAGTAACAGGAAGAGGTGTGGTTTCTCCTGTGGGTAATTCAATATCTGAATATTGGCGAGGACTTTCTAATGGAAACTCAGGTGTAGGCAAAATTACAGAATTTGATCCATTAAAATCCGGATGCAGAATAGCTGGCATAGTAAAAGACTATGATGTGGATGCTCATTTTAAGTTTCGAGAGAAAAAAAGATATGAGCGATTTACTCAATTTGGCTTAGTAGCAGCTTTACAGGCTGCAGAAGAAGCAAAACTTCAAGAGTTGGAAAGTGATTCTGGAAATATTGGTGTGATAATGGGTACAGGTGTAGGCGGAATAACTTCTTATTCAAGAGTCTATGATGCACTTTTTTCAGGCCCGGATGAGAGGCCAATTGATACTTATACCATTCCACGAATAATGAATAGTGCTGTTTCATCTGCCATTTCTATACGGCTAGGTTTTCGTGGACCAAATTTTACACTGAATACAGCCTGTTCATCTGGTGCAAATGCTATCGGTCAGGCTATGCAATGGGTTAGAGAAGGGCGGCTAAGAGCTGTTATCTGCGGCGGAGCGGAGGCTCCGGTTACTTATGCATTTCTGCGCGCTTGGGATTCACTTGGTGTTCTAGCAAGAAATCAAAACGAAACACCGGAAAAAGCTTGTAGACCTTTTGATAAAAAACGTAGAGGATTCGTTTTGGCAGAGGGGGCTGCTGTTTTAGTCTTAGAATCTTTAGAATCCGCTCAAAAACGAAATGTTAATATCCTTGGTGAAATCGTAGGATTTGGTTCAAATAGCGATGCTGTAAGTTTGACAAATCCTGATGAAACAGGAGTGGCAGAGGCAATGAAATTAGCTATTGTGGATGCTGGAATTCTTCCGGAAGACATTGATTACATTAACGCTCACGGTACTGGCACAAAAATTAATGACCCACTAGAATGCAGGGCAATACACAAAGTATTTGGTGATAGAGCAGCTACTTTGCCAGTAAGTTCAATCAAATCCTCTTTTGGCCATGCAATGGGGGCTTCTTCTGCCTTGGAGGCTCTTGCTACATTGCTTGCTGTGCAATACGATTGTGCTCCTCCTACCTTAAATTGTGATGACCAAGACCCAGAATGTGATATTGATACTGTAGCTCACATATCTAGAAACGTACAAATTGATGTTGCGCTTTCAAATTCCTTCGCCTTTGGTGGAAGTAATGCTGTCCTTGTAATTAAAAAATGGAAACAATAACACGTAAAAAAATTGAACAAACTTGTCTTGAAACAATTGCAAAGGAAATGGGATTGAATTCAAGTGAACTCAATACAGATATGAATTTGAGGGATGATTTGGACATTGTCTCATTGGATGCAATGAATATAATCATGTCTTTGGAAGATGAATTTGAAATTGAAGCTGATATTGAAACAGTTTTAGAAATGCAGAAAGTCTCTGATATTATAGATTATGTTTATGATCGTACTAAGTGACAGCTAATTTTCACCTGCGTTATAAAAAATACTGATTACACATTTAGATCAATTATTTTAACAAATACCATTCCAGTCGAGATGCCCCGAATATTAAGTACTGCTACAGCATTCCCTGAGCACTATTACGGACAGGAAGAAATGAGTTCTGCGTTGAGAGCAGAATGGATAAAAAAAGGTTTGGATATTGCGGTTTTTAACCGTCTGCAAAAAGCTGTAACAGTTGAAGGTAGATATCTGGCTTTAGAGATGTCTGAATATTATAAGCTGGACGGTTTTGCAGATAGCAATCGAGCATGGTTGAAAGTCGCATTAGAGCTTGGCGATCGTGTTATTTCTGATTTACTGACTAAATCAAATTTGGCTGCAGATGAAATTAATTTGTTGATGAGTACGACTGTCACAGGTGTTTCTGTTCCTTCCCTAGAAGCCCGTTTGATGAACCGGATTCCTTTTTCACGATATTTAAAAAGGGTACCTTTGTTTGGTTTGGGATGCCTTGCAGGTACAGCAGGAATAGCCAGGGTCGCTGACTATTTGAAAGGTCATCCAGATGAAGCAGCTATTCTTTTATCAGTAGAACTTTGTTCACTAACACTACAGGCTGATGATGTTTCTATTGCAAACATAATTTCAAGTGGACTTTTTGGAGATGGAGCCGCCGCTGTTTTAATGGTAGGTGAAAATCACCCGTTGATTAAAAATGATAAGAAAAAAAGAACCAATAATGCAGATATTCATCAATTCAGTAGTTCAAAAAAGACAACCAAAAAGCATGTAGAGTTTTCTCAACCTAAGATTGTTAAGAGTCTTTCTATATTTTTCCCAGATTCTGAAGATGTCATGGGTTGGGACGTCACAGATCGTGGTTTGAAAATCATCCTCGGGCCTGGTGTTCCAAGCTATGCATCAAAATTGCGACCTCATCTGGATAGCTTCCTTTCAGAATTAGGACTATCATTAGCTGACATTTCTGTTTGGCTGACCCATCCTGGAGGGCCAAAAGTCATTGATACAATTGAATCTAGTTTGGATTTACCTCCAAAAACTCTGGATAATACCCGTAAACACCTTTGCAGAACTGGCAATCTTTCTTCAAGTTCGGTTTTAGTATTGTTGGACGAATGTTTGAAAGAATTAACAGCGGATAAAGTTGGACATAATGGTGATGATAAATATGGAATGATGCTTTCGATGGGACCTGGATTTTCAGCTGAACTGGTATTATTGAAATGGTAAGCCTTTGGGGATTCACGGGTTTACTCGGTTTGCTAGCCTTGCAGCGTTTGTTTGAATTATCGAGAAGTCGACAGAACGAAATTTGGATGAAAAAGCATGGTGGTTACGAGTGTTTCCCGGAACATTATAGAGTAATGGTGTTATTGCACATTTCTTGGTTTGTGGCAATGTTGGCTGAAGTTTGGTTTTATAAAACAACACCGCCTCAATGGTTGATCGGAGTGAGCATAGCAGGAATGGTGTCAGGGCAAATTTTACGTTATTTGGCAATGCGAACACTTGCTGAACGCTGGTCAACCCGCATATATGTTTTACCCAATGTTCCTTTGATAAAAAACGGAATTTACGGGTTTATACGTCACCCTAATTATTGGGGAGTGATACTTGAAATAGCATGTGTTCCACTAATTTTCGGAGCTTATTACACATCAATATTATTTTCTTTAGCAAACTTGCTACTACTCCGACATCGTATTCGTTTGGAGGAAATTGCGTTAGAGCAAAAAACAGTGTTTAGTTAAAACTAATTAAAATTGTATGCATATTTCTGCTTCATAATTGATTAAAAACTTCAGTTATTATTTTTGGGATGCAAGTAACTAAGTATGAAACTCAGCCTGCACTTTGATAAAGGGACACTCCTGCTATACGGTGCAGAAGAGGAGCAGTTTGCTCTCCTTGAAGCTGTAGACTGGGATGAGCGCACACAATGTTACCGCGCGCCGGCTGCCGAATACCGCCGTTTGGTGACAACCCTGCGGGAGCAAAAGATTTCTTTCCAGGATCATGCCCGTAAATTTTCCGTTGAAACTTTTTCCCTAAAAAAAAAGATCACCCCACGTTCCTTCCAACAGGAGGCCGCGGATGCATGGTTGACAGAACAACGGGGTGTTGTGGCATTGCCGACCGGAGCAGGCAAAACGATTCTGGCCGTCATGCTGATCGCGAAAACAAGACGTCCCACACTTATTCATGTGCCGACCATTGACCTGATGCGTCAATGGAAAGAGGTTTTGAGTGAATATTTTGACTCTCCAATTGGTCTGTTGGGTGGAGGAATCAATGACATTCAACCAATTACGGTGGCAACCTACGATTCAGCCTTAATCCATGTTCCACACAAAGGCAATCAGTTTGGATTATTGGTTTTTGACGAATGCCATCACTTGCCAGGAGAGCAATATCAATTCACCGCACTTGGTTCAATAGCGCCTTTCAGGCTTGGCTTGACAGCGACTCCTGAGCGTGCGGATGGAAAAGAATTACATCTTTACGATATTTGTGGTTCTTTATGCTATGAGGTTCATATTGACGAATTAAGCGGTCGTACTCTCGCACCATACCAAGTGGAAACTATTGAGGTAGAAATGCGTCCGGATGAACGTGAACAATACGAAAGAGCGCGGGAAACTTATACCAACTTTTTACGAAAAGCGCGTGTTAATTTCCAACATCCAAATGGCTGGTCAATTTTCCTGCGAAAAACTAGCGAAAGTCCTGAAGGCAGAGAAGCTTTTAAAGCATATCTGCTACAAAAAAAGTTAAGTCAGGCATCCGGAGCAAAAGAAGAATTTTTGTGGAAACTGATACAGCAGCATCGAGGTGACCGCATGCTGGTTTTTACGCAGGACAACGAGATGGCCTACCGAATTGGCCGAACTTTCATGTTACCGGTACTGACGCATCATACCAAGCTTCCGGAGCGTGAAGCCTTTTTGAAGGCCTTCCGGTCAGGCGAATATCCGATTCTGGTCACCTCAAAAGTGCTGAATGAAGGTGTAGACGTTCCGGATGCAAATGTAGGCGTGATTGTTTCCGGAAGCGGCAGTATTCGTGAACATGTTCAGCGTCTTGGCCGAATACTGCGCGCACGTCCAGGAAAACAGGCCATGCTTTATGAACTTATCTCCGGTGATACTGGAGAATATTTTACCAACCAGAGACGTAGAAAGCATCGTGCTTACGAAGGAACTTCTGTGCTACCGAACCAATCGGGGCAAAATTATTCCCAAATTAATTAATCCAGAAGCAGTCAAATTAATAGAAATTGCTGAAGAGTTGATTGCGGTTTTTTCCGGAAGTGTGGGTGATATCCGTGAAAGACTAGAGTATAGCACAAAGCAGGTTCTGGATGTTTTTCCGGGAAGCGCTGTTGTGGGACGAGGATTTGAAAAACTCCTGCTCGATCGTACAGAATTTGATACAACAGCAAAAACCGAATTATCCGAACTCAGAGAAAAAATATTTAGCCGTTCCTCTTCCTTGTTGAAGGGGGAAGGCAATGTTGGTCTTCGGGGATTTGAGGCGGGGGATAATGCAGTTCTGGAAGAATATCGTAATGCGGTCGCTCAGGAAATTGGGCTTTCTGCTGGTGAACTGGCAAGTCAACTTTACGGTGATTTACCGCCTTTTCAAAAAGTATTGGGTTTCCGGAAAATGAGTGCTGATGGCTTGCTTCACCGTTATAATTGCGCGCAGATTCAGGGGCTGCTTTTACGTTGTGAAGCTATGACTATCCGCTTGCCGGAAAGCGGAGCGGCGAGGTTACGGCAATTGCTGAAATATTTGCGTTTTAATAAATTATTGTGCAGGATCAGCCATAATAAAGATAAAGCGAAGTCGCTGGTACTGACAGTAGACGGGCCTTTGAGTATGTTTGTCCAAACCCAGAAATACGGTTTCAATCTCGCAAATCTATTTCCTGCTATTTTACATCAACCAAACTGGGAACTTGAGGCAGAAGTAAGGATACGTAAAGATCAGCTTCACAGTTTACACCTCGATCAAACTTGCGGGATTCGCTCGCACTATCGACAATTCCTGTCTTATGTTCCGGAAGAAATAGCATTGTTCAGTCAACAACTAGCAAAAAAAATACCGTCTTGGCAACTGACATCTTCGTCCGACTATGTGCCGCTGGTTGGAGAATCACTTTGTTTCCCTGATTATTTGCTAACCCACAGTTCCGGAAAAAAAGTTGCAATGGAACTTTTCCACACTTGGCATGCCGCACCCCTCCGCAATCGTTTGCAACAACTGGATGCACAAAATGGATTCCCTTTATTGATAGGTGTTAATCGGAGTTTGCTCAAGAATGAGGAATTAGCTGAGAAAGTGGAGTCCTCTCCTTATTTTTCACGTTTTGGTTTTTACTTCAGGGAAGCACCGACAGCCGCAAAAATAATTCCTCTGTTGGATGAATGGTTGCAAAATGTACAAAAGCCTCTTTAAGCAATGATTCTGCTTTTAGAGAACATTAGTAGTACCTCAGCTCCTTTTATCGTTCAGTGTTCGTCTGTGAACGAATTAACACAAACTAAGATCAGAATCATAAAAGGATGAATAGATTGCAAATTACACCTTAATCAGGCTTTTACACAATACTTCAATATTGAAAAACACAGATCTTCTTAAATTAAGCATTTGGACTATGATTTAACACAAAATGTACTGGCTGACATATCAGTGCAAATCAAAATGCAGTTATGCCACAAAAGGCTTGTGATTTAGAGCTAAAATATATTTAAATATAATGTCATTTAATGTTTCTGGCAGTCTTTGTAGAAAGACTGTCATCATCTCAAAGCAAAAAATATCTTTCCATGGAATCATCCGTTGACGAACTAGGCAAACTGAAGTATTCGATCGCCCTCGAGATTTCTCTTAAAGAAATCAAACCGACCTACGATGCCATTTATCGGCAGCTGAAAAATACACGTCTCAATGGTTTTCGTCCCGGAAAACACCCCAAAGGGTGGTTGGACAAACGGTTTATGTCAGCAATGCAACAGGAAGCAGTGGATCGGGTAATTCCAGGTTACATGGAAAGTGCACTTAAGGAACATTCGCTCCGTCCGATTACAATGCCGGTAATCCAGAAAATCGATTTTAACCGTAAATCTCAGCTTTCTGCGACTCTGCATTTTGAAATAGCACCTGAACTTCCACCTCTTGATTACGGAAAGATACAACTCGAGCGTAAGGAACTCGATGAAGTCTCTGCAGCAGATGTTACTGAAGAACTGGAAGCTATTATTCAGCGTGAAGAAGTGCTTGCGCCCAAAGAGGGAAAAGATGTCAAAGTGGAAAACAACGATTGGGTGCTGATTAATTACCAAGGATATCTTGAAGGAGAGGAATTTACAGATTCAATAGGAAATGACATGCAATTCAAAATTGGAACTCCGGATTTGGCGGAATTTCATGACTGCGTTTTGGGAATGTCTTCCGGAAATGAAAAAGAAGAGGAAATTGAACTTCCTGAACGTTTTGGTGAAAATGCGGGTAAAAAAGCAAATTTTAAAATTCAGTTAACTGAAATATCAATTGTTAAAAGACCAGAGTTAGACTTGGAGTTTTTTAAGAAATACGGTGTAGAAAGTGAAAATGAATTAAAAGAAAAAGTAGAAGAATCCATAATATCCCGTAAAAAAGCTGAACTTCAAAGTGAGTACCGTATAGCTGTCAGAGCACAACTTTCTGATTTATATGATGAATTTGAACTACCACAAGAATTGATGGATTTCGAGCAGGAGCAGGTTCAGAAAGAATTGGAAAAGATGTCTGGAGAAAAAGAGCTAACTGAAGAAGAAAAAGAGAAAAAAAGGCAGGAAGGCTTTGACAATGCAAAAATTGATTTACGGATGAAATTCATTCTTGACTCAATCAGTGAGCATGAGGAACTGAAATTTGACGAAAATGAAGCTTCCCGAGAATTTGTTGGTCTGGCGCAAATTACAGGACAATCTCCGGACGAGTTGATTCAGACACCATTTGGGAGAGACATGTATCAACGCATTATCATCCGCAAACAAGGAGACGCAACTCTTGATAGAGCGGTAACACGTGTGTTTGGTGACCCTATTGAAGAAAACGTCCCTGAAACCCAAGAACACGTTCACGATGAAAATTGTGACCATGATCATTAATATTTTACTGAAATAATTTCTAAATTCTAAAATTATAAGCTGGTTATCCATGTCACTAATACCAATGGTTGTCGAGCAAAATAGTCGGGGTGAACGTGCCTACGATATTTATTCTAGGCTACTCAAAGACCGCATTATATTTCTTGGTTCACCGATTGACGACAATGTCGCAAATGTGATGATCGCTCAACTTTTGTTCTTGGAAGCAGAAGATCCTGACAGTGATATTTCACTTTATCTTAATTGCCCTGGCGGATTAGTTACTTCTGGAATGGCAATTTATGATACAATACAGTACCTGAAACCTGATGTGCAGACTATTTGCATAGGTCAGGCAGCCAGTATGGGCGCGGTATTACTGTCTGCGGGAGCATCTGGAAAAAGAAAAGCTCTGCCGCATGCTAGAATTATGCTGCACCAGATGATGGGCGGTTTTTCCGGACAAGCAGAAGATATTGATATTCAGGCTAAAGAAATTATCATAATGACTGACCTTTTGAATGATATTCTGGCACGTCACACAGGGCACAAGATTGAAAAAATTGCTGAAGATACCCAACGTGATTATTATTTTTCAAGTCAGGAAGCAAAAGATTACGGCATTATTGATGAAGTGATGCAAAATAGAAAACTAAAAGCAGTCTAAAATAATTAAATCTATGACGACCGTTAAAGAGGCTCTCTTGCGCTGCTCATTCTGTGGTAAAACACAGGACGAGGTGAAGAAAATAATTGCAGGTCCAACCGTCTATATTTGCGACGAATGTATTGACCTCTGCAATGAAATAATGGAAGAGGAGTATCAGAATGAGAATCCTGCTGACTTGAAACAGGATTTGCTCAAACCAGCGGAAATAAAAGAAGTTCTCGACAGTTATGTGGTGGGGCAGGAACAGTCCAAAAAAGTGCTCGCAGTGGCTGTTCACAATCATTATAAACGAATCAGCGCTAATCTTGAAAATTCTGATGTAGAACTGCAAAAAAGTAACATCCTGTTAATCGGTCCTACAGGGACAGGTAAGACTCTGTTGGCACAGACTCTTGCTAGAATACTTAATGTGCCGTTTGCAGTTGCTGACGCAACATCTTTGACAGAAGCGGGATATGTTGGTGAAGATGTAGAAAACATTGTACTGAAACTTTTGCAGTCGGCTAATTATGACATAGAGCGTGCGGAGCAGGGCATTATCTATATTGATGAAATTGACAAAATTACCAGAAAAAGTGAAAACGTCTCGATTACACGAGATGTTTCCGGAGAAGGTGTTCAGCAGGCATTGTTGAAAATTATTGAGGGCACAGTCGCGAATATTCCACCACAAGGAGGACGTAAGCATCCTAATCAGGAAACAATGCAGGTCAATACGGAAAATGTGCTGTTCATTTGCGGAGGTGCATTCACGGCGCTGGATGACATAATTAAGCGGCGTATTGGCCAAAACGCGATCGGTTTTGGCGCAAATGTGCATCATAAAAGCAGGAATGAAAAGCTTCTCGCCCAACTTGAACCTGAAGATTTACTCAAGTATGGTTTAATTCCTGAATTTATTGGACGTTTACCGGTTGTTGCGACTTTGCATGATTTAGAAGTTGATCATCTTGTGCAAATTTTACAGGAACCTAAAAATGCCTTGATACGTCAGTACGAAAAAATGTTTGAACTTGAGAATGTGAAACTGACTTTCACAAAAGACGCAGTTATTACTCTTGCAAAGGAAGCAATCAAGCGGAAAACCGGTGCACGTGGTTTGCGCTCAATTATCGAGAACTCAATGCTGGATATCATGTATGAAATTCCTTCAGATCCGGACATTAGTGAAGTTGAGATCAGTAAAGAAACTATTCTACAAAAAGCTAAACCTAAGCTGACAAAGAAACCTTCAAGCATAATTCCACAAGCCAAAGCCAGCTAATCATCTTAGCGAAATAAAGCTTCTAACTTACCAACTATTACAACAAATATGGAAAAATTTGATGTATATGGCGTCTGCAATCCTTTGATCGATTTGCTGAGTCATATTCCGGACTCGTTTTTGAAAAAACGAGGAATTGAAAAAAATATAATGCACCTCATTTCGCTTGAGGAACAACAGGAACTGCTGTTGGCGCTGACTGCTGAGAAATTATCAGTAGAATTTGCTGCAGGAGGTTCCGGTGCAAATTCAATGATCGGTATTGCTCAACTCGGTGGACGTACTGCTTTCAGCGGTAAAATTGGCAGGGACGAACATGGTAAAATATATCGTGAAAAACTCGAAGATTTAGGTGTCAGTGCTTGTCTCGCTGAAGGTGAAGGCAGCACAGGGAGTAGTTTGGTTTTAGTCAGTGATGATGGTTGCCGTACAATGAACACTTATCTGGGAATGAGTCAGGAACTGCAGGCTCCAGATATTGATCCCGAAGTTATTGAAGCATCTAAATACCTCTATCTTACAGGATATTTGTGGGATACAGATTCGCAGAAAAAAGCAGTCCGTACTTCACTCGATGTAGCAAAAAGAGTTGAGACAAAAGTCGCTTTAAGTCTTTCTGACCCTTTCTGTGTTACTCGTCACAAAGAAGATTTCAAAAGTTTGCTACAGGGTTATGTCAGTATGGTATTCAGCAATCAGGAAGAGGCGTTTACCCTGCTTGATACTAATGTTACACAGGAAGCGGTTGATATAATGTCTAAATGGACTGAAACTGTAGTGTTGACACTAGGGGCAAACGGCGCGATTATTTCACACCTTGGTCAAACATATTATATTGATCCATTACCGATTCGTGTTGAAGATACAACCGGAGCAGGTGACGCTTTTGCGGCCGGTTTTCTCTTCGGAATGACTCATGAATTTTCTCCGCTGGAAAGTGGACGCATAGGGGCCGCTCTTGCTGGTGCAGTAATTGAACAGACTGGATCTCGTTTTCAGGGTCACGCACACTCGCTGATAAATGAAAAACTTGGAATAAGGCTATAGTTCCTGATCCAGCTGTGCTTGTTAACAGTCTAAATAGCATATGTTGGTATTTATACATCAGCAAAATTTTAATAAAAACAGTAGCAGTAGCTTTTGTTGTCAATATTCCTATCCGGTTAATACAATCTTGACCAAGCAACAAATTTAACACTGTAGCATTCAGACACACTTTTTTCCCTCATAGCTTTGCTGACTCATGGAACTTCTTGCTCCCGCTGGAAATTTAGATAAATTGAAAACAGCTGTTTTGTACGGTGCAAATGCTGTCTATCTGGCAGGGCAAAAATTCAGTTTGCGTGGTGCGTCCGATAATTTCTCTGAGACAGAACTACTGGAAGGAGTTTTGTTTGCGCGGAAAAACAATTGCAAAACATACGTTACTCTAAACGCATTTTTGCATGATCAGGAACTGAAACAACTTCCGCAATATGTGAGGTTTCTGGAAAAGTGCGGTGTGGACGCGGTGATTGTTTCTGATCTGGGAGTGATGACCGTTGTTCAACAGAATTCTGAATTAGCAGTTCACCTTTCAACACAAGCATCCTGTTTAAATGTCCATTCCGCAAAGCTCTGGAAAAGTCTTGGTGCTAAAAGACTGGTTCTGGGACGAGAGGTTTCTCTAGAAGAAGCAGGTAAAATCAGAAAGGAAGCTGAGATTGAGGTTGAACTTTTTATTCACGGAGCAATGTGTATGGCTTTTTCCGGAAACTGCACTATCTCAAATTACACAGCAGGACGTGACAGTAATCGGGGAGGTTGTGTGCAAAGCTGCCGCTTTTCCTATTCTGCTATTCCGGATTCTGCTGAATCTGCTGATGTGTCTCCGGAATATCTTCCAAGTTCTTTAATGAGTTCAAAAGATTTACGCGGAATGGATTTGCTACCTGAATTCCTCAAAACTGGTGTAGACAGCATCAAAGTTGAAGGTCGGATGAAAAGTTCTCTTTACGCGGCAACGACCACCAGTGCATACTCACGTGCGCTTAAATGGTGTAATTCAACTTCTCAGCAGGAATGGCCAGAGAAGTTAAAAGAGTTATCCGCAATGCTGGAAAAAATTCCACACAGAGGTTATACAAAAGGTTCTCTCATTAATCCCGCGGAAGCAGAGAGTGTTTATCAGGGAGAAAGAAACAGTAGAAATTCTTCTTATGAAATAGCTGGAACAGTCATGGAAGTAGATGAAGGCAAAACATTCACACTCTTGACACAAAATGCATTTGAGCATGGAAGAACGCTGGAAGTTTTGAGTTTTGAGGGAAAGGTGATTGAGGTTTCCACGAATGAAATGCAGGACATCTCCCGTCTTCCTGTTTTAAAAGCAAAACCCAACCGTCTCCTCCGATTTCCTTATCCTCCGTTAGTTTCAAGTTCTCAGGAAGTTTCCACGAGCTTCCGTATTGAACCTATGAATGTGGTACGTTTGCAATACGTTTCAGCGGCTCAGTAAATTTCGAAAAAAGTCACTTCATCTCAAAGAAATACCCCACGGAAAAAGAAAAAGAAGAAGATCGAGAGCAGCGCGCCTACAGGGAGAGTTATGACCCATGACATGAATATCCCACCGATTACCCTCAAATCCAAAGCTCCAATTCCTCTAGCTAGTCCTACACCAACAACTGCTCCAACGATAATATGAGTGGTTGAAACAGGAATTCCAGTTCGTGATGCTATCACAACTGTTGCGGCAGCAGCTAATTCTGCAGAGAATCCACGGGTGGGAACAAGTTCTGTAATTTTTGTACCGATGGTTTGAATCACACGATAACCCAGTGTTGCCAGTCCGAGAATAATTCCGCAAGCACCCAAAATCAAAATCCAAAGAGGAAGCGCGGAATCCTGGGCCAGCTCACCTCCGCTTTGCACGATGCTGACAACTGCGGCCATGGGGCCGATTCCGTTTGCTACATCATTCGAACCATGAGCGAAAGCCATTGCGCAAGCAGTGAAGAGCATCATCACGCCGAAGATTCTCTCAATCTGAGTGAACTGCTCATGAACGCTTTCTGCTTCCTGCATTTTCAATCTGACAATCAAAAAACGTCCAAGTACAGCAACGAATCCTCCAAATAACACAGCAATTAAAAAACTTTGTGGAATATTTAATTCTATTTCAAGATGCTTGAGTCCCTTGAACAATGTGACAAGTGAAATGAGGAAGCCTACAAAAAAAATATATAACGGAGCATAGCGCTGAGCATTACGAAACGGCGTGTCTGTGTCGAGAATAAAGCGCTGTATACTACGCATTATCAGAAACGAAAAGGTGCCTCCAACCATGGGAGAAACAACCCAACTGATAACTATGGTGCCGATTTTCGGCCAGTTCACCGCATCCATACCGATACCGACCATTGCAAATCCTACAATCGCACCGATGATACTGTGCGTTGTAGAAACGGGCCAGCCCATCCAACTGGCGACAGTCAGCCAGAGTGCAGCGGCAAGTAAAGCTGAGAGCATTCCCCAGACGAGAATTTCAGGATTTCCGAGAATGGGAGTTGGGTCAATGATACCTTTGCGGATTGTTTTGGTGACATTCCCTCCAGCAATAAAAGCACCAGCAAATTCGAAAATTGCAGCAATGATAATTGCCTGCTTGATAGTGATTGCTCCTGAACCAACAGAAGTACCCATTGCATTGGCAACATCATTGGCTCCAATCCCCCAAGTCATATAAAGACCAAGCACTATTGCCAGTATAATAAAGACGGAACCGTACTCAACAAGCATGTAAATCCTTGGTTTTGTATAAGAAAAAGCAGTGCATGTTTTCAGTCTAATTATGTGCAATCATCAAACGTAAACGGCTGCCTGTTTTCTTTGAATAATCTGCCAGATCACCGATCCATTCGAAAATCTCATACCAGAAAATAACATCTACAGGTTTCATTTTGTCTTCTACCTCAAACATTTTACGTACAAGCTCGTCCTCCAAATCATCTGCTTCAGTTTCCGCAATCGAAACCTGATCAATCATTTCCATTAATTTTTTTATTTCATGACGTCCAAATCCTGACTCAAGAACGTCTCCAAATTCGCGTGAAAGACCCTGAGCCATATAACAAACACTTTGTGCTTTTTCGACAAACTGAATTACATCCTCACAAAGTTCTTCCGGCAGGGACATTCTTCTCAAGTTTAATAAATTTGCAATGTCCTGTGCCACATCTGCAATTGTATCCTGCATATCGAGCATTTCCAACAAATCACGACGATTTATCGGCATGAAAATGTTTCGTGGGAGATGATTGCGGACTTCGTTTTTGATATTATCTGCTGCTTCTTCAGCAATTGTGATTTGTTGCTGAATTTCTTCGACCTTTGTATAATTCTGCTCGTGGAGTGCTTCAAAAAATTCTTTCAGCGGAGCAATACTTTCGATCACTTTATCCATGTGATCCCGTAGCGGTTTAAAAGGGGACTTGGCAAACATTGAACTGATATTTATCATAAAATCTCCTTAAACTCCAATATGCGCTTTTGCTAAATGGTCAAGCCCCATTTCCGCCGTTTGTTTGAAATCCACCGCTTTGCAGGAGTTGATCTTTGCGGGCTTCTTCCAAATCTGCTTTAATCATTTCTTCGATCATTTGCTGTAAATCACAAGTCGGCTGCCAACCCAGTTTTTCTCTGGCTTTGCTTGCGTCACCAATCAACAAATCAACCTCGGTTGGGCGGAAATAAGCAGGATCAATGGAAACAAGGATATTTCCGCTTTTGACATCACGTCCTGTTTCATCAACTCCACTGCCGGACCATTCGAGGGAGATGCCAACCTCTGCAAAAGCACGTTCGGTAAATTCCCTGATAGTAGTGGTTACTCCGGTAGCAAGAACAAAGTCTTCCGGTTCTTCCTGTTGCATCATTCTCCACATACCTTCTACAAAATCGCTGGCATGCCCCCAGTCACGCTTTGCATCGAGGTTGCCGAGATAGACCCTTTCCTGTGTGCCCATCGAGATTCTCGCTGCTGCACGGGTTATTTTTCTGGTGACAAATGTTTCACCTCTAACAGGCGACTCATGGTTGAAGAGGATACCGTTGCAGGCGTAAAGATTGTATGCTTCACGGTAATTGATCGTAATCCAGTAACCATAGAGTTTAGCAACTGCATAAGGTGAACGTGGATAAAACGGTGTTTTTTCGTTTTGTGGAACCTCCTGTACCATACCATAAAGTTCACTAGTAGAAGCCTGATAAAACTTGGTTTTTTCAACCATACCCAATAGCCGGATTGCTTCCAAGATCCTCAATGTACCAAGTCCATCCGCATTTGCGGTATATTCCGGTGTTTCAAAAGAAACCTGAACGTGACTTTGAGCCGCCAGATTGTAAATCTCATCCGGCTGTACTTCCTGAATTATCCTGATCAGGTTGGTGGAATCTGTTAAGTCACCGTGATGCAGAATAAAATTTCGCTTGTTAACATGAGGATCCTGATACAAATGGTCAATACGTCCTGTATTAAAACTCGAGGAGCGTCTTTTTAGACCATGAACGATATAATCTTTTTTCAGCAATAGTTCTGCGAGATATGCTCCGTCCTGACCGGTAATTCCGGTGATAAATGCTACTTTTTTCATTTTTATTATTTCATTTTAAAAGTTAATACTGAACCAGTAAAAAGTCTAAAGGTTATATTATTTTGTCATTACCACTTTTGCGGGAATGACAACTATTTTCGAAGCCGTTATGTTGTGTCATTAAGACTGTGAACCAGCTGCAAGTTCTTCAGCATGAATATTTCTCAAAGCCTGTCTGACACGCTCCAAGCCAATTTTAAGCTCCTCCTCAGCAATATTCAGTGGAGGTAAAAACCGAAGCACACTCGGTCCTGCAATCAATACCAAAACGCCTTGTTGCTGACAGGCAGTGACCATGGCAGGTGCTTTGTTTTGCCAAGCTTTTGAAAGCACTGCTCCAATCATCATTCCACGTCCACGAATTGTTTCAAATAAACTCAGTTCATCATTGAGCGATTCGAGGTGTTTTCTGATAAATGCTCCTTTTTTCAACACTCCTGCCAGCATTTCCGGAGTATTTATTTTCCTGAAAGCAGCACCGGCAACAGCGGTTACAATCGGGTTTCCTCCGAAAGTAGTTCCGTGGTCTCCCGGTTTAAAGCTTTGCGCTACTTTTTCTGTACAGAGCATGGCACCGATTGGAAGTCCACCACCAAGAGCTTTGGCCATGGTAACGATATCCGGAATCAGTTTCTGCTCAGGAATTTTCGGGGCCTCTGTTGTTTTCGGAGACACTGCAGCTGCTGTTTCTTCCCACTGATAACCGAATAATTTTCCAGTACGTCCCATTCCACTTTGTATTTCATCAAAAATCAAGAGCGCATTATGTTGATCACAAAGTTTTCTTAAATGCATTAAAAATCCGGATTTTGCAGGATTAACTCCACCTTCTCCCTGAACCGGTTCCACTAAGACAGCGCAGGTATTTTGACCGATCATTTCAGTTGCTGCTTCAAAATCATTAAACGGACAGTAACGAAAACCTCCTGGAAGAGGCTCAAATCCTTGATGATATTTAGGCTGAGCTGTGGCAGTTACGGTGGCGAGTGTTCGTCCATGAAATGAGCCTTCAAAAGTAAGGATCTCCCTTTTTTCAGAGTGATGAAGCAGACTGGATGATTTGCGTGCCAGTTTAATTGCTGCTTCGTTTGCCTCTGCTCCAGAATTGCAGAAAAAAACTCGGTCTGCAAAAGTCGCATCCACCAGGTTTTCAGCAAGTTTTATGGCGGGTTCCGTTAAATACAAATTTGTAGTATGCCAAAGTTTACCTGATTGTTCGGTCAATGCCTTCAGCAGTTCCGGGTCCTGGTGCCCCAAACTGTTAACAGAAATTCCCGCGCCAAAATCTATGTACTCTTGACCGTCCCTGTCCCAGACTTTTGCTCCCTGACTCCTGCTTAAAATTAAGCTCGGTGCATAGGTTGGTAAAAACACGCGTTTCGCGGTTGCGAGAATTTCTGCAGTTGTGCTGTTTTCATTTTGTGCTAATTCAGCTTTGTTAACACTCTGCGCCTCACTTCCAGTTGTATCAGCAGTTTTCGCAGTAGAAAATTTTTCAGAAACGGCATCTCCTAAATTCAGTAATCGTTCACGGTTTGCCATGCAGAACTCAACAAAACCCTGTTCACTGACTGCGAGTCTGATCATTCTCGGCAGAGCTTGATATAAACGTCGGAAAGCAGCCTGCATCACAGCCTCATTTTGCAAAGCATTTACAGGCAGTGGTCCAAGTTTTTCTTTGATCAGTTTTTGGATACGTGGTAGTTGATCTTCCAGCAGCATAGCGTTTCTGTTGTTCTCTTCTTTTACTTTTTCATCGGCACTGTGAAATGCGTTGATGAAACGTTTTAGTCTTATCAAAATATGGTTTCCATCCTAACTCATTTTGAGCATTTATTCAATCCTGGCAAAGCATAAATCTGCTTAACTTCAACAAATTGAAACAATTCTCATCTTGCCTGTTAAATCAATAGTTTGCTAAAATAGTTTCTGTAAAAACACTAAGGATACTAATTTAAAATGTTTAAGAATCCCGATGAGTAAATTTGGCTTTATTCAATTCTTTTTTAAACACAGCTTTAAAATCAATAATGATGGTACATTAATAATTCATAATGACACCTATGTCTGTCATTCCCGCGAAAGCGGGAATCCATTAACAACGCTAGGCTTGTAGTAACTCAAAATAACGTTCATATAACGGAGTCTATGCTAACTTTCACGTGTGATGCAGTTTTCAACTCCACTTAACTTGAGACTTTCAAAATGTCATAATAATTTAAGCTAGATACTGTGCAACCAATATTTTTCAAAGGATATAATTTTGACTCTGTTTAAATTTCTCGAAAGACTGGTAATTCACCACCCAAAGAAAATTCTAGTCTCAACTGTTTTACTGGGTATGTTGGCAGTCCCGAGTTTGCTCTATATTCAAAACGATCCCAGCCCTCACCTTTTACCGATCAGTCATCCTGTCCGACAGGCAATGGAACAGCTTCGTGAAGATTACACAGGTACCAATCCTGGTGTTTTCATCATGCTGGAAGCAGAGGATACTATTTTCAAAACTTCCACGCTGGAACGTATCCAAAGTCTTACTGAAGCAATTGAAAATCTACGCTTGTTGTCTCAGGAAGACTTGGCTGCGCTGCAACAACTTTCCACAAAATTACCTGGAGAATCAGCTGAGCAACTCCGTAAAATTCTACCAAATGAAATCGACGAACTTGACGATATGTTTTGGATGGAGTTTGCCGAAATACGGGAATCACTTGAAGAAGGTTCACTCTGGCTTCCGGCATGGGATGCATTAATCAATAATTTAGAAGTACGCTCCGCACCGGTTGTGGAGGTGCTTTCAATGGCCAATACTGATGATATTGTCGGTACACTGGAAGGACTGGATATTTCGCCACTTTATGAAGATACTCCGGAAACTCCTGCTGAAATTAACAGGTTACGTAATCAAGTATTAGCCAACGAATTGTTCAGAAATTATCTCTACAGTGAAGATGGACGACACACGGGCATATTTGTCGAATTAGCTACAGACGAAGATGATTCAGAAAATCTGTATGCAATTTATCAGGCACTTGAACGTGTTTTTGAGGAAAATCCGGGTGAAGATCTTCATTACATTGCCGGTTTTCCTATTGTAGCCGCTACTCTGCGTACAGTCATTGATCGGGATACCAAGAAATTCTTCCCCTTTGTAGCTTTACTGGCTGTCTTTTTCCTCTGGCTTACCTTCAGGAAATTTATCGGAGTAGCTGTTCCAATGCTGGTTGTTGGATTTTCGATTTTGTTCACACTGGCTATTATGGTTGTTTTTGAAGTACCGCTGAACAGTATCACCTCTGCATTGCCGGTTTTTTTAATTTCGATTGGAGTTGCAGACGGTATTCACATGTTTTCAGAATACCGTGATAACCGACTGGAAGGTCATCCTCGTGAAAAAGCTGTCTCCTTAATGCTTGAAAAGCTGGCTCTACCTGTCACCATGACTTCAATCACAACTGCTGTTGGTTTTTTCTCACTTACTGTTAGTGACATTATACCAATTCTTACTTTCGGAATCTTTGTAGCAATCGGAACTTTACTCGCAATGGTGCTATCCCTCGTCTTTATTCCCGCACTGTTGATGGTGCTTCCTGAAAAGGAAACTGAGTCTGCAGTTGACTCAGCAACGACTACAGCAACAAGCAGCGGAGTGCATAAGGAAAATTTCATGGACCGACTCTTTCAGAAGTTTCTGGAAGGACTGACTTCATGGGTACTCCGCAACGCAAAAATTATCTTACTGGGTGCACTGATCATATCCGGATTTTCTTTTTATGGACTTTTACAACTGAAAGTTGAAAGCAATCTGGAAAGTTATTTTAAAGCAGACGCACCTTTTGTGGTCGCAAACAAGGCCATGGAAAAAATGTCCGGCAGCCGCACAATTAACATTGTAATCAAGATAAATGAAGAAGGTGAGCCATGGAAAAATCCTGAAAATCTGAAATTAGTTGAAGATTTCCAAATATTCCTTTCTGCAGAACAAAGGGTTAAACGTACATTCTCGCTCGTTGATTTAATTAAACGTATCAGTTATGCGTTTAACGAAAACCGTACAGACTTTAATCGTTTGCCACAAGCAATTGAAATTCTTGAAAGTGAAGAAACATTTGAAGAAAACGGTCAGACCGTAAAACGCAACGTCAAGAGGGAAGTCAGCGGGAGAGATTTAGTAGCCCAATATCTCGTGCTTTATGAAAATTCAGGCGGTGATGTACTTTCAGATGTGATTGACAGCGAGTACCGCAATTTGAATTTGGCTGTTACTATCAGTTCAGATTCAACCGTTGAGGAAGAAAAACTTCTACTGCGTATCGATGAATATGCAGCTCAGCATTTCCCGCCGCAATTCAGTATTATCTCAGCGGGCATGGTGCCGATTAATGTGGCCACAAGTAAAGAAGTTGTTTCGAGTCAAATCCTTAGCTTGTCCGGATCTTTGCTGGCTGTACTGTTGATGCTGGTTTTGATTTTTCGTTCATTTTACCGCGGATTGATGGGCATGATTCCACTTGCATTCACAGTGCTTTTCAATTTTGGTGTCATGGGCATTTTCGGTGTTAATCTTGATATTGGAACTGCTCTCGTCAGCAGTATTGTAATTGGAATTGGTGTTGATTACAGTATCCATTATTTATCACGAATGTTCAGTGAAATTGCTCAGGGAGCAACTCTGCAGGATGCAATTGCCAGAACCGTCAGACGCAGCGGGAAAGCCATCACGTCAAATGCGGTAACAGTCGGATTTGGTTTTCTGGCATTGAGTGTTTCTGAGTTTTTACCTTTGGTAACACTAAGCTGGATGATTTGGTTGACTTTAAATATTAGCGCTTTAGCAACTATGATTTTACTTCCGGCACTCGCAGTTAGTATGCCGAATGCTTTAAAGCTGCAACCTGCAGAAAATAAGAAATAATTTTAAACAATAGAATTTAAGACATGTCAAATCCGATCCAAATTTTTCACAGTTTACAAGAAAGTCTCAATCATCTTATTTTAGGACAGGAACGACTGAATGAACGTCTGTTGATTGCTATGCTAGCAGACGGTCATCTCCTCGTAGAGGGCGCTCCCGGGCTGGCCAAAACACGGGCCATCAAAGCCTTGGGTGAAAAAATAGCCGGAGATTTTCAGCGCATTCAATTCACTCCGGATTTGCTCCCTGCAGATGTGACTGGCACCGAAATATACCGTCCGCAAGAGGGCAGTTTTCATTTTCAGGCAGGACCGGTTTTTCATAATTTGCTTCTTGCTGATGAAATAAACCGAGCTCCCGCAAAGGTGCAGTCAGCACTTTTGGAAGCGATGGGGGAGCGGCAGGTAACAGTAGGCGGAGAAACATATCCACTTCCGGAGTTGTTTCTGGTAATGGCAACTCAAAATCCTATTGAACAGGAAGGAACGTATCCTCTTCCGGAAGCCCAATTGGACCGTTTTCTGCTCCATGTTTTAATCGATTATCCTTCAGTGGAAAATGAGTTGGAAATCATGCGTCTTGTACGTAAGGAAGCTCTTGCTGAAATAAACAAGCCATCCGCAATAAAGGCTGAGAATTCCGAAGATTACAGTGAAAAGTCTGCTTCAGCAAACATCTCTGTGCAGGAAATATTTGCTGCCAGAAAAGAAGTTTTGAATATCTACATGTCTCCGGAAATAGAGAGGTATCTTGTTGAAATCATCACTGCTACCAGAACACCTGAAAGATACAGCGATGAGCTGGCACGTCTGTTAACCTGGGGGGCTAGTCCCCGAGCTTCGCTGGCTCTTGACCGTTGTGCCCGTGCACGAGCCTGGTTGCATGAACGTGATTTTGTTACTCCGGAAGATTTGCAGGATTTAACAGGGGATGTATTGCGTCACAGAATTATCGAAAGTTATGAGGCGGAATCAGATGGAATCACTCCCGATGACGTAATCAAAAAAATACTTGCTTTAGTTCCGGTACCCTAGTTCTATTTGAAAATATTCTTAGTTAAATTTCCGAACTTAAACTGTTCCTGCTACCTCTAAAACAATTTCTCCAGACAGTTAAAAAATACTTGAATGAAAAATTCAAAGCAGAAAAACGGTATCTGGTTGGGAAAAATGGAACTTCCGGATTTGGTGCAGCTCGCAAATAAGAAAATAAGCTCAGCGTCACCTCAAAGCGCGGGTACACTTGGTGGTCCTTATTTGACGAAGCTCAAGGGAAGAGGGATGGAATTTGCGGAGGCACGCCCGTATCAGCCTGGAGATGATGTACGTCATATCGACTGGAGGGTGACTGCACGTACCGGCCGAACACATACTAAATTGTTTAGAGAGGAACGTGAACGTCCGGTGATGCTGGTTCTCGATCAGGCACAGCAGATGTTTTTTGGTTCACGTGAAAGATTAAAGTCTGTACAGGCCGCCCGTATTGCAGCCTTGCTTGGCTGGCGGGCACTGCTCAGAGGTGATCGAGTAGGCGGGGTGTTGTTTTCAGAACAAATGCATCATGAATTTAGACCAAGGGCTGACCGTGGACACTATCTACGTTTACTGTCACATATCATGAGAGAACATAATCTGCTTGTCGACAGGATGAATGAAGGTGAGTGGAGTTTCAACAGTAAGTTCATGTTTGCAGAAGCCCTTAGACGGGTTAGGCACGTAGTTCAACCTGGAAGTTTAGTCTATGTTTTAAGTGATTTTTCAGGATTTGATGCAGAATGCAGGAAACATCTCTTTCAACTTTCCAAACAAAACCAGGTGCAGGCGTACTTAATCACTGATCCTCTGGAAAAAGACACACCAACTTCCGGACGCTATGCTATGAGTGATGGAAAGTCAACCGCCTGGGTTAATGCCGGAAACAAACAAACACGCCAAATATACACTAACACCTTTGAACAACAGCAAGAGAAAATAGCCTCAGAATTGCGTCATTGCAGAGTAAATTTAAACATTCTGAGTACAGTGGATAATGTTTCTGCAGTTTAAAATATTTTTCAACTACGAATCCGTGGAAAAATACTTTGTCCAAGCAATGCAGTTTCCGATGAATCATCATTATCTTGCCCAGTAAAACATTAAAATGCCTGCAGAAAATCCACTCGCAAATTTAAAAGACATTCACCTTCCTCCAGCAGTAAGCTGGTGGCCTCCTGCTCCAGGATGGTGGATCTTAGTAGTGCTCTTTGTTTTGCTCATTGTTTTGTGCGCTTGGTGGCTTCGTCGAAGATATGAACGTAGCAGACCCAGAGTTGAAGCATTACGTATTTTGAAAGAATTGCAGGTTCAATATGAGAAATCTCCGGCCGCATTAACAACACTGAGAACTTTGTCGCAATTACTTAGGCGCTCCGCATTAAGCTTTTCTAAGCAGGAAGACGTAGCTTCTCTGCAGGGGGAAGACTGGTTGAAGTTTCTTGATAAAAATGGGAAAACAACTGAATTTACAAAAGGTGTTGGTAAAATATTTGGAGAAAATCTTTTTCAGCAAAAGCCTGACTTTGAAATTGAAGCTTTGTTTCCACTGGTTAGTAAATGGGTGAAGGAATGTCCGCATCAGTCTTGAACAGCTAATCGCCATGTTTTTATTTGAAAATGGAGCAGTTGAATTTATCTGGCCTTGGTGCGCATTATTCTTGCTGTTACCGGTTGTAGTTAGATTACTGCCTCCGCGAGAACACTCAGTGCAAGCTCTTCGTGTGCCTTTTTTTCAAAGAATAGCGGCTTTGCCTCAAACAGGTTTAACAGCAGCTAAGCACACTAAATCCCTGATTGCGGTAGGACTGGTATGGAGTTTAATTGTCCTGGCGGCAATGCGACCGCAATGGGTGGGTGATCCAGTCGAACTGCCGGTTTCCGGACGAAGTGTGATGCTGGCGGTTGATCTCTCAGGAAGTATGAAGGAAAAAGATCTGGAGTTGAGCGGAGAATCTGTGTCCAGACTTGCAGTTGTAAAAGCTGTTTTGCGTCCTTTTATAGAACGTCGAAAAGGTGACCGACTGGGTTTGATTCTATTTGGGGATCAGGCGTACCTGCAAACACCGTTGACTTTCGACCGTAAAACTTTGTGGCAAATGCTTGAAGAAGCCGAATTGGGACTAGCCGGTCAGCGAACCGCAATTGGAAACGCAATCGGACTTGCCGTAAAAAGGATGAAAGATCTTCCGGATCGTGAGAAAGTTATGGTTCTGCTGACAGACGGTCAAAACACCGCGGGAGAGGTTTCTCCTGAAGATGCTGGACGTATGGCAAAGGAAACAGGTTTGAGAATCCATACTATCGGTGTTGGCGCTGATGAGGCATGGGTGAGGTCTTATTTTGGAAAACAAAAAATAAATCCTTCAGCAGAACTCGATGAAGCGATGCTGCAGGAATTGGCTAGCCTTACAGGCGGTAGTTATTTTCGGGCGAGAAGTACAGAAGAACTTGAAAAAATTTATGCGTTAATTGACAAAATTGAACCTGTAGAGAAAGAAAAAGAGGTGTATCGTCCACGACAGGCACTGTTTGTCTGGCCGCTTGGTTTTGTAGTTTTGACGCTTGGCCTCTGGTTCGTGGTTTTAATGCTGCGGAATTAGTTTTATCAAGAACAATTTCAATAATCATTAGAAATAGTTTTGTTGAGTGAGTTTCATTTTTTGCGCCCGCTGTGGCTGTTAGCAATACCATTTGTCTGGTGGCTGGTGTTCAGTTTGCTTGGTAAATGGTGGAGTACTGCTAACTGGGAGAAGATTGTAGAACCACACTTGCTTCAGTTTCTGGCTACACGACCAGCAACCCAAAAAACAAGGCTGTTGCCGTGGATTATGTGTTTTACAGGTACATTGCTTTTGCTGGCTTTGGCTGGGCCTGTCTGGGAAAAAGCGCCACAACCGTTGCTACAAAAATCACAGGCAAGAGTACTTGTATTAGACTTGTCTTATTCCATGCTGGCGACTGACATTAAACCGACGCGGATAGATAGAGCACGTTTCAAACTGGAGGATTTATTGAAACGTTTTGTAGAAGGTGAAACGGCACTCATTGCATATGCCGGAGTGGCATTTGTGATAAGTCCTTTGACACATGATCCTGCCACAATTGCAGCACTCCTACCGGGCTTGCAGCCAAATATTATGCCTGTTCCGGGAAGTCGGGCTGATCTTGGCTTTCGGTTGGCAGAAGACTTATTAAGCCGCAGCAAAGGCGGAACCGGTCATATCATCTGGGTTACAGATGGAATTGAAGGACAGGATTATTCAGCGCTTGAAGATACGATTGGACGGAATCGTTTGTCAATTCTTGCAGTTGGAACTGAATCCGGCTCGCCTGTTGCTTTGTCAGGAGGAGGTTTTCTTAAAGACAAAAACGGAGCTATTGTAATTCCAAAACTAAATTCACAACCTTTAGAAAAACTGGCAAATAAAAAGCAGGGTACGTTCACCGTATTGAGTGTTGATGACAGGGATGTGGAACGTATAATTGAGGCAGAAACTGCGGTTACTGACTTTGTAGAAGACGAACAGCGGAGGACTGCAGACAAATGGGATGAAGAAGGACCTTGGTTGTTGCTGCTTGCGTTACCTTTAGCGGCAGTACTTTTTCGTAGGGGACTTTTATTGTCCTGGAGTTTGTTGGTTCTTTTCGGAGTGTCTATTCTACCAAATTCAGCGGAGGCTTTTGGATGGGATGATTTATGGCTGAGAACTGACCAACAGGCGGTAAAACTATTTCAAGCTGGTGCTGCGAAAGATGCGGCACAACTTTTTGAAAACCCTGAATGGAAAGGTACAGCGGCCTATCGTACAGGTGATTATGAAACTGCAATCGAAGAATTTTCACGGCAGGATAGTCCCATAGCAAATTTTAATCGTGGAAATTCTCTGGCTGTTACAGGTCGTTTACAGGACGCACTTGATGCATATGAGGAAGTTTTAGCAGAAAATCCGCAACATGAAGACGCTCAGTTCAATCACGATTTGATAGAAAAACTAATGCGGGAGCAACAAAATAAACAACAAAATAACAAAGCGGAAAAAGGAAATAAAAACAAACAGCAAAATGATAAAGAAGATCAACAGCAGGATTCTTCAAAGTCTGAAGCTGAACAAAATGAAAAATCCGAGCAGGAATCATCTACCGAAAAACAGGATTCAGGGGATCCACAATCTTCTGAAGATAAAAAAAATAATGATAAAAAACAGTTAAATGAAGATAAAAAAAACTTAAATGAAAATGCCGAGTCAACAAAGAATAAAAAAAAGGAAAATTCGCAGAAAAAAAATGATGAATCAGCAGAAAAAAATATTTTTGCAAGAGACAAAGAGGAATTAACTGCAGAGGAGCAGTCCAGGCAACAAGCTCTGGAACAATGGCTCAGGAAAATCCCTGATGATCCTGGCAGATTATTACGTAACAAAATGCAGCGTGAATATCAACGTCGTGATAAACAGCAAATACTGAATGAGCAGTACTGGTAAATGGTGAGAAAATTAATATATTTTGGAATTTTGATGTTTTATGCCAATCCTTGCCTAGCAGAGGTTTCCGCATGGGTTGATAATAATCCAGTTGTAGTCGGTGAAATGTTCCGTTTCTATGTTGAAGCAAAAAACGTGGATGACCCAGAGGAGCCGGATTTATCTGAAATCCGCGGTTTACAAGTTTTGAACAGAAGTGTACAAAATCAAACTTCTATAGTAGGAACCTCGATCACACGTACTTTAAAATGGACCTATGTAATGCTTGCGCCTACTTCCGGGAACTATCTGATTCCCGCGATACAGATTGGCAGCGAACAAACCTCTCCGATTGGCTTGAAAGCAGTGGAATCCAGCCAAAATCCGAGCAAGGAAATTGTGCGTCTAGAAGTGGATGTATCACCTAAAATAGTGTATCCGCAACAACAGGTACTCATCCGTTTAAGGATTATAAGAACAGGAGCACAACTCGAAAATGAATCGTTGACACCGTTTGAAATTACTGGAACACAAATTGAAAAAGTGGATCAAAGATCATTCCAGAATACCAAAAACGGCAAAAGGCAGTTAATTACAGAAATAACATACGTCCTTCTTGCGGAAAAAAGCGGTACACTTGAGCTACCGGAGGTCCGCTATCAAGGAGACGAAATACTTGGTGGAAATTCGCAAAGAATGTTTGGCAATTTTGGTAATTTAGGAAATATATTTAAGCAGCGCGGGCGTAGAATCTCCAGTAACAGTGAAGCACAAAGTATTCAGATTAAGGCATTACCAACTGGATTCAATGGCTGGTGGTTGCCCGCTACTAAGTTGGAGATAGAAGAACAATGGCTACCGAATACTCCGGAATTCAGGGTTGGAGAACCAATAACACGGTCATTGACAATCAACGCAATAGGTGTTTTTGGAAACCAAATTCCGGAATTATTTCTTGAACTTCCGGAGAAAATGAAAGCGTATGCTGACCAACCTTTGATTGAGACTGACAAAACTCAAAACGGTCTCAGAGGTACACGTGTTGAAAAATGGGCGATTATACCAGCTAAAGAAGGAAAAATTGAACTTCCGGAAATTTCAGTTGCTTGGTGGGATGTGCGAAAAGATGAATTACGGACTGCGGTTATTCCGGCGAGAATAATTGAGGTGCTTCCTGCATCGGTTGAATTTTCGGAAACTCCCGTCACACAGGAAACCTTAGCTGAAACCAAGCAGACAGCAGTTGTAGTTTCTCAGGAACCACTAACCGCAGACAAGCAATCAAGTATTTGGAAACTATTAGCCATCATATTTGCCATACTCTGGAGTGCAACACTGCTCTTGTGGTATTTTCATAAAAAAAATAATGTTGCTTCAGACGTTGAAAAAGAAGCGGAAATTAAGAGAAATCAAGTGCATGCACTAAAATCTGCAACTAAAAAAGTAGAAAAGGCGCTGAATTCAGGAGAAGCGGAAACTGTTCAAACTGCTCTTTTAAAATGGGCTGACTCAGTCTGGAGCGAAAATCCACCGCAGGGGATTGAACAAATTGGGGAAAGGATTCCTGAATTAAAAAATGGTATCAAAGCCCTAAATTCTGTACTCTATGGAAAGCAACTCAAAGAAAATTCACTGGAAGAGTTACAAAAAGAATTTAGCAGACTGTCAATTACGGCAAGAAATACTAAGAATAACAGACACTCACAACTGTCACCGCTGTATCCGGATTCAAAATGATTGAATATTTGATTGAGTATGTTTCTAAATTAGTGAATGTTAATTTCCTGCAGTTAGGATTTTCCGAAAAAGTTGTTGATGCATTGGTCAGGGGAAGTCTGTTTATAGTGGTGCTCTGCTTAAGCTGGTTTACATTCAAAATCGTACAAGGACCATTAAATAGATCATTGGAACGTTTATCAAGAATTACAAATTTGCAATGGGACAATGTTTTAGTGGAAAAACACGTTTTTCAACGTTTGCTGAACTTTATACCATTGATCCTGATTTATGTACTGACATCACCAATTTTGGCTGGAACTGAGCTTCTACAGTTAAGTCAAACATTGATCAACGTGCTATTTCTGATTGCTGCTATGTTGACAGTTGATGCTCTGTTGAGCGCACTGTTGGCCATTTATGGAAGCTCAGCCATTTCAAAGGAAATCTCGATCACCCCTTTTGTGCAGGTCCTTAAACTTGGACTTTATTTTGTAAGTGGAATTCTACTCTTGTCTTTACTGCTGCAGAAAACACCTCTCTACTTTTTAAGTGGTTTAGGTGCATTGACTGCAGTGTTGATGTTTGTATTTAAAGACATCCTAATGGGATTTGTTGCAGGAATTCAGTTAATTGCAAATAAAATGGTGGCCCCAAAAGACTGGATAGAAATGCCTAAATACGGAGCAGATGGTGATGTGATTGAAATCACACTCACTACCGTAAAAGTACAAAATTTTGACAACACAATTACCACTATTCCAACATACGCGCTGATCAATGAGTCTTTTAAAAACTGGCGTAACATGAATCTGTCAGGTGGTAGACGTATCAAAAGATATGTAAACATAGACCTCAGCAGCATTAAGTTTTGCGATTCTGAAATGCTCGAGCGATTCACTAAGATCCAACTAATTAGTAAAGATATTCAAGATCGACAAGCGGAGATTAAAGACTATAATGAGAAAAATAATGTTGACGAAAGTACGTTTGTGAACGGCAGACGACTAACAAATATCGGCGTTTTTAGATCCTACGTGGAAGCCTATCTCATGCAGCATCCTAAGATTAATAATAAAATGACATTTCTTATCCGTCAGCTTTCACCACGGGAAAATGGACTACCGATTGAAATATATGTCTTTTGTAAAGAAACGAATTGGAATATTTATGAAGCTGTTCAAGCTGATATTTTTGACCATATATTAGCAGTTGTTCCGGAATTTAAATTACGGGTATTTCAAGAACCTTCCGGATCGGATTTTCAAAAATTATCTAATTATAGCATATAATAATATTATGTTAATTAAATATTTTACAAATATGTCATTATTGTGGAATTCATATAAATGTAAAAGATACTTTGTCATTTCTGACGAAAAGTGAAATATTGTTTACGTGATCAACTAAATAATGTGAATTATGCAGAACTTCAAAATTTAAAATATAGAATTAAAATTAATTCTGACTGAATAATCAAACTACAGAAATTACTTGATAAATTGATAAACCATTAATGAATAAATAACTGCATAAGAGATGATCATAATAGAGTCACAGGGATCTTAAAGTACTGTTCACTATAAGTATTATCATTATTGTGCTGTAGTATTTGTACGTTTAGGAGCTATGGACTGAGCAGTCAACCTTAATTAAAAACTGAACTAAATATCTTATGGCGTGGATAAAAATTATATATCTTGAAGAAGCCAGCGGGATTTTGAAAAGACAATATGATGCAGCAATCAAGCGTGCTTCCAAGGTTTGGAACATTGTAAGCATCATGAGTTTGAATCCACAGACAATGCAGGATTCAATGAGGTTTTATAAAACCATCATGTTCAGCGAATCGCCATTATCACGTAAGCAGCGTGAGATGCTCGCTACGGTAGTCTCTTCAGTCAATCATTGTACGTATTGAATACGCGCACATGCGAACGACCTCCGTGTTGAGGTTGCAGAAGAAACAGTTAATCCAGTAGAAGCAGATACTTTTGTGACTAAAGTAGCCAAAGATTGGAAAACAGCAGGATTGAGTTTCGGAGATCAGGCTCTTTGTGCCTTTGCACAAAAGTTAACTCTGACTCCCGATGCTATGTTAAAAGATGACATAAAACAGTTGGAGGACTTGGGATTCACTCATACAGCGGTTCATGATGCAGTTCAGGTTATAGGATATTTTAATTACATTAACAGAGTTGCAGAGGCACTTCATGTTGATCTCGAAGTTGACGTAAGGGCTTGGGAAAAGTAGTGGTATCTTGAAAATCCATTTAAATATAAATAATAGACATGGTTCAAAACAATCCTTTAAAACAAATATAATATTATTATGTTAGTATAGTTATGGCTAAATATGATAAGCTCATATGTTTAATAGTGGATGATTACAGTACTGCCCGTAGAATAATTAAAAACAATCTAAATGAGTTAGGATTTTCTTGTCTTGAAGCTGAAGATGGGGAACAGGCTCTTGACATTATGTTGCAGACACCATTAAATCTGATACTTGCAGATGTTAAAATGCCTAATAAAAATGGCCTGGAACTACTTGAGGATATACGGGGTGATGATAATCTTAAGGATATGCCAGTTATACTGACTATGATAGAACCACTGGAAGAGTTGATCTCAACTGGAACGGAGTTGGGAATGAATGATTACCTTGTAAAACCTTTTGATGTGTTTATCTTAGCAAAAGTGTTGGATAAAGTAATTATAATGGAAGGAGGAGAGTCATTATAGTTGGATAAGGATCAAGCCATGAGAATTCGCTGTGCAAATTGCAGGTACTATCAAGTAACCTGGGATGCTGAAAACCCATACGGTTGCAGCAAACTCGGCTTCAAGTCCAAGATAGAGCCTTCCAAATATGTTGTTCAGGTATCAGGTAATATGTGCCACAGTTTTTCAATTAAAACAGGCCGCAAATGAACAGTATATCAGATTGCTTTTTCGCCTGTTTCACCGGTTCGAATGCGGATCACCTGTTCAAGTTTAGAAACAAATATTTTACCGTCACCAATTCTACCGGTTTTAGCAGCAGACTGAATAGCATCAACAGCTTTATCTAAATCCTCATCACTAACGACTATTTCTATTTTTACTTTTGGAAGAAAATCAACAATATATTCTGCACCACGGTATAATTCCGTATGTCCTTTTTGTCTTCCAAAGCCTTTAACTTCCATTACTGTCAGCCCGTGGATACCGGCAACACCAAGGTTTTCTTTAACTTCTTCTAATTTAAACGGCTTGATAATAGCTTCAATTTTTTTCATTTAGATTCTCTATATTTATTATGGATGAGGCAGAATACACTAAAATTATGGGGCTTTATGAGTCACATATGCAAGTAAAAAAATTATCATCTTCAGGAACTATTCGTCTTTACCTGCATTCTGTACAAATGTTCATAAGATTTTGTGAAAAATTTCAACAAAAGTTGGCTCTTCCGGAGTCTTGGGAAATTGCTGATGTAGGTCTTAGGGAACTGGAGGCATTTCTAAAATATCAAATCGATATTAAACATTGGAAGAGGAGTACCCTCGTTACATGTGTTAGCGGAGTCAAAGGATTTTTAGATTATTTAACAGAATCACAACATATATCAAGTAATCCAATTCAGCATTTTAAGCTACCGCGTTATCTCTCAGAAATAGGCCAGCAACGTTTTGACGTAACACAAATTAATGAATTATTTCAGTATACAACCGTGGCGACTTTGCAGGGGTATCAGCAACGTCTGCTCCTCGAATTAATATATGGATTGGGAATGTCACTCGTTAAAATTGTTAATATAAAATCGGCAATTCCTGAACTGGATGAAGGACGGGTACGTTTATATTTTCAAAATTCAAGATATCGAGATTACCCTTTCAGTCAGCCAGCATTAAAAATATTGAAATCATACTTAAAACTAATTGACAGTATTGAGGGTCATAATGCGTTCTGGATCAATCAAAATGCTAAAGAATTACGTTCAACTCAACTGCAAAACCTTCTCAATAAATATTTTGAAATTCACGATTTACCGGCAATTAAGGCTAATGAATTACGTGATTTATCAGTGCAGCATTTTTCTCAAGAGGGTGCGGATGTCCGTTCTCTACAGGCTCTTAGGCAATTTAAGCAATTGAGAAGACTCCAGTCTCTAAATGAACCTGATTTCAGTCATTTGCAAAAATCATTTAAGCATAAACACCTAAGAAGTTCTGTTCTTAAAGAGAAATAATTCTTTACAAACAAGTGATATTATTAATATTATCCGCCTAATTTAGTTATATTTAGTGGGTAAATATGCTACTTTCCCAACCTCCGTTTTTGTCTCCATAACCATTAATCAGCAATTCTATCAAGCTTGGCAGGATAGCCTGGGCTTTGATGTTCAATTCATTAATAGTTGTTCCGGATGATAAAGGTGGCCGATTGTCCATCATTTCAATGAGTTTGCGGTAGACCTGAATTAATTCTAAAACATCGTTGGCCGCGTATTCAAGTTGTTTGCTGCTTAAGTTGTTTTGTGCCCAGTTAGTTTGCTGTTGATCTTTGTTGAGATCGTGTCCCATTAATTCCATACTAAGATCCTTTAATCCGTGTCCCTGAGTATAGGTTCGGATTAGTTTGCTCATGACCTTTGTGCAGCGAAATGGACTGACTTCAACGTTCATAGATGTTTTAAAAAATGCAACATCACTTAAGGCAAAGTGGAATACTTTAATGACATTCTGGTCTATCAATAGTTTTTTTAGATTAGGCGGAACTATTTTGTGTTCAGGTTTTATCAGGCATACATTCTTTTTGTCATCACAAATTTGTACTAGACATACTTCGTCTCGGTAAAGTCGTAGTCCGTGTAATTCTGTGTCAATTGCGATTTCTGGTTCTGCTAAATACTTTTCCAGTAACTTGTCGGAAATGTCTGAGCTTAAAGTATATGCCATATATTTATTTAGTTATTTGATGTTTGGTCAATTGATAAAAATGTTTAGTAATATTTCTCTATTATGATAATATCGCCAAATACTTATATGTTCGATTTGTGTCATTATCAAACATATAGTTTATCACTCAAAACAGCAGATTTTGATGACCTTCAACTGTTGGTGAATATTCTATGCAATTATCTAATTATTGAAAATATTCAAAAATCGAATGCTCAGATCTGCACCTGTGCGATATAATATACTTAATCACCCCATTTACAAGCGTAAAGATAAACATTATTGTTGAAGCGTGGTTTTAACTATAATCATGTTTTTGCCAAGCCCATTCCGGATAATTTCGATAACCATGGCAAAACAAGCGTCAGGCTAAGACCGATTTCTGCGAGTGTCTGACTTTGAATATGCAGGCTGGTGAATGCTTCACGGACTGCAATACTGTTCCAAGTCTCTACATTTAACACCATGCTCTCCATCTCAGGGGCCAAAGTCAAGGCCAGCCACAGCCAAATAGCGTTACCTGCTAACAATATGAATTCACAAAGAATCGCTAATATACGGTTTTGTTTCCAGTAAGCTCGAGTGTAAAATTGTTCAAGTAAACTGATCAGTAAAAACGCCCCTGCAACGAGAGGAAAGTAACTTACAAAGAATAGTGTAAAAAGCGTACTTGCATATGAGTGCGCATACTGAGCTATCTCAGGGTAAACTGTGATCGGCATAATTTTAAAGGCAAGTGGAGCTAATATAGGACCGGAAATTAAGATTCCACCTATTATGCTGCTCCAGCATACCCAGAAAATATATGTTATTAAAGATTTATATATATAATTTAACATTTATAAATTTATAATTACATAATATAATTATACTACTATATTATTATAATAACTGTCGGTAATAATTATTCTGGACTAGCTACTATAAATCATTGTGGTGATTTATAGTATAATTCAAAAATAGATTCTATTTGAATCACCCACATGACATAGAAAGCATTAAGCACGATGATTTACACGCTAGCTGATCAATCAACGGCTTTATATACATACAATGGACACTTAACGTGATGTATCAAATAGTCTGTATTGCTGCCCATGATCATTCGTCCTATGACAGTATGTGAGTGTGCTGCCAGCATAATTAATCTTGCTGCAATACTTTTCTGTACTTCTAGTATTTTAACATAGGGAATACCAAACCTGACTAGAGTATCGTAAGCAGTTTTAATGTCTATTTCAGCAAGGTACTTGTTTAATTCATTTTTGACCTGAGCAACCTCAGCATCATGTTCCCGAGAATCCATTTCATTAATCAAGTCTTCGTCTTGTTTTTTAAAAAAACCTGATTCCATCATGTAGTCGCTTCCGGCATATTCAGGTAGTTCATCAACATGTAAAAAGACCAGCTTAGCATCTTCCTTTTGAGCCCATTCATCCGCTGTCTTTATCAATTCAAGATTTACATCTGTGTAGTCAAGAGGCACTAGAATCTTGTTCTCAAGCTCTACCTCAGTCTTCTTATAAACGTGAACAGGTATTTTAGTTTCGTGTAAAACGTGATCAGTATTACTACCCAAGAATAAGCGATACATAAATGAATGAGTATGCGCTGCCATTAAAATCAATTGTGGCTGTAACTCATTTTCGAGTTCAATAATTTTTTCATAGGGCTTTCCTACACGGAACAAAATATCATAATCACTCTTTATTTTATAGCGCGAAACGGCAAGCTCAAATCTGTCTTCAAATAAAGGAAGCTTTTCTTCACTCCAGGAATATTCAGGATTAATAACATGGAGAAATGACAACTTAGAGTGTGTTTTCTGCCCCCATTTATCAGCAATTTTTATTAGATCTTCGCTAATTTCAGTGTTGTCCAAAGGTACTAGAATTATATTTTCCATTGGGTCTCCATCAGTTAAAGTTTAATAAATTACTTATTAATATTAATTACTAATAAGTACAGCTTAGATTATTAAACTATTTCTGAGCAGAAATTGAATCAGGAAATATACGTAGGTTAGTTCTGTATTAGCTTATTTAATTATCAAGGAATAACAGATGTATTATGACTGGTGCCGAGAGCGGGACTCGAACCCGCACGAGCATAGCCCACTGCCCCCTCAAGACAGCGTGTCTACCAGTTCCACCACCTCGGCATTAAAAGAAGAGCTTATTATTATGTCAAAATACAGTTTTTTTGCAAGTATTTTAATAATAGTTTTATTAATTGAAATTCAATTTTTATCATTTATTAATGTGTGAAATATATAATGACATAATATGATTATAGTATATTATTTTGTAATTATCTTAATTTAAGATTAATGAATTTAAGAAAATAAACCTACAAATTATAGACATCTTTTAATCATCAAAGCAGTTGATTCAGGATTTTCAAGAGGAAATAAATGTGATCCAGGAAAAGGAATAACCTTCAATTTTGTGAATTTTTTACTTAACCAGCGCAAATCAGAACGCCAGAGAATAGGATTCTTGGCGGCATAGACCAATGTACATTTTACTTTGTATACATCTTTGGGAAAAGACGTTATCATTTTGTGAAAAACAGCCAATTCTTTTGCTACTGAAATGGTCAGTTCCATATCATTTTTACCATCAGTCAAACCATGAGTAACATAATCATTAAGTACTTGAGGATGAAAATTTTTAAATAGTTTATTTGCCTGGAAAAATGACTTTGCCTGTGACTTTGAATCAAAATGATCACGCCGATGTTTTGACTTACCGGACGGGCTCACCCAATCCTCAAGATTCAAGGCACGCAGAAGTCTGATCAAGCAACGTTTATGCGATGAAAATAGAGGAGGGTCAAGTAAGATAACATTTTGAAATAGCTCAGGTTTTTTAGCAGCTGCGAGCAAAGTTAGTACACCGCCCAATGAATGTCCGAGACCAATTACTGGCTCACCAATTTTACCCACACTTTCCAATATTTCATCAGTCAAATCATACCAATTTATCTCGGCAGCATTAGTGTTTTCACCTAGATTATTGATTGCTAATATTTTATGTTCATGCAGATTATCAAACAATTTAGTGTATGTTTTAGCCGGAAAACCATTTGCGTGACTAAATTGTATAATGGACATAAATTATCAAGCACGGGAGTTCGGCTAACAAGAAATAGATGAGCTACCTTGATTTGCTGTATTCGTAAATAATATTACCGCTACTGTCGTGGAAACGTATTAGCAGCTTTTCCCTCGTAATATCAAGCCATACAAATCCTGTATCGTTGTAAGTATACTTGTTCAATGCTGCTGATTTATTTAGCTTTTCTCTTTCACTTATTGAGCGGTAGTGTGCTCCACCAGCACCACTGATAACATAATCAGTAGCTGATGTTTCAGATTGTAAATGTGCTAAATTATGGTTATGACCTGCTAAATACAGATCCACCCGACCTTCCAGAAACCAGTTCCAGTAACTGCGTGTTAGTAAATCAACATCTCCATGGGTTCCATTTGAATAGATAGAATGGTGTCCAAAGGCAAGTGTCCAAGGGATTTTTTCCTTCTTAGCTTTAAGTTCCTCATCACCCTGATTCAGCTTTCTTCTCAGCCTTTCTGAAGAAAAGGGGCAGTTTGTATTTAAACCATAAAAGCGAGCGTCTTCCGTAGCGAATGAATACTCATAGTTCGGCATACGCCATGTTGCGCTTTTCAAACTGTAGATGAGCTGTGAAAGTACATCCTGCTTTACATCATGATTGCCAAGTACCGCAAAGAAAGGTTTGTTAATCTCTTGATATACCTGTTCAAATTTTGCTTTAAATTGCGGATCCTCCGTTGAGTTAACTCCATCCGGATAAAAATTATCACCTAAGAGCAAGACCAGATCACATCCTGATTCTTGACAGACTTTTGCCATTCCATGAGCAACTTCAAACTGTTCCTCGTTACCTGTACCTGTGTCTCCGACAGCAATCAACAGAAGGTGATCTGTCCGCAAAGGTTTTATTTCTACCGGAAGCACATCAATTTCAAGTTGGAAACATCCCACATCACTGCCTTTCTCATACAACTTGTAACCACCAACACCACTGAATCCCAGCAACAAAATATACAGTATTAGTTTCCACCAGCGCGATATTGTCTTTTTTGAATCAGTTCCGGCCATATTAAATTGTTATTTGCTATTTTCAGCAATTGATGGATATTCAATCAAGGTCAATAACTGTTCTAAAACAGGATCGCGTAATCCCAGTTGATGCAGACATTTGACTGTATTTAGGACATAATCATGGCAAGAACCACATTTTCCTTCTGCACGTACAACACGCTGTGCAACTTCTTCAAGAGCTAGGTCAGGCACATAATGTTCGTGTTTCGGATTGATGACAAAAGTGATCGCGTCCACACTCTGTTGTTTTGTCTGCACACTAACCCAGGTGGGAATATAAGTTTCCGCAAACATTTCACGTTCCCAAACTTTCTGAAGTTCAGTTACTAAATATTCCTGAGGAATCCGAAATGCCATTCCCTGACATGAATCTCCTTGGTCCAAACCAAACACCAAACCATGATAATCCTGAGTACCTCTATATACAGTTGATTTTAAACATAAACGTCTGTGATACCCAGGTACTACACCTGTTGTTTTTTCGGAATATTTGAAATCCGGATTCCACATCAATGAGCCATAACCAAAAACCCAGACTCCATTTTCAACATTTCGACCTTTTAACATTTCCTGAAATGAAGCGGATAATTCCTGGGAGGACAGAGTACGAATTGAGTCCGCTTCTTTTCCGGAGCCCCATTCAAAGGAAGTATCCTCCGTACTAACAATTTCTGTATCTTTTGTCACGCGACAATCTGGTAACAGGGTTTGTACTCTGTATCTCTGGATAGTTTCATGCGTTTATCCTGGCAAAATTTAGCAAGTAAAGCATCAAGTTCCGCCATCAGTTGAGGATCCCCGCTAATTTGAAAAGGACCGTTTTTTTCAATTGAGAGTACACCTTCTTCCTTGATATTTCCTGAAACAATTCCGGAAAACATTCTTCGCAGATTACAGGCAAGTTCATGATTTGGCTGATCATAATGCAAATTTAGTGCAGACATAGTCTCATGTGTCGGACTAAACGGACGTTGAAAATCATGATCAATATGCAGCATCCAGTTGTAATAAAATGCATCACCTAACTTTCTACGATATTCTCTAACTTTCTTAATTCCCGTCTGAATTCTCTGTGCGACTTTTTCAGGATCATCAATTATAATTTCGTAATATTTCCTGGTTTCTTCTCCTAAGGTGGAACAGATAAAACTGTCAATTTGTTCAAAATAATCTTTGCTTTCAACAGGACCTGTAAAAACAAGGGGGAATGGCTGATCTGAATTTTTAGGATGCATCAGTATACCAAGCAAATACAGGATTTCCTCTGTAGTCCCGACTGCTCCTGGAAAAACAATGAAACCGTGTCCGGAACGAACAAATGCCTCAAGCCGCTTTTCAATATCAGGCATGACAACTAAAGTATTAACGATAGGATTCGGTGATTCTGAAGCAATAATTCCCGGTTCTGTGATACCAATATAACGACCGTTGTGGTAGCGTTGTTTTGCATGAGCAATGGTAGCGCCTTTCATGGGCCCTTTCATGGCTCCGGCACCACAACCTGTGCAAATGTTAAATTCACGCAAGCCAAGCTGATAACCTACTTTTTTCGTATATTGATATTCTATTTCACCTATTGAATGTCCGCCCCAGCAAACAACTAAATTTGGATCAGTCAAGTCTCTGAGTAAGCCAGTATTACGTAAAATATGATAGACAAAATCTGTGATTGAAGAAGATTGTTTTAAATCAAAACCTACTTTTTTTGAAAGTTCTGTACCTACAAAAACAATATCCCGCAGGACCGAAAATAGATGTTCATTGATGCCCTGAATCAACTTTCCGTCCACAAACGCTTTTGGTGGAGCATTCCTGATTTCAAGCTTAATGCTTCGAGTCTGCTGTACAACCTTAATGTTAAAATCAGGAAAACTTTCGAACATTTCTTTTCCGCTGTCAGTGTGACTATCACTGTTGAGCACAGCCAGGGCACAGCGTCGGAATAGTTCATTCAGTCCTCCATTTTGAGGATCACTTAGTTGACGGATTTCTTGTTGCGAAAGGAAATCAAGGATACCTTTTGGACGAATACTGGCATCCATAATTTTCAGGCTGGAAAAAAGGTTGAAATAAAAGCTAAAACTCTTACTTTAGCTGCAGGAAAGAATTCTCAAGAGGCAGAAGAAGACTAGTACATAACTATATTTTCTATATTCCCGAGTCAATAATGTAGTTGAGAGATTATTAAAAACACCCTCTACTAATCGATTTGTATTTACGGACTGACCAGTCTGTTTATCAACTTGCTCACTTGAACTGACTGCTTGATGATGCTGAGCCTGAGGCTACTCCGGCAGATGCACCGCCAACTGCAAAAGAACTTATGGTACGATTTGTTTCGAGACTGCCACATTCGGGACAGTCAATTTGTGAATCCATTTCAGCACATCGACGAAGTTCAGTAAATCCACTTGTGCATTGCAGACACTGGTATTCATAAAGTGGCATTTTTACTCCTTCATTAAATAATTGCAATAACAATATTTATGCTATCATCTTTTATGCCTAATATCAATCAGTTTACGTCCTGTGCTCGATTGTCCCCGACATTTATTATGACTTTTATGGATTAGCAGATGCGAGACATTTTACTGAAAAATAATATCCTTAACCAAAAATAATCCAAGCTAAAAAATTAAACACACTAATGTTAATGCTTTTAAATTTTTGGTGATCAAAATCTGTAAAAAAGTAAATATTATCGTCGTAGATGATAAATATTATCTTGTATTTTAGAACTGGACTACCATAGAATCAAACGTCTCAACAAATACCAACATGTGTATTTCCAAACTTAATCAAAGCACTTATTCAGAGAAAAATTATGAAGTTCATTCGAATTTATTTAGCAATCTTCATTTCACTTTTATTGTTTACGCAAACAGGCGGTGCCCAGGTGACATCTTCAGAAGCCACGAAGCAAAGTTCAACAGGAACAGTTGAAGTGGATGGAGAATCAGTTTTTCACAAGGTGAATGCAGGAGATAACAAAAAAGTATTTAACGATGCAGTGACAGAACACATCGTCAGTAACAAAGGTATACAGGATTTTTATGCTGTGCCTTCTATTGAGACCAAATGGCTGGGAACAATAATTAATTCTGAAAGCGAATGGCATAAACAGTTGCAAAAACTGGAACAAACATACCGGAAAACCTTTCAGAGACGTGCCATACTAAAATCCGGACAAAACGATCGGAAAGTGCGTATAGAAAACTACACCCAAAATATTTCTGCACTTGAAAAAGAAATTGCTGAAATCCGCCGGCAGATTGTCCAGATTAACGTTGATCAGCAAGTTTATATTAACAGTCTTCGTAAAACGCCGATCACTACTCTGGTTGCCATCAAAACACTTTATACACCTGATTTAATGAGTAGCAAGGATAAACTTGATGTACTTAATAGCGTTATTTTCAGTAGTATGGCAGAACCCGTTCTTGGGCATATAAACTCGACTTACGGAAACAGTATCAATATTCCATTACAAAGCGGATATATTCGCGTTACCTACATGTATCCGGAAAATATTACACATTTTGATTCCGAAGCAAACGAAATCGTCTATCTGTTTTTACGTGTAGAAGCTTACCCTTTTTCAACAAACGATTCAAACGATGGAACTTTTGAGGACAGAGGAGTAGCAGTAGAAATCCTTTCAAATATCAAGCAAATTCAGTCTTATCTCAACATAAAAGAAGTTGGTGATAAACGCTTACTGGACTGGTTGGTTAAAGAGTACAACAATCAAAAACTAAATAATGTACATCTGCTGAACACGATCACAGGCAAATTAGGTGATTTCGAAATGTTCCGGAATGGTCTAAAGCAGAGTATTTCCGACCTCCGTTCAAAAGTAGAAAATATCGTTGCTCAAAGGGATTCGCTTGTTGGCAGTGGAGATGCGGAACTGATCGAAGCTGAATACAAAAGTGCCAAAGAACTTTATCATCAATACTATACAGTCCGAAAGGTACTGACTCACGAGAAGTATACTCTTGAAAATGATGTGATGTTCAGTCTCTTCCATATCGAAGGTGAAACTAGTAAAAATAACGCTAACACAGTGGAAAAACAAATAGTAGATTCAAGTGCAGCTACAAACATTCCTATCAGCGGCAGACCCTTGAAAGACATTTTTGCTGATATCCTGACTGTGGCAAATCAAAAAAGCAAACTCAATCTGCAGAACTATCGCGAACGAATTTACCGTGCAAACGAAGAGCAGACACAGCTCATTCAGGGTGCATTGGAGTGGAATGTTAAAAGTGAAGAATTCAGCATTTTGAAACTGTCCCGTGGAAATGTAGGCTCAAGAAGCCATTTTGTACTGCATCTTGCCAAACGCAGCAGTCTAACTTCAAAACCTGGTTTCCCAGCTCCAAAAAGCGGTGTCTGCAAGGCAACACTTTTGTTTAAGCGTGGAAAAAATGAAATGCGCAATTCTTCAAAACCTGCTTTGGAAAAAATGGTAAAATGCCTACGTAAATACCCAAAACAGATGATCCAGATTACAGGGCACACCGACCCACTCAAACCGGATTTTGGTGAAGGTTCAAAATTCAGCAATGTTACTTTGGGTTTAAAACGCGCTGAGGAAGTCATGGATTCTTTAATTGCACTGGACTTCAGCCCTGGCCGTTTCATTGTTGTCAGTAGGGGCGCAAAGGATCCTGTAGCCGTAGGAGGAGAACAGAAAGACTTGGAGAAGAACCGTAGAGTTGAAATAATCTCGACTCCAAACGAATAATCCAACCCTTAATTAAACAGACATCTTTAACGAATTTGCGCTAAGAGTTTCAGGAACTCCTCAACAAAGTAAGTGGTGAACTTCTCAGTGTGCGCTGAGTGGCAAGCCACGCTACACCAACGCTTAAAGCTGTAACTCCGATAATACTGCCCAAACTTGTTTGCCATGTCCATTTCCACAGATTCTCAAAAAACCACCAGGAAATTCCATAAGACATTATTAAGCTGACAGCAACTCCGAATAAGCCCGCGAAGATTCCCAATACCGCAAATTCAATTTGTATCATCTTCTGGATGTCAGAAAATCTGGCGCCAAGCACTTTAAGCAGATTCAGTTCCCAGAGGCGTCCCTCAACTTCGTGACGCGCAATTGAAAAGACAACCACCAGGCCCGCCAGAATAGAGAGATAGGCCATCAGTCTGAGCGCCAAAACCATTTGATCAGATATTTTCAAGACTCGCCCCACCATGCGTGTCACATCAATCACGGAAACATTTGGATAATCGCTGACAATTCGGTTTTGTACATTCATCCGGCGTGATGCGTCAAGTCCACCAATTGAACCTACGAAAGTTCCGGGTGCATCTTCTAAAACTCCAGGTTGAAAAAGGATGAAAAAATTAGGTTGAAAACTGTTCCACTGGACACGACGCAGGTTGATGACGATGGCTTCGACCAAAACTTCCTGTACATTAAAGGTCAATAAATCACCCAGTTTAAAACCCATTCTTTCGGCATAACGTACCTCCAGTGAAATTTCCGCAGGTTTTCCGGAATCCAAATCAAAATTTGTAGCCAGCAGACGCCCCTCCACAATCTGCTCAGAATCAGAAAGCTGTGTTCGGTATGACAGGTTGAGGTTATGTCTCCGGAAGTTCTGTTGTCTTTCCTCTTCACGAGTCAGGGATACTTCTTCACTGTTAAAATCAAAGCTCTTACCGTTCACTTTTTCCAGACGTGCTCGCACCATTGGTGAGAGATAATTTAAGTTAACTTTTTCTACGGACAGTGTTTTCAGGAGTGGTTCCATTTGTTCCGGCTGAATGTCAAATAAAAACAGGCTAGGAATGCGAAAATCATCAGGTCTGGAGACTTCTTCCTGTAAACCCTGATAAATTTGCGGAATCAAGTTTATCAATAAAGTTCCAAGTGCCAATGCCAGAAAACAGGAAATTGCTCCTGCTCGATTACGCTGAAGATTCCTGAAAGCAAGACGCTTCATTGTACTGCCTGAAGTTTGACTTAACTTTCCGGCCAGGAACAAAACAAGCCAAGCTATGCTGCCTAAAAACAGAATTGAAGCCAGCAGCATCCCCACAAAAGCACTGCCGACGATCAATGAGTGGGACTGCCAGACAGACAAAGACCAAGATAAAATAAGCAGCGGAAGATAACTCAAGGCCTGTCGCCAAAGTGCTGGAGTGACGTCTTGTTGTCCAACATTTTTATGAAAAAGCTGTAACGGTTGTACTGTACGGATTCTTGACAGGACCGGCAGGCAAAAGACCAAACTACCAACACCACCTAAAACAAGGGCAAACAGTAGGCTACCCAGACTTAGTTGAGTTTCAAAACCATTTGGCAGGAATTGTTTAAGCAACAAAGGTAAAAGCGGTAAAATAACTAAAGAGATAAAAATCGCAATCAACGCCGCTCCTGTACCGAGCAATCCCAACTGCCACAAAACCATCCGGTAAGTTTGCTGACGTGTTGCACCCAGACTCATTAAAATAGAAATTTCACGAAAACGATGAACCAGATAATTACGAAAAAGATAAGCCGCACCTATTCCTGCCAGAAAAACAGCGATCATTGCCACTAGCCCTAAATAATCGTTGAGGTACCCCAACAGACGTCCAAGGTTGTTACCGGCTCTTTTATGCGTCAGGATTCTAATTTTTGAGTCTGATCCGTCAAAACTATTAATTTGATTTTGCAGTTTAACCACAAGTCCTGAAAGGTCAGTACCATCTGGTAGACGGTACAAACGTTGGTAGCTGACCCTGCTTTTTTTGCTTAGCAGAGCGGTTTCCTGCATTTGTGAATAAGCGAGATAAACACGAGGAGCAAGTCCGAAAGATGAAAATGAACTGCTAGGATCATCAAGAACTGTGTCTGCGATCGTAAAATTTTTCTCACCAATTTTAACACTTCCTCCTAATTTTAACCCCAGCATGAACAACAATTCAGGATAAACCCAGGCTTCGCCAGACAAAGCGAGGCTTTGCTCAACATTTTCACTTTCCACAACTCCATTCTTTTTCAAAACCATTTTTCCATAAAACGGAAATTCTTTTTCAATACCTGTAATCTGCACCAATCGTGACTGATCTTCTGATGCCACCATTGTAAACAGTGTTGTTTTACGTGTGGACAAAGTATTTTGCGGGAACTTTGCTTCAAGAGCGTCCAAAGTTTTATCCTCAAACGGCAGATAACTGGTCAGCGCTATATCTGCTCCGAGAATGGCTTTTGAGTTTTGGCCAAGATGATTATCAAGCGATTCTTTGAAGGAGTCTAAAGCAATAAAACCGGCAAGTCCCAAGGCAAGATTAAAAATAAAAAAGAGACTGAAACGTCGATTATTAAGCAACTCCCTAAAGGCCAGTTTAAGCCAGAAAAATGCTGGTGGATTTTTCATTGAAAAGTTCCGGATTGAAGCGTCAACTGTCTTGAGCAACGCAGGGCCAATTCAGTATTGTGTGTTACCAACAGCAAGGTCATGCCTGTCGTCTGCACAAGATCAAAAAGCAGGTTGCTTACCTGTACTCCTGTTGCATTGTCCAGATTTCCTGTTGGTTCGTCAGCAAGTAAAATTGCTGGACGGATAACTATAGCTCTGGCAATAGCAACCCTTTGTGATTCACCGCCACTGAGTTGATGCGGAAAATGTTTTTCTCGTTCCTCAAGTCCTACCTGCAGCAGAGCTTCTCGTGCACGTTGCAGACTATCTTTGTGTCCAAACATTTCCAGCGGTAGGGAAACATTTTCCAACGCCGTCAGGTGCGGCATCAAATAAAACTGCTGAAAAATAATGCCTATGTTTTCTGCACGGAATTGCGTCAGTTTAACTTCGCTCATTGCGGAAATTTCCTGATCACGCAAACGAAGTGAACCTGAGCTTTGACGATCCAATCCTGCCAACAGTGACAGTAGCGTTGACTTACCGCTTCCGGATTGACCAACAACCGCAACCGTTTCTCCTACCTCAACTTGCAGATTTAAGTTTTTCAGGACTTCTATTTTATCGTGATCGGTCTGTGGGAAGGATTTATCTAATCCCTTAATTTCAAGAATCATAAAAATGTGTGGTTAAGTTTTCTTAAGTTTTTGTTAAAAATCAATTTAAAGTGTACAAAAAAAAGCTCCTTTAATCAAATTATGACGTGCTGTTTTTAGTATCATTTTGTATCATTTATCTAGAATCGTTGTTTGCACATTGGCTTATTTGTGATTACGTGAAGTTAGAATCTGCTGGTTCTTGGAATGAATTACGCTGTGCAAGTACACTTTAGGGTGTTATCGAATTTGAATAAAGAGGAATTACAAAAATCAATTTGAGTAGTGAAGGACTTAAACTCTCTCTGTGTCTGCCATGGAATGGTTTCAGCAGTGACTCAAATTTGTGAATTTCGTAAAGCATTATGATTGAGGCAGAACCTTTTAAAGAGATGGATCTCGTTTTTAACTTGGAATTATTGTAGTTGTTGATATTTTTATAGGACAGTTTTTTTAAATTTTTTTATAAAAAATGATGGAAACATTAAATGTATTACTGATAGGAGCTGGAACAGGTGCCATCTTTGCGATAATCAGCATGGTGCTGATTAATGCCTCAAACTCTGAACAGTATCCTCTGGGTGGTTTTCTACCGGCACTGTGGATGGTAGCTGACCTGGGAGTGGACTCCAAAGTTGTAGTCGCTGGTATTTTGATGATGGGCGGAATGACAGGTTTTTATCTGACTCTTACTTTTTGGAAGGAACGTCCTGAGGCATTGAGAAGTAACCCAACAGAGGCAACGCATACAGCACATGACGCTGAAACAGTAACTACGGACGAGCACGCGACTATAACTGTCAGCGGTAAGTCTTTAGCTCAGTTTCTCTAGAAAACCTACAATTCCCACCCCCTTCAAGTCAACTTTGACAGATTCAGTGCAATCCTCTCATGGCAAACTACAGACTCATGGGATCGGGTCAAGAACCTCGCTCAAGGTAAGACTTTAGCTTAGTTAATAATAGAAGCTTATTAGCTGATAATATTGTGTTCCGGTCCAAAAGGGAATTTAGTGATATTTTCCGCCCCGTCTTCTTTCACAACAAGAATATCATGTTCACGGTAACCTCCAGCACCAGGCAGAGTTTCCGGAAGCATCACCATTGGTTCAATTGAGACAACCATATTCGGTTCCAGCACAGTTTCAATATCCTCACGCAATTCCAGTCCTGCTTCACGCCCGTAATAGTGGGAAAGGGTCCCGAAAGAGTGTCCGTAACCAAAGGTGCGGTACTGCAGCAAATCATGTTTGATAAAAATCTCATTCAATTCACCGGCGATATCACAACAACGAACTCCTGGTTTGATCAATTCCAACCCCCTGCGGTGTACCTCAACATTAGCCTCCCAAATTTCAAGATGACGTTCTGAAGCATGATCAAAAAATAAAGTCCTTTCCAAAGCAGTGTAATAGCCACCAATCATTGGGAAACAATTTAGACTGAGAATGTCACCCTTTTGGATTTTACGTGTACTGACGGGATTGTGAGCACCATCTGTATTAATTCCGGACTGAAACCAGGTCCAGGTATCCATAATATCACTTTCCGGATAACGTTTCGCAATTTCACGGACCATCGTCTGGGTGGAATGCAGAGCAACTTCATGTTCCGGAACTCCTTCAGCGATTGCTTCCACACATGCAGCTCCTCCAATATCTCCGACTTGAGCCCCGTTGCGAATTAATTCTATTTCTTCAGCTGATTTTATCATCCGCTGTCGCATGGTCATTTTTGAAATGTCAACAATCTCTGCGTCAGGCAGTGCGGCCTTTAGTTTGTTTAAATTTTCCAGATTGATGTGATCATACTCAACACCAATGCGGACTTCCCCCTGCATTTCCTGCTTTGCGGCCCTGAAATAATTGTCGCGTTCCCAATCAGTAAAAATAATATTATCACCAAAACCACGCCGCCATGGTTGCCCTCCATCAATATTCGCAGTGATTGATTTTAGCTTGTCATGAGTAACCACCAGACCATACGGACGTCCAAATGAGCAGTAAACAAAGTGATTGTAATAGTTGATATTATGGATGGAAGTAAAATATACCGCATCCACATTTTCTATTTCCATCAAAGACCGCAACCCGGCCAGACGGTTTTCCATTTCAGCTGCAGAAAAAATTGAGGCTTGTTTTTCGCCGTTTTGAATTGAGATAAGTTGTTCCATGAATAATCCTCGCAATAGATAGTATTAAACAAAAATGTTATTCAACTGGTTTTTCACGCAGACAAAGGTTGTACATTTTGAAATGTCCTTTATTTTTTTGGCACCTATATAAGTGCAGGTACTCCTGACACCGCCCAATAGATCAAGCAACGTATCCTCCAAAGCACCCTTGTAAGGAATTTTAACCAGTTTACCTTCACTCGCTTTATAATTTTTACCCTTTTTGTCACTGTAATATTTATCAAGTGCAGTACTACTGGCCATGCCATAAAATTCAACAGTTTTTTCACCAGTACTTTTGTTTTCCGTAATTTTCCCGCTGTTTTCATCATGCCCCGCTAATAATCCACCCAGCATCACGAAATCTGCATTTGCGCCAAAGGCTTTACTGATGTCACCTGAACAAGTACATCCACCGTCAGACATAACCATCCCGCCAATCCCATGTGCGGCATCTGAGCAGTCTATAACTGCACTCAACTGAGGAATACCAACGCCTGCAACATTTCTGGTAAGACATGCCGATCCTCCTCCAATACCGACTTTAACTATATCAGCACCAGACAAAATCAGCTGTTCCGTCATTTCAGGAGTACAAACATTTCCGGCAATAATAATTTTATCCTCAAACTCGCTACGCACCTGCTTAATAAAATCTGAAAACTGTTCCGTGTAACCATTAGCAACATCGATGCAGATAAAATTAAAATGTTTTATTTCATCTCCCAGTTCGTGCAGTATCTGCAAACCTTCCGCGATGCCAATTGTAATTGCAATATTTTTCTTGATGCTGTTAGGAATTTTGATCAACTCTTCCGCTGTATGAAATTTATGCAGACATGTCAGTGTGTTATGTTTGCTTAATATTTTTGCAGAATCAATTGTACCAACTGTATCCATGTTTGACGCAAATACAGGGATTCCTTTCCAAGAAAGATTGGACCACTTGAAGTTAAACTTCCTTTCTAAATCAACCTCTTTTCGAGAAGTATAATAACTACGTTTCGGTTTAATGAGAACGTCTGAAAAATCGTATTTTACTTCGTTTTCTATATGCATTTTTAATCCGTTATGTATTCCTGAGTGTTTTCAAATTCCCAAGGAAAATGAATCCAGAGATTTTCACTATCTTTTGCAACTTCTCTCGCAAAAAAATGTGGTGTAAAGTTACATTCGTTATTCCACCACAAAGAAGCAAATTTAGGAACGTCGCAAAATTCTTTAATTTCGTCATTAATCTTGTGAAAGGTTTCTCCGCCATCACAAACATCATCCACAATCAGCACATTTTTGTGCTTCTGCTCAGGTGTATAAGTAACCCAGTTTGGAAAATCACGTAAGGCTGTTTGGATTGGTACCATTGGTAACTGAAACCAGTGACTCAATGCAACTGCAGGAACAAGCCCGCCTCTTGAAACACCTACGATAACATCCGGTTTAAAATCAGATAGAGAAACTTGACGTGCAATTTTCTGAATATCGATCAGGCATTCCTTCCAGGAATAATAGTATTTATTAGACATATGATTTTGAAAAATGTTTTAATGAAATTTACAGAGGGTTTGAAGAAAAACAGCAAAATACTCAACCCATACAAGCATGATGCTACTGCATAAACACTCAATTCTAGCCAGTACCTTAGAGCAATCTGGAAATAATAATAACTATAGCCTGTAATGGTGCTTTCTCAACTCTACTTCAGCTATAATTATTTATTATAGCAGTACTGTAGCTTATGAGATATTTGCTGTTTCTTTTAAAATGACACGTATTGATGATTTTTTGCAGATCATCAATATTAACTAATGCATATACTACAGTAAAGAACTTAGAGTTTAAAGTAGTGATTTATCGTACTTATGTTTTTAGTCCGTCTCCACTAAACCTGCACCAGCACCTGACTTGCGAGACTCATCTGTGGAAGGAACAAGACAGCGTGAAAAAAAAGAATGGATAATCGGCCACGCTTCGTAGACTTGAACTCCTGTTTCCAGAACACGTTCCCTGTTTTTCTCAGAGTAACTTTTTTTTCCATTCCATTTATCAGCATTGAAAAAACTTCTCTCCACAGATCTAATTGTCACATCCGCTGCACCGGACATAAGAGAAATATCTGCAGAGTCCCATGAGGTTTTCCAGTTACCATGCTCAGCTGTCAAAACAGCATAGAGAGTACCCCTAGAATCATGCCAGGAAATCTCCCAACTTCTGGAATTAAAAGAGCCAACTGCTGCAGCTAGCATAAAAGGATGATCAACATTTTTTGCGCTAAAATGCTGATTTTCATTTGAATCATTGTCTTTTGCAGAAATCCAATCACATACAGAAGGTCCAGCCAAAAGTGAGGATAACGTTTTTTCTCCGGAACACGTCAGTACAGTTTCAGCTCCATTTTCAGTTTGACTTGCAGAAAGACTGCTTTGAGCTTCGTCAAGAGACTTTAGCGCATTTGAAGTAAATTCCGCGGGATCCAGTCCTCCGGCTGCAATCCAGATGGAAGAACGTCCAAATTCCTCCGCTAAACCATAAGGCAGTCCCGCGCCCACCGCTGCTCTAGAGAAGTAAAACATTACTTCATTAAAAGATAAGACTATTTCAGGAGAATTCATCTGACCTCCTGAGCAGGTATGAATGGAAATGCCCACTCTTCAGCTTCGCTTTTTGAAAGTCCAACCGGAAGAGGAGCACCCTGAAACAAAGTGATACGTGTCCAAAGTTCTGATTTAGGATCAAATTTAGAAGCTCCAAAAAAAGCCAGTTTGAAACGCAGTAGATCTATGGGACGCATCTCTGCGTCCAAAATATTATCCCTTATTTCTGCATATGGGAAACGAACAACTGTCTGCACTCTACGGATAATATGACGGAATTCCGGATACTTCTGAACAAACGCTCCTACAGAAATATCAGCGGAAATGCTCTTGATTTTTTTACTCAACAGGTAGACATCACGTCCGACAGCAAGTGGCATTTCCTTTTCTGCTCCAGGATCAGCATATCTGTCACCAAAGCGTGGTTCCAGCTTTTCTTCGGAATAGTACCAGAAGCGTCGTTGCTTTTCCGGATCTTCGAAGTCAATTTCCAATGCCCATGAAAATGATTTTTGCAGCAAATCATTCAACTCAGTGAGACTCATTGAAGGTTCAAGTTCTGTCTCTGTGGAAGTCTGCATCTCATCCGCCAAATCATCTACGAGTTCACCATGTGGTTCCAGTAGGAGAGAGACTGTCAGTTCCTGGCCTTCAAGCGAAAAATTGCTTTCTGCAAAACGTAAAATCCTTTCCCAGAGAAAGGGCTGTTTTAAATTTTCTTCATCTGCAAACCAGTTAGCGAGCAGTTTAAGATCTTCACGTGTTTTTAATATTCTGGCGGTTTGAAGTTGATCCTCCACATTCCATTCAGCAATATGTTGAATTGCACGAGGTAGATTTTTGCTGAATAAGGACAAAGTTTCCGGAGTATATGACTCAAGTGCGATAACTCTGGAAAGCGCTGTTTCAAGTGCCAGGACCCAGTTATGAATCAATACCGGATGTTTGATCAGAAACGGAGCCATCCCTAAACCAGTGGCATTTCCTATGCCAAGATATTTACTTATTTCCGGATTCAAGCTGACTGCCTTTCGGCCACCACGCAGTTTTGCGACATGTTCAACGAGTTCTATCGTGAACCAGCGAAAAAGATAAACCGTGAGTAATTCTACCTGAAATGCTCCTCGAGTTTCTGGACGCTTAGCTATTTTCTCCCTGTCTGCGCAACCGAATTTACCACTGCCGTAAACTGCTGTTGTACGCATCAGATAACCGACAGAAGCTAAAAGTTCAACATCGGGCTGTTTTCCCTCAGACAATCTTGAGGCCACATGTTCAAACAGACGCAGACTTTTATTGGCACGCGCCAGTACAAGTTCACTTGGACTGAACCGACCGGCCTCCTGTTTTGGAGTGTTTAATGAGAGTCTTTTTATGTCCGAGTCAGTCGGAACTCCATCGAAAAGATTGAACGTCGCATCCCAGACCTCTGCTACTACACGGTCGGTACGCATTTCTGGATCTATAGCATTTGTAAACGTAACAAGTGAATAAGTACGCTCCGGAGTGTGTACAGCATAAACAGAAACTCCATAACCGTCTTTATCTATGTCAAAACGTATTTTTTCAAACCTCCATTTTTCTCTGGATATTCTGCGTGTTAAACTACGCATAAAACTTAGGCGGGTTTGAAAAGAGGAACCCATTCTGGACAAACGCATTACCTTTTCCGGTGAACGCATTCCTGTTGAAACAACATTGTTTGACTCAGGCATAATCTCTTTCATTGTTATTTTTGCGGACCAAAAGATTTTTCAAAGAATTCGAGCCAGTTAAGTCCGGCAATACGCACTACTTCATTTTCGGAAAAACCTGTTTTCCTCAAACAACTGAAAATATTTTCAAAATCTCGATTATCACGGAACCATTCTGGCTGTTCTGGAAAACCTGCTAAATTTGCTGAACCTTCACCGAAATCCCTATCGTTGCTCCATGTTCCGTTACGCATCCACTCAACCACGCTGTCAGGTTGGTTTTGACATAGATCACTCCCTATGCCAATCCGCTCAACTCCTATCATTTCAGCAGTCCGCGCTATCATAACGCAAAAATCTTCCAGCAAACACGCTGATTTATCTTTCAAATGATGAGGATACATTGAGAAACCAAGCATTCCGCCGCTTTCAGCAAGTGCCTCTAAAACATCATCCGACTTGTTTCGCAACGCCTCGCACCAGAAAAAAGGATTCGCATGAGTGATGGCAATTGGTCGTGCTGAAATTTCTATTGCTTCAAGAGTTGAACGAGGTGCAGAATGGCTCATGTCAACAACCAGTCCAACTCTGTTCATTTCCTTGATCACTTGACGTCCCATCCTTGTTATTCCAGGATCATCTTCTTCGTAACAGCCTGTTGCCAGGAGACTTTGATTGTTGTAGGAAAGCTGCATGAAACGTACACCAAGTTGATGACATATTTCAACTAAACCGATATCATCCTCGATTGGCGAGCAATTTTGAAAACCAAAGATAATTGCTGTTCGCCCCTCATCACGCGCTTTCAGCACATCTTCAGCGCTGCGTCCCTGAACAATCAACTCCGGATACCTCTCAAACAGACGGTTCCAGGTGATGATATTTTCTACCATCTCCTGAAAACCCTCGTGGTAACATATTGTTACGTGAACAGCCGCTACTCCACCTTCATTCATCTGACGGAAAATTTTCTCTGACCAGTTGTTGTACTGGAGTGCGTCTATGATTATGGGCGATTTAGGATTTTTCATAGCTTTAATAATTGTTTGAGGAAAAAGCAAATTAAACTAATAATTACGCTTTATTTTCGCACCATTATAGAGAATATATGAGTAATTTTCATCAGCAAGTTTTCGCTGGGAAACCGATAGTGGATCCATATCATATTGAGGTCGAGACAAGCTCATACCATCATGATCTCTTCTAGGCTTGCCGCGTATGTGCATCCACATATTTTTGCCAACAATTTGTTCTACCTCGGGAGACATATAAGATTGCAGAGCAAAACCTATTCTTCTGTGCTTACTTTTGTTCGGCTTTGAACTATGAATGACAGCACCATGGTGAATTGACATTTCTCCTGGTTTCAGAATCAAATCAACAACATTTGATTCATCAACATCTTTGACAACTTGTCCGCGCGTTAATATGTTATTTTCAGAAAATGTATCTTCATGTTTGCGGATATTTTGTTTGTGACTGCCAGGAATCATGGTCATACAGCCCATTTCTAAATTGCTATGCGTTAATGCAATCCATGGTGTGAGGAAGTCACACCTGTTCATCCCCATGTAGGTTGCATCCTGATGCCAGCTCACAAAGTGATTGGTAGAAGGATCTTTGCTAAACATCACTGATGCCCATAATGAAATGTCCGGACCAATCATATCTTCTACAGCATCCACGATAATGCTGTTGTGAGCTAACTCATCAAGAAATGAAAATGTCAGGTGCAAATTATTACGGTTTTCTGGATTGAATTCTCGTGGATAATTTTTTTCTGCTTCTTCAAGTTTTGCCTTAATTGAGCATGCTTCGTCTTCAGACATGACGCGAATCGGTGACACAAAACCATTTTCATGGTATTGGTGAATTTGTTCTGCTGTTAAAATTTTTGTCATTGTGATTAGCCAACAATTATATTGACGCGTAAATCTTCTTTGTTTTGCAAGTACAACAATTGAAATAAAGTTATGCTTAGTCTGTCATTGTTAAAACATTATAATTTTTTAACTAACACCGATAATTGGAAGTTCCGGAGTTGCACGAACCGATAAGAGTCGCGGTTTACCATTTTGCACTACAAGATTTTCTTCATGCACCATAATTCGGCCTTCACTGTAGTTAAGTGAAGGTTCCAGCGTGATGACCATGTTTTCTTCTAACACAGTATCATCAAAGACTGCATGCGAAGGTTGCTCAGTGAGTTGCATCCCAAGTCCGTGACCATATCGTCCAACTTCCCCACCTTGATCATCCATCTCTGAAATGACATTTTGCATTGCCTGAAATAAATCACGGCAGGTGCTTCCAGGCCGTGCCGTGGAAAGTCCTGCTTCGGTTGCACGCCATAAAGTATCATAGGCACGGCGTGAGAGATCATCCGCTTGCTCTATGGCATAATTACGGTCAAAATCACAAAAATAACCATCAAAAGTAGCTCCGGTGTCAAACATCAAAATATCTCCGGATTCTAAAGACCGATTTGAAGGAGGTGAGATAATATCACAATAACCGCCTTGATCAGCACCCCCAGCCAAATAAGGAACATCATCAGCACCTTGTGTCAAGCATTCTATCCGAAAAGCACGGAAGGCTTCCGCAAGTGACTGACCTTTGTGAAAAATATCGCCAGCCCTTGCAAAAGTCCGTGAAGTGATTCCGCAAATATAAGCAATTTTCTCAATCTCTGCTGCTGATTTAACCATCCGTAAATTACGTAAAATATCAGTAGCATCAACTACCTCAATTCCAGCCAATCCGGACATCAAACGCTCATAATCTCCCAGCGGCATACGCAAACTGGTTTCATGCCCTTTCATGACTCCCAACCGTGCTCCACTTTTCAACAATGGATCAAGTAAGTCCTGCAAAAGGCTAATGCCGTCATCTTTAGGCCATGGTGCACCCCATGTTCGAATATCATCAATCCAGGTTGTGCGCATCAACGCAGCACCAATTTCAGGAATTACAGCAATCGGTTTTTTGTCAACAGGAATGAAAAGAAACCAGGGACGTGTCGGACTTTGCCAAAATTGTGTAAGAAAACCAGTAAAATAGCGCACTTCCGGTTCACTCATCAGTAAAATTCCGGCTAGTCCTTTTGTAGACATCAGTTTATGTAATCGCTCTAAACGCGCCTCGAACTCCTTAACAGGAAAACCTCGCACAGGGCTATCCAGCATTTTTATCTCCTTCCATAATTTTATTAAATATCTCTCTATCTGTGACTCCTTCAGTACCGATCAACAGGACACGTGAGTTGTTTTTCAAACCAAGTTTAGCTCTTAATACCGGCTGTTTTGCAGCACAGATAAGCACAGCAAGCCCTGCCACTGCACTTTCCCCCGCTTCAATGATAGGATCATCTCCTTCAGGACGTGCAAGAAGACGAACGGTAGGGGCCACTATATTTTCTGGTATGGTTATAAAATCACTCGCTTCTTCAGTAATGATATCCCAAGCCAGTTCGGATGCTTCTCCGCAGGACAAGCCGGCCATAATAGATTCTTCGTTAATTTTAACAAATAAAGCTTTTTTTACCTTCGAGCTTTCAAATAAACATGGGGCGAGCTTTGGCTCAACAATCACCACCCTTGGAGCTTGCTCTCCCCAATACTGGTGCAATGAAGCAGTAATTGAACCAGCAAAACCACCACAGCCACTTTGCAGAAAGATATGTGTTGGCGGTTGAGTCAACTCTATGTTAATTTCACTTGTCATCACACCATAACCCAGCATGACATCACGTGGTGGCTCAAAATAACCAGGCCATGAAGTATCGGAGACAACGAACCAATTGTTTTCATCGGACTCTCTGCGGGCCAACTCTACGGAATCGTCATAGTCCCCTTTAATCCGAATTACTTCCGCACCTAAATCACGTATGGCTGCGGCTCGTCCCTCGCTGACTTCTGCATGGATATAGATCCGGCATGGGGCGCCAAAACGCTGACAACCCCAGGCGAGGGAACGTCCATGGTTGCCGTCGGTTGCAGAAACTAATGTAATTTCGGCTGCTTCTTTGGTGTGTTTTCCTGTACGAATATCTTTTAAACTGACGTCATGACCCAACGAGAGAGATATTTGTTTTTGTAATACACGTAAAGCGGCATATGCTCCGCCGAGCGCCTTGAAACTTCCAAGGCCAAATCGGGAACCTTCATCTTTATAGAGTATTTCACTGAGAGTCAGACTTGCTGCAAGCGCTTTCAAGCTAAATAGCGATGTAGGCGCATATCCATCCCATTGGGTAATTTCTGCTATCGCAGTTGCAAAACCTTCCGGAGGAAGGATTTCCAGTGCAGCCTGATGAGAATGAGGCCTACCTGAAACATGAGCGATTGTAGCGTTTTCAAATACAGTTGTCATTTTTTAATTATTTTTAGTGATTGCATTAAAAAAACTACTCTAAGAAGTTGTTGTTAAGAATGACGTTTATGATTACGGGAAATGAGTCGCTGGATGGAAAAGTTGTAAAATCTAGATTCTACCGTGGGAAACCTTCGCTCTTAAAACGGAATGAGCAAAGAGACTTTATGCCAATACAGCTTAGGAAGGAGTAACCCCTCGGAGTCGTTCTGTACGGCGTCTCAGCAGCTCAAGTGTGGTCAACAGAGCAATTGTAATTAGAATCAATAAAGTTGCTGCTGAGAGAATTGTGGGGCTAATTTGTTCACGTAATCCTGAGAACATTTGCCATGGTATTGTGCGCTGCCTATACGAACCAACGAAAAGCACTACAACCACCTCATCAAATGATGTAACAAAAGCAAAGAGAGCACCTGAAATAACTCCTGGAGTAATCAAAGGTACAATGACTTTGAAAAATGTTGTTGTGGACGTAGCTCCCAGACTTTGAGAGGCACGAATCAAATCATTGTCAAAGCCCGTCAAAGTTGCTGTTACTGTGATCACAACGAAAGGTGTACCGAGTACAGCATGCGCTAAGATCACTCCAAGATGTGTCCCCTGTAATCCTATACGACTGTAAAAAAAGAACATACCTGCAGCAGAAATAATGAGAGGTACTATCATCGGGGAAATCAATAAACTCGTAATAAGAGTACGATAAGGCATTTGTGGACGCGAAAGTCCTAATGATGCTAGCGTACCCAAAAAAGTAGCAATTATTGTGGCAAAAAAAGCTATGAAGACTGAATTCCTGACAGCTCCCTGCCAATTCAAACTAGTGAAAAATTCATTGTACCATTTTAATGAATAACCTTCTGGATCAAAGGACAACATTTTCTTAGTAAATGTAAAATAAGGAACCTCGTTAAATGAAAGTGGTATAATTACTAATAGAGGAAATATCAAAAAAAACAGAACAGCAATGCAAATCATCCAAAATACATAATGCCATATTCTTTCTGGCACACTCAAATAGGGAGGCAAATTACTCATTTTATCCTAATTTCATATTATTGATTCCGACAATACGGTCATAGAACACGAAAAATAAAAGTACAATACCAAGCAAGATAACCCCAATTGCAGAGCCTAAACCCCAGTTTAGTGAATTTGAAATATGATAGGCAATCCTGTTACTGATAAACGTGCCTGAAACACCACCAACTAAAGCAGGTGTAATGTAGTAACCAATTGCCAAAATAAATACTAAAATTGATCCTGCTCCAATTCCAGGGGCTGTATTAGGGAAATATATCTTCCAGAATGCTTTCCAAGGATGTGCACCTAAAGAAATAGCTGCACGCACATAAGATTTAGGAATAGTTTTCATTACACTGAACAAAGGGAGGATCATGAATGGTAGAAGAATATGTGTCATAGCTATTACTGTCCCTGTAGCATTGTGAATCATTGCCAAGCGACCATCTTCGGTAATAAATCCTATAAATATCAAGAAATCATTAATAACTCCTTCCTGTTGTAAAAGAGCAATCCATGAAGTAGTTCTTACAAGTAGCGAAGTCCAGAAAGGTAAAAGAACAAATATAATAAGTATATTACTAGTGCGCGTAGAAACAGTAGAAAGCATGTATGATAACGGGAACCCAATAACTAAGGTGAGAAACACTATAACAAAGCTAATTACAATGGTTCTGAAAAATAATTTCAGATATATACTATCCTTCTCCGGAAGTGATTCAATTTTTCCACTCTCAAATTTTCTTTTAAAATCTAATGCTGCTAGGTAGTATCCATCGGTATAATCTGATGAGTTTTGTTTAATAACTTGCCAAGTATAAATTTCGCCCCAAAGTTTATCTGATTCAATTAATGCTTCTTTGAAAGGAGGGTTCTTTATTTTTTTTACTTTACGTCCAGCTTTTCTAAACAAACTGGAAAAACCTGAACTTTCATAGTTTAAACGTCCACCTACTTTTGTATGTTGCTTTGCGGCTTTAGCAGATTTTATTTCCTCCACCATAGCAGCAAATACAACCTCATCTGGCAATTCACCAGAATATTCACTCCAATCTTTTAGTGCTTCGGTAGTTTTAGGTAAAATATTTTTTACAATTGAATTGTCTATTGAAAACAGCAACATATCAGCAATTGGGACAATAAAAGCAATCGCAACAAAAAACAATAAAGGGAAAACCATCATAAAAGCGACCATTTTACCGCGCCGCTGAGCTCTAGCCAAACTTATCTTAAGCGGAGTTCCGTCAGCAGTAACTAATGATATTTTTTCTTGAATTTTTTCCATCAACTGTGGGTAAGGTAGGATTTAAATAGTCGGGAAAACTATATATTTCCCGACTGATTTAAGCAAAAGAACTATTTCAACAACCAAGCGTTAAATTTGGCGTCAAGATCATCTTTATTATCTGCCCAGAACTCATAATTAGTAAGCAGGGTAGTTTTTGAATTATTTGGATCTGTAGGCATATGTGGGGCCATATCAATTCCAAGTGTAGCATGCTTTCCTACGAATGGTGCTGAGGAAGCACGAGCAGGTCCATAAGAAATCCATTTGGACTGATCAGCAAGACGTTGAGTATCTGTCGCAAAACGTAAATACTTCATAACCTCAGCTTTGTTTTTTGTTCCTTTAGGAACAATCCAACCATCAAGATCAAATATTTGCCAGTCCCAAAGCATTGCAACAGGTTGTTTATCTACAGCAATCATTTTGAACAATCGACCATTATAGGTTGATCCGACTACAACTTCGCCATCAGCCAGCAATTGCGGAGTTTGTGCTCCTGCAGTCCACCAAACAACATCACTTTTGATAGTAGTTAATTTGGCCAAAGCACGATCTGCTCCTTTGCTTGTGCCAAGAACATCAAAAATTTTGTCCGGTGCAACACCATCGCAAATTAAGGCCCATTCCATGTTACCTAATGGGCTTTTTTGCAAAGAACGTTTTCCAGGAAATGACTTTGTATCGAAAATATCACAAATACTGCTCATCGGCCTAGACACTTTGTCTGTGCGGTAACCAAAAGTTGTAGAATATACAATCTGCGGAATGAAACACTCAGACACAATCAATCCTCCAAAATCTTTGGAAGCTGAAGTTCCGTCTGGAGCAGCCGCTAAGTCTTTATCGTGATTGATTACCTCAGCTAAGCCTTCATCGCAAAGACGCATTGCATCTGCAGCAACAACATCAACTAAGTCCCAGGTAACATTACCTGCTTCATTCATAGCCCGCAATTTTGCAACTGCAGTTCCGGCAGAATCATCATTGATGATTTTTATCCCAGGATTATTCTTCATATAAGGGGCATGGTAAGCATTCTGCTGACTCGCAGTATAAGCACCACCCCATGAAACTACAACCAGGTCCTTTGCAATTGCCTGACCGACGAAGCCAAGTGTTGCCATGACAGCAGTAGCCATCATATTTCGCATGAAATTTTTCATACTATCTCCTTTTATTGTTATTATGCCCAATGTGGGCTGTTAATGTGTCCCTGAATAGAGACTTACTATTAAAAGAAGCCGGCAGCTAGATGCTGGAAACTAGAGTGAATCAAGTATCCAACCTCACAAATTCAGCTTCTTAAGACACAGGCACATCCAATGCACGTGCATCTTCTGCTTTCCAGCCAACTTGAACCGTATCGCCCGGTTGCAATTGTGCGTGGTCTGCAGAGTTTGGTATCTTAACGATAAAATCGTCATGACCACAAACGTTCATACGGGAGCGAATATGATCTCCCAGATAAATTAATTCTTTAACTTTACCGGTAACAGTACTCGAACATTGTCCGCTTTCAGGATTAACTGTTACCCTTTCCGGACGTAGTGAAATCATGGTTTCAAAACCGACTCCCTGAATGTTGACTGAAAGTGCCTTCAGTTTTTCTCCACCCTCTACCTCAACAGTACAAATATCTCCATCAAGACCGATCACTTTTCCAAAAAGCGTGTTATTCTCTCCAATGAATTGCGCTACAAACGCATTCTCAGGTTTTTCATATAAAACATCCGGTGCTGCCAACTGTTGGATAATTCCATCATCAAAAACCGCGATTCGATTGGACATGGTCAAGGCTTCACTTTGATCATGAGTCACGTATACCACTGTGACTTCCAGGTTTTCATGAATGTGTTTGATTTCATATTGCATCTGTTCACGGAGTTGCTTGTCGAGCGCTCCTAAAGGTTCGTCCATCAACACAAGTTTAGGTTCAAAGACCAGAGCCCTTGCTACTGCAACACGCTGTTGCTGTCCTCCTGAAAGCTGCATCGGACGGCGATTACCAAAAGCACCTAACTGTACCAAGTCCAAAACTTTTTTGACATGGTCTTCAATAGCGCTTTTTGACATTTTTCTGACTTGCAGTGGAAACGCTAGGTTTTCATTGACAGTCATGTGAGGAAACAACGCATAGTTTTGAAAAACCATGCCGATATTGCGTTTGTGCGGGGGGACGTTGTTGATGGAGGTACCATCCAGAATGATTTCACCGTGAGTCACGGTTTCAAAACCGGCTAACATCATCAGACAAGTGGTTTTACCGGATCCGGAAGGGCCAAGCATAGTCAGAAATTCACCTCTATGCGCATCCAAATTTAAATCTTTGACAACTAGTGTTTCACCGTCGTAACTTTTTTGTACACTCTGAAAACTGACGTAAGAGTCGCTTTTACTCATTTTCTCTCAAAATTGTTTTCTAGAAAATAAATTGGATTTTGCAGTTTGGGTATTATTAAGGTGCAACAAACAAATGTCAAACCATTAGTTTATTATTTTTAAAATTTGCTGATAAGGCTGAATCCAATTTTGGCGATGTATTTTAATACAGGAAGACTGACTAGTTAAAAGTCTAAAATACCACCAGCGGATTAATTTATAATTCGTAAATGTAAAATAATCAAGAGGCAATTTTGCTGCTTGCTCATAGACCGCAGGAATAAATCTTATAGATCGCAGGGATAACTCTTGATGATATGAAAAATTTTGATGATCTTAGTTTGGATGACCACACAATATCGCATATCTAAAATGACATTGTGTAAATACTATTTACAGAGACATTTTGTAAAAGTTCGTAAAATTCAATAGATGTTATTTATGTCGAAACTCCATAAGTAGATGAATAACAGGCCTCGCAGTATTTCAAAAGTACTCCGTAAGCATCTTAGCCGGCATAACGCTTGAGGATTGAAAGTACTTGTCGGTAATAACCTGTTCCAAACACGTTAAGATGATTCAGGAGGTGATACAATTGGTACAGAGGCTCACGTACAGCATAATCCGGAGACAGTGGAAAAGCGGATTTGTAGGCCGCATAAAAAGTTTCAGTGAATCCGCCAAAAAGAGAGGTCATTGCCAAATCAGCTTCACGATGACCGTAATAAACAGCCGGATCAATCAGCCACGGCTTTCCTGAAACATCCACTAAATAATTTCCGCACCATAAATCTCCATGTAGCAGAGATGGTTTTTCTTCTGTACCGGAAAGCAGGTCCGGAATTTTCATGATTAAAAGATCCAGCAGGATGCGCATTTCCAGAGTAGAGTAACCGTTTTTATCAGCCAATTCGGCTTGATATTTCAGACGGTTTTCCACAAAAAAAGTTGCCCAATTTTCACTGCCTGTTGAACTTGGGATATTTATTTGTGGAGAATCTCCTAAAAAGTTTACCTGCATAAATCCAAACTTTTCTCCATGAAAACGATGTTGTTCAGCAAATTGAAATCCCAGCTTTTCCATGCTGGAATCATTGGTGTCCTTTCCCTCTTCAATCCATTCCAGCAGCAGGAAATCAGTATCTTTCGCTATTACTTCCGGAACACTGACTGCAGCAGCTTTTCTCAACTCTTCAAGGCCCTGTGCCTCTGCTTCAAACATCAATGAATTTCCTCTACGTGCCAGTTTGAGAAAAAACAATTTACCTGAATTCAGTTCTAATTTACGCGAATCCGCAATACAACCTCCAGAAACTACGGTTGTTGATTTTACTGATTCAGAGAGAATTTTTTCTAGGCGAGACTGCAAATCAGCATTCATGGTTTTTTATGCGAGACAAATTCCAGCAGACCTTGACATGCATCTTCGAGAAGATCCAGCACATTTTCAAAACCTTGATCTCCTCCATAATAAGGATCAGGTACTTCAGAAACTTGAGAAGAACTGCAAAAATCCGTCATGCGTCGTATTTTATCTGTATAATTATTACTTTGGTCAAACCACTTTATTTGCTGATAATTATCTTCATCCATAGTAATAATCCAGTCAAACAATTCAAAATCATCGTTCTCGAAAGGACGTGAAATACTGTTCAGTTCATATCCTCGTAATCGAGCGTGTTTTTGCATCCTTGCGTCAGCGGGTTTTCCACGGTGATAATCAAGCGTTCCTGCAGAGTCGCAAATGATTTCCTTTTCCATCATACCTTGCTGTTTAACCAGTGCCTGCATTACTGCCTCAGCGCTTGGAGAACGACATATATTACCCATGCAGATAAAAAGAATTTTGGTCGTGTTTTTGGAATTTATTGTCATTCTTCCTCTAAAACTTATTTATAACTTACCCAGAAACGGAGTTCTGGACTACCTTTTGAAATTTTGTAAACTTCCTTTTTTGCCTTACTGTCTTAGTGCTTCTTTTTATAATTCAGCACGAATTGCCCAAAGGTCTGGAAATACTGGTTGAAAAAGGGTTTTTTTCAAGTACTCTGCACCCAGCGAATCTCCGGTTCCGCGTTTTGTGCCAATCGTACGCTCAACCATCTTAACATGACGGTATCTCCATTCCTGTAAACCTTCATCAAAATCAACCAGTAGTTCACACAAATGCGCCAGTAATGGTGCGGTTTTATAAACTTCAATCAGTTCTAACTGGACTTCAGGTGAAGCAGTATCGGCTTGAGTAAAATCACGTTCAAGCAGTTTTTGCGGAATATTAATATTGTTTTGCGACAGACAGTTCAGAAAAGCGTCCCACAAACTTGGTTCTGCAAGACGCTGCTCCAGACGTTTCCGTCCTGGTGATCCCTGCTCATGGTAATCCATCATTTTGGGTCGTTTGTGGCCCAACAAAAACTCTAACTCCCTGAACTGCGCAGATTGAAAACCACTCGATGACTCAAGAAACTTACGAAAAGACAAAAATTCTGCCGGTGTCATTGTTTCTAAAACATCAAGTTGTGAAACTAAAGTTTTAAATATTTTCAGCACACGGTTCAAAGTGTGTTGAGCACGGACAAGCTCATTCTTGCGCAGCATACGTGTCAGATAATCAAGTTCGTGCAAAATCTCCTTGAACCAAAGTTCATAAATCTGATGGATAATAATGAAAAGAATCTCATCATGTTCTGGACCATCTGACTGACATTCTTGTAGATTTAGCAGTTCATCAATTTTAAGATAACTGGAATAGGTATGAGGCATAATTTAATTATCTAAAATGTTAGTAAAAAATAATGATGAATATTTATTAAAATTAATCTGCAGTAAAACCTTATCTTAACCCAGAAGAATCTCTATTTCAATCAATTAGCTGGCAGTTTAAGCCAAAATAACATTTTTATTTATTTTTTGTATTTTACTTGTAATTCTCTCCAGACGTGATATTTTAAATAACATTTGTATTGAACAGAAACGAAGTCAAATTTCAAAGCTAATTCAATTTGAATTAAATTGACTCTTTCTTAGGGTTTTACCGGAGAATGATCTCTTGTAGCCTTCAATCATAAAATTACATTTTTCTTGTTGATAAGGAGAAGTATGAATAAAAAGAGAATCCTGAAGAGACTCGCAATGTTGTCAGTCGGAGCATTGATCATTCCGAATTTTGCAGCTGCTGAGATCAAGATGGGAATCATTTTGGGCTTTACTGGTCCAATCGAATCATTGACCCCGGACATGGGCAATTCTGCAGAGTTGGCTTTTAAAGAAGCTTCTGATTCAGGTCAGTTACTCGGTGGACAAAAGATCAGTGTAGTCCGTGCTGATTCAACCTGCATCGACGCTGCAGCCGCTACTGCAGCAGCAGAAAGACTGATCACTTCAGACAAAGTGGTAGGTATCATGGGAGCAGACTGTTCCGGTGTAACAACGGCAATCGCCAATAATGTTGCTATTCCAAATGGAGTAACAATGGTTTCACCTTCAGCTACTTCACCAGCATTAAGCACAATTGCAGATAACGGTTATTTCTTCCGTACAGCACCTTCTGACGCACGTCAGGGACAAGTCCTGGCACAAATCACTATGGAGCGTGGCATCAAAACGGTTGCTGTCACTTTCTCCAATAATGATTATGGCAAAGGCTTGTCTGATTCATTCATAAATGCATATAAGGGCATTGGTGGAAAAGTGAGTGCTGTCGTTCCTCATGATGATGGCAAAGCTGATTATTCTGCAGAAGTTGGGGCACTGGACGCTTCCGGAGCTGATGTGCTCGCTGTCTTTGGTTACGTAGATCAGGGTGGCCGCCACATTATCCAGGGATCCATAGATTCGGGAGCTTTCGACAAGTTCATTTTGGCAGACGGAATGTTTGGTGATTCTTTGTTGACAAACGTTGATGGTGACCTTTCCGGAACATTCGGAACAGTTCCCGGAACTGATTCAAAAGGCGCTGCAAGCTTTGCTGAAATGGCTAAAACTGCTGGAATCAAAGCTGGAGGACCTTTCACCGGTGAATCCTATGACGCAGCGGCACTGCTCGTGCTCGCCATGCAGTCCGGAGGTTCTACCGACCGTGCAGCACTTGCTTCAAATGTGTTGGCAGTTGCCAACACTCCAGGTGAAAAAATTATGCCTGGTGAATTGGGTAAAGCACTGCGTATCCTCGCAAGTGGAGGAGCAGTAGATTATGTTGGTGCAACAAATGTAGAGTTGGTCGGAGGAGGAGAGGCTTCAGGTTCTTACAAAGAATTTGAAATTAAAGGTAAGGCTTTTACCACAGTCCGCTTCCGCTAATACAACTTCCAGAAAAAATCCCCGGTCCGGACTTCATGTTCCGGATTGGGGCTCCTGCATAGACCGCAAATTAAAATTAATCCCCATTGTCCCTTCCGAGTCACTGGAAAAGCTACTCATTGTACCTCCTGTTTTTTCGAAGGTTTTCCGGATTTGCGCAAATGCCGAAGATGTTTCAAGCTTATTCATCAGCATCTTGTTAATTTCCCCCGGTGAACTTTTCAGCCTGATTTGAAAGCAAAATTGTTTTTCAGTTAGAAGATTTTCCGCAGAATTTTCCGAATCAGTTTCGGCTGGTATAGAAACCCGGAGCAGCAAATCGCTTTCCGGAACATTACAGGCCAAAGTATCAAGAGCAGACAACAAGGATTCCAGCAACAGCAGCGGCATACAACGGATAGACTCTACTTCCTGCTCCAGGATGAATGCAAAATCACGTTCAGGATGATATAGCTGAAACAGGTTTTCCACTAAAGACAACACTTTGTCCATGACGCAATTATCTGTAGACGATAAGCCAGCAAAATATTGTAAATGGGCGGCAAGCATTTCTGTTTTTTGATTCTGTATCAGCAAGCTGTTTAATGCTTCTCCGGAAAGTGATTCTGCTGTTTTTTCTACCGAAACAAGCGATTGATTCAAACATTTGCTCCAAGCACTGAGAATCCATTTTTCGCTCATCGCAGGTATTGAAGCGTTTGAGGCATCCGCAGTCAATTCACCGCGGTAGAGAGCCATTTCAACGGTAGCCAGCAATTCCCGACGTTTGAACGGTTTGACAATATATCCTGTTGGAGTGGTTGATTTTGCCCGTTCAATGATTGATTCATTGGTGAAAGATGTCAGATAAACCACCGGAAGTTGGTAATTTATTCGCAGTTGTCTGGCAGTTTCAATACCATCTATGCTTCCTGCCAATAAAATATCAACCAGCGCCAAATCCACAGACTCTTTTTCCAGTGACGCAAGTGCCTCTTCTCCTGAAGAACAAACCAATGGCACTACATAACCTGCTTCCTGAAGACAAAAAAGAATATCGTCCGCCACGATCGCTTCGTCTTCAATAATTAATATTCGTCCCTTATTCATTTTCCTCCCGAAAGATCAGTTCAAAACAAGTTCCGTTATCATTTTTTAATTTATATTCTCCCTTTAACTGTTCAGAAAGAATATGTATTAAACGTATTCCGGTACTGTGGTTGTGCTTCCAATTTGTTTCGGCCGGCAGTCCCGGACCATCATCACAAACAGAAAGAAAAACACGATGATTCTCCAGCATTTTTAGTCGAATCTCTATTCCGCCTTTTCTCTCTTCTGAAAAAGCGTATTTTAACGAATTTGTGATCAGTTCATTGATTATTAAACCACAAGGAATAGTACAATTCACATCCAGAGTCAGCGGTTCCAAATCCAACTTCAGTGAAACCTGATCTGCAGAAACACCAAATGATGAAAGTAACTCTTGACTCAAATGTCTTATAAAATCAGGTAAATCAATGTGAGAGAGAGATGTTGACTGGTAGAGTTTTTCATGCACCAGCGACATTGTGTGAATACGCTGCTGCAACTCACTCATCAGTGATTCAAGATGTTCATCTTTTATGTTGCGGAATTGGAGACGTAACATGCTCGAGATAATCTGCATATTGTTTTTAACTCGGTGATGTACTTCCTGCAGCAGTACCTCTTTTTCCTGTAAAGAAGCAGTCAACCTCTTTTCCGCCTGGCTACGTTCATTAATTTCTTCAAGCAGTTTTTGGTTAGCCGTACGCAACTCATCTGTACGTTCAACTACTTGTTCTTCAAGCTTATTTTTGTAATCCAGCAATTCATTCTCCGCAGCAGTACGACGTGTAAGTTCAGACCTCAACTGTTGATAATAATCCTGCAGACTTTTCCGCATACGGTTGAACGCGACAACCACTTCATTCAGTTCATCGTTGCGTTGTTTTCGCTGTAAAATTAAAGGCGCGTCCAGTTTTTCCGGAGTAACTTCATGTGCATAACGAGCCATTGAGCCGAGGTGACGCGTAATCAGCAACTGGACCAGTACTAAAATAAAGCCTGAAATCAAAAATGTTTTAATAGCCTGAGTCAGTATAATAATCAGCAGCTTGTCCCAAAGACGAGCATACACATCATCCAGTGAAGCCAGAATACGCAGTTCGCCTAAATCAAATTCTTCCGCTTGATGAAGATAGCGTAAAGGAAAGCGGTATTCTAAAACCTGTTCCTCTATCTCTTTACCATACTTGAGCCATACACCTTCTGGAGATTGAATTTCAACGTACTCCATGTCAGGTAACTGTACAACACCTTCCAACAGAACTTCCGCCTGCCTTAAATCTGTCATCCATAAACTATTGACAATCCCGCGCAGATAACTGCTTTGGATTTGGACCATACGCTCCTCTATCAGTCCGACATCACGTCGATAATCTGTATAGAGCTGATAAGCTGTGCCAAGCAAAGTAATCAGTGAACTTGCTAACAGGATAAAAATAATTAACCTGCTGCTGATGGTTTGCCGATCAAAAATACGGTGATTTCTAGTGCTAAATAATGTATTCATAAGATGCAGCTACAATGAAGATAAATAAACATCGCATTTCTCCAGATAATTCAGTATTGTAAATCCAGTCGCAGGTCAAATTCCTTAGCTTTGATACAGTCAGCAAATTAATGAGGCAATGCCAACCGCTACAATTATTCCTGAAACAGATTACAGAGTAATTTCATGAAAGTCGATGCATTCAGCTATCCGCAGGAAGATTTCCTCAAAGAACTGCAGACAGGTCGGGCAAAAGTACAAATCATGGAATCAACTCTTAGGGATTTTTTTGAAGAATTAAGTTTTGTTCACAAGCAATCTTTGCAGCTTGAAGATAGCCGTGGAGAAATCATTTCCGGTGCCTTAGCCGATCTCCTGGAAGAACTGCGCTTTACCACCAGACAATTATCCACTTTACAAGGCAATCTCGATGATGCGATCCAGACTGCTTTCACACAAGATGCAGGTCACCGTCTGCGTGAATTATTGGTACAACTAATGACCTGTTCTCTTCAGCATTGGGAAGAGACTACCGGTACCACCAAAATCGAATTAGCCGAACAAAGTGGAATCTGGAGAGTTCACCTCGACAAGGGCTACTTCCGTTTACGTACTTTTGACCGTTATCTCAGTGTTCCGAGTGTGCCGCAAAAACCACGCTGGAAAGATGTCACCAGAACCGCACGCTACGTCCTGGCTTGCGGTGAATCTTCCGTTTCTGAAAACTTAAGATCAACTCTCAAAGAGTTTCAAAAACACCTCCTGCAACTGACTGCATAATTCTTCAATTTTTCTTGAATTACCACCTTACTGCTCTTCTATCAACAAAATCAACAATAATTTTATTTATTTTCAGACTTAATAACTTATTGATTTAATGATATATAGTTATCTGTTTTTACCGATTTTTCCAGAAAAAGAGCTTGACTGAAATTATGTTATGTAGTGAATTATAGCCTGAAAACAGATAAAGCTCCGAAAATGAAAAACACAAGATAAAGCTTAGCTTGAAAACATGAAGTATCGGCAAGCAGTTAATGTGTTGTAAAACTAAGCTAATTAAAAGTGGTGGTTGTATTCCGTTTCTTCATACTATTATTTACAGTCTGGATCTGCACTACAACGGCGTTTGCTGTTCAAAAGCTTGCTCAGAACGAAACGTACCGCTTAGCTTTTTTTGCTCCCCGTGGTGAAGGTGATCCATTTTGGGGGAAGTTCATTGGTTTTATGGAAAAAGCCACGCTTGATTTTGGTATGGAATTAAAAGTTCATTATGCCGAAGGAAACTTGGAGAAAATGCGGGAACAAATAGTTTCCGAGGCTAAATCAACTGAACGTGCTGATATCTTGGTTTTTCCCAATTTTAAAAAAGGTGGAGAAACTTTTTTAAAAATCATCGAAGAACAAGAAGTCCTGGCTTTTGTGGTAAATTCCGGATTCACCGAAGAAGAAGCAGTCGGAGTGCCTAGGGGGAAATACAAGCACTGGATTGGAGAACTACTGCCGGCAGAAGAGGAAGTTGGTGCAATGTTGGCGGAATCCTTGATTGAAGAAGGATTACGGTTGAGATCAACAGAGAATTTTCCTCAGTTGGAGATGGTAGGCATCACCGGTATAGTTTCAGATTACGCTGCGATTCAAAGGACCAAAGGTCTGAAGCATGTTGTGTTAAGTTATCCTGAAATACGTTTGCGGCAGATTGTACCCGCTAATTGGAATGATAAAAGCGCAGCCACCAGTTATGCTATGTTATCAAGACGTTATCCGAAAGTTACACTGATATGGAGTGCCAGTGACGTGATGGCTCAAGGTGTTATCCGTAAAGCAAAAAAACATGGTATAATTCCCGGAAAAGATGTCCTGATTGGTGGAGTTGACTGGGCACAGGCAGGACTTCAGGCAGTACGATCCGGAGAGCAGTTTATCAGCATAGGAGGACATTTTTTAGAGGGTGGTTGGGCAGTGGTATTGATTTATGATTATTTAAGCGGTAGTGATTTCGCGAAAATAAAACTACGTTGGCGATCCAAAATGGGAATTGTCACAGCTCCTAAATGGGAAACACAAAAAAAGCGACTGGCAAAAATTCAACCAGATTTTGTAGATTTTAAACGCTACTCCCGTTTTTTGAATCCGGAAAATACTAGCTATGATTTTAAACTTGAATCACTTTTTAATCAGCAATAAACAGATTTTATAAGCTTTCGGCTATCATGGCCGGAAAAATCGGGTGCCGGTGGTCGGTATCCGATATTCAAATGGAAACCGTTATGTGACGGTTTTTTAAACCTTTCATCCTTGAATAAGGGGGAAATATGTACAAACAAGTATTAAAACTTTCCGCAGGTTTTCTTTTGGCAACAGGTATGGCTGCCAGTCCGGCGTTTGCTGGAGGAGAAGCTGAAGTTCTGCATTGGTGGACTTCTGGAGGTGAAGCCAAAGCATTGCAGGTCCTTAAGGACGATTTTGCTAAAAAAGGTGGCACTTGGAAAGACATGCCTGTTGCAGGAGGTGGCGGAGATGCCGCAAATGTTACTCTTAAGGCAAGAATAGTTGCAGGAGATCCTCCTACAGCCTCACAAATAAAAGGGCCTACTATTCAGGAATATGATGATGAAGGAGTAGTAGCTCCTTATCACATACATGAAGTGGCTACTGCTGAAAACTGGGACTCATTATTAAGCTCTCAGGTAGCAAATCACATGAAATGTGATGGGTTCACCAAGTATTGCGCTGCTCCTGTAAACATCCATCGAATTGACTGGTTCTGGGCTAACAAAAAGGTTCTAGATGCCCATGGGCTAAAAATGCCAACTTCTTGGGATGAATTTAATGCTGCTGCAAGTAAGTTACAATCAGCAGGAATAATTCCTTTTGCTCATGGAGGTCAGCCATGGCAGGATGCTACAGTATTTGAGGCAGTAATGCTTGGAATAGGAGGTAATGAATTTTACCGAAAAGCTATAGTCGAATTAGATATGGATGCTTTAGGTGGTTCAACAATGGTAAAGGTTTTCGACCAAATGCGTAAACTTCAGGGTTTCACGGACAAAGGTATGCCGGGACGCGACTGGAACGTAGCAACAGGCATGGTCATGAGCGGTAAAGCTGCATTCCAAATTATGGGTGACTGGGCTAAAGGGGAATTTTCCAATGCTGGTTTGAAACCCGGAATCGACTTCTACTGTCTGCCTACTCCCTCAAACCATGGCTATCTCTATAATGTTGACAGCTTCATTTTTTACGGTATGAAAGGTAAAAGCAAAGTCGATGGTCAGAAAATGCTTGCTAGTTCTATAATGGGCAAGAACTTCCAGAAAATTTTTAATATTTATAAGGGTTCTATACCTGCTCGGCTTGACGTCCCAATGGACGAGTTCGATATGTGTGCCAAGGGATCTGCTTCAGATCTGAAGTATTCCGCTATGACAGGTGGCTTGCTACCGAGCTTTGCTCATGGAATGGCGCTCCGTAACGCCCAAAAGGGAGCAATCCAGGACGTTGTCACAGAGCATTTCAATTCCAGCATGTCTTCTCATGAAGCGGCCAGAAACCTGGTAGAAGCTGTGAAGGCATCCTTGTAAATTTGGATTCCTAATAACTACCTTTAACGGGAATCTTTTAATCGCACCCTCCCAAACCGTCAGGTTTGATCTCCTCCGGAGGGTGCGTTTCTATTTGTTTGAAAGACAGAAAAATAATCAAAATTGTTAATGTTATACTGGCTACAGAAAAACCTTCCAAAAATTGTTATCACACCTTCATTTGCAGTGATTCTGTGGTTTGTCTACGGTTTCGTTCTCTGGACTTTTTATATTTCGCTCACAAAGTCAAAGATGTTACCTCGCTACGAATTCTGGGGTATTGAGCAGCACTTTCGTCTCTGGTCTAGTCCACGTTGGTTCAATGCAGTTGAGAACCTACTAATTTTTACCGTCCTCTTCGTTGCCATTTGTTTACTGATTGGGATAATTCTTTCAATTTTACTGGATCAAAAGATCCGGGCAGAAGGTTTTTTAAGGACTGTCTACCTCTACCCAATGGCACTCTCCTTTATAGTAACAGGAACTGCATGGAAGTGGATGCTTAACCCAAGTATGGGCATTGAAAAGGTCTTCACGGACTGGGGATTCACAAACTTTACTTTTGACTGGCTTGTAAACCGTGAAATGTCAATTTACACTATCGTGATTGCAGCTGTCTGGCAGTCCTCAGGGTTCATAATGGCCCTCTTTCTTGCTGGACTACGTTCAGTAGACGATGAAATAGTCAAGGCAGCTAAAATCGACGGAGCCAGTCTTTACAGGATTTATATAACCATCATACTTCCAATGATGCGCCCCGTTTTCATGAGCTCCATTGTCATTCTGCTTCATATCTCGATAAAGAGTTATGACCTGGTGATAGCGTTGACTGCGGGAGGTCCCGGTACATCTTCAGATATGCCAGCAGTTTATATGACTCAAATGGCTTTCCACCGCAGTGAAATCGGTCTGGCTTCTGCAAGTGCGGTGATGATGTTCCTGACAGTGCTGGCCATCGTTGTACCGTACCTATATTCTGAACTGAGGAGGCAGGATGCAAACACTTGATTTTCAAAAGATGGAAAACATTGAACGTTCCGCTTCTCGTAAAAGGACATTTTATCGCTGGCTCCTTTTTATAACGCTCGGAATCTTCGCCTTATACTATCTTGCACCACTTTATGTAATGATTATCACTTCGCTAAAAAGCATGGAAGAAATAAGGCAAGGTAACCTCATGACTTTACCCGGAGAGATAATATTCGATTCATGGAAGACTGCATGGAGTGGCCGCGATGGAATTGATGCCGGCAACGTATTTCTTCGCCCCTTCTTCTGGAACTCAATAAAAATGGTAGTCCCTGCAGTCGCGATTTCAACTTTCTTTGGTGCATTGAATGGTTATGCTCTTACCAAGTGGCGTTTTAGAGGAGACAACCTCGTGTTCCTATTGTTCCTCTTCGGTTGTTTTATTCCCTACCAGGCAATCCTGTTGCCGATGGCCAGAACACTCGGACTTTTAGGTATCTCAAATTCAATCAGCGGACTGGTACTGGTTCACACAGTTTACGGCTTAAGTTTCACGACTTTATTTTTTCGTAATTACTATATTTCTATTCCTGACGAAATGATAAAGGCTGCCAGGATTGACGGTGCAGGTTTTTTCAAAATTTTCTTCAAGGTTCTACTGCCTATTTCTGCACCAATCATAGTCGTTACAGTAATCTGGCAGTTTACAGGTATATGGAACGATTTTCTGTTCGGCTCTTCCTTCTCCTTTGGAGAAGCAGCCCCAATTCAGGTCGCACTCAACAATATGGTCCTCACCAGTACCAGCGTCAAAGAATACAACGTAGACATGGCTGCAGCATTCATAGCGGGAATTCCAACCCTGCTCGTTTATGTTCTGGCTGGGAAATACTTCATCCGTGGACTTACTGCAGGTTCAGTAAAAGGCTAAGAATGACAATATTTAAAGTCAGCAAGCTTACCAATATTTAAGGAAAATATGTCAACTTTAAAAGTCAGTAATCTGACCAAGAATTTCGGTAACACTCAGGTACTCAAGCAAATCAATCTTGAAGTAAGTGATGGTGAATTTATCGTACTGCTCGGACCTTCAGGCTGTGGAAAATCTACTCTTCTCAATATGATTGCAGGACTCGAAAGTGTAGACGAAGGTGAGATAATGATTGATGAATATGAAGTTAACCGCGTTGAACCGAAAGATCGGAACATTGCGATGGTCTTCCAGTCATACGCACTATATCCAGCCATGACAGTCCGAGACAATGTCATTTTCGGACTTAAACAGCGTAAAGTGTCTAAAGAGCAGATAGAAAAATCCCTAAAGCATTTTTCAGAAATGCTGCAGATAGACCAACTCTTAGACCGCAAACCAGCACAACTTTCTGGCGGGCAGCGACAGCGTGTCGCAATGGGACGGGCACTGGTGCGTGAACCTCAAATTTTTCTCTTCGATGAACCACTGTCAAATCTTGATGCCAAACTTCGCGTAGAAATGCGTCACGAAATCAAGAAACTACACGAACAGTTGGGAACGACAATGATTTATGTGACTCACGATCAAGTCGAAGCCATGAGTCTTGCTACTCGTATAGCAGTGATGAATGAAGGTATCATTCAGCAGATTGGAACTCCTCAGGAAATTTATGAGAAACCTAACAGCGTTTTTGTTGCGGACTTTATTGGTTCTCCTGCAATAAACCTGATTCAGGGTACATTTTCGAAAGATGTAACTGCACCCAGTTTCATTCCCGAACAGCAAAAAGACGATGTTAAAATTTCTCTCAGCGGTTATTCTTTTGATTCAGAACCAGAAGATGGACAGGAAATCATTTTTGGTTTTCGGCCGGAACATATCAATCTTCCAGATGCTTCTCTAAAATCTCAATTGCCGGTTGAACTCAAGCCTTCGCTGATAGAACTTACTGGATATGAAAAGGAAGTTAGCTTTGAATTTTACGGAAACGAAATAACCGGAAGGCTTCCACGCCATATTGAGACTGAACTTGGCAAGCCCATCTCTCTCAGCCTTGACCTGTCAGAAATATCCATCTTTGACCGTGCGAGTACATTACGCATTTGACACATACGTCAAGCTGTGTAAAATATAATTCGTACTGTCTTCCCGTCTATGTGCAGCAAATTTAGCTTTTTGCTGCATATTTAAGACTCAATCTCCAGAACAGACAATTAATTTAACTATCATGAGTACCGTCAACTATCCACATTATCCGGATTTGAAAAACAAAACGGTAGTCATCAGCGGTGGTGGTTCCGGTATTGGTGCGTCTTTCGTGGAGGCTTTTGCTGGACAAGGTAGTCAGGTGGCTTTTCTCGACATTCAGGAGGAAGTCTCTAACGAACTTGTTCGAAAACTGGCTTCCACTGGTCCTAAGCCTCTTTTTGTCAAATGCGATTTGACTGATATCGAAGCCTTAAAAAAAGCAGTGACAGAGGTAGAAAATAAGCTTGGAGCCGTGCGTGTACTGATCAACAACGCTGCCAGCGATGAACGACATGAACCAGAGGATGTGACTCCTGAATATTGGGAACAGCGATTACGCTTGAATTTCAGTCACCATTTTTTTGCTGCACAGGCTGTAAAACCTGCAATGGCAGAGGCCGGTGGCGGAGCAATAATCAACATGGGTTCATGCAGTTGGCACATGGCAATGGAGTTCATGCCAGGATACACATCCTCCAAAGCTGCCATCGAAGGGCTGACCCAGAGTCTCGCCCGAGCCTACGGTAAGGATCGTATCCGTGTAAACTGTATTATTCCGGGCCAGGTTTGGACTTCCAGGCAGATGAAGGAAATTATGACACCGGAATATGAAAAGTTCATGGAAGAAAAGCAATGTCTTCCAGATCGCATTCTTCCGGAAGATGTTGCTCAGTTGGCCTTGTTTCTCGCTTCCGATGCAGGACGGATGTGTACGCGCCGGAATTATTTCATGGATGCAGGTATTGGTGCGTGACTTTTAGCACTTTGGAAAATAAGGTGTGTTTCTCGACCTGACCGGAGAATGGATTCCCGCTTTCGCGGGAATGACAAACATGGGTAGCATTATGCTTTTTTATAAGACCATCAATTTAAATCAAGAGGAAATAAACCGTGACCAAGAAAACAGAACCCCGCTTGAGAAGCCGTGAGTGGTTTGACATTCCAGGTGATCCGAGTGAAACAGCTGGATATCTTGAACGCTATACAAATTATGGAATCAGTGCGGCAGAACTACGTTCAGGCAAACCAATTATCGGTATTGCACAAACAGGTAGTGACCTAGTACCGTGTAACAGAGTCCACATGAGCCTCGTTCACCGTGTTCGTGATGGTATACGAGAATCTGGCGGCATACCCATGGAGTTCCCGGTTCATCCTATCCAGGAAACCGGTAAACGTCCCACAGCTGCATTAGACCGTAATCTCCAATACCTCGGGCTGGTCGAGGTCCTTTTCGGCTATCCTATCGACGGTGTGGTGCTTACAATAGGCTGTGACAAAACAACACCTGCATTGCTGATGGCGGCTGCGACTGTTGATATTCCAGCGATCTGTCTTTCTTCCGGACCAATGATGAACGGCTACTGGAAAGGTGAGCGCGCCGGATCAGGCACCATTAAATGGAAAGCCAGAAAACTGCTGGCAGCCGGTGAGATTGACGAGGAAGAATTCATTCAAATCGTTGTTGATGCTACCACTTCTCCGGGATACTGCAATACGATGGGTACAGCAACCACGATGAATTCCCTGGCCGAAGGACTCGGGATGTCCCTGCCGGGCTGCGCGGCTATTCCGGCACCTCTCAGTGAAAGGGGAGAAATGTCATACCTGACAGGACTCCGTATAGTAGAAATGGTAAAAGAAGACCTTACACCGTCTAAAATCCTAACTCGAAAAGCTTTTGAAAATTCAATTGTTTTAAATTCAGCTATCGGCGGTTCCACCAATGCACCAATCCATATCAATGCCATTGCACGGCACGTCGGTGTAGAACTTAAGATAGAGGACTGGGAGAAGATTGGGCTTGAAATACCGATGCTGGTAAACTTGCAACCTGCAGGCAAGTACCTTGGGGAGGATTTCCACCGTGCAGGCGGAGTTCCAGCAGTAATGAACACCCTGCTCAAGGCCGGGAAACTACACGACAACTCACTCACGGTCAATGGAAAAACTGTGGGAGATAATTATGCCAACACCACTACAAAGAATACTGACGTGATTAGTACCTTCCTGAAGCCCCTTATTGAAAACGCTGGATTTCTTATACTCAAGGGAAATATCTGCGACGCGGCGGTGATGAAGACGTCTGTAATTAGTGACAATTTTCGCACTCAGTATCTTTCCAAACCAGGCAGTAAGAACGTTTTTGAGGTACGTGCCATCGTTTTTGAAGGTCCGGAAGACTATCACGCGCGGATAAACGATCCACAACTGAAGATC
>Ga0209374_1000140_pt1 | contig 82851 bp, 81 predicted proteins | sample SaaInlLV_DNA_10m_FD_184683 | JGI IMG/M metagenome (GOLD analysis project Ga0209374, IMG submission 184683) | Marine microbial communities from expanding oxygen minimum zones in the Saanich Inlet - SI075_LV_DNA_10m (SPAdes) (version 2) | ecosystem: Environmental > Aquatic > Marine > Unclassified ... | reverse complement strand
GGCGATTTTGGCACCGTTGTCGAAGTGCGTGTGTTCAACCGCCACGGCGTTGAAAAAGACGAGCGCGCACTGCAGATCGAACGCGAAGAAGTCGAGCGTCTAGCGCGCGACCGCGATGACGAAATGGTCATCTTGGATCGTAACACCTATTCGCGTCTGCACAGCATGATTATTGGCAAAACTGCCGTCAAAGGCCCCAAGGGCGTGCGGTCTAATTCTGAAATCACCGAGGATGTTTTGGGCATGTTGTCCAAGGGTCAATGGTGGCAACTGGCGCTGGCTGATGAGGCCGACGCCCAGATTGTCGAGGCACTGAACGAGCAGTATGAAGCTCAGAAGCGTCAGATGGATGCCCGCTTTGAGGATAAAGTTGAGAAAGTCCGTCGTGGTGATGATCTGCCCCCGGGCGTGATGAAAATGGTCAAGGTGTTTATTGCGGTTAAGCGCAAGCTGCAGCCAGGCGATAAAATGGCCGGCCGTCACGGCAACAAAGGCGTAATTTCCCGCGTTGTCCCGATGGAGGACATGCCGTTCCTTGCCGATGGTACTCCGGTGGATTTCTGCCTTAACCCGCTGGGTGTTCCGTCACGGATGAATGTGGGGCAGATCCTTGAGACCCATATGGGTTGGGCGGCGCGGGCACTTGGTCTGAACATCGACGAGGCTCTCAAAGAATACCGCCGCTCGGGTGACCTGACGCCAGTGCGCGAGGCGATGCGCCTTGCTTATGGCGATAATGTCTATGACGAGGGCATCAGCGGTCTGGATACAGACGAGCTGATCGAGGCGGCTGGCAATGTTGCGCAAGGTGTGCCGGTTGCAACTCCGGTGTTTGATGGTGCGAAAGAAGGCGACGTCAACGATTCACTGCGCCGTGCGGGATTTAGCGAGTCGGGACAATCCATTTTGTTCGATGGCCGGACCGGCGAACAGTTTACCCGTCCTGTGACTGTCGGGGTAAAATACCTGCTCAAGCTGCACCACTTGGTGGATGATAAAATCCACGCCCGTTCCACTGGACCTTACAGTCTGGTCACGCAGCAACCACTGGGTGGTAAAGCCCAGTTTGGTGGTCAGCGCTTTGGGGAGATGGAGGTCTGGGCTCTCGAGGCCTATGGAGCCGCCTATACCTTGCAGGAAATGCTGACGGTCAAATCTGATGATGTGGCAGGCCGAACAAAGGTCTATGAATCGATCGTCAAAGGCGAGGATAACTTTGAGGCGGGCATACCAGAGAGCTTTAACGTTCTGGTAAAAGAAGTCCGTGGCCTTGGCCTAAATATGGAACTCCTGGATGCCGAGGAAGAGACGTGACGGGGTCGACCCCGTCACAGCCCTTCCCCTCTGCCCTAATTTAAGGATCTGAAAAATGAACCAGGAACTGACAAGCAACCCTTTCAACCCGCTGGCACCTAGCAAAACGTTTGACGAAATCAAAGTGTCTCTGGCCTCTCCAGAACGCATTCTGTCATGGTCGTTCGGCGAGATAAAAAAGCCTGAAACGATCAATTACCGGACGTTCAAGCCCGAGCGTGACGGTTTGTTTTGTGCGCGTATCTTTGGCCCAATCAAAGATTATGAATGTCTGTGTGGTAAATATAAGCGGATGAAATACCGCGGCGTTGTCTGCGAAAAATGTGGCGTCGAGGTTACGTTGCAAAAAGTGCGTCGCGAGCGGATGGGTCATATTGAGCTGGCCTCGCCTGTTGCTCATATTTGGTTTCTCAAATCATTGCCATCGCGCATTGGTTTGATGCTGGACATGACGCTGCGCGATCTCGAGCGCGTGCTCTATTTTGAAAACTATGTAGTGATCGAGCCAGGATTGACCGACCTCAACTATGGTCAGATGATGACCGAAGAAGAATATATGTCGGCGCAAGACACCTATGGCATGGATGCCTTTACCGCTAATATCGGCGCTGAGGCTATCCGCGAAATGCTGGCGGCGATTGACCTGGATGCCGAAGCCGAGCAGTTGCGCGCCGATTTGGCCGTGGCCACCGGCGAACTGAAGCCGAAAAAAATTATCAAGCGCCTGAAAGTTGTCGAATCGTTTTTGGAATCCGGCAACCGGCCCGAATGGATGATCCTGACCGTCGTTCCGGTTATCCCACCGGAGTTGCGTCCACTGGTTCCACTGGATGGTGGCCGGTTCGCCACCTCGGATCTGAATGATCTCTACCGCCGGGTGATCAACCGCAACAACCGTTTGAAACGGCTGATTGAGCTGCGTGCGCCGGATATTATCGTGCGCAACGAAAAACGTATGTTGCAGGAATCTGTTGATGCTTTGTTTGACAACGGTCGTCGCGGTCGGGTGATTACGGGGGCCAACAAGCGGCCGTTGAAATCACTGTCGGATATGCTGAAAGGCAAGCAGGGTCGCTTCCGTCAGAACCTTTTGGGCAAACGGGTCGATTTCTCGGGTCGTTCGGTGATTGTGACCGGACCAGAGCTGAAACTGCATCAATGTGGTTTGCCAAAGAAAATGGCGCTTGAGCTGTTCAAACCGTTTATCTATTCGCGGCTTGAGGCCAAAGGCCTGTCGTCAACCGTGAAACAAGCCAAAAAGCTGGTTGAAAAAGAACGTCCCGAAGTTTGGGATATCCTCGATGAGGTGATCCGCGAACATCCGGTGATGTTGAACCGCGCGCCAACGTTGCACCGCCTGGGCATTCAGGCGTTTGAACCCACACTGATCGAAGGCAAAGCCATTCAGTTGCACCCACTGGTCTGTTCGGCGTTTAACGCTGACTTTGACGGGGACCAAATGGCGGTGCATGTGCCGCTGAGCCTTGAGGCGCAGCTTGAGTGCCGGGTCCTAATGATGTCGACCAACAATGTGTTGTCACCCGCCAACGGTGCACCGATCATTGTCCCGTCGCAGGATATGATCCTTGGTCTGTACTATACCACCATCATGCGCGAAGGCATGAAGGGCGAGGGCATGGTGTTCAGTTCGATTGAAGAAGTGCAATACGCGCTCGATTCTGGTTTGGTACATTTACACGCCAAAGTCACAGCGCGCATTCCACAGATCGATGATGAGGGCAATGAAGTACAGGTCCGCTTTGAAACCACGCCGGGTCGTGTGCGTCTAGGGGCTCTGCTGCCGCAAAACGCCAAGGCGCCGTTTGATCTGGTCAACGATCTGTTGCGGAAAAAAGACGTGCAGCGGGTGATTGATACCGTCTACCGTTATTGTGGTCAGAAAGAGAGCGTCATCTTCTGCGATCAGATCATGACAATGGGTTTCCGTGAATCTTTCAAAGCCGGTATTTCGTTTGGTAAAGATGATATGGTGGTGCCGGATGACAAATGGACCTTGGTCGATGAAACCCGCGGTCAGGTCAAAGATTTCGAACAGCAATATATGGACGGTCTGATCACTCAGGGTGAAAAATATAACAAAGTTGTCGATGCCTGGTCGAAATGTAACGACAAGGTCACTGATGCGATGATGTCGACGATTTCGGCACCACGCCGCGATGAGGACGGCGCAGAGCTTGAACCCAACAGTGTGTACATGATGGCCCACTCTGGGGCGCGTGGGTCGGTCACCCAGATGAAACAGCTGGGCGGCATGCGCGGTCTGATGGCCAAGCCAAACGGCGATATCATCGAGACGCCGATTATCTCGAACTTTAAAGAAGGTCTGACGGTTCTTGAATACTTCAACTCGACCCACGGCGCGCGCAAAGGTCTGTCCGATACGGCATTGAAAACCGCCAACTCGGGTTATCTGACCCGTCGTTTGGTGGATGTGGCGCAGGATTGCATTGTCCGCATGTATGATTGTGGAACCGAAAAAGCCATTACTGCTGAAACAGCGGTGAATGACGGCGAGGTTGTGTTGTCTCTGTCCGAGCGTTTGCTGGGCAGGGTTGCCGCAGAGGATCTGCTCAAGCCGGGAACCGACGAGGTTCTTGTGGCACGTGGTGAGTTGATTGACGAACGCATGGCGGATGCCGTGGATGCGGCTGGGCTTCAAGTTGCACGTATTCGCAGTCCGCTGACCTGTGAAGCTGAAGAAGGTGTCTGCGCGTTGTGCTACGGCCGTGATCTGTCGCGGGGTACCATCGTGAATTCCGGTGAGGCCGTGGGCATTATTGCTGCGCAATCTATCGGTGAGCCAGGTACACAGCTGACGATGCGGACGTTCCATATCGGTGGTGTTGCGCAGGGTGGCCAGCAGTCTTTCCTCGAGGCATCTCAGCCTGGTAAGATCGCTTTTGAGGGTGAAAATACTCTGAAAAACTCTTCAGGCGATGTTCTGGTTGTTGGTCGGAACATGAAGTTGCTGGTTGTCGATGAGCAGGGAGAACAACGCGCAAGTCACAAATTGGGCTATGGCTCGAAATTGTTTGTGAAGGTTGGTCAAACAATCGAACGTGGCGACAAACTGTTCGAATGGGATCCATACACGCTGCCGATTATTGCCGAGAAATCAGGCGTGGCAAAACATGTGGATCTGGTAAATGGGATCGCTGTGCGCGAAGAGACCGACGATGCCACTGGTATGACCCAGAAAATTGTTGTCGACTGGCGTGCTGCGCCGAAAGGCAATGAACTGAAGCCAGAGATCATCTTGCTTGACGAGGCGGGTGACCCGCTGCGCAACGATGCGGGCAATCCGCTGACCTATCCGATGTCGGTTGATGCGATTTTGTCCTGCGACGACGGCCAGGGCATCAAGGCGGGTGATGTGGTCGCGCGGATCCCCCGTGAGGGTGCCAAGACCAAAGACATCACCGGTGGTTTGCCACGGGTGGCAGAACTGTTCGAGGCACGGCGTCCAAAAGATCATGCTGTCATTGCGGAAATCGATGGCTATGTGCGCTTTGGTAAGGATTACAAAAACAAGCGGCGCATTAGTATCGAGTCTGCGGACGAGAGCATTGAGCCGGTTGAATATATGGTCCCCAAGGGCAAACATATTCCGGTCGGCGAAGGCGACTTTGTTCAAAAGGGCGATTATATCGTTGATGGCAACCCTGCACCGCATGATATTCTTGCAATCATGGGAATCGAGGCGTTGGCCAACTATATGATCGATGAGGTGCAGGATGTGTATCGATTGCAGGGTGTGAAGATCAACGATAAGCATATTGAAGTGATCGTGCGCCAGATGCTGCAAAAGTGGGAAATCTCCGACAGTGGGGAAACCACACTGTTGAAGGGCGAACATGTCGATAAAATCGAGTTTGACACCGCAAACGCAAAGGCAGAACAACGCGGTGGACGTCCCGCGCAGGGCGAACCAATTCTGCTTGGCATTACCAAAGCCTCGCTGCAGACACGGTCGTTTATCTCTGCCGCATCCTTCCAGGAAACCACGCGGGTGCTGACTGAAGCCTCGGTGCAAGGCAAGCGGGACAAACTGATCGGTCTGAAGGAAAATGTAATCGTGGGCCGTCTGATCCCTGCTGGAACCGGCGGGGCTGCCATGCAGGTGCGTCAGGTGGCGCAAGACCGCGATAATGTTGTGATTGAGGCACGCCGAGAAGAGGCCGAAGCCGCTGTGGCTCTGGCTGCCCCAAGTGGCGACTCCGATGTTTTTGGCGCAGATGTGTTCGATAGTAATCTGGTGGATACACCGGAAGGTTAACACTAGGGTGGCCTGATAGAAATAGAGAAAGCCCCGGTTGCCGCCGGGGCTTTTTTGTGGACCAAAAACGGATGGTGCAGATGTTGGCCACAGGTGCAATGACAGGTCCTCCAAAGACCAGCCTTGTTTTGGGAGAGCCTGTGACCTCAAGGAGCGTGCTCGTGACAGATAACACCCGTGGAGCGTTCTTGATGATGGCCAGCATGCTGGCCTTTACCGTCAACGATGCCTGTATCAAGGCAACAGACGGTGCATTGCCGTTCTTTCAACTCTTGTTTTTAAGGGGTGTTCTGTCAACATTTCTGATTGCGCTGGCTTTGTGGTGGCTGGGACATTGGCGATTGCCGGTGCCACAGGCGGATCGCAAGTTAATCACCCTGCGCTCACTGTCGGAAATTACGGCCACAATGTTTTTTCTAACCGCGCTTTTTAATATGCCATTGGCCAATGTCATCGCGCTGTTACAGTTGCTGCCTCTGACGGTGACACTGGCAGGTGCGCTGTTGCTGCGCGAAGCGGTTGGTTGGCGTCGGATGGCCGCGATTTTGATTGGCTTTTGCGGTATGTTGCTGATCGTGCGTCCGGGCAGCAGCGGATTTAATGTCTATACTATTTATGCGCTTTTGGCAGTTGTGTGCGTGACCTTTCGCGACCTGTCGACCCGACGCATGTCTGCGCAGGTGCCCTCTTTGGTGATCACTTTCGCGTCTTCTGCAGGATTGACGGTGGTGGCTGCTGTCATCTCACTTGGCGAGACCTGGGTCTGGCCGGACAGCACACAGACTGGCCTGATTGTCTTGTCGGCGCTGTTTATTTTTGCCGGCTATTGCACCAGTGTCATGGTAATGCGGGTCGGTGATCTGGGTGCTGTGACCCCGTTTCGCTATACCAGCCTGCTCTGGGCGCTGTTGCTTGGATGGTTGATGTTTGGGGAATGGCCCACGCCGTTGACCTTTTTAGGCGTCGTTATTATCGCAACCACTGGATGCTATACCCTGTACCGTGAAGCAAAAATGTCACGTATGTGACGAAAAAACCGATCGAATTTCTTTGCAGGCGATGGCGAACCGTTGCTTGAAATGCCTTTCACCTGCCGCGTCGAGATAGCTCAGATCTTGCGCTTGGACGGCGTCGTTTTTATCAGAATCGTTAAAGTTACCATGGCAGCGGACAAACATGTCCGGATCGCTGCGGGTTACCGTGGGCATAAACTGGGGCATTTTATTATGCTGAAAGTTCATCACTGTTTGGTGTATCTCTGGCATGACTGCCATGGCCAGAGCCACGCCTAAATGGGGCCTAAAGATCGGTTTGGCCTGCACTCCGTGGGCGTCAAGGCGGGCCGTGAATCCACGGTTGAAATCAACTGTTATGCGTCGGTGCCGAGTCAGATAGGGCTGACAGTCGGCAACGGTTTCCCGCAATTTGGCGACATAATCTACCGCCACAGCGTCATCATCATCATGGCGAAACTGCACAGACGGCCGTTTGGTGTCTTGGAAATGGTTAAGCACCGCCTGCATAACTTGCCGGTGTGGCCCACTCGGGCGTGTCACCAACAACGCCTGGGGTATATCGTGCAACAAGTTTTGAAGTTTTTGCTTATAGTGGTCCGGCAGGCTTTCTCCGATGACGATTAAAAATGTAAAATCTGAATCCGTTTGCGCTTTTATTCCCGGTAGGCAGACGGTTTCGAAAAACCGAAACCGTTCCTTCATCCGCGCCGGGTGATATAAAAATGCACAGCGGTCCTTGAGTGAGGAATGTTCAATCTGAAATCCGCCCTGCGCGGGATAGGAAAAACGGCAAATGCCGATGATTTGCATCGTTTCGGTCAAAATGTCTTTACTCCAATAGCTTCACAAATAATATTGATGAAATCATGCCCGCTCTGTTGGCGCAAGGCACTGTTGCTGCAGGGTCGGTGCCGAGTTCGTGCCGGGGTGCTGTTGACAACCTATGCGACTCCCTCTATAGCCGCGCTAAATCGACGACATGGTTACGTCAACTCGTCGAATTCAAATGTTTATGTGGTCACGATCCAGGCCTATGCCTCGATCCTCTGGAGACACCCCGCGGCGTTCTGGCCGAGAACAGAACGCATGCGGTTTTTGCGCTACGCGGATACGTAAAGCGCATCAAAGAAGAAGATGTACACATGTGGTGTGCAACACAATGCTGAGCGAAACGGGGAAAGAACCGGAATGCCAACGATCCAACAACTGATCCGCAAACCGCGGCAGCCAAAAATAAAACGATCCAAGTCCATGCACCTGCAGGAATGCCCGCAGAAACGCGGTGTGTGCACACGGGTCTATACCACAACACCCAAAAAGCCGAACTCGGCGATGCGGAAGGTTGCGAAAGTGCGCCTGACCAACGGGTTTGAGGTGATCAGCTATATCCCAGGCGAAAGCCACAACCTGCAGGAACACTCTGTGGTTCTGATCCGTGGTGGTCGTGTAAAAGACCTTCCTGGCGTGCGCTATCACATTCTGCGCGGGGTTCTTGATACTCAGGGTGTCAAGGATCGCAAACAACGTCGTTCGAAATATGGCGCCAAGCGTCCGAAGTAAGAGGAACACCCTATGTCCCGTCGTCACGCCGCCGAAAAGCGCGAAATCTTGCCCGATGCCAAATTTGGTGATCGTATACTTAGCAAGTTCATGAACAACCTGATGATCGATGGAAAGAAATCCATCGCTGAAGGTATCGTCTATAACGCGCTTGATCGCGTTGAAGATAAAAGTAAACGCGCCCCTGTTGAGGTGTTCCACGAAGCGCTTGAGAACATCAAGCCGTCGGTCGAAGTTCGGTCGCGTCGCGTTGGAGGCGCCACCTATCAGGTGCCTGTGGAAGTGCGCCCCGAACGCCGCGAAGCGCTGGCCATTCGCTGGTTGATCAAAGCGTCGCGGTCACGCAACGAAAACACCATGGAAGAGCGGCTCGCCGGTGAATTGCTGGATGCTGTAAACTCCCGTGGGTCGGCCGTTAAGAAACGCGAAGACACGCACAAAATGGCGGATGCGAACAAAGCATTCAGTCACTACCGCTGGTAAACTTTTAAAGGCTCTCCTCTCATGGCACGTGATTATCCCCTCTCCGAGTACCGTAACTTCGGTATTATGGCGCATATCGATGCAGGTAAAACCACCTGCTCGGAACGTATCCTGTATTACACTGGTAAATCCCACAACATTGGCGAAGTGCACGATGGTGCTGCGACTATGGATTGGATGGAGCAAGAGCAGGAGCGTGGCATCACAATCACCTCAGCTGCGACCACCACTTTTTGGGAGCGCACCGAAGACGGTGAGACTATGGATACTGGCAAGCATCGGTTGAACATCATCGATACTCCCGGCCACGTGGATTTTACCATTGAGGTTGAACGGTCGCTGGCGGTGCTGGATGGCGCAGTTGCAGTTCTGGATGCCAACGCCGGCGTTGAGCCACAGACTGAAACCGTTTGGCGTCAGGCCGACCGGTACAAGGTGCCGCGCATTGTTTTCGTCAACAAGATGGATAAAATTGGCGCGGACTTCTTTAACTGTGTGCACATGATCGAAGACCGCACTGGTGCAATTGCCGCACCGATTCAGATCCCGATTGGTTCTGAGACCGAGCTGGAAGGCATGGTCGATCTGGTCACCATGGAAGAATGGGTCTGGGCGGGTGAAGATCTTGGCGCAAGCTGGGAAAAACGTCCGATCCGCGACAGCTTGAAGGCAACAGCCGACGAGTGGCGCGCCAAGTTGATCGAAACTGCGGTCGACATGGACGACGATGCAATGGAAGCGTATCTGGAAGGTGTTGAACCCGACCTCGAGACCCTTCGCAGCTTGATCCGCAAGGGTACCTTGGCGATTAAGTTTATCCCCGTGCTGTGTGGGTCGGCTTTCAAAAACAAAGGCGTCCAGCCCCTATTGAACGCAGTCATCGACTATCTGCCAAGTCCGCTTGACGTTGTCGACTACATGGGTTTTGCACCAGGTGACGAATCCGAAGAACGCAACATTCCCCGTCGTGCGGAAGACGGCATGCCGTTTTCAGGACTTGCTTTTAAGATCATGAACGACCCTTTCGTTGGTACGCTGACCTTCACACGCATTTACTCGGGCGTGATGAATAAGGGTGACTCAGTGCTCAATTCGACCAAAGGTCGCAAAGAGCGCATTGGGCGGATGATGATGATGCACTCCAACAACCGCGAAGAGATCGAAGAGGCATTTGCCGGCGATATCATTGCGCTTGCGGGTCTGAAAGAAACCACGACGGGCGATACGCTTTGCGATATCAAAGAGCCTGTTATTTTGGAAACAATGACCTTCCCCGATCCAGTGATCGAGATTGCTGTTGAGCCAAAAACCAAGGGTGACCAGGAAAAAATGTCGCTGGGTCTCCAGCGTTTGGCCGCTGAGGATCCTTCCTTTCGGGTGGAGACCGATATCGAGTCGGGACAAACCATTATGAAGGGCATGGGCGAACTTCACTTGGACATCCTGGTGGACCGTCTGCGTCGTGAATTCAAGGTCGAGGCTAATATCGGCGCGCCGCAAGTGGCATACCGCGAGACCATTGGTCACGAAGTAGAGCACACCTATACCCACAAAAAACAATCGGGTGGTTCAGGTCAGTTTGCTGAAGTGAAAATGATCATTAGCCCCACAGAGCCCGGTGAAGGCTATTCGTTCGAATCGCGCATTGTTGGCGGGTCTATTCCAAAAGAATATATCCCGGGCGTCGAAAAGGGCATCAAGTCGGTGATGGACAGTGGTCCTCTGGCTGGCTTCCCCGTGATTGATTTCAAAGTTGCGCTGATCGACGGTAAGTTCCACGATGTAGACTCCAGCGTTCTGGCATTCGAAATCGCCGGCCGGATGGCGATGCGGGAGGGCATGCGTAAAGCGGGTGCCAAAATGCTTGAGCCAATCATGAAGGTCGAAGTGGTCACACCAGAAGATTATACCGGTGGAATCATTGGTGATCTGACGTCGCGTCGCGGCCAAGTCACTGGCCAAGAGCCCCGTGGCAACGCTGTCGCGATCGCCTCATTCGTGCCGCTGGCCAATATGTTTGGCTATATCAACACATTGCGTTCGATGTCTTCGGGCAGAGCGCAGTTCTCGATGCAGTTTGATCACTATGACCCGGTTCCGCAGAATATCTCGGAAGAAATTCAGGCGAAGTTTGCCTAGCACATGTCGGACAAGTTGATGCTTGTCTCTCGTTAAAATAAGTAGGAGGCCATCATGGCAAAGGAAAAGTTTGAACGTAATAAGCCGCATTGCAACATCGGTACCATTGGCCATGTTGACCATGGCAAAACCACGCTGACAGCTGCGATCACCAAACAGTTTGGTGATTTTCAGGACTATGATCAAATCGACGCAGCGCCTGAAGAAAAAGCCCGTGGTATCACCATTTCGACCGCTCACGTTGAGTATGAAACTGATAATCGTCACTATGCGCACGTTGATTGCCCCGGCCACGCCGACTATGTGAAAAATATGATTACCGGTGCGGCGCAGATGGATGGCGCGATTCTTGTGGTAAACGCGGCAGATGGCCCAATGCCACAAACCCGCGAGCACATCCTGCTTGGCCGTCAGGTTGGTATTCCGTCCATGGTTGTTTTCATGAACAAAGTGGATCAGGTGGATGACGAAGAACTGCTCGAATTGGTCGAGATGGAAATTCGTGAACTGCTCAGCACCTACGATTACCCTGGCGACGACATCCCAGTTGTTGCAGGGTCGGCTCTGGCAGCCTTGGAAGGGCGCGATGACAACATCGGCTCCGAAAAAATTGCAGCATTGATGGCTGCGGTTGATGAATATATTCCACAGCCGGCACGCGCCGTTGACCAACCCTTCCTGATGCCGATCGAAGATGTGTTCTCAATTTCGGGTCGTGGCACGGTTGTTACCGGCCGCGTTGAGCGCGGTGTCGTCAATGTGGGCGACGAGATTGAAATCGTTGGTATCCGTGACACCTCAAAAACCACGTGTACTGGTGTCGAAATGTTCCGCAAGCTGCTGGATCGCGGTGAAGCCGGAGATAACATTGGCGCCCTGTTGCGTGGTGTGGACCGTGACGGTGTAGAGCGTGGCCAGATTTTGTGTAAGCCGGGTTCAGTGACCCCGCACACCAAATTCGAAGCAGAAGCCTATATCCTGACCAAGGATGAAGGCGGCCGTCACACGCCGTTCTTTGCCAACTATCGCCCACAGTTTTATTTCCGGACCACCGACGTGACCGGCACGGTAAATCTGCCCGAGGGTACTGAAATGGTCATGCCTGGCGATAATCTGAAGTTCGAAGTCGAACTGATTGCGCCAATTGCGATGGAAGACAAGCTGCGTTTTGCGATCCGTGAGGGTGGCCGTACCGTTGGTTCCGGTGTTGTTTCCAAAATCATCGAGTAAGCAAACACTATCGTAGGGTGTGCGGGCAACTGCGCACCCCTCGAGTTCGACGAAGCTGGGGGATACTTCCTTGGCCTCCTATCAACTCTACAGCCGTGAAAGGCTAGAATATGCAAAGCCAAACTATTCGCATTCGGCTTAAGGCGTTCGATTACCGTGTGCTGGATTCCAGTACGCAGGAGATCGTAAACACCGCCAAAAGAACCGGCGCCGCCGTGCGTGGTCCGATTCCTCTGCCGAATAAGATCGAAAAATTTACGGTTCTTCGGAGCCCTCACGTGAATAAGAAATCGCGCGAGCAATTTGAAATTCGGACGCATAAGCGTCTGCTTGATATCGTTGATCCGACCCCCCAGACTGTGGACGCGCTGATGAAGCTCGACCTTGCGGCTGGTGTGGATGTCGAGATCAAAGTATAAGGGGGGCGTGACAGATGCGCTCTGGTATAATCGCAAAAAAACTGGGCATGACCCGGTTGTTCATGGATGACGGTAAACAGATCCCTGTAACCGTGCTTCAGTTGGATGGCTTGCAGGTCGTTTCACAACGCACTGCAGATAAGCATGGCTACAGTGCAGTCCAACTTGGCACCGGCACCATTAAAGCTAAACGCGTTTCGCAAGCGATGCGCGGCCATTTCGCCGTGGCGCAGGTCGAACCTAAGCGCAAGGTCGCTGAGTTTCGGGTCGCTCCTGAAAATCTGATCGAAGTTGGTGCGGAAATAACTGCCGAGCACTACGCGGCAGGCCAGTTCGTCGACGTGTCCGGCACGTCGATTGGTAAGGGTTTTGCCGGTGCCATGAAACGGCATAATTTTAAAGGTTTACGCGCGTCTCACGGTGTCTCCGTCAGCCACCGTTCGCACGGATCCACAGGTCAGTGTCAGGGTCCGGGTAAAGTCTTTAAAGGTAAAAAAATGGCTGGTCACATGGGCGCTGCTAAAGTCACCACTCAGAACCTGCAAGTTGTCAAAACCGATCTCGATCGAGGGTTGATTATGATCAAGGGCGCAGTTCCAGGCTCTAAAGGCGGGTGGGTTACTGTTAAGGATGCGGTGAAAAAGCCGTTGCCTGACGGTGTGCCTTTTCCAGCGGCAATCAAAGTCGCAGAGGCCGCCGCAGATTCAGCGCCTGTTCAAGGAGATGACGCATGAAACTTGATGTGATCAAACTCGACGGCAAGGCGGCTGGCAGTATCGATTTGGGCGACGATATCTTTGGCCTCGAGCCGCGTGTCGATATCCTGCACCGCGTCGTCCGGTGGCAGCGCAACAATGCGCAGGCCGGCACCCATAAGGTAAAGACCCGTCGCGAGACCAGCTATTCGACGAAAAAGATCTATCGTCAAAAAGGCACTGGTGGCGCGCGTCACGGCGATCGCAACGCACCGATTTTCCGCGGTGGTGGTATCTACAAGGGCCCAACGCCCCGTAGTCATGGCCACGATCTGCCGAAAAAAGTGCGCCAGATGGGTTTAAAGCACGCGCTGTCGTCTAAAGTGAAAGACGGTTCGCTGGTTATTATCGATGAGGCCCAGTCTGATGGTAAGACTGCGGCGTTGGCCAAGATGGTAAAAAACCTCGGTTGGAAACGCGCGTTGATTATTGATGGCGCTGCCGTCGATATCGGTTTTGCAAAAGCGGCGAGTAACATTGAAGGCCTGGATATCCTGCCGACAATGGGTGCTAACGTGTATGACATTCTGAAACGCGATACTCTGGTGCTGACGAAAGCCGGTGTCGAAGCTCTGGAGGCACGCCTGAAATGACTGCTAAAGCTGAACATTATGATGTGATCCGCAAGCCGGTTATCACCGAAAAAGCAACCATGGCCTCTGAGGCCGGAGCGGTTGTGTTTGAAGTGGCAATCGACAGCAACAAGCCACAGATCAAATCAGCGGTCGAAGCGCTGTTTGGTGTTAAGGTGAAAGCGGTAAACACCACGATCACAAAAGGTAAGACAAAGCGTTTTCGCGGCGCACCTGGTAAACGCCGGGATGTCAAAAAAGCCTATGTAACACTTGAGGCCGGAAACACCATCGACGTGAACACCGGACTGTGATAGCACGCCTCATCAACGCTCCGAATCTGTTCGGAGCGTTGTTGTTTTAAGTCGGGGACCTTCGGGCCCTATTATCTCGGGGACCTTCGGGGCCCTATCAATCGCGGCGCGTAAAGTGCTGCATTTATAACGGAAGACAGAAAGCATGGCACTCAAGTCGTATAAACCGACGACGCCAGGCCAGCGTGGGCTGGTGCTGATCGACCGTTCGGAACTGTGGAAGGGTCGTCCTGTTAAATCTCTTACTGAGGGTTTGACAAAATCGGGCGGCCGCAACAACACCGGACGTATTACATCCCGCCGCCGCGGTGGCGGCGCGAAACGCCTGTACCGTATTGTTGATTTCAAACGCAACAAACTGGACATGTCTGCAACTGTTGAGCGGATTGAATATGATCCCAACAGGACAGCGTTTATTGCTTTGGTACGATATGAAGACGGCGAACAGACGTATATTCTGGCGCCTCAGCGCTTGGGCGTCGGCGACCAAGTGATTGCCTCTGCCAAAGCTGATATCAAGCCCGGTAATACGATGCCGTTTTCTGGTATGCCAATCGGTACGATCATTCACAACATCGAGATGAAGCCAGGCAAAGGCGGTCAGATCGCGCGCGCTGCTGGCACGTACGCTCAGTTTGTTGGGCGCGATGGCGGCTATGCTCAGATCCGTTTGTCCTCTGGCGAACTGCGTATGGTTCGCCAAGAATGCTGTGCCACGGTTGGTGCGGTGTCAAACCCCGACAACAGCAACCAAAACTTTGGTAAAGCCGGTCGGATGCGCCATAAAGGCGTGCGCCCGTCGGTGCGTGGTGTGGTTATGAACCCGGTTGATCACCCCCACGGTGGCGGTGAAGGTCGGACATCGGGTGGACGTCACCCAGTTACCCCTTGGGGTAAGCCGACCAAAGGGGCACGTACCCGGAACAAGAACAAAGCGTCAAGCAAGCTGATTATCCGCTCGCGGCACGCCAAGAAGAAGGGACGTTAAGATATGTCTCGCTCTGTTTGGAAAGGTCCATTCGTCGATGCTTACGTGCTCAAAAAAGCCGAAGCGTCACGTGAAAGTGGACGCAATGAAGTTATCAAAATCTGGTCGCGCCGGTCTACTATTTTACCGCAGTTCGTTGGCTTGACCTTTGGTGTGTATAACGGTCGCAAACATATTCCCGTAATGATTTCGGAAGATATGATCGGTCAGAAATTCGGTGAATATGCCCCGACCCGTACCTATTACGGGCATGCAGCCGACAAAAAAGCGAAACGGAAGTAAGTCATGGGCCAGGATAAAAACCCCCGCCGCGTGGCCGACAACGAAGCGATGGCAAAACTGCGCATGCTTCGGACCAGCCCGCAAAAGCTGAACCTTGTAGCCGCGATGATTAGGGGCAAGAAGGTGGATAAAGCGTTGACCGACCTGACGTTCTCTAAAAAACGCATCTCTGATGATGTGCGCAAGTGCCTGCAATCAGCGATTGCCAACGCCGAAAACAACCACAACCTTGATGTGGATGAATTGGTTGTCGCCGAAGCATACGTTGGTAAAAACATGACACTGAAGCGCGGACGGCCGCGTGCACGTGGGCGGTTTGGCAAGATAATGAAGCCATTCTCAGAGCTTACGATCAAAGTGCGTCAAGTTGAGGAGCAAGCCTAATGGGTCAGAAAGTCAATCCAATCGGCATGCGTTTGCAGATCAACCGCACGTGGGACAGCCGCTGGTATGCCGATACCAAGGATTATGGTGATCTTCTCATGGAAGACATTAAAATCCGCGAGTTCGTCAACGAAGAGTGCAAGCAAGCCGGTATCTCGCGGGTGATCATCGAGCGCCCGCACAAAAAGTGCCGGGTTAGCATCTATACTGCCCGCCCCGGTGTGATTATCGGTAAAAAAGGTGCTGATATTGAAACGTTGCGCAAGAAGATCGCCGCAATGACACCATCAGAACTGCACCTCAACATTCTCGAAGTGCGCAAACCTGAGATGGACGCGCGTTTGGTTGGCGAGTCGATTTCTCAGCAGCTTGAACGTCGGGTTTCGTTCCGTCGTGCGATGAAGCGCGCGGTGCAGAATGCGATGCGCATGGGCGCGCTTGGTATCCGGGTGAATGTTGCGGGTCGTCTTGGCGGCGCAGAGATTGCGCGCACCGAATGGTATCGTGAAGGTCGGGTGCCACTGCACACGCTGCGTGCCGATATTGATTATGCCAATATTGAGGCGGAAACCGCTTACGGCATCATCGGTATTAAGGTCTGGATCTTTAAGGGTGAGATCATGGAACATGATCCGCAAGCCCGGGATCGCAAAGCCCAGGAACTCCAGGACGGTCCGGCCCCACGTGGTGCCGGTGGCCGTCGCTAAGGAGATAGAGATATGCTGCAACCAAAACGTACCAAATTCCGCAAGATGCACAAAGGCCGTATCCACGGCATGGCAAAAGGCGGCTCTGATCTTACCTTTGGCACTTATGGCCTAAAAGCCACCCAGCCAGAGCGGATCACCGCGCGCCAGATCGAAGCGGCGCGGCGGGCGATGACCCGTCAAATGAAACGGCAGGGCAGGGTCTGGATCCGGATTTTCCCCGATACGCCGGTCACGTCTAAGCCCACCGAAGTTCGGATGGGTAAAGGAAAGGGCTCAGTTGATTTCTGGGCTGCAAAAGTAAAACCTGGTCGGATCATGTTTGAGATTGACGGGGTTGACGAAAATGTGGCAAGGGAAGCACTTCGGCTTGCTGCAATGAAATTGCCGATCAAAACGCGTATTGTTGTACGCGAAGACTGGTAAGAGTTTCCGCGCACCCGCACCAGTTTGCGGGGGGCGCGGTGTTTGTTGGAAAAGCGCGGACGGTTGTGTCGTGACTTCTGATAGAGGGATAAGGCGATGAACGCCCAAGAACTACGCGATAAGACCCCGGACCAGCTTCGTGAGGAGCTGTCTAATCTGAAGAAAGAAGCGTTTAATCTTCGCTTTCAACAGGCCACGGGGCAACTTGAGAATACGGCGCGCATGCGGTCCGTTAAACGTGATGTGGCCCGGGTCAAAACCGTGCTGACACAGAAAGCCGCGCTTGCGGCTGCAGAATAGGAGCGGCTGAAAGATGCCAAAACGTATCCTGGAAGGCACTGTTACCAGCGCCGCAAACGAACAGACAGTCACGGTCTCGGTCGAGCGTCGCTTCAAGCATCCTGTGCTGAAAAAGATTATTCGTAAGTCCAAGAAATATCGGGCGCATGACGAACAGAACACTTTTAAGATTGGTGACTCTGTCCGCATTATCGAATGTCCACCAAAGTCGAAAACCAAACGCTGGGAGGTCCTTGAGGCGTAAGCTGAAAGACCCTTCAGTCACATCGAAACCCTGGGGACTTGGCACGTATGCCCCCCATAGGTCGGGAGACACTATATGATCCAGATGCAAACCAATCTGGATGTCGCTGACAACTCTGGCGCCCGCCGAGTTCAGTGCATCAAGGTTTTGGGTGGTTCCAAGCGCAGATATGCGTCTGTAGGCGACGTTATCGTCGTTTCAGTCAAGGAAGCCATCCCGCGGGGACGCGTTAAAAAAGGCGACGTGCGCAAGGCCGTTGTCGTACGCACCGCAAAACAGGTTCAACGTGCCGATGGCTCTGCTATCCGCTTTGACCGCAACGCGGCCGTTATACTGAACAATGCCGGCGAGCCCGTCGGAACCCGGATTTTTGGTCCGGTTGTTCGCGAATTGCGCGGTAAGAACTTTATGAAGATCATTTCGCTTGCTCCGGAGGTGCTCTGATGGCTGCTAAATTGCGCAAAGGCGACAAGGTCGTCGTGCTGGCCGGTAAGGACAAAGGCAAAGAGGGGACGATCTCTTTGGTGGATCCTTCGGCTGGTAAAGCCGTGGTTGACGGTCTGAACATGGCGGTGCGCCATACGCGTCAAACCCAAACCGCGCAAGGCGGCCGTATTCCTAAGGCCATGCCAATAGCCTTGTCGAACCTGTCGTTGATTGATTCTAACGGCAAACCTACCCGGGTCGGCTTTAAGGTCGAGGACGGTAAGAAAATGCGGTTCGCAAAGTCCACAGGGGAGACGATCGATGCTTGATGACGCAAAATACATTCCCCGCCTAAGAGCTGAATACGACGGAACCATCCGTCCGGCACTCATGGAAGAGTTTGGCTATACCAATGCAATGATGTTGCCAAAGCTCGACAAGATTGTGGTGAATATCGGTTGCGGCGCGGAAGCGGTGCGCGATTCGAAAAAAGCCAAATCGGCGCAGCAAGACCTGACTTTGATCACCGGTCAGAATGCCGTTGTTACGAAAGCAAAGAAGTCGATCGCTGGCTTCCGGGTGCGTGAAGATATGCCGCTTGGAACAAAAGTGACTCTGCGCGGTGTGCGGATGTACGAATTCTTGGACCGCCTGATCACGATCGCGATGCCACGTATTCGCGACTTTCGCGGCGTGTCGGCCAAGAGTTTCGATGGCAACGGCAACTATGCCTTGGGCCTGAAGGAACATCTGGTTTTTCCAGAGATCAATTTCGACAAAGTCGATGAGAACTGGGGTATGGACATCGTGATTTGCACCACTGCAAAGACCGACGCCGAAGCGAAATCGCTGTTGAAGCATTTTAACATGCCGTTCAGCAGCTGAGCGCGGGAAGGAATATAGACATGGCAAAAAAAGCAATGATTGAACGCGAAAAGAAGCGTCAAAAATTGGTCGATAAGTTTGCGGCGAAACGCGCTGATTTGAAAGCAATTGCGCGCAACCAAGAGCTGCCGATGGAAGAGCGGTTCGCCGCCCGTCTAAAGCTGGCAAAATTGCCGCGCAACAGCTCGGCGACCCGCTTGCACAACCGCTGTCAGCTGACCGGTCGTCCGCACGCGTATTATCGCAAACTTCGTATTTCGCGGATTATGTTGCGCGAATTGGGATCCAACGGGCAGTTGCCCGGTGTGGTCAAGTCAAGCTGGTAAGGGAGAGACGCAATGAACGATCCTATCGGCGATATGCTGACCCGTATCCGCAACGCGCAGCTGCGCGGGCGCTCGACAGTGATGACCCCCGGCTCGAAGCTGCGGGTGTGGGTCTTGGATGTGCTGGCTGACGAAGGCTATATCCGAGGCTATGAAAAAGTGACGGGTTCCGATGGCCATCCGGCGATTGAAATCAGTCTGAAGTACTTCGACGGTACTCCCGTCATTCGCGAAGTCAAACGGGTGTCAAAGCCTGGGCGTCGGGTTTATCTGGGTATCAAAGACATTCCGCAGGTCCGTCAAGGCTTGGGTGTGTCGATTGTCTCGACATCGAAAGGTGTCATGTCGGATTCAGCGGCTCGCATTGCAAATGTGGGTGGCGAAGTGATCTGCACAGTATTCTAGGGAGAGCAGAGAATGTCTCGTATTGGTAAAAAACCGGTCGCGCTCCCCTCTGGGGTCTCTGCGGCCATGTCTGGTCAGACGATTGAAGTGAAAGGCCCAAAAGGGTCGCGCAGCTTTACCGCGTCGGATGATGTGACCATGACAATCGATGAAAGCTCTGTGTCTGTGACGCCGCGCGGCAATTCCAAGCGCGCGCGCCAGCAGTGGGGCATGAGCCGCACGATGGTGGCCAACTTGGTGACGGGTGTGACTTCGGGTTTTAAGAAAGAGCTTGAGATTAAGGGCGTCGGCTATCGGGCGCAACTTCAGGGCAAAGTCCTAAAGCTTAATCTGGGTTTGTCGCATGATGTGGATTTTCAGGTTCCAGATGGGGTAACAGTGACCGTGCCGAAACAAACTGAGATCATCGTCGAAGGCGAAGATCAGCAGCTGGTCGGACAGGTTGCCGCGAATATTCGTGAATGGCGCCGCCCCGAGCCGTATAAAGGCAAGGGTATCATGTATAAAGGTGAATATATCTTCCGCAAGGAAGGCAAGAAAAAGTAAGGACGCAGACAATGGCAAACAGCAAAAGACAACTGTTCTTGAAGCGCCGCCTGCGCGTTCGGAACAAACTTCGCAAGATGAACCGGGGACGCCTGCGTCTGTCGGTACATCGCAGCAACAAAAACATCAGTGTGCAACTGATCGACGACGTCAATGGTCGTACCTTGGCCGCAGCATCCAGTCTCGAAAAGGATCTGGGTATTATGGGCAAGAACAATCTCGAGGCGTCAACGAAAATTGGTACAGTGATCGCCGAGCGTGCGAAAGCCGCTGGTATTGAAGAATGCTACTTTGATCGTGGCGGGTTCCTGTTTCACGGCGGTGTCAAGGCTTTGGCCGACGCAGCCCGTGAAGCTGGACTTAAGTTCTAGGGAGACGAGATATGGCAAGAGAACAAAACAACCGGGGCCGTCGCGATCGCGATGAAACACCGGAGTTCGCTGATCGTCTCGTTGCGATCAACCGGGTATCGAAAACGGTTAAGGGTGGTAAGCGCTTTGGCTTTGCTGCGCTTGTTGTGGTCGGTGACCAAAAAGGTCGTGTCGGCTTTGGCAAAGGTAAAGCAAAAGAAGTGCCCGAAGCCATTCGCAAAGCAACGGAGCAGGCCAAGCGCCAGTTGATCCGTGTGCCGCTGCGAGAAGGTCGTACGCTGCACCACGACATTCAGGGCCGTCACGGTGCCGGTAAAGTGGTTATGCGCACGGCGCCAACCGGTACCGGCATTATCGCAGGTGGCCCAATGCGGGCCGTGTTCGAAATGCTGGGCATTCAAGACGTTGTCGCAAAGTCAGTTGGGTCGCAAAACCCATATAACATGATCCGCGCCACGATTGATGGTTTGGTAAAAGAAGCCAGCCCACGCATGGTCGCCCAGCGTCGTGGTAAAAAAGTCGCAGACATTCTCAACAAAGATATCGCACCTTCGGCCAAGCCCGAAGAAGCGGTTGACGCATAGGGAGCTGAAACATGGCTAAGACTATTGTCGTAAAGCAAATCGGCTCGCCAATCCGTCGTCCCGCCAAACAGCGTCAGACGCTGATTGGTTTGGGCCTGAACAAAATGCACAAAACTCGTGAGCTTGAGGATACCCCTTCGGTGCGGGGCATGGTCAACAAGATCTCGCATATGGTCGAGATTATTGAAGAGCGCGATTAACGCCAAGACCCGATCACCGTGACAAAATTTAGGCCGCCTCAGCTTTGTTTGGGGCGGCTTGTTTTATTGTGTTGCATTGATCCTTCCAAAAAAGACCGTTAGGGTTGTTTTTTGTCTTTAGAAGGGAAGCTTATGCACACCGGATCTTGCCTTTGTGGCGCGGTAAGTTTCAATGTCTCAACTGAGCTCCAACCGCCAGATGCCTGTCACTGCACAACTTGCCGAAAATGGTCGGGACATTTTTTTGTCTCGACTGATATTGTCACAGGCGCGCTTGATTTGTCTGGAGCTGATAAGGTTACGTGGTATCAATCATCCCAAAAGGTTCGGCGGGGGTTTTGTTCCGTTTGCGGGAGCACGTTGTTTTTTGATCCACTTTTTCATGATTGGACCGCGATCGCGATGGGCGCTTTCGACGCCCCGACCGGGACGGCTCTTGGCCGGCATATTTTCGTGTCTGAAAAGGCAGATTATTATAAGATTAAAGATGGGCTTCCACAAAATCAAACCTAAGCTGCAGCGCAACTGGCTGCGGGAAATTCTGCGTCATGCAGTTTTATTACAGATATTCAGTGTATTTGGTTTAAGATCGTGAGAATTCGAACGAAATTTTGGAGAGGCCATATTTTCTATGCAGCGTAAGATTTCCGCCGTCCTATTCGATATGGACGGCCTTTTATTAGATACCGAACAGGTCGTTCTGGACTGCTTTCGCCAGACATGTGCTGGTTTGGGCCTGTCGGATATGGATCACGTTTTTTACCAATGTATCGGCCTTCGCCGTGCCGATAGCCGTCTGGTGCTTGAGCGCGGTTTGGGTCATTTGGTAGATCTGGCTGAGTTCGATACGAGCTGGGAGACGCGGATCGAGAGCCGGCTCGCTGATAATGTCCCAGTCAAACCGGGCGCTGAGAATCTCTTGCAACAGTTGCAGGACCGCGGCATCCCTCGGGTGGTGGCGACATCGACCACATCCGACGTGGCCATAGAAAACCTGAAAACTGCCGGGCTATATCCGCTGATCACAACGGTTTTGGGGGGCGAGCAGGTGGAAAATGGCAAGCCTGATCCGGAAATTTACCTCAAGGCGGCGGCCTTGGCGGGTCATGAGCCCGGCGATTGTGCGGCGTTTGAAGACAGTGACCCCGGAACGTTGGCCGCCGTGCGCTCAGGCGCGTTGACAGTGCAGGTGCCGGATCTCAGGCCCCCCTCTGCGCAGACTTTGGCTCTGGGCCACCTGGTGGCTGACGATTTATATGCGGGGGCGCTGCGCATTGGCCTGATTGCGGTATAACCACCGACCAGTTGGGTGTCCTTAGGGCAGACGGGTGCGCATCATAATTGCCTGCGATCAGTGAGCACATGGCCGCTTTTGAGTGTCTTGGCGCCAAGCTTTGTGTGAACTTAAGAATTCAAGTTGATTTTTAATATACGTTTAAAAGGGATCATGGATATGCCCCGCTTTGATTGGCATACAGACCCGATTGATTGCAGGACACCGCTGACAGACAGCTATAAAAGCACGCAAAGGGTGCGGCGGTTTCTAATTGCACAATGTGGTCCGAAGTTGAAATTTGATCGCGCCTTTTTGGCTTGGATTAAGGATGGCAATCTTAAGACATTGGGTGATGCGGCGGACGAGTGGACAAGACGACACATATGAACAGCATTTTGGGTGAGGTGGTGAACCCCACCGGCGTCTGAATTGACCCTAAAAATGCCATAATTAAACTTTAGCCCGCACTTGCGATCATAAGAGGGATGAAGATGAAAATTCTAGTCGTTGGCGCTACTGGCAAAACTGGAGAACTGGCCTGGCGCAAGGCAGTTGCTGAGGGCCATGATGTCACGGTTTTTGGACGTTCTGTTGCGAAGAGATACAAGGACGATCCGGTGCGCAAAATGCAGGGTGATGTATTGGATCGTTCGGCTGTCACGGCTGCGATTGCGGGTCAGGATGCTGTTTTGGTGTGTCTTGGGCCGGTGAACAGTCGTGATCGGGTCACCTTGACGCAAGGCGCGCGCAATATTTGTCAAGTGATGCGGGCTGAGGGCGTTGAGCGGGTGGTTTTTATCTCTGCGGCGGGTGTGGGCGAAAGTTGGCGGTTGATTCCCTGGTATTCAAAGCTCTTATTTTCCACCTTTTTGAAAACAGTTCTGCAAGAACATGGGTCTGAAGAGAAAATATTTGCCGAAAGCGGATTGATATGGACGGCGGTGCGCGCAGCCGTCTTGACCAACCGGCCGGCCGGGGGCTCTGTTTTGGCGTCTAACATCGTGAGCAGCAGGACGATTCCGCGCGGCGATCTTGCGGCGTATCTGGTCTCAGAAGTGACGTCCGATCAGAATTATTGCCAGCCAATTTCAGTGACGGCAGGATAAAAGCGGGCAAAGTGTCCTTGTATTGGTCTATCGGAGACGGGCGAGTCTTGCCCTAGAAAGGCCGAGGATGCTTTTGAGTGTACATGCCCCCCTGATGGAATTGCAGGCTAGTTTACCAGAGGTGTTTCAGCAGCTTTCTGTCTTGCGGATTTGACGCAGAAGAGGCTGGCCATCCAGAAAAAGCCGTTTGAAAAAAGCCAGTCTATTTGGCACCAATTGCCAAATTTTCGCTACAAGACTGTCGGAAAAGCGCTCGGGAGTGGTCAGCAAGACATAGGAAAACAACGCCGTCTCTGCCAAGTCCTCACGGTTGGGATGGGCCTTGGCATAGTGGGTAATAAAGGCGCCATCTGCGGCCTGTGCAAACTGCCATGCCGGATCACGTGACCACCGGTCATCAAGTGTTGCATGGACACTTTCGTGAAAGATGGTTTCTTCAAGGTCATGTTGCTGCAGGCGCGTATCAATATTTTTATGATAAAGCACGAAAAAATGTTCTTCGTCCTCGGCAAAGGCGGTTTCATCGCCATGGTGGATTACCACATGCGACAGGGTTTCGCGCATGGCGCTTGGCAAATGAGACAGGCCGCGGGCCACATGCCTGGCATAGTGCAATATAACGGCACGTGGGCCCAAATCTGGATGCACCCAAAGCCCGACCCGCGTTCCATCTGCAAATCGCACGACAAAAAACGATACGTTCAAAGTCAATAATCTGTTGTGTCGCTTGTCGACCATTTTGGCGCGCCCTGTCTTTTGAAAGGCAATGCAATAGGCCACCGACGCGTCTGTTGATTTTATAAAATCAATGTCATTTGAGACCACTGAACTTGGAAACAGCGGTTTTCCCGCCGATGGTGATAGGTTTAGCGTTACAATGTCTGCAGCATCGGTCGGTATGCCTTGTCCAATAAAAACCATGGAAATACTGAGAATAAAAATGGAAAAAATGCGCATTTCAGTCCTGTTATTGAAATCAAACCAAGCCAAAGATGATACTGTAACCTTGAGATGCCCTTAGCTGGCTGCATTTACAAAATATGGTTAAAGAAGTTTGATTGTGCTCAAAACACAACCCCAGCGTATTTTTATCTTGCATGTGGGCTGGCGGGGCTTTGAGCAAGGCCCACCCTGTCAGGGTCAGAGGGGACTTGCACGGCGCGCAGCTTGGGTTTATACGCCTCCGGTGGCCTCAGGGTCGCAGAATCAAAATTAGAAACGCCGCGTTTGCCCATTTTGTCGCTCGACGGGTAGTTCCGGCAAAAGGAGAAGCGACATGAAACTACATGAATTGCACGACAACCCCGGTGCCACCAAAACCAAAAAGCGGATCGGTCGCGGACCGGGTTCAGGCAAGGGTAAAATGGGTGGCCGCGGTATCAAAGGTCAGAAATCCCGCTCAGGTGTGTCGATCGGTGGCTATGAAGGTGGCCAAATGCCGCTATACCAACGTCTTCCAAAGCGTGGTTTTACCAAGCCGAACCGCAAGTCTTACGCGGTTGTCAATCTTGGCCTGGTGCAGAAATTCATTGACGAAAAGAAACTCGACGCCAAAGCGGCCATCACCGAGGATGTGTTGATTGCCAGCGGTCTGGTACGGCGTAAGCTTGACGGTGTACGGGTTTTGGCAAAGGGCGATATCACTGCCTCAGTTACGCTGCAGGTGACCGGTGCGTCCAAGTCGGCGGTTGAGGCTGTTGCAAAGGCGGGTGGAACATTGACCGTCGCATCTGAATAACTCCTTGTGAGCAGCGGCTAGGCTGCTTACATATGCTACAGTTTTCCAAATTGGCCGCCTGAGCTGGAAAACGCTTTGGGCGGTTTTTATCTAAAAGAGAGACCCCTATGGTATCTGCTGCAGAACAAATGGCCGCAAACACAAGTTGGGCGGCCTTGGGCAAGGCCACTGACCTGCGTAACCGCATCCTGTTTACGCTGGGTTTGTTGATTGTCTATCGCCTTGGCACGTTTATCCCTGTGCCCGGCATTGATGGACAGGCGCTGCGCGACTTTATGGAGCAGGCACAACAGGGTATCGGCGGTATTCTGACAATGTTTACCGGCGGCGCTTTGGGGCGCATGGGGATTTTTGCACTGGGAATCATGCCCTATATTTCGGCCTCGATTATCATACAGTTGTTGACTTCAATGGTGCCGGCATTGGAACAACTGAAAAAAGAGGGCGAACAGGGCCGCAAGAAAATCAATCAATACACCCGGTTTGGGACAGTGGCTTTGGCCACGCTGCAGGCCTATGGGCTTGCGGTCAGCCTTGAGGCGGGAGAGTTGGTCACTGAACCCGGGTTATTTTTCCGAATGTCCTGTCTGGTGACGCTGGTTGGCGGCACAATGTTCTTGATGTGGCTCGGTGAACAGATCACGGCCCGCGGTATCGGCAACGGTATCTCCCTGATTATTTTCGTTGGCATCATCGCCGAAGTACCCGCCGCGTTGGCACAGTTTTTCGCTTCAGGCCGGTCTGGTGCGATCAGTCCGGCGATTATTGTCGGAGTGATCGTGATGGTGGTTGTGACGATCGCCTTTGTGGTGTTCATGGAACGCGCGCTGCGCAAAATCCACATCCAATACCCGCGCCGTCAGGTTGGCATGAAGGTCATGGAGGGCCAGTCCAGCCATTTGCCGGTCAAGGTCAATCCCGCTGGCGTGATCCCGGCAATCTTTGCCAGTTCACTGCTGCTGTTGCCGACGACTGTCAGCACGTTCTCGGGCAATCAAACCGGTCCGATTATGTCGACCATCCTGGCATATTTTGGCCCCGGACAACCGCTCTATCTGGCTTTCTTTGCGGCGATGGTGGTGTTCTTTGTTTATTTTTACACCTTCAACGTCTCGTTTAAGCCTGAAGAGGTTGCCGATAATCTGAAAAACCAAAACGGTTTTGTGCCCGGGATTCGCCCCGGAGCGAAAACCGCCGAATATCTTGAATACGTGGTGTCGCGTCTTCTCGTTCTTGGCGCCGCATATCTGGCCCTTGTGTGTTTGCTGCCAGAAATTTTGCGCGGGCAGTTTTCCATTCCGTTTTATTTTGGCGGCACCTCTGTTCTGATTGTGGTTTCGGTGACAATGGACACCATCCAACAAGTTCAATCGCATCTTTTAGCGCATCAATATGAAGGTTTGATTCAAAAATCACAGCTTCGCGGAAAGGGCAAAAAGCGGGGCAGCAAGGGAGTGACACGTAAATGAACATCATTCTGTTAGGTCCACCTGGCGCCGGTAAAGGAACACAGGCGCGCCATTTGGTTGAGACCCGCGGTATGACACAATTGTCCACCGGTGATATGCTGCGCGAGGCCAAATCAAGCGGCACAGAATTGGGAAATATCGTGGCTGATGTGATGGCACGGGGCGATTTGGTCACGGATGAGATCGTTATCGGTCTGATCCGGGAAAAAATAGAATCAAACACGCAGGGCGGCTTTATTTTTGATGGCTTTCCCCGGACCCTGGCGCAAGCTGATGCCTTATCCGATTTGCTTAATCAAACTGGTCAAACGCTTGATGTGGTGGTCGAGATGCAGGTTGATGACGAGGCGTTGGTGGCGCGGATTGCTGGAAGGTCAACCTGTGGATCATGTGGTGAGGTTTACCACGATGTGACGCGGCCACAGCCTGAAAACGGGACCTGCGAGACTTGTGGTGCATCAGATTTTCAGCGTCGGGCGGACGACAACGAGGAAAGCCTTAAAAACCGCCTGATGGAGTACTATAAGAAAACGTCGCCGCTGCTGGGCTATTACTTTGCCAAAAACCAGCTGCAGTCAGTCAATGGACTTGCTGATATTGACGCTGTGCAGACAGAAATCGCTGCGGTTTTGGATGCGCTGTGATATTTTGGTCTTGACCGCTTCTTGAAATTCTCCTAACCACCAACCTTGGTCGACAGACCAGGCCCGCGGGCGCCCAAAGGGCTGTGCCGTGGATGTCCGACTTGCTGCGCCTTGGCGAACGGGGTCGGGTTTTGTGAAAAAAGGTTCTGGTGTTACGGAACCGCAATAAAAAGGAAGCAAGAATTTGGCACGTATAGCCGGCGTGAATATCCCGACGCATAAACGGGTTCCCATCGCATTAACATACATTACCGGTATCGGTTCAGCGATCGCAAAAGAAATTTGTGTCGCGGTCAATATCGATGAAACGCGCCGGGTCAATGAATTGAGCGACGCTGAGGTTCTGGCGGTACGCGAACATATCGATGCCAATTGCATGGTGGAGGGCGATCTGCGGCGTGAGGTTCAAATGAACATCAAGCGTCTGATGGATCTGGGCTGCTACCGCGGTTTGCGTCACCGTCGTAATCTGCCGGTACGGGGGCAACGTACCCATACCAACGCCCGCACCCGCAAGGGCCCGGCGAAAGCAATTGCTGGCAAGAAAAAGTAAGGGAGGGCTTGAGATATGGCACGTGATACACGTCGCGGAGGCAAAAAGAAGGTCTCCAAAAATATCGCCGCTGGTGTGGCGCATGTGAACAGTTCGTTCAACAATACCAAGATTTTGATCTCGGACGTGCAGGGCAACGCCATTGCATGGTCGTCTTCGGGAACGATGGGCTTTAAAGGCTCGCGTAAATCGACGCCTTATGCCGCGCAGATGGCGGCCGAGGATGTGGGTCGTAAAGCTCAAGAGCACGGCGTAAAAACGCTCGAGGTCGAGGTGCAAGGTCCGGGGTCGGGGCGCGAATCAGCGCTGCGGGCGCTGGCTGCTGCTGGTTTCAACATCACTTCGATTCGCGATGTGACGCCGATGGCCCACAATGGCTGTCGCCCACCAAAGCGTCGTCGAGTGTAAGCAATATTATCAGTACTGGTGGCGCGGATTTGCTCGCGCTGCCATTTTGCTATTTTAACCTCGGGCGTCTTGCACTTCTGGACATGGGGGCAAGACAAGGATGGAGGATTTCATGATCCACAAAAATTGGGCCGATCTAATTAAACCGTCGCAGTTAGACGTTAAGCCGGGCAATGACCCGACACGTCAGGCGACGGTCACCGCCGAACCTCTTGAACGCGGATTCGGGCTGACGCTCGGTAATGCGCTGCGCCGCGTGTTAATGAGTTCTTTGCAGGGTGCGGCGATTGTCAGCGTGCAGATTGATAATGTCCTACACGAGTTTTCCAGCGTTGCTGGTGTGCGTGAAGACGTCACCGATATTATTTTGAACCTGAAAGGCGTTGCGCTGAACATGGAAGTCGAGGGCCCTAAGCGGCTGTCGATTAACGCCAAAGGCCCGGGTGTAGTGACCGCCGGCGACATCTCGGAAAGCGCCGGTATTGAAGTTCTGAACCGCGAGCATGTGATCTGCCACCTTGATGATGGGGCTGACGTATTCTTTGAGCTGACCGTCAACACCGGCAAGGGCTATGTTGCGGCCGATAAGAACAAACCAGAAGATGCGCCAATTGGCTTGATTCCGATCGATGCAATTTATTCACCGGTTAAAAAGGTGTCATACGACGTACAACCGACCCGTGAAGGTCAGGTACTTGATTATGACAAGCTGACAATGAAGGTTGAGACCGACGGTTCGCTGTCGCCGGATGATGCCGTTGCCTATGCCGCGCGCATTTTGCAAGACCAGTTGTCGATCTTTGTGAACTTTGACGAGCCTGAATCGGCGTCGCGTCAGAATGATGATGATGCGCTGGAATTCAACCCGCTGCTGCTTAAGAAAGTTGACGAGTTGGAATTGTCGGTGCGCTCTGCCAATTGCTTGAAAAATGACAATATTGTGTATATCGGCGACCTGATCCAGAAAACCGAAGCCGAAATGTTGCGGACGCCCAACTTTGGCCGGAAATCTTTGAATGAAATCAAAGAGGTTCTGTCAGGCATGGGGCTGCATCTGGGTATGGATGTCGAAGACTGGCCACCGGATAACATCGAGGATCTCGCAAAGAAATTTGAAGATGCTTTCTAAATACGGGTGAGGGGAGACCCTCATCCGCGCGATCGGGCAATCCCGCCCCAAGGAGAGAGGCTGACACGCATCGGCCTCCAGACAAAGAAAAAAAACCTGTAGAAGGATAAGAAACATGCGTCACGCAAGAGGCTACCGCCGGCTTAACCGCACCCATGAACACCGCAAGGCGCTCTGGGCAAATATGGCCGGCTCGCTCATTGAACATGAGCAAATTAAAACAACACTTCCCAAGGCGAAAGAACTGCGCCGGGTGATTGAGAAACTGGTGACCCTAGGCAAGCGCGGCGACTTGCATGCGCGTCGTCAGGCTGCGGCTCGGCTCAAGGAAGACCAATACGTCAGCAAATTATTTGATGTGCTGGGACCACGCTATAAAGATCGTCAGGGTGGCTATGTCCGGGTCATGAAGGCCGGATTTCGCTATGGTGATATGGCGCCGATGGCGATTATCGAGTTTGTAGACCGCGACCCCGATGCCAAAGGCAAGGCAGACAAAGAACGCGTGGCGCTGCAAGAGGCAGCAAGCGTCTAAACAGCTGAAAAGCTCTGTACTGATTGAAAGCCACAGCCCTGCGCCGTGGCTTTTTTCATTAGCAGTGCGGCTAAATCACTCGGAGGATCGGCGTAGCGTGGCGCGAAATTCAGACAGCTTAAACGCGCCCAACGCCTGCGCAAAACCCGCATAGCTGGCAATGCCTGCGAGGATCAGACCGGTCAGTGCAAGATACCGCCAGCCTGCAATTCTAAAGCTTGGTTCGGCGAGGACCTGACATAGATACAGCACCACACCCATCGCCACCGAGGCTGCTAGGATCCGCCAAAACCTGCTTCGGAAGCGCGTATCAAATTGGGCCTCACGACCAAATCGCCGTGCCCCCAGGGCCAATAGGCCCACCATGGCCCAGCCTGCTGCACTGGTGGCAATGGCGGGGGCTAACCACCCAAATATTGGCATAAGACCCACAGCCAGCGCGGCGTTCACGATCATCGAAACGATCGCGTAACGGAAGGGTGTGCGTGTATCTTCCCGGGCAAAAAACAGTGGTTGCAATAGTTTTTGTAATATGAAGGCAGGCAATCCAAGACCATAAATTGCCACCGCTTTGGCCATCGCGGCACTGTCGGCTGCGGTCGTGGCACCGCGTTCAAACAACACTGAGACCAGCGGTAGAGGGATCACACATAGCGCCACTGCAGCAGGCAGGGTCAGTGCCAGTGAAATTTCGGCGGCACGGCTATAGGCGGCGCGCGCGCCGCTGGCGTCCTTGGCCTTCAGTCTGCGCGACAGATCAGGTAAAAGCACAATGCCGATGGCGATGCCGACCACGCCCAGCGGCAATTGATACAGCCGGTCAGCGCCATAGAGCCAGCCAACTGCTTTGTCAAAGCCACTGGCCACCTGTTGGCCGACAACGAGGTTGATCTGCATTACTCCGCCGGCCAAAGCGGCTGGAACCGCAATACCCACAAGGCGGCGCATGTCCTGTGTCCAGCGCGGCCGTCCAATGCGCAGGCGCAGGCCCGCGCGGCCTGCCGCAGTCCACACCAGTGCCAGTTGGGCGACCCCAGCAACAGGCACGCTCCAGACCAGATAAAGCACCGCCTGACCGCCAGTCATCGTGGCGGCCAGCAGGGCTACAATCACCAAAATGTTCAGTACAACAGGAGCAGCCGCGGCGGCGGCAAAATGTCCACCGGCGTTTAGGACACCAGAAAACAGCGCCGCCAGAGAGATAAAGAAAATATAGGGAAACATGATCCGGCCAAAGCCCACAGCCAGATCAAAGCGTTCGGTGCCGCCAAAACCGCCGGCAGTGGCCCAGACCAACGCCGGCATAAATATCATTGCAGCAGCCGTCAGTGCCAGTAAAACCAACGCCAGACCGCTCAGCGCATCGGAAGCAAAGCGGTTGGGGTTTTCCCCGGACTGATATTTCTTTGAGAACATTGGCACGAAGGCGGCATTGAAAGCGCCCTCGGCAAAAAAACGACGAAACATATTGGGCAGGCGGAAAGCCGCAACAAAGGCATCCATCACCGGACCGGGGCCAATGACGCCAAACAGGATAATTTCACGCAATAAGCCAAGTACACGGCTTATCAAGGTCCAGAAACCCACAGTTAAAAACCCATAGGTAAGGCGGATCGGTTTCACGACGCGGCCCTTTCACGGCCGGCGGTAATCGCCCCGCGAAGTTTTTTTTCAAGATATTTCTGTTTCGAAGTGGAATGGAGCTTAAGCCCAAACATATCTTTGACATAAAAGTTATCGACCACCTGTTCACCATAGGTCGCCACAACCGAAGAGGCGATATAGATATTGGCGTCTGCCAGCGTGCGGGTCAGATCATAGAGCAGCCCTGCACGGTCCCGAGTGTCCACTTCAATGATCGTGTAGATTTCGGAGCCCTCATTGTCAAAGGTGATCGAGGTTGGCACTTTGAACACACGTTCGCGTTTCTTGACTTTGTCGCGGTCCTTGATGGCTTCTTTGGCAAGGACCTTACCACTGAGAATTTTTTCAATCATCTGCTGCAGGCGCGGCAGGCGGGTTGCCGAATAGGGCTTGCCCTCGCCATCCTGTATCCAGAATGCAGCCGTCGCATAGCCGTCTTTTGAGGTAAAGGAACGGGCGTCGACAACATTCGCACCAACAAGGGCCAAAGCCCCTGCGAGACGCGAGAAAATACCTGGATGATCAACGATTGCAAAGCAAACCCGGGTTGCATCGCGCGCCCCTTCGGGATGCAGGTCGATGCGAATTTCATCCTCTCGGATTCCTTCAAGCAACTGGGCAAACAAGGCATGGGTACTGACGTGCAGCCCCTGCCAATAGGTTGGGTAATGGCGGTCAATCTCGCGCTTTAATGCGGCTTTCGACCACTGGGGCAGTGCGGCGCGCAGGGCGCGTTTCGCCTCGCTGCCGATATTGTTGCGGTTCAGAGCCTCAAGCCCCGTCTCAAGCGCTTTGTGGGTCTCTCTGTATAGAGACCGCAGCAGGGTTGCTTTCCAATTGTTCCATGTTTCAGGACCAACGCCGCGAATGTCACAGACCGTGAGTACGGTCAGCAGGTCGAGACGTTTGACCGTCTGCACCGCCTTGGCAAAATCACGGATGGTGCGCGGGTCGGCAATATCACGTTTTTGCGCCATATCCGACATCAGCAGGTGGTGTCGCACAAGCCATTCCACAGTTTCGCTCTCTGCCCTGTCGAGCCCAAGACGCGGCGCCACTTTTCGCGCGATCCGCGCCCCCAGAATAGCGTGATCTTCGTCGCGCCCTTTGCCGACGTCATGCAGAAAAAGCGCAATATAAAGTACTTTTCGGTTCAGGCCGGTTTTAAGGATATGGCTAACGAGGGGAAGTTCTTCTATCAGTTCGCGGCGTTCAATCTGCGCCAGATTGGTAAGACATTGGATGGTATGCTCGTCGACCGTATAGTGATGGTACATGTTGAATTGCATCATTGCCACGATTGGTTGGAATTCCGGGATGAATTTTGCCAGAATGCCCAGTTCGTTCATGCGTCGCAAAGCCCGTCCGGGATTGCCGTGTTTGAGTAACAGACCCAGAAAAATGCGCCCTGCAGTTTTGTCGTTGCGCATCGCGTCATCGACAAGATTTAGATTGGCTGTGACCAGCCGCATTGCATCAGGGTGGATCAACAATCCGGTGCGCAGCGCCTCTTCAAACAGGCGCAGCAGATTAAGTTTGTCGGTGAGGAAAAGCGTCTCATCACCGATGGCCAGACGATTATGCACCACTTTAAAGCCATCGGGTGGGCGGGGCTTGCGGGTAAAAATGCGCTGAAGCAATGGCGCGGCTTTGGCATGAGACGCTTCCAGTGAGGTCAGGAAGATCCGCGTGAGATCGCCAACGGCGGTGGCGTGCAAAAAATAACTTTGCATAAAATGTTCTACCGCACGGCGCCCGTTTTTATCGCGGTAGCCAAGTTTCTCGGCGATTTCGACCTGCAGATCAAAGGTCAGCATATCCATGGCGCGCCGGGTTGTCAGATGTAGGTGGCAGCGCACGGCCCAGAGGAAATTTTCGGCTTTCTCTAGCCTGGCAAATTCATCGGGGCGAAACACGTCCAAGTCCGCAAGGTCGTCAGTACTGGTGATGCGAAAGACATATTTAGCTATCCAGTAAAGCGATTGCAGATCACGCAAGCCGCCCTTGGCCTCTTTTACGTTAGGCTCTACCAGATAGCGTTGCCCGCCCTGTTTTTCATGGCGTGCTTCGCGCTCTTCAAGCTTGGCCTCGATAAATTCGCGCTCGGTGCCCTGAAACAGATCCTGCCAGAGTTTTTCCTCAAGTTCTGTGGCCAGCGCGGCGTCGCCGCACAAAAACCGCTGTTCCAGCATTGCAGTGCGGATGGTGAAGTCTTCTGATCCCAGACGAATGCAGTCGCGGATATTGCGGGATGCGTGTCCGACCTTGAGCCGCAAATCCCACAGGATATACAGCATGGTTTCAATGACGCTCTCAGCCCAGACGGTCATTTTGTACGGCGTCAAAAACAGCAGATCGACATCAGAGTGCAGTGCCATTTCGCCACGGCCATAGCCCCCGACTGCGATAACGGCCAGACGCTCTGCGCTGGTTGGGTTCGGGGCGGGATGAAAGATATCTTGAGCAAGATGATAAGCGGTTCGCACTAGACAATCGGTCAGTTGAGAATAAGCCCGGGTTGCGGCCCGCGCAGCCAGCGGCGCGGCGGCGAGGTCTGCCTCTATTGTGGTCAGAGCAGACAAGCGCACGGCGCGCAGCTCTGTCACCACCGCCGCGCGTTTCTCGCGCTCGTCTTGCAATCCGGACAGTGTCGTTGCAATTTTTGCCAAAAGCGCTGCTTCGTCAAAATATGTGGCGGCGCTCTGCGTGGTATCGGGATCGCTCATCACGGGCTATTAAGCGCATTATGTGTCAAAACCAGACCCTGCCAAAGCTTACGGGGGCCGCATCAATCAGAACAACTTTTTTGCGTTCGATTTTGGCGATTGCGAGTGCACGCTCGTTGGTGCCGTCGGCCAGCAACCGGAACACGCCGCTGACACCCTGAAATCCCGAAGCTTGTGTGAGCGCTGTTTTGGTGACGGCATTTTTCTGACCTGTGCTGACCAGCGCGCCGATCGCTGCAAGCCCGTCATAGGCCAATCCGGCCAATTGGTGGGGCGGGGATCCATAACCTTCGGCAAAGCGGGTTTTAAAGCTTGCGCTGACCTGTCTGCTTGGGCTGGCAAACCAACCGTTTTGGACGCCCGGTAATTCTAGAATCTGACGTGGAATATCCCAGCGTGATAGGCCGATATACTGAACTTCTTGCGGGTTTATCCCGGCTTCGGGAAGCAGCTGTACCAACAGTGGTAGGGCCCGTGCGGTATTTGAAGTTAGAAACAGGGTGTCAGCTTTGGTTTCGATCACGCTGTCTTTGATTCGTGCAACAGAATCGATCACACCTTTTTGTGAAAACTCAAACGCCTCGATCGCGGCGATCTCCAACGGGCTGGATTGTGCGGCATTTTCCAATGCGGCTTTGCCCAGTTCACCCTCAAGGGTTCTGGGGTGTACGATGACCGCTTTGGTTTTACCCTGACTGGCGGCATAGCTGACCAAGCGGTTTGCGGTATTGTTAAACGTCGGACCAAGCACAAACACATTTTTGCCGGCAATCGAGGCATTGTTGGAGAAACTCAACACGTTCACGCCACTGTCGGCCACCGCAGCGCCAACCGCTTTGGCGTTTTCGGCCAGCAGCGGACCAAGGATAATCTTTGCGCCTTCCTGTACGGCCTGACGCGCAACCGATGCGGCCTGCTCGGGTTTGCCAGCGGTGTCAAACACCCGCAGATCAATACGTATATCCCCCAGATCTGCGATGGCCATTTGCGCGGCCTGTTCAAGACTGGTCGCGATGGAGGCGGTTTCTTTATAACTTTTGGGGATCAGCAGCGCAACCTGCACGGGCTGTGTCGGGTCTATCATTGGGCCGTCAGAGACGCCTGTAGGCCCCGTGGTGGAGGTGCAACTGGCCACCAGAGCCAAGGCGCTTCCCGCTGCCGCCGCTGCAAACCGCCCACGACAGCTTTGGATCAAAGAAAACACATCAAACCGCATTAAAGCCACTCCTTTTTTACGTTTCCGGTATCGCCGCCGGAGAATTTGCGCCAATCATAGAGGTCAAAAAAGATGGGTCCAGATGTGAATCACAGAATAGAAAAATTACCGGCGGGATTGTATTTTGTTGCAACACCTATTGGCACGGCCCGCGATATCACTTTGCGCGCACTTGATATTCTGGCCAGTGCCGATGTAATCGCTGCCGAGGATACAAGAACGATGCGTCGGCTGCTGGATATTCACGGTATTGCGTTGGGCGACAGACCGCTTTTGGCCTATCATGATCATAATGGCGCACATATCCGGCCGAAATTACTGGCGTTTCTGGCGCAGGGAAAGGCTGTGGCCTATGGTTCTGAGGCCGGCACGCCGTTGATTGCCGATCCGGGGTTTGGCTTGTCGCAGGCAGCCGTTGAAGCGGGTGCGTTGGTCACAAGCGCCCCGGGCCCATCTGCGATTATTGCCGCGCTGACGTTGGCGGGTCTGCCGACCGACCGGTTTTTCTTTGGTGGGTTTTTGCCAAACACCCAGTCGCAGCGCAGGGCAGCTCTGCAAAATTACCGCGATGTTCCTGGCACTTTGGTGTTTTACGAATCACCCAAGCGCATCCGGGCGATGATTGTGGATGCGCAGGCTGTTCTGGGAGAGGGCCGTCAGGCGGTGATCTGTCGTGAACTGACCAAGAAATTCGAAGAGTGCCGCCGCGGCACTTTGTCAGAACTGGTCCGTGACCTTGCGACGCTTACTCTTAAAGGCGAGATCGTGGTATTGATTGATCGCGCCCATTTACCCGTTGTTAAGTCCGAGGACATAGAGCAGAGCCTGAGGCAGGCTTTGACAGAGCATTCGCTGCGCGATGCCTCGGATTTGGTGGCAAATGCTTTGGGCGTGCCGCGACGACAGGTATATCAAATGGCGTTGACCATAGGCAGACAGGAATGAGCGGTGCGCTTGCCTTTCATGCGGGATTGGCCGCAGAGCATAGCGTTGCAGACCTCTATCGAGATCGTGGCTGCTATTTGCTGGCCGAGCGCTGGCGCTGTGCCCACGGCGAGATCGACCTGATTTTTCGAAATCCACAGACGGGTGGGTTGATTTTTACCGAGGTGAAGAAAAGTCGCAGCATTGCTGCCGCTGCTGTGCGGGTAACCCGTGCCCAGATCCGGCGTATTCACGATGCGGCGCGGCTGTTCGTGGCAGATCAGCCGCTCGGACAACTGACTGAAATGCGGTTTGATGCAGCGCTGGTCGATATGACCGGTGTCATCGAGATTGTTGAGAACGCGTTCATGGATCGTGGATGAGGCATTGAATAACACCGCAAGCTACGCCATTTAACAGGTTCCAGACGTAACCAAAAGGGACCTGCACCGTGAAAATTGCCTTTCAAATGGATCCGATTGAGCCGATTGATATTGCCGCTGACAGTACCTTTAGGCTGGCTGAAGAAGCGCAGGTGCGTGGGCATGAATTGTTTTACTACACTCCCGATCATCTGGCCTATCAAGAGGGCCGGCTCACGGCGACCGGCTGGCCGTTAAGCGTGCAAAGAGTGGTGGGCAATCATGCCATTTTAGGCCCGAAAACCGAAGTTGATCTGGCTGATTTTGATGTGGTCTGGCTGCGCCAAGATCCTCCCTTTGATATGCACTATATCACGACGACGCATTTGTTGGATCGGGTTCACCCTGACACGCTGGTGGTCAATGACCCGTTTTGGGTGCGAAATTACCCGGAAAAACTTTTGGTACTGGATTTTCCCGACTTGACCCCCCCCACTACGATTGCCCGGGAGCTTGACACAATTAAAGCTTTCAAAGCCCGCCATGGTGATGTGATCTTAAAACCACTTTACGGCAATGGCGGGGCGGGCGTATTCCGTTTGGACGCGCAGGACCGCAACCTGAGTTCCCTGCATGAGTTGTTTACTGGCTTTAGCCGTGAACCGCTGATTGTGCAAAAATTTCTGCCGGCAGTCAGTCAGGGTGACAAGCGGATTATTCTTGTAGATGGTGACCCAGTTGGAGCGATCAATCGTATCCCGGCCAAGGGTGAAACCCGCTCGAACATGCATGTGGGTGGTCGTCCAGAAAAAGTCGGGCTAACCGCAAGAGATTTGGAAATTTGTGCCAGAATAGGCCCGACCCTGCGTGAAAAGGGACAGATTTTTGTCGGAATTGATGTGATTGGCGACTATTTGACCGAGATTAATGTCACTTCTCCAACTGGCATCCAAGAACTGGAACGGTTTGACGGGGAAAACATCGCGGCAAAAATCTGGGCCGCGATCGAGAAAAAACGGGCCTGAGATGTCCTTGCGCCTGCATTTGGCGAATTTGGTTTTACGACTGTTCGAAAAGCCACACCTGACGCGGGCAACACCGCAAGAGCAACGCAAAGCTTTTGAACGCAAAGCGCGGTTTTTATTTCACCCGCCACGGGGAACGGTTTTTTATTGGCAACACCTCAAGCGACCGTCTGGGTATTTGCATCTCCAGTGGGTGCAGCCGGCAAAGGCACCTCATCGGGGCGTCATTTTGTATTTCCATGGCGGTGGCTATGTGTTTGGGTCGGCGCGTACCCATCGTGCGATGTTGGCCAAGCTGGGATCTTTGGCGGGATGCAAAGCCTGCCTGCCAGACTATCGGTTGGCACCGGAACACCCTTTTCCCGCCGCGCTGGAGGATGCGCAGGCGAGCTATCACGATTTGCTCTGTCAGGGATACCAGCCGGAAAATATAGTGTTGGGCGGCGACAGTGCCGGGGGCGGTTTGGCCTTGGCGTTACTGCACAGTTTGCTCTCTCAGGGGCAGGCTTCTCCAGCGGGTATATTTTGTTTTTCGCCGCTGACTGACCTGACATTTTCTGGATTAAGCCTGTATAGCAACGCCCGATCGGACGTAGTGCTGCCTCTGGTTCGGGCTCGGGACGTGGGGCAGATGTATCTGCGTGAACATGACCCCTCAGATCCACATGTTTCACCGTTGTTTGGCGCATTTACCGGTGCGCCACCGGTGTTCTTGACTGTTGGTGACAGGGAAATATTGCTGGATGACACGCGTCGTATGGTAGAAATATTTGAACGTGATGGCGTGGATATCGTCTGCGATATTCGTCGCAACCACCCACATGTCTGGCCTATCTTGGGTGGATGGTTGCCCGAGGCGCGCGCCAGTTTGCGGGATACCGCAACTTTTGTTCGACGGGTATTAGATGTGGCAGGTGATTTGACCGCTGAGACCCTGCCGCCAGATGCGGGTTGACCTGTTGAAAGTCCGTTTTGAATTTTTAAAATCATGCAATTGCAAGGGTATATAGCCTATCTGCGATAAATGACCTCTATATGTTGATGTCGGCACAAGATTTGCAAATTTCAAGACTATATCTTTGCCACCCGGGATCAGAGAACAGTAATGACGCAGACAGACTTGGTATATACCCCGTCCAAAGAGGGATTTTCCGCACAGTGTGATAGGGATCTTGGTGATAGGGATCTTGCGCAAAAAAGAGCGCGGCTTTTTACTTTGCAAACAGCAGTTTTATCACCGCCGGATCCTTTGTATGAGGACTTTCAACCGCAACGGGATGAGTTTGAGCGTCTCTCAAGGCGGGCCGGTTGTGGGTCGAGTCTTTAAGGCTGCAGACCGTGGTTTGGTCGTGGCTCAACGGCAGGCAAAAATGGGGCGCTGCAACCACAAGCCTTGGGTTCACCCAACTATTTCAGATGCGGCTTGTCTCGGTCATCGGGTTGAGTAAAACCGGGTCTAGTTGTTTTTTTTGGGAATCTTTTGTGTGGACAAGGTGCGGTAGGGCAAGGCGATAGCTTAGGGCTTCGGCGATATGGGTTTGTGTCACTTGGTTGGCTCCAGCCAGATCTGCGATCGTGCGCCCGACGCGCAACACTCTGTGATAGCCGCGCGCCGAGAGGCGAAACAACTCTGCAGCGCGGTTGAGCAGTAACTGACCTTTCCGATCAGGCGTTGCCACCGTGTTTAGATGCGCCCCCTCAAGATCGGCATTGCTGCGCAGTTCGGGATGATCGCGATAGCGGTCAGTCTGGATTTGAAAGGCAGCGGCAACCCTTGCGGCGATGGTTGCGCTTGTGTCTCCGTCGCTGGGCAGGTCGAGATCGTGAAAAGGCACTGGCGGCATTTCGACTGTAAGATCAAAGCGATCCATCATTGGCCCTGAAATATGCCCCATATATTCGCCACCGCATAAAGGGGCGCGGGCGCAGGCTCGGCTTGGGTCTGATAGATATCCACATTTGCACGGGTTGGCGGTGGCGATCAGCATGAATTGACACCGGTAACTGCTATGGGCGTTGGCGCGTGCGACCATCACATGCCGGTCTTCCAAAGGCTGTCGTAGGCTTTCCAGAACTGTGCGGCTGAATTCGGGAAATTCATCCATGAATAGAATGCCATTATGGGCAAGGCTGATTTCGCCGGGTTTTGCATCCCGCCCGCCTCCGATAATTGCCTTGTCCGAGGTGGTATGATGCAGCGGTCGAAACGGTGGCTGACGTGAAACCCCCCCATTCGACAGTTCGCCAAAAATAGACTTAATCATCGAGGTTTCCAACGCCTGAGTCGGGGTCAATGGGGGTAAAAGGCCCAAGCTTCTTTTTGCCAGCATTGACTTACCGCACCCGGGTGTACCCACAAGAAAGAGGTGGTGACGGCCGGCAACTGCAATTTCAAGTGCCCTTTTACCGCGTTCCTGACCTTTAATGTCACAAAGGTCTCCGAGGATTATAGGCGCTTCAATGTCCCCTGCCTGCGCCGCAGGGATTGGTTTTTGGCCATTGAAATGCTGAATGATGTCCCACAGGCTGTCGGCTCCTATCACCTGAGCAGTTGCGACCCATGCGGCTTCGGGCCCGCAGGCTCTGGGACAAATCAATAGCCGGTCAGAGCCGGCGGCGGTTACGGCGGCCGGCAGGGCACCGCGCACCGGCACCAAAGCACCATCCAATGATAATTCACCCAGTGAGACGGTATTTTCACAGGCATCTTGCGCAATAACACCAATCGCTGCCATCAGTGCCAGTGCGATTGGCAAATCAAAATGGCTGCCATCTTTGGGTAGATCTGCCGGTGACAGGTTTACCGTGATCCGTTTTGAAGGCAGTGCAATTGACATCGATGCCAGTGCGCTGCGCACCCGGTCGCGGGCTTCTGACACCGCTTTATTGGGCAAACCTACGATAGAGAAACCCGGCAACCCGGCGCTTAGGGCACATTGCACTTCGATACAGCGGGCCTCTACGCCCTCGAAGACAACTGTATAGGTTTTATAAATCACGGCTCACCCCGTTCTCCAGCGTCCCTTTATGGGATGTGCAAGAGCGTGGGCTCGATATAGTTGCAAATTGATTAACACGTGTTGCAGAGCATCTCATCGGAATACAGGCGCCGGACGTCACCCCTGGCCCTATTGCTGTCAACGGGTGTGAGACGCGCAAAGACTTCAGGGTTTTGTGTCGGATATTAAGGCGTATGCGAGATCTGTCCGCCAGACCACAGACCGTCGTGCACTGTCACATGTGTAATCGACAGGTTTTCAATTTTATGCCCGAAAGCTTGATAGGCCGTTAGGCCAAAGGCGCGCTGTACCTGACTGAGGATAACGCCAAAATGTGCGACCACAATTAGGTGTGGGGCGTGATTAGCCCCCACCAACCGATCTATTGCGGCATTACTTCTGGCGCAAAGCGCGTGCCACGAATCGCCATTCGGTGGGCTGATATCACCCGGTGTTTCATAAAATGCCCTCAGCCGGTCGGGGCTTTCGGCTTCTACTTGCGAAAATACTTTCAGTTCCCAATCGCCAAAATTCATCTCGCGCAGATCGCGGTCATGTGGCAACCGGTGTCGTTTCGCTTGTATGGCGTCTGCGGTTGTGACCGCGCGGCTCAGGTCTGACGAAATCACCACCGCATCGTTTGGCAGAGCCGCCTCCAAGCGGGTCAGCGCCTCTGTATCCGACAGATCTGCGGCCAGATCGCTCCATCCTACCATGCCCTTTGCATGGGTCGGGCCATGACGGATCAGAAATATATCGGTCATACTGTCCCTTTGAGCAGGGATGGCAACCCGGCGGTAATAAAGACAACCGTATCCGCACAGACGGCAAGCCGCTGGTTGAGACGGCCCTGCAGGTTGCGAAACTGTCGGGCCAGCGCGTTGTCGGGTACGATGCCTTGGCCAACTTCGTTGGACACCAGCGTCACCTCGCCTGCACAATGCGCAAGTGCTGTGAGCAATCGGTCGCATTCTAGGTCTAAATCGCTGTGTTTAAGCAGGTGGTTGCTCAGCCACATGGTGATACAATCCACCAGCACACACTCATTGTTTTTTATTGCGGCCAGCGGTGTGAGCAAATCGAAAGGCGCTTCAATTGTTTTCCAACCGCTGCCACGTTGGGATTTATGCTGCTCTATCTTATCGCTCATTTCAGTATCAAAACACTGCGCCGTTGCCAGATAAATCTTTGTTTTAACGCAGGATATCATATGGCTTTCCGCAAATGCCGATTTTCCGGATGCAGCGCCGCCCAAGACCAGTGTAATTTTTTTTGACATTTTTTGCTCGCGAGTGATCTGATCACCGACCTTTTGCGTATCTGTAAGTGAAAGACAAGAAAAACTGTTTTGCCCTGGCGGGGCGATTGGGGGACTAAATGGCGCTTGATTTTGCAAAAGATATGAACTTGTCGCGGCGGGCGATGAAAGCCGAACTGCTGGATGCTGAGACCGAGTTAAAGTTAGCTTATGCATGGCGCGATCAGCGCGACGAGGCCGCGTTGCACCGGTTGATTAACGCCTATATGCGTCTGGCAATTTCAATGGCTGCGAAGTTCAGACGGTATGGCGCACCGATGAACGATTTGATCCAAGAAGCCGGTGTTGGTTTGATGAAGGCTGCAGATAAGTTCGATCCCGATCGCGGTGTGCGGTTTTCGACTTATGCGGTTTGGTGGATCAAAGCCAGTATTCAGGATTACGTCATGCGCAACTGGTCGATGGTCCGCACCGGGTCAACCAGCAGCCAGAAATCTTTGTTCTTTAACATGCGTAGGGTACAAGCCCGGCTCGAGCGCGAAGCCACAAAACAGGGCCAATCGCTGGACAAGCATCAACTGCAGCAAATGATCTCAAGTGAAATCGGTGTGCCATTGCATGATGTCGAGATGATGGATGGGCGTCTGTCCGGATCAGACTATTCGCTCAATGCCACACAGTCGTCAGAAGACGAAGGGCGCGAGTGGATAGACGCGTTAGAGGATGACGGTGTTCAGGCGGCCGAACATATCGAACACAAGCATGACACCGATCAGCTACGCGAATGGCTGTTGACTGCGATGAATGCACTCAGCGACCGCGAGAGGTTTATCGTACAGGAAAGAAAACTGCGCGATGATGCGCGTACACTTGAAAGCCTTGGACTAGAGCTTGGCCTCAGCAAAGAGCGTATTCGCCAGCTCGAGGCGGCCGCCTTTACCAAGATGCGTAAAAACCTCGAAGGTCAGTCATCCGAGGTCTTGCAGTTTTTATTGTGAGGTTTTTTTGGCGCAGTAAGCATTGTGGGCTTGCTGGTGCAGTGCGATCGCTTGTCAGGCTCGGTTGATGCCCGTATCATGGAGCAACCGAAACTAGAGGTACACAGTGATGCTGGGCGGCAAACGCATTCTTTTAATCATTGCGGGAGGCATCTCGGCTTACAAGTCGCTGGAACTGATCCGACGACTGCGAGAGCGGGGTGCGCTCATAACGCCGGTTATGACTAAAGCGTCTGAACAATTTGTCACTCCGTTGTCAGTCGCAGCCCTTGCTGGGCAAAAGCTGTACCGAGATTTATTTGATCTGACGGATGAGGCCGAGATGGGCCACATTGAGTTGTCGCGCAGCGCTGATTTACTTTTGGTGGCTCCTGCAACAGCGGATTTGATGGCGAAAATGGCCCATGGGCAAGCCAATGATCTCGCCTCGACGATTTTACTGGCGACGGATACACCGGTATTAGTGGCGCCTGCAATGAACGTGCGCATGTGGCAGCATCCGGCGACGCAGCGCAATCTAGCTGTGCTACAAGGTGATGGCATCGCGTTTGTCGGTCCCGATGACGGAGACATGGCCTGTGGCGAGTTCGGCCCCGGGCGCATGTCTGAACCGCCGGCGATTGTGGCGGCTGTCGAGGCGAAATTGGCGGCGGGGCCCTTGTCGGGTAAACGTATTATTGTCACCTCAGGTCCCACGCATGAACCCATTGATCCGGTGCGCTATATCGCCAACCGTTCATCAGGGCGTCAGGGCAACGCGCTGGCCGCAGCGCTTGCGGTACTGGGCGCGGAGGTGGTGTTTATCACAGGCCCTGCGCAGAAAGCGGCCCCGGACGGGGTTCAGGTGGTAGCCGTCGAGACTGCTCAGCAAATGCTCGAGGCGGTTGAACGTGCACTTCCCGCCGATGCCGCTGTGTGTGCCGCAGCGGTGGCCGATTGGCGCGTCGTGACACCTGCGGCGCATAAAATGAAAAAGCAAAAAAATGTGGCGCCGCAGCTCACGTTTGCTGAAAACCCCGATATTCTGGCGCGTATAAGTCAGCGCAGCATAAATCGCCCGCAGTTGGTGGTTGGCTTTGCGGCGGAAACTGACGATCTGCTGGAAAACGCCACGGCCAAGCGCCAGCGCAAAGCCTGTGACTGGATCGTTGCTAATGATGTCTCTGCTGATACCGGTATCATGGGCGGTGATGAAAATGCGGTGACATTGATTACCGATGCGGGGCCGGAATGCTGGCCGAGAGCACCGAAACACCAAGTTGCGGCACGATTGGCCCAGCGTATTGCAACGACCTTGGCATCATGACCATGTTACAGCTTGCTTGGACCGATGAGGCCGATCAACGCGTGGCGTTGCCCAGCTATGAAACACAGGGTGCGGCGGGCGCCGATTTGCGTGCGAACTTTGCGGCGGATCAGCGTGATGGCATAAGCCTGTCGCCTGGTGCGCGCGCCCTAATACCCACCGGATTGCGGTTGGCCATCCCGCGGGGGTTTGAGGTGCAGATCCGGCCGCGCTCGGGGCTGGCGCTCAAACATGGCATCACTTTACTGAATACGCCCGGCACGATTGACAGCGATTATCGCGGTCCACTGGGGGTGATCATGTATAACTCTGGCGAGCAGGCTTTTCAGATTGCCCATGGCGACCGTATTGCCCAGATGGTGCTGGCGCCGGTTGTACAGGCTGCGTTCACTCTTGTGGCCAAACTGGATGAGACTACGCGCGGGGCGGGTGGCTTTGGCTCGACGGGACAGCGCTGATGCTGTTGGTATTTCTGATTGCAGCGGGTCTGTGGGGGGGTGGTGCTTTTATGGGCGTGCCGCGCCGGTCGCGGCTCACCGTTCTGGGCGGATTATATATTGCCGTGCTTGCGCTACAATTGGTTTTGCCCACGGGGCATGTTCTGCGCCAAGCCACTGGAGAGACGCCGGCGCTTTGGTTGCTTTTGGGGGCGGCCGTAGCGATGGTTCTGGTCTATCGACGGGGGCTTGGATGGTTGCAGGCACGGGCCGCGCTCCAGCGAGATGCGGCGATGCCCGAACCGGCAGGTGAGACGTTTTCAGACACCGAACTTGAGCGCTATGCCCGCCATGTTGTGCTGCGCGAATTGGGTGGGCCGGGACAGCGCAAACTCAAACAGGCCCGGGTGCTTGTGATAGGGGCCGGCGGTCTTGGAGCGCCGGCATTGCAATATCTGGCCGCAGCCGGCATCGGCACCATTGGCGTGATCGATGACGATCAGGTGGAAAATGCCAACTTGCAACGGCAGGTGATCCACCGCGACGCCGATATTGGCAAGCCCAAGGTGTTCTCAGCCGAGTCGGCGATGCTGGCACAAAACCCCTATGTCAAAGTGCGGCCTTATCACCGGCGGTTGACCGCTGACATTGCTGAGGATCTGTTTGCTGATTATGACGTAATCTTGGATGGCTGTGATAATTTCGAGACGCGCTATCTTGTCAACCGCACTGCGGTCAAACTGCAAAAACCGCTGATTTCAGGGGCTCTTTCACAGTGGGAGGGGCAGCTCAGTGTCTTTGATCCGGCTTGTGATACGCCGTGCTACGAATGTATTTTTGCCACAGCCCCTGCCGACGGGCTTGCGCCTTCTTGCGCGATGGCGGGCGTGTTGGGGCCTTTACCTGGTGTCGTTGGCGCAATGATGGCGGTTGAGGCGATCAAGGTGGTGGCACAGGCCGGTGCGGCGCTGCGGGGTGAGATGTTGATCTATGATGCGCTTTATGGAGAGAGCCGAAAGCTGACGATCAAACCCCGTGTTGACTGTCCGGTCTGTGGCAAGGCTGATGTGGAAAAACCGACTTCTTTCTTAACAACGGGCACCGGAAATTAAACGGGCCTTACAGGAGATTTTTATGACCAACCCCTTATTACAACCGTGGAATACCCCGTTTGAAATCGCCCCGTTTCAAGACATATCCGACAGTGATTTTGCGCCCGCCTTTGCCAGTGCACTGGCTGAAGATATGGCAGAGACGCTGGCAGTGGCGCACGGCTCTGACGCGCCCAGTTTTGCCAATACAGTTGAGGCTCTGGCGCGCACGGGCAAGGCTTTGGAAAAGGTGCTATCGGTTTTCTACACGGTCTCAGGAGCTGATAGCAACGCCACACGCGAGAATTTGATGCGGGATTTTTCGCCTAAACTTGCGGCCCATAGCTCGGCAATTTATAGTAATAAAGAGCTGTTTGCCCGCATTGATACGCTGTGGCAAAACCGCGAAAATCTGGAACTGACTGCTGAACAAAATCGCGTTTTGATGTTGAGTCACCGCGCCTTTGTCCGTGCCGGCGCCGGTCTTGAGGGCGCGGATGAGGCGCGGATGAAAGTGATCAAATCGCGGTTGGCAGTGATTGGAACCCAGTTTTCGCAAAATCTGCTGGCCGACGAGCGCAGTTGGTACATGGAGCTATCGGATGATGATCTTGAAGGGCTGCCTGAGTTTTTAATAGCAGCAAGCAAAAATGCCGGTGCCGAGAAGGGTCTTGCCAGTCCGATTGTCACCCTATCGCGCTCGATTATGACGCCGTTTTTGCAGTTCTCGCCCCGGCGCGATCTGCGGGCCCGCGCCTATGCGGCATGGGCGGCGCGCGGGGCCAATGACGGGGCGACCGACAACCGCGCATTGGCCGCCGAAATGCTGGCGCTGCGCAAAGAGATGGCGGATTTGTTGGGCTATGAGGATTTTGCCTCGTTCAAGCTTGAGACCGAAATGGCCAAGACGCCGGAAAACGTGCGTGATCTTCTGACCTCGGTTTGGGAGCCGGCGAAAGCGCAGGCCAATAAAGATGCTGATGTGCTGACCCGCAGGATGCATCAAGATGGCATTACCGGTGATCTCGAGCCATGGGATTGGCGCTATTATGCAGAACAACGCCGCCAGGCCGAGCACGATCTGGATGAGGCGACGATCAAGCCGTATTTCCAGCTTGACCAGATGATTGCGGCCAGCTTTGACTGTGCCAATCGGCTGTTTGGATTGCAGTTCACGCCGGTGGATGTGCCGCTTTATCATCCGGATTGCCGCGCTTGGGAGGTGACCCGCGACGGGCGCCATGTGGCGCTGTTTATTGGCGACTATTTTGCCCGTGGCTCAAAACGTTCTGGTGCTTGGTGTTCGGCAATGCGGTCGCAAGCCAAGTTTCCCCAAACCCAGGCACCGATTGTGATCAATGTGTGCAATTTTGCCAAGGCTCATCCGGCACTGTTGTCGTTTGACGATGCGCGCACTTTATTCCACGAGTTTGGTCATGCGCTGCATCAAATGTTGTCGGATGTGACCTATGAGATGGTGTCGGGGACTTCGGTGCCGCGTGATTTTGTCGAACTGCCCAGCCAGCTTTATGAGCATTGGCTCGAGGTGCCTGACGTATTGCAGAAATTTGCTACACACGCCGAAACTGGCGCGGTGATACCTCAGGATTTGCTGGAAAAATTGCTGGGGGCCGCGACCTTTGACATGGGGTTTCAAACCGTCGAATATATCGCCTCGGCGATGGTGGATCTGGAGTATCATACCACAGATGTGCCCGCTGATATTATGATGCGTCAGGCTGAAATTCTAGCCGGTATGGGCCTGCCGCACGCCATCGGGATGCGCCACGCCACCCCGCAATTCGCGCATGTCTTTTCGGGGGGGCATTATGCCAGCGCCTATTACAGCTATATGTGGTCTGAGGTGATGGATGCCGATGCCTTTGCGGCTTTTGAAGAAAAGGGCGATGCGTTTGATCCCGAACTGGCCCAGTCTCTTGAGGCCAATATTCTGTCAACCGGCGGGTCGCAGGATCCCGAGGTGTTGTACACGGCGTACCGCGGACGCTTGCCGGGGGTCGATGCCTTGCTGAAAGGCCGCGGTTTGGTGGCGGCCTAACAGGCCGAAAGCTGAGGGCTGAGATAATGGTATCTATGCGTCGGGAGGCCTAAAATTCCTGCCGACTCAGGCGATAACCGGCGCTTTTTAACTGGGCGAGAACACCATCTGAGCCGTGCAGATGCGCGGCCCCCACCGCGACAACGATCGTGTCTGTGCTGGTGGTGTCGATGATGTGTGGCATCCATGCTAAATTTCGCTGGCGCAACAGGGTCGCCTGCAACTTGTCAAAGGCCTCTTCAATTTCACGTTTGCTCAGGGCGCTGACGCGTTTCGCATGCAGCTTTGCCAGATACCAACTGGCGGCATGGGATTGATCAAAATAGCTGTTGAGCAGCGTCACCAATCCGTCGGCGCTGTCTTGGTCTGATAACAGGCCAGCGCGCATCATCGCGATCTGCGTGTCAATCGGTTCGCTGGAAAATAAGGAAAATATCGTGTCATAGGGTTCTAACGCCTGCAGTGGCACGCCATTCTTGGCGGCATAGCCCATGATTAGATGGTCAAGGCCGCGGCCTTCGCCCATAGCTGACAGCGCACAAGGCGGGACCGACAGTAGAACTGACAGGTACCAAGGTTGAAATTTTGCGGCCATAAAGCTTGGAATGTTGCGGGCTTGTGCCGCTTTTGAAAGTTGATCCCACTCCTCTTGGTCCAGCAGGTCAATCAATGTTGGCCCTTGGGTTAAAAAGACCAGCTCGGGCCTTTCGCTGAGCGCGCGCTGAAGCTGGGCCTGTTCTTGCGGCGTCATCTCAAGATAGATTCGATCTGCGGCCGCCAGAACGGGTGACAGCCGGTCAAATACCGGACCAAGTCGCGCGTCGCCCAAATGCACTGTTCCTATCACGCTGATCTGGTGTTGATCTTTTTCGGCCAGCCAGTGATTGCCGGAAGGATACGGGGTGCTGTGATGAAAGGCTTGCAGTTCGGCCTGTTCGGCGGCTGACAGCAGCGGGCGCAAATCGCGGCCCTCACAGGCGGCGTTAAGGGTAGATAGTGGGCAGAATATCAGCGTCGCAGCAGTGATCAAGCGGGCGATCATCGGGTCATAATCCTTTGTGCCGTGTTCCGTAGCAAGCTTAGAAGCTGTCTGTAGCACGTGCTTTGAGATCAGGCAAAGTCTGGCAGTGGCGAGGTGTTGTTTGATCCCCGAGTTCCTATGGCCGCGCGCGGTTTGTAATTGTAAACCATGGGCCTACGTGGCAAAGGCGGGTGTCACTGCGGGGAGATAAGCGATGAAATTGGCGGAAACGGTGACCTTTGGAGGCTCTGGTCTGGATCGGGCGGCTCATCTGCGGGATGATTCGGCAGCGCTTGAGGCGGCGCGCTGCAACCCCGATGCGCGAGCGATATTATTTTGGCGTAGCAAACCGCTTTTGACAGGCGAGACCTGTGACCAGTTGGTCCGCCTTGGGATGGATCACCCGATTTTACAGCTGGCCGGCCCGCTGGTGTTATTCGCTGGATTGGAGGCGGGGCAACCGCGGTTTGTGTTCGAACTATCCAACTGGGATCCGACCGATCAGGAACTGTCGAGCCTCGGGGCGTTTTTGGACCCCAGCCAACAACATCACCCCAGCCTGCCTGAGGATCATTTGTTTTGCGAATTGCGGGCGCGGATGTGGGATCTTAGCCCTCGCGACGCCGAGTTGGCCGCGCTGGCGCGCGGGTTGCTTGCCTGGCATGCCAGCCATGGATTTTGCACCCGGTGCGGTCAGCCGACCCAAGACGATTCGGCCGGGTGGCAACGCTGCTGTGCAGGCTGTGGCAGCCGTCATTTCCCGCGTACTGATCCTGTGGTCATCATGTTGATTACGCATCAGAACAAGGTTCTACTTGGGCGGTCGCCGGGCTGGCCCGAGGGCATGTATTCACTGCTTGCCGGTTTTGTGGAACCAGGTGAAACCATCGAGGCGGCGGTACGTCGCGAGGTGTTTGAAGAGGCGGGTGTGACCGTGGGCGAGGTCGGCTATCTGGCTAGTCAACCCTGGCCCTTTCCGGCCTCACTGATGTTGGGCTGCCGGGGCGAGGCGACCTCACAGGAGATCACGATCGATCCGGTTGAGATCGAAGACGCCCGCTGGGTGACGCGTGAGGAGATGGCCGAGGTGTCTGCGGGCAAACATCCTGAGATTCGTCCGGCGCGCAAAGGCGCAATTGCGCATTTTATTTTACACAACTGGCTTGCAGATCGTCTGGACTAGGGGGATGATGCCCTACGGATATTTTTAAATTTGATGGATTGATCAGTGCTATTTGAAACTTTGGACGAGATTTCCGTCCCGATTGCCGAGGTATTTGCGGCGGTGACGGCAGGCCGTGCGATCGAGCGGTTTGCCGCCAAGCGCGGGTTGGTCCTGCGACGGGTTGATCTGGCGGGTGGGCCCGGGCTGGGGCCATTTTGGTCCACATCCTTTCAGTTTCGTGGGGCGACCCGGCAGGCTTTGGTCGATGTGATAAAGTTCGAGCCGGACCACCTGCTGTGTTTTCAAACCCAAGTTCAGGGGTTGACCACCGAGTTTACCATCCGGTTTACTCCGCTTTCAGACTGCCAGACCAGACTGTCTTTTAGGATCGAATTACTGCCCAATGCGCTGCCTGCTGGAATTTTTGTGCATTCACTCAGGTTTGCGCGGGCGCGGATCACCGCGCGGTTTGCGCAGGGTGTTGGCGAGCTTTTGCAAGAAATTACTGCTGGTCCGAATTAGGCGTGGTTGCGCCAGATCAAGGGTCTTTGCGGCGCGTTTTAGGTTTGGACAGTCCAAAGAACCATCTGCGGCCCAATTGGTTTCAGTTTTTACCCAAATCTCAGGCGCGCACCGAGACCGGACTTTTGCCTGTAAATTTGCAAGTTAAAATTAGAAACGGCACGCGATCGCGTTGAAGGGGGCATCGGTCTCTGAGTGGCAAAGGCATCTTCTTTTCCACCGGTATCCATATCGCAATGCGCCGAGAGCGCGGCTCACTCGCGCCGTTTCGCAGGCTGAGAAGATCAGATCACGAGAGCAATGCCCGTTTGGGCATCCGGAGTTGAGTACAAACGCGACTGATTCGGGTCAATTTAGGTGCGGGGCCTCAGCCTCACCGTGGCCGGTTCACCGGATAAACCCCTAAGATTTTAATTTTGTCAGTGAAATATTCCAGCTCTTCCATGGCCAGCTTGACGTTTGCGTCTTCGGGATGTCCCTCAATGTCGGCATGAAACTGGGTTGCGGTAAACGATCCACCGACCATATAGCTTTCCAACTTGGTCATATTTACTCCGTTGGTGGCAAACCCGCCCATTGCTTTATAAAGTGCGGCGGGAATGTTGCGCACCTGAAACACAAAGCTGGTCATCATACCGCGATCGCCGCGGCGGCTATAGTCTGGCGCGCGCGCCATAATGACAAAACGCGTTGTGTTATTGTCATTATCCTCAATATCCTGCGCCAAAATATCAAGACCGTAAATTTCGCCTGCCAAGCTGCTGGCAAGCGCTGCCAAACTGGGATCGGCGGTCTTGGCGACATGTTTTGCAGAACCGGCAGTGTCGGCTCCGGTAACCCGGTGGATGCCATGTTCGCTTAAAAATCCGCGACATTGGCCTAAAAGCACCGTGTGGCTCATTGCGGAGGTGATCTGAGGCAGCGTGGTTCCAGGCACTGATAGCAGGCTGATGCGCACTCGGACGAAGGCCTCGTCAATTATATGCAAGCCGGAGTCGGGCAGCAGCGAATGGATGTCTGCCACACGTCCTGCGGTAGAGTTTTCTACTGGTAACATTGCCAGTTCTGCCGTGCCCGAGCGCACGGCCTCGATGGCATCTTCAAACGTGCGGCATGGTAACGGACGCTTGTCGGGATATGCCTCGCGGCAGGCTTCGTGTGAATAAGCGCCAAGTTCGCCTTGAAAGGCAATTTTAAACTGCATCAGATAGATTCCCGTCACTTTAACCCAACTCGGGCGTTTGGTCGCGGTAACTACACCTTGCGTCCGCCTATGGGAAGCGGATACATAACACTTGATTGATAGCGAATAGGTACCTGAGCGATGCTTGATACGATGACAATGACCAAAATTTTGGGTGGGTTTTGTGGCGCCTTCCTGATTTTCCTTCTGGGCAATTGGGTTGCGGAAGAACTTTACCATGTCGGCGGCAGTGGGCACGGTGATCATAAACAGGCCTATGTCATTGATACCGGAGAAGAAGAGGCTGATACGGCGCAAGAAGAGGGCCCAGACTTTGCCACTTTGCTGGCCGCTGCGGATACCGGCAAAGGTGCCAAGGTGTTCAGCAAGTGTAAAGCCTGCCATAAACTGGAAGCTGGAGCCAATGGAACCGGCCCACATCTGTATGGGGTCGTCGATCGTGCTGTAGCTGTCGAGGCAGACTACAAGTATTCTGGCGCATTGATTGCGGTCGCCGAGGTTTGGACAGCAGAGAACCTGAACGGGTTTCTGGAAAATCCAAAATCCTATGCGCCGGGCACCAAAATGGGATTTTCCGGTTTGAAAAAAGAGACGGATCGCGCCAACTTGATCGCCTATTTGGCAACGATAGGCGAATAGTCAGACCCTCACACGATCTTGAAGTTAGCCATCGCCCTGCGCGGTGGCTTTTTTACATCTAAAGCGCGTTAATCACAAAAAATTCAATAAAACGCCGCTTGCGCATGGCAAAGCCGACCCTTTAGTTTATCTTAAACTAAACCATCTTAAATTGTTTCAAATTGTCTGGATCGGAGTCTGGTGATGCGCAGTAAACAAACTAACTCAGGAAAGCGTGTGGCACAAACTGCCCCTTTGGTGGGCTGGCGGTTTTTGGGTTTGCTGGGATTTAGTCTGATCGCGGTGCTGTGGCTGGGCAAAAGTACCTTTGCGGCAGATAAGATCATTAAGTCACATGGAATCTCAAGTTTTGGTGAGCTGAAATATCCTGCCGATTTTCCGCATTTTGATTATGTGAACCCGGATGCGCCGAAAGGGGGCGAGTTTACAACGTGGGGATTCGGCACATTCGACAGCCTCACCCCCTATATTCTCAAGGGTAACGCTGGGTCGCTTGCAACCGTGTTTTTTGATAGTTTGATGACGGGAAATTCCGATGAGCCTGACTCAATGTACGGTTTGGTTGCCCATACGGTGGAATATCCTGAAAATCGCAGTTGGGTGATTTTTCACATGCGCCCTGAAGCCCGGTTCGCAGACGGTACGCCATTGACCGCTGAGGATGTGGTGTTCAGCTATAATGTGTTGCTGGAAAAAGGCCGTCCGACCTTTAAGGTGACTTTCGAGCATTTTGACAAGGTGGAAGCGCTGGACACCCATCGGGTGAAGTTTTCATTCAATCCCGAGGGCCCTTTGCGCGAACTGTTGATGACTGCAGGGGGCTTGCCGATTTTCTCCAAGGCCTATTACGACGACCGCGATTTTGCCGAAGCCACGCTTGAGCCGCCGCTGGGGTCTGGTGAATATGAATTGCTGTCTGTCGATGCCGGTCGCAGCGTTGCCTATAAGCGTCGGCCCGATTACTGGGGTAAGGATTTGCCGGTGAATGTCGGCACCAATAATTTCGACGTTCTCAAGGTTGAGTATTTTGCTGATTACACCACCGCATTTGAAGCATTTAAAGGTGGTGCCTATACCTATCGTGAGGAATATATGTCCAAGCTCTGGGCGACCTCTTATGAGTTTCCTGCGGTTGAGAAAGGCTGGGTCAAACTTGAAAACCTGCCCGACGGACGCCCGGCGGGGACTCAAGGGTTTTGGTTTAACCTGCGCAGGGAAAAGTTTAGCGACCCGCGTGTGCGAGAAGCGATTGGTATGGCGTTTAACTTTGAGTGGTCCAACGAAAGTCTGTTTTATGGTATTTATAGCCGTACCGACAGCTTTTGGGAAAATTCAGCGACGCTGCAGGCCGAGGGGATGCCGTCTGAGGCTGAATTGGCATTGCTTGAACCGTTGCGCGCTCAGCTTCCCACAGCGGTTTTTGATGCACCAGCCTATGTGCCGTTAGTGTCTAAACCTGATCAAGTCGGGGACCGCAAGGCCCTGCGCAAGGCGGGAAAACTGCTTGATGCCGCAGGTTGGACGGTGGGAGATGATGGCATTCGCGTCAATGCTGACGGCGTGCAGTTGACGCTTGATGTAATGAATGACAGCCCCTCTTTTGAACGCATTATCAATCCGTATATCGAAAACCTCAAACGGCTTGGGGTGGCGGCGACCACCACGCGGGTGGATTCTGCTGAAGCACAAGAGCGTGAGAAGAACTTTGACTATGATATGGTCGTGCAGCGCTATGCCATGTCGTCGACCCCGGGCAATGAGTTGCGCGGTATCTTCGGATCAGAGACAGTGGATGTTGCCGGCTCAGCCAATCGGGCCGGGCTTGCGCATCCGGGTGTGGATGCGTTGATCCGCCATATTGCCGAAGCTGAATCCCGCGCCGATCTTACCACGGCTGTCAATGCGCTCGACCGGGTGCTGCGGGCGTTGCATATCTGGGTGCCGCAATGGTACAAACCCGTACATAACATTGCGTATTTTGATATGTATGAACGTCCCTATACCGACACCCCGCCACTTTATTCGATGGGTGAGATGTCGATCTGGTGGTATAATCCAGCAAAGGCTCAAGCCTTGAAAGACGCAGGCGCATTTTGAGGCAGGGCCACTAGCATGGGCGCATATATCCTTCGTAGATTGGCGCTGATCATTCCCACATTACTGGGGATCATGGTGATCAATTTTGCCCTCGTGCAATTTGTGCCCGGCGGCCCGATCGAGCAGATCATTGCTCAGATCGAAGGCGGAGGTGATGTGTTTGAGGGAATCGCTGGTGGCGGGGCTGCCGAAACGGCGGCAGCCACTTCCGAAGACTATGTTGGCGGGCGTGGCCTGCCGCCAGAATTTATCGCACAGCTGGAAGCTGAGTTCGGCTTTGATAAACCGCCGCTTGAGCGGTTTTTGCACATGATGTGGAATTACATGCAGCTGGATTTCGGTGAGAGTTATTTTAGGTCGGTCAGCGTTATTGATCTGGTGCTGGAGAAGATGCCGGTCTCAATCACCTTGGGCCTTTGGTCGACGCTGATTGCATATATGGTGTCCATTCCGCTGGGCATCCGCAAAGCGGTGCGCGACGGCAGTAAATTTGACACGTGGACCAGCGGATTGATTATTGTTGGCTATGCGATTCCGGGATTTTTGTTCGCCATTCTACTTTTGGTGCTGTTCGCCGGCGGGTCCTATTATCAAATATTCCCGCTGCGCGGCCTGACGTCGGAAAATTGGTCTGACTTGGGCTTTTTTGCTAAAATTGCCGATTATTTTTGGCATATAGCGCTGCCGGTGCTGGCTTCGACAATTGCGGCCTTTGCCACTTTGACCTTGTTGACGAAGAACAGCTTTCTCGACGAGATCAAAAAGCAATATGTCATGACTGCCCGCGCCAAAGGGCTGTCTGAAGGCCGGGTGCTTTATGGTCACGTGTTTCGCAATGCCATGCTGATCGTGATCGCAGGGTTCCCAGCGGTGTTTATCGGGGTATTTTTTGGCGGCTCGCTGATCATTGAGACGATATTTTCGCTAGATGGTCTTGGGCGACTTGGTTTTGAGGCGGCCGTTGCGCGTGATTATCCAGTGATCTTCGGTACTTTATTTGTCTTTGGCCTCATGGGACTTCTTGTGGGGATAATATCGGATCTGATGTATGTTTTTATTGATCCGCGGATCGATTTTGAAAGTCGGCAGGGATAATGGGATTAATGTCGTTCGCACTGTCGCCGCTCAATCAGCGTCGCTGGAATAATTTCAAAAGTAACCGTCGGGCATTCTGGTCGTTGGTGGTGTTTTCCGTCCTGTTTGGCTTGTCGCTGTTTGCCGAATTTATCGCCAATGACAAACCTATTTTGGTACAGTATCGCGGCGAGTATTATGCGCCGATTTTTCAGTTTTACCCTGAGACAGCTTTTGGTGGCGATTTCAAAACTGAGGCGGTGTATCGCGACCCGGAGGTCAAATGCCTGATCCGGTCCGGTGGGATTGAAGATTGTTTTGACGATCCAGACGGTATTATCGCAGCGATCGACGCCGGTGGCTTTGGCATCGGGGACGACGGCTTTCACAAGGGCTGGGCGCTGTGGCCGGTGATTCCCTATTCGTTTACCACGCCCGTGGACCGGCCCGGAGCGGCCCCGCTGCCGCCAAATTCTCAAAACTGGCTTGGCACAGATGATACCAAACGCGATGTGGTGGCGCGAGTGATCTATGGGTTTCGGTTGTCGATTGTGTTTACCCTGATTGTCACGACTTGCGCATCCTTAATCGGCATTGCTGCCGGCGCGGCGCAGGGGTATTTTGGTGGACGTCTGGATTTGATCTTTCAGCGGGTGATTGAAATCTGGGGGGCGACGCCGTCGCTTTATATTATCATCATACTGTTTGCGATACTGGGGCGGGGCTTTTGGCTTCTGGTGTTTTTGATGGTGCTGTTTGGCTGGACGGCGCTGGTCGGTGTTGTGCGGGCCGAGTTTCTGCGCGCCCGCAATCTGGAATATGTGCGTGCGGCTCGGGCGCTGGGCGTGTCTAACCTGACGATCATGTTTCGCCATATGCTGCCCAACGCAATGGTGGCTACGCTGACCATGCTGCCCTTTATCGTGACTGGAACGATCAGCACTTTGGCCAGTCTTGATTTTCTGGGCTTTGGGCTGCCGTCTTCGGCGCCAAGTCTGGGTGAATTGACCCTGCAGGCAAAACAAAACCTGCAAGCACCATGGCTGGCTTTTACCGCGTTTTTCACCTTTGCCATTATGCTGTCATTGCTGGTGTTTATTTTTGAGGGTGTGCGCGACGCGTTCGATCCCAGAAAGACCTTCCAATGAGCGCGTTGTTACAGGTCGAAAATCTTTCTGTCTCGTTTCGCCAAGAGGGACGTTTGACACCCGCAGTGCGCAATATCTCATTTTCGCTCAATCGCGGCGAAACCGTGGCTTTGGTCGGCGAAAGCGGTTCGGGTAAATCTGTGTCGGCGCTGTCAACGGTCTCTTTACTGGGTGATAGCGCGGTCGTCTCTGGCTCGGTCAAATATGCTGGGCAGCAGATGATCGGTGCCGATGAGGGGCAGCTGCGTCAGGTACGTGGCAATGACATAAGCTTTATTTTTCAAGAGCCGATGACGTCGCTCAATCCGCTGCACACGATTGAGCGGCAACTGAGCGAAAGTCTGACCTTGCATCAGGGCTTGGTTGGCGCCAAGGCGCGGGCGCTGATCTTAGAGCTGTTGACCAAGGTTGGTATCCGGGATCCCGAAACCCGGCTTGGGGCCTATCCTCATCAGCTCTCAGGGGGACAGCGGCAGCGCATTATGATTGCCATGGCTCTTGCCAATCAACCTGATGTTTTGATTGCCGATGAGCCGACAACGGCTCTGGATGTGACGATTCAAGCCCAAATTTTAGAGTTACTGGCCGAATTGAAAGCCTCAGAGGGGATGGGTCTTTTGTTCATAACCCATGATCTGGCGATTGTGCGGCGGATTGCTGATCGGGTGTGTGTTATGAAAGACGGCGAGATCGTTGAGACCGGCAGCACGGCAGAGATTTTTGCAAATCCGCAACACCCCTATACGCAAAAGCTGTTGAATGCTGCTCCTAGCGGGCGGCCAAGTCCGGTGGCAGATACGGCCCCGGTTGTGGTTAAAACCGATCACTTGAAGATTTGGTTTCCGATCCAGCGCGGCTTGCTAAAGCGTACGGTGGGCCATGTGAAGGCGGTAAACGATCTGACGCTGTCGGTGCAGGCGGGGGAAACTCTTGGCATCGTCGGTGAAAGTGGTTCGGGTAAAACCACTGCGGCGCTGGCGATTATGCGATTGATCCAGTTGGAGGGTAGGGTGACGTTTTTAGGTCAGGCGATCGAGAAAATGTCGGGTCGGGCCCTGCGACGGCTGCGCGGTGATATGCAAATTGTATTTCAGGATCCCTTTGGATCTCTGTCGCCTAGGATGACCTGTGCGCAGATCATCGCCGAGGGTCTTGAGGTGCACGGTACATCCGATTTGGGTCCGTTGCGCGATATGGTGGCTGAGGTGATGCTTGAGGTTGGGCTTGATCCCGCTGTGATGGATCGGTACCCGCATGAGTTTTCCGGTGGTCAGAGGCAGCGGATCGCGATTGCGCGCGCGATGATCCTGCGTCCTAAGCTGGTGGTTCTAGACGAGCCGACAAGCGCGCTTGATATGACGGTACAGGTGCAGATTGTCGCTTTGTTACGCGATCTACAGAAAAAATATGGACTGGCCTATTTGTTTATCAGCCACGATCTAAAGGTGATCCGGGCGATGTCACACAAGGTTATGGTGATGCGACAGGGCGATGTTGTAGAAAGCGGATTGGTCGATGACATATTTGAAAACCCGCAGCATGGCTATACCCGGCAATTGTTGGGTGCGGCGCTTGATCTGGATCAGATGGTAAAGGCTTAATCGCAGAGGCTTTGTGTCGGGATACTTAGCCCGGACCGATAGTTGAGCAGGTTTGCTTGCGTGCGGCTAAACGCCGACAGGCCAATGCTGCCGCATCGCGGGTCATCCCATAGAAATTTGCATCAAACCCGGTTTTTTTTGCGACAACCTTACGCAAACTGCCCTCTAGGGTTCCCAGTTCGGACAACACCGTGCGCAGCAATACGGCCTCGGCGTCGCCTCGGCTACGGTAGTTCCCGACATTGATGCCCCAGTGGCGCCCTCCCGATGTCGATATGCGTGTTACCACTTCGAGCACAATTGGGTCGTCGTCGCTTGAGTTCTCGGCAAGCCCGGTATGATCTGTGTTGTTATACATGTTGAGCGGTGCTGTTTTACCGGATGAATTACCGGCATACATACTGGCTATGTCTTGCACAGAGCTTTCGAGTGTATTGGGCATTTGCACCGATGTAACTGCTGCTAATATCGTATCCTGCATTGTATCTTTGCCGCCGCCACCCAGTCCAAATGGCCGCAGTTTTGGGCGCAGGCTGGTTTTTACTGCTGTGACCGTACGGTGGCTGATACCGGCATGACCGTCTACTTTGCCAGGATTGGGATAGGCGGGCCGTCTGGGTTTAATCACGGCAACATTGGTCGGCGCACGCTTGAAGCCCATATTTAACAATTCAGCCACTCTGGCATTGCGAGACGAAGTAGAGCGCCCACCAAATACCGTGGCAATGATCCGTTCCTTACCGCGTTCTGCCGAGGCCACCAGATTGAACCCTGCCGCCTGTGTGTAGCCGGTTTTGATGCCATCGGCGCCTTTATAATTGGCCAAAAGCCGGCGGTTGGTGTTGGCAATCTTGCGTTTGCCGATGGTTGTTGTCCGTCGAGAAAACAGATTGTAGTATTGGTTATAATCATACAGCAGGTGACGACCGAGAATGGTCATATCGTGGGCTGTGGACAGATGCCCCTTTTGTGTCAGGCCGTGCGCATTTTTAAATGTCGTTCGGGTCATCCCCAATCGTTTTGCAGTCCGCGTCATGCGGTTGGCAAAAGCCTCTTCCGAGCCGGATATTGCTTCCCCTAGTGCGGTTGCGGCGTCATTGGCCGATTTTACTGCGGCCGCGCGGATCAGATAGCGTAGTTTGATTTTCTGACCGGCTTTCAAGCCCAGCTTGGAGGGCGGCTCTCTGGAGGCGTTGCGCGAGATTTTTACCAGCGTGTCTTCCGTGATTTCGCCATGACGAATGGCTTCAAACACGACATACAACGTCATCATTTTCGTAAGCGATGCCGGGTGCAATCGTGTATTGGCATTGCGAGAATGCAATATCTTTCCCGACCGTGCATCCATCACCACCGCCGCGTAGGGCGCTGACATCACCGAAATTGGAACAATCACCAACAGCCAGACAGCCGTTGCCAAAAATAGCCCTCTTCGGGCCAGCAATATCTGCCGTACCTTCACTTGACCTGCCTTTTTCTGCCTCTGGTCGCTGATTTTTCAGCAACTCATTTATTTGTTAATACGATATCACAAAAAGGGTGCGGAATAAAGTATTGATTTCAATGATAGAGATTGTGTTTTAAGAGGGGCGTATTCCAGCCTTTGCCAATTGACGTATCGGGATGTTTTGGCGGGTGTATTGGTCAATTTTAATTAAGTTTGTTGACAGAATTCGCACAGGCCTCTTTTCACCTTGCCTGCGACCTCTATATAGCTGAAGACACTGCAAACAGTAACACGGACGCTCTGGTGCTATGATAACCCGCCCTTTTCATATGTCTGATGATCCCGATGATATTGGCGAGAGTGATCTTGCTGTCAAACCTCGGTCAAAATCCAAGCGACCTCCTCTTTATAAAGTTATGATTTTGAACGACGATTATACCCCTATGGAATTCGTTGTGCATGTTCTTGAACGTTTTTTTGGCATGAGCAGCGCACAGGCGTTTGAGATTATGCTCACGGTGCATAAAAAAGGGCTGGCTGTGGTGGGTGTGTTCAGCCATGAGATTGCCGAGACGAAAGTAACACAAGTAATGGACTTTGCCCGTCGGCATGAACACCCGCTGCAATGTACGATGGAAAAGGAATAGACTGCAGTTGGCTGGATCCCGTTTAAGTGTCGCATTGGACGATGGAGGGCTGGAACTGCCTGCCGTTGGTCGCCTTGCCATCTTCGCACCTGACGCAGATTTCGATTTATCGGCGTTGGCACAGGACCAATTGGAAATTGTGCAAAGCTTTCATCCCGATCACGCGTCATACAATGCGCGGGGATATAGCTGTGTCACCGAATGTGGTACAGATTATGCGGCCAGTTTGGTGTGTCTACCGCGCAGTAAGCGTCAGGCTCGGGCCTTGATCGCTAGTGCTGAGGCGGCGACGCCAAACGGCATACTCATTGTTGATGGTCAAAAGGTCAGCGGCGTTGAATCGGTTTTGCGCGAAATGCGCGTCCGCGTGCCGATCGCAGGTACAATATCAAAGTCCCATGGAAAACTGTTTTGGTTTAAGGTCGATGGTTGTTGTTTCAGCGATTGGGCTCAACCCGGTATGACGGTAAACAGCGACGGGTTTTTGACGGTCCCGGGGATTTTTTCTGCCGATGCGGTTGATCCTGCCTCGGCGCTGTTGGCCACTCATTTGCCGCCAAAACTGGGACGTGTTGTGGCAGATCTGGGGGCGGGTTGGGGATATTTGGCGACCCAAATTCTTACCCGAGAGAGCGTTGAGGCTGTTCATTTGATCGAAGCGGAGCAGATGGCGCTGGATTGTTCTCGTCGCAATGTCGAGGATCCTCGGGCTTTTTTCCACTGGGCAGATGGCACCAGCTGGCGCCCGTCATATGCGGTCGATACCGTGGTGATGAACCCGCCGTTTCATGTCGGCCGGCGTGGCGACCCAGCGCTTGGGCAGTCGTTTATTGCCACTGCAGCTGCGATATTGGGCAATTCTGGTCACCTGTGGATGGTGGCCAACCGTCATTTGCCTTATGAGACCGCCCTGAACAGTCTTTTCGTTAAGGTCGAAGAACCTTTTGGCACGTCGAAATTCAAAGTCCTGCACGCCCAGCGGCCATCTCGCCTTAAGCGCTGAAATCATATAATCTCAAGTCAGAATCAGGAGGCATGCTATGTCCTTTTCAATCGAAGGCAAGACTGCGATCGTCACCGGAGGTGCAAACGGCGTTGGCTGTGCGATTGGCCGTCACTTTGCCGATCAAGGCGCGAACGTCATGTTTGTCGACATGGATGAAGACGGTTTGGTCAACGAATTGGGCGCGGCCAAGGATGAGGGCAATGTGCGCTACTTCGCGGGGGATCTTCGCGAAAAACTGACGATGGCCAACCTGCTTTCCGCGACGATCGACCATTTCGATCAGGTTGATATTCTGGTTAATGCCTGTCGGCAGGTGATGGTGACCGATCCGCTTGGCGTCGATGATGATACGACAGAGACGATGTTGCAGCAAAATCTGCTCAACAGTTTGCGTCTGTCGCAATTGGTGGCGCGCCGGATGATCAAACAAGCCGCCGGTAATGTTGAGAGCCAGATTGGATCCATCATCAACCTGTCTTCGATCGCAGCGCGGCGTGCACATCCTGATTTGATGGCCTATTCAATTGCCACGGCAGCCTCTGATCAGATGACGCGGTCTCTGGCTGTGGCATTGGCTCCGCATAAGATTCGTGTTAACGCCGTGGCTTTTGGGTCGGTGATGTCCGCCAGCTTGCAAGAAACACTGAAAGAAAACGCGGATTTCCGCGGTGATATTGAAGATCACACGCCCCTACAGCGAATCGCCTCGCCGAACGAACTGGCGGCCGCGGTACAATATCTTGCCTCGGATTGGTCAGGCTTTATGACGGGCCAGATCATGACATTGGATGGTGGCCGCACTTTGATAGATCCGGTCGCAGCGCCGGCACACTAGACACAGACCAATTCTATCAGGCCTTTCAGCGGGCCAAGCTTTAGACCCAAAGGCAGGGTCGCTTTTAAGGAGTAGTACAAACGTGTTTGTGGTTGAAAAAAACACTGCGTCTGAGTGGTTTTCCGCGCTGCGTGATCAAATTATCAATGCTTTTGTCGGGTTGGAGCAAAGCCATCAGTCTGGCCCGGGGGCGCAGGTCCCTGCCGGTGTATTCGAGGTCACTGAAACCCGTCGGCACTCAGAGGATGGGTCTGATGCTGGTGGCGGTGTGATGAGCGTATTGCGTGGTGGACGGCTGTTTGAGAAGGTCGGGGTCAATGTCTCAACGGTACACGGGCATTTGGCGGCCTCAGCGCAGGCGGCGATGGCAGCGCGCAAATCGCTGCCCGGCATGAAAGAAGATCCGCGGTTTTGGGCCAGTGGTATTTCATTGGTGGCTCATATGCAGAACCCGCATTGTCCTGCGGTTCATATGAATACCCGTATGTTCTGGACCCCGCATGGCTGGTGGTTTGGAGGTGGGTCCGATTTGAACCCCTGCCTTGAGTATGAGGAGGATACCGCGCATTTTCATGATACTCAGGCGCGTTATCTTGCGCCACATGGTGCCGACCTCTATCCGCGCCTTAAAAAATGGGCGGATGATTATTTCTATATCCCGCATCGCAAACGTGCGCGGGGTGTCGGGGGCATTTTCATGGATGACCATTGTACAGGGGACTGGGCTGCAGATTTTGCCCTGACACAGGATATCGGCCGTGCTTTTCTGGCGGCTTTCGTGCCTTTGATTGAAAAACGGCAGTCACAGCCCTGGTCGGACGCGGATAGAGAGGCACAATTACTGCACCGCGGGCTTTATGCAGAATATAACCTTGTCTATGACCGTGGGACTAAGTTTGGTCTTGCCACGGGTCATGATCCGGACGCGGTTTTGATGAGTTTGCCGCCATTGGCAAAATGGCGCTAACGCTATTTTGGCGTGCGGGTATCCGGGTATCCGGACACGGATTTTTTCTGTGGTATATTTTATTGTGCGTGTTGGCAGTAGACAAGTAGGCCAAGTTAGCGCAGTCTGTAACCGACTATTTTGACGCTATACTTTGATTGAGAGGAATAGGATAATGCCACAACGGTGTACGACCCGTGCTTTCACATCTGTCTTGGCTTTGATTGCCAGTTTTGGCACTGCTTCAGCTGCTGAGACTGATATCACCATTGGGATGCAGCTTGAGCCGCCGCATCTTGACCCGACCAGCGCAGCTGCGGGCGCGATCGACAACGTTGTTTATTCAAACATCTTTGAGGGTTTGACACGATTCATGGGCGATGGCTCGGTGGTGCCCGGTCTGGCAAAAAGCTGGGATATTTCAGATGATGGTCTGCGGTATACGTTTCATCTGCGAGGTGATGTCCAGTTTCATGATGGGACGGCAATGGATGCCGCCGATGTTAAATTTTCCCTCGATCGGGCACGGGCTGAAGACAGCACCAACGCTCAAAAAGCGCTGTTTGCTGGTATCGCAGACGTGGCTGTGATCGACCCGCTGACGGTGGCTCTGACGCTTGAGGCCCCGAATGGCAACCTGTTGTTTAATCTGGCTTGGGGGGATGCGGTGATCGTTGCCCCTGAGACAATCGAGACGATAAAATCCAACCCGGTTGGCACTGGCGCGTTTCGGTTTGTGAATTGGGTGCAGGGGGACAGGATTGATCTTGCGCGCAATGGTGACTATTGGGGCACCGCCCCGGCGCTTGAGGCTGCAACCTTTAAGTTTATTTCCGATCCAACTGCAGCCTTTGCGGCAATGATGTCGGAAGACATCGACGCATTTCAGACCTTTCCGGCGCCAGAAAATCTGCCACAGTTTGATGCTGACCCCCGTTTCAAGTTGTTGATTGGGTCGACTGAGGGCGAAACCATCTTGTCGACAAACAATAAAATGCCGCCGTTTGACAACAAGCTGGTGCGTCAGGCTCTGGCCCATGCGATTGACCGTCAGGCAATCATTGACGGTGCAATGTTCGGCTATGGCACCCCGATCGGCAGCCATTTTGCGCCGCATAACCCCGCCTATATCGATTTGACCGGCAATTCAGCCTATGATCCGGCCAAAGCCAAGGCGCTGCTGGTCGAAGCAGGTTTCGCCGACGGCTTTACCACCACATTGAAATTGCCGCCGCCCTCTTATGCGCGGCGTGGCGGTGAAATTATTGCCGCCCAATTGCGCGCGGTGGGCATAAACGCCGAGATTTCAAACCTTGAATGGGCGCAATGGCTCGAACAGGTGTTTCGCGGCAAGGATTATGGTCTGACGATTGTCAGTCACACCGAACCGATGGATATCGGCATCTATGCACGTCCAGAGTATTATTTTCAGTATGACAATCCCGCCTTTCAGGATTTAATGACCCGCCTGACCGCGACGGCAGATCCGGATCAACGCCGGGCGATGTTGCAAGAGGCGCAGACCATTATCTCAACCGATTATGTCAACGGCTATCTTTTCCAGTTGGCGGCGACCAGCGTTGCCAAGACCGGTGTGCAGGGCATGTGGCTTAATGCGCCAACGCAGGCGATTGACCTGACTGGAATCAGTTGGGCCGATTGAGCCCACAGTCCACTGCCGCCGTGTGCAGTATTGCACAGGCGGGGTGGATAGACCGGACAGACGATGCTGCGCTATAGTCTGAAACGCCTTTTATCCCTCGTGATCAGTCTGGTGGTGGCTTCGCTGATTATTTTTGCCGTGATTGAAGTGGCTCCCGGTGATCCGGCCCGCTTTATGTTGGGCATCAATGCCCAGCCTGACACGGTGGCAGCGTTGCGGGCCGAATTGGGCCTCGACGTGCCGAAAACCCAGCGATATCTGGCTTGGGTCGGTGGGATGCTGTCGGGGGATTTCGGCATTTCGTATACTTACAGGGTACCGGTTGGGCAAATGATTGCAGATCGCATGTGGGTGTCCTTGCCGCTGGCGCTTATGGCGCTGACCCTGTCGACAGTGATTGCGTTGCCCGTCGGGCTCTATGCCGCCAACCGTCGTGGCGGGCGGGGAGATATGGCGGTCATGGGACTGACACAGCTGGGCATTGCGGTGCCAAACTTCTGGTTTGCGATGATTCTGGTGGTTATTTTTGCGATCAACCTGCGCTGGTTTTCTGCCGGGGGGTTCCCGGGTTGGGATGCGGGTCTGTTGATTGGGCTCAAGGCCTTGACCCTGCCGGCTGTAGCCTTGGCTTTGCCGCAGGCGGCGATCTTGTCTCGGGTGATGCGCAGCGCGTTGATCGATATTTTGAGCGAGGATTTTATGCGCACCGCGCGCGCCAAAGGGCTGACGCGCCAGCAAACGTTGTGGCGTCACGGGCTGCGCAATGCGCTGATCCCGGTTTTGACCATCATGGGGCTGCAGTTTTCGTTTTTGTTGGCGGGTGCCATTATCATCGAACAGGTATTCTATTTGCCAGGACTGGGACGGCTGGTGTTCCAGTCGATCAGCCAGCGCGATCTGATCGTGGTTGAAAGCGTTGTGATGCTGTTGGTATTTGCGGTGATCGTAGTAAATTTTGCCGTTGATCTGGCCTATGCAGCGGTTGATCCCCGCCTCAGGAGCCGGCTGTGAGGGGATCGTTTACATTGATTATTGGCGCTGCGATGACGCTGTGTTTTGCCATCGCCGCTTTGGTGTCTTTTATCTGGGTCCCGTTTGATGTGACGCTTGTGGATATTCCCAATAAATTACAGCGCTCAAATGGGCAGCACTGGCTTGGAACCGATCATTTCGGACGCGATCTGCTGTCGATGATTATGGTTGGCGCCCGCACCTCAATTGCCGTGGCGTTGATTGCGGTTGGTATCGGTATTCTCATTGGGGTGCCGTTGGGTCTGCTTGCGGCGGCGCGCAAAAACAGCTGGCTGGATGAGATGATTATGCGGGCCAACGACCTGATCTTTGCCTTTCCATCTCTGGTGATTGCGATATTAATCACCGCTATTTTTGGCGCTGGTGCGGTCAACGCCATTATTGCGATTGGCATTTTCAACATTCCCGTGTTTGCCCGGGTAACCCGCGGTGGCGCTCTGAGCCTTTGGGAGCGTGAATTTATACTGTCGGCGCGGGTGGCGGGCAAATCGGGGTTGCTCATTTCGGTTGAACATATTTTGCCGAATTTGGCGAACTTGCTGATCGTGCAGGGCACAATCCAGTTCAGTCTTGGCATTCTGGCCGAAGCAGGGCTGAGTTATGTCGGGCTGGGTGCGCAGCCGCCGCTGCCCTCTTGGGGGCGCATGTTGGCAGATGCCCAGACTATGGTGTCTTTTGCCCCACATCTGGCCTTGGTGCCAGGGGGCGCGATTATTCTCACTGTGCTTGGGCTTAATCTGATGGGGGATGGATTGCGCGATCGGCTGGATCCGAAACTGCGGGGGCGGCCCGTATGAGCGATGACAGCACTTTGGACGTAGTGGATTTATCTCTCACTTTGGGACATTTGAAAATTTTGGATGCTGTCAGCCTGTCGGTACGCGCGGGTGAAATAGTTGCCATCACCGGCGAAAGTGGGTCGGGTAAATCGATGACCGCGCTTGCGATCATGGGGCTGCTGCCGGCGGGCATGCGACCCTCTGGGCAGATCCAGCTTGATGGTCGCGACATGCTGGCCTTGTCAGAGCCTGAGATGTGCCGTCTGCGCGGAAATCACATCGGGATGATTTTTCAAGAGCCTATGACTGCGCTAAACCCATTGAAAACCATTGGGGATCAAGTGCTTGAGACAATTTTGATTCACCGGAAATCGTCAAAGGCAGCGGCGCGTTTGCGTGCCGCCGAAGTGCTCGCACGGGTTGGCTTGCCCCCGGAAAAATTTTCCTTATCACGCTACCCTCACCAATTGTCTGGTGGTCAACGGCAGCGTGTGGTGATTGCAATGGCGATCGTTTTGCGACCAAAATTTCTGATTGCAGATGAGCCGACAACAGCCCTGGATGTCACCACACAGGCGCAGATACTGGCACTTTTGAAAGATCTGGTGCGTCAAGAGGGCATGGGGATGTTGATTATCACGCATGATCTGGCAGTTGTGGGGGATCTGGCAGATCACATATTGATCATGCGGCATGGCGAGGTTTTGGAACGTGGGCCAACCAAACAGCTGTTTGCTGCGATGTCGCATCCTTATACGCGAATGTTGTTTGAGGCATCAAGCCATCAGGTCAGCCTGCCACCACCACCGCTTGAGGCCGCGCCCTTGCTGCAGGTGTGCGATGTGACGCGGGCCTATCAATTGCCCCGCAGGGGTATTTTTTCCGCCCCCCAATTGTTTCGCGCGGTGGATAAAGTCAACTTTACGCTGCGGGCCGGTGAGCGGTTGGGTCTGGTTGGGGAAAGCGGTTGTGGAAAGTCGACGCTGACGCGGGCGATTTTGGGGCTTGAACCGGTGCAGGCGGGCACGATCACCCTGAACGGTGCGCCGGTCTGGGCCGGATCGCGGCCAAACCGCGAGGTGCGGCGTAACATTCAAGTGGTGTTCCAAGACCCGTATGGGTCGTTTAATCCGCGTCATAAAGTGGCACGGCTGATCACCGAACCCTATCATTTGCTTGACGCTCCACTGTCTGAGCAGGACCGGGAAAGCGCCGTGTCCGAGGCGCTGGAGGCGGTGGGACTGGTGACCGGAGATGGGGATAAATATCCGCATGAATTTTCGGGAGGGCAGCGTCAGCGTCTGGCGATTGCGCGCGCTTTGATCCTACGCCCTGAATTGATCGTGTTTGATGAAGCGGTCTCGGCGCTGGATGTTTCGGTCCGGGCGCAAATTCTGGATTTGATCGCCGATTTGTCGACCCGATTTGCGCTGAGTTATCTATTCATCAGCCATGATTTATCGGTGGTGCGCAGTATCACCGATCGGGTTCTGGTGATGCAGGCGGGCACAATTGTTGAACACGGGGCGACAGATCAGGTGTTGGTGGAACCGCGCCATCCCTATACAAAAAGTCTCTTGGCGGCGGCGCCCAGATTACCGCCTTTGCCAAGACATCTTGCGCTGTAACGCGCTGTTCTTTGGAGTTATACCTTGCAAAACATAAATTGAAATTTATCACTGGTGATTGCAGCAGGGCGCGCAGGGATGCGGTTTATCTCTTTGTGGTCAAACGCCTTGAACGGATGTCATAAACATCAACGGGAGAACAGCATGAGATTATTGGGAAAAATAGCGATTGTAACGGGTGCCGCATCGGGGTTTGGAGCTGGTATCGCGCGGAAATTTATTGCCGAAGGGGCGCAGGTGATGTTGGCAGATTTAAATGGCGCCGGCGTACAAACACTGGCAGCTGAACTGGGGGACACAGCTGCGTCCTATCAGCTTGACGTTGCCGATCGCACTCAGGTCACGGCGTTGGCGGCTGAAGTTGAGGCGCAGTTTGGAGCGTTGGATATAGTTGTAAACAACGCCGGTGTCACGCATTTACCAACCCCGATGGAGACGGTGAGCGAGGCAGATTTTGATCGTGTCTTTGCGGTCAATTGTAAATCTATCTATTTGGCATCACAGATTTTCATCCCGGCTATGAAACAGCGCAAGAGCGGTGTTTTCTTAAACGTATCGTCAACTGCGGGAATTTCGCCACGGCCTAATCTGAACTGGTATAATGCCTCCAAGGGTTGGGTGAATACCGCAACCGAGACGATGGCGATCGAGCTTGCGCAGTCTGGTATTCGGGTGAATGCGTTGAATCCGGTGGCGGGGGAAACCCCGCTTTTGAAATCTTTTATGGGGGAGGATACACCTGAAATACGGGCCAAGTTTTTGTCGACAATCCCTCTGGGACGGTTTTCAACGCCCGAAGATATGGCCAATGCTGCGCTCTATCTGTGCTCTGATGAGGCCAGTATGATCACCGGCGTTTGTCTGCGGGTCGATGGCGGGCGCTGTATCTGATGGGTCCCGGCGCGCGCAATTTGATCACGGATGTCGCCGGGCTCATGGTGGGAAACGCGCAAGATGAAGACCTGAAATCTGGCAGCACTGTTTTGCTGGGGACTGCGCCGTTCACTGCCTCTTATGCGGTCATGGGTGGAGCGCCGGGCACCCGGGACACCGATTTGTTGGAGCCTGATAAATCCGTGCAATCGGTTGACGCGCTGGTTTTGTCGGGGGGGTCTGCGTTTGGTCTGGATGCGGCAAGCGGTGTTGTGACGGGACTGCGCGCTCAGGGGCGTGGATTTTCGCTGGGCGCGCTGCATGTCCCATTGGTGCCGACAGCTATACTGGCCGATCTGCTCAATGGTGGTCAAAAAAACTGGCAGGATAATCCTTATCCCGAACTAGGGGCTCGGGCGTTAGCGGGCGTGAGGGATGATTTTGATCTGGGCAGCGTCGGGGCGGGAACGGGAGCGTTGACTGGCACGTTGAAAGGCGGTCTGGGGTCGGCGTCACTGGTGCTGGACAGCGGGGTAACGGTTGGCGCGCTGGTTGCAGTTAACCCGATTGGCAATGTCACTACCCCAGGTGCGCGGCATTTCTGGGCCGCGCCGTTTGAGTTGAACCAAGAATTTGGCGGGTTGGGGCCGGATCCGCTGTCTGGACTGGGATATACAATCACTTCTAAAAAGCCCGCTGCGATGTCGGCGCTTGGTAACACGACAATCGCGATTGTGGCCACGGATGCGACGCTTGACAAAGCGGCTGCCAAACGCCTGGCGGTGGCGGCACATGACGGGATCGGGCGGGCAACGTTGCCTGCACATATGCCGATGGATGGCGATCTGGTGTTTTCTGTGGCAACTGCACAGCAAAAGGCTATGGTTGATGATCGTGAAATGGCTTTTTTATGCCATGCCGGAGCGATGTGTTTGTCGCGTGCAATAGCCCGCGCCGTCTATTTAGCAACTCCGTCTGATGGCGATATCCTGCCGTGCTGGCGTGATCTTAACCCAGCGCTTTGATTTGAGAAAGGCGGGCGGGGTCAGGGACTGTGAACCCATCTAGCCACGGTCGTTGAAAAAGGCGTAAATCGTTTCGGCCAGTGCGCTTGAAATACCGTCAACTGCTTTGAGATCAATCAGATTGGCGCGGCTTACTGCTTTGGCAGAACCAAAATGTGATAGCAGGGCTTTTTTGCGTCCGGCGCCGACGCCCGGCACCTCGTCAAGCGGGGTGGCGGTGATGGTTTTGGCGCGTTTGGCCCGATGAGTACCAATGGCAAACCGATGCGCCTCGTCGCGCAGCCGCTGGATGAAATACAGCACAGGGTCATTATGGCGCAGGGCAAATGGGCGTTGCCCGATCCGGTGAAATTCTTCCTTGCCGTGATCGCGATCAACGCCTTTTGCCACGCCGATCATCGGTAGATCATTGATGCCAAAATCGTTCATAATTTCGGCCACTGCACTGACCTGACCGGCGCCACCGTCAATCAAAAGTAAATCGGGCCAGAGTGCTTTGTCGCGATCGGGGTCGTCTTTTAACAACCGCTTAAAGCGACGGCTCAAGACTTCTTTCATCATGCCAAAGTCATCACCGGGGGTTAGATCGTCGCCCTTGATGTTAAACTTGCGATACTGGCTTTTTATGAATCCTTCGGGGCCCGCGACAATCATACCACCCACGGCATGGCTGCCTTGGATATGACTATTGTCATAGACTTCGATGCGCCGGGGGGGGGCGTCCATGGCAAAAGCCTCGGCCAGCCCTTTCAGTAATTTGCCCTGACTGGCGGTTTCAGACTGCTTGCGCGCCAGACTTTCGCGGGCATTGCGCAATGCGCCGTCGACCAATTCGGCTTTTTCGCTTCGCTGGGGGACGATGATCTCAACTTTGCGGCCAAGTTTGCCTGTCAGGGCCTCTGTCATCAGGTCAGCGTTCTCAATCGGGTGCGATAACAACAGCATGCGCGGCGGATCTTTGCTGTCATAGAACTGCCCGATGAAGGCCTCAAGTACTTCGGCCTCCTCCACATCGGGCCCGATGCGGGGATAGAAATCCTGATTGCCCCAGTTTTGGTTGGCGCGGATAAAAAACACCTGGACACATGCCTGCCCCCCCGCCAGATGCAGGGCTATTACATCAGCTTCGATGACACCGCGCGGGTTGATGCCTTGCGCGCTTTGAACCTGTGTCAACGCCCGAATGCGGTCTCTAAGGGCTGCGGCGCGTTCAAATTCCATTTTCTCGGCGGCCGCCTGCATTTGAGTGGCGAGCAGTTCTTGGATCTCGGTTGAGCGGCCTGATAAAAACCGCTCGGCATCTGCGACGGTGGCAGCGTAATCGTCAGTGCTAATTTTATCGACACAAGGGGCTGAACAGCGTTTGATCTGATACAGCAGACAGGGACGGCTGCGGCTGTCGAACATTGCGTCCGAACAATCGCGCAGCAGGAACACCCGTTGCAATTGTGTCAGGGTGCGGTTTACGGCACCGGCACTGGCAAATGGGCCGTAATAGTTGCCTTTGCTTTTTTTTGCGCCCCGGTGTTTGCTAATTTGTGGGAAGGCATGTTCGGACCCGACCAATATGTTTGGAAAGCTTTTGTCATCCCGCAAAAGCACATTATAGCGGGGTTTGAGTTGTTTGATCAGGTTTTGTTCAAGCAGCAGTGCCTCAGTCTCGGTGCGTGTGGTCAGAAACATCATGCGCGCAGTTTCCGAGATCATCCGGTCGATGCGGCCAGAATGACCCGTTGGCCGCGTATAATTGGTGACCCGCATTTTTAAATTGCGCGCTTTGCCGACATAGAGCACCCGCGCCTGAGCATCCAGCATGCGGTAGACACCAGGAGAGCTGTCCAGCGTTCGGACATAGGCTGCGATTACGTGCCTTCCGGTAGGTGGCGCGGACGATTCTGTGGTGTTTGCTTCAGCCATAATTTTATCTAGTGATTCTTGATGGGCGCTGCACTCAAAATAATGCGATAGCAAGAAGAAAAATGTCCACGGTTTCTGTGGATAAGTTTGTATATAACTTTACCGGGGATGGAATTTTTCGTTATATTCAACCATCTTCCTCACATTGCCTAAAAAATAGGCACTTATTTAAACTGTTGTTTATAAACGATATTATTTTTATGTGTGGCAAAATATTGAAAACGTTAGGTTTTTATTTAAGCTTTCGCAACGGTTGTGTGGCAGGTGCATAACTCGTGTCACAAAATGAATGCGATCCTTTAGTCATTTTGTACATCGGGTGTCTTCCAACCCAGATGCTGTCCCCCATCAACGCAGAGCAATTGCCCGGTTACCGCGGTTGCGTTCAGAAAATATCCAAGTGCATTGTTAATATCGTTTGTCCCTGCACCCCGTTGCAAAATTGTGTTGCGGCGCTGTGCAGCAAAGTGTTCGGCGCTTTGGCGCGCGCCCTGAAGCGTTGGCCCCGGGCCGATGGCATTGACCCGCACGTTCGGCGCGAGGCTCTGTGCGGCGGTTTGGGTAAAGGCCCACAGACCCATTTTGGCGATCGTATAGGTCATGAATTCAGGTGTCAGCTTGCGAACGCGCTGATCGATCATATTGATCACCAAAGCCCGCGCCAATGGCTCATTTTCGTGATCATAGAGTGGCTCTGGCGCATGCGCGGCCAGCGCCTGTGTCAAAACGAACGGTGCGCGCAGATTGCTTTCCATATGACGGTCCCAACTTTTGCGTGTGGCATTGGTAATATTGTCATATTCAAAAATTGAGGCGTTATTGATCAGGCAGGTTATGGGGCCACCCAACGCCTGCATTGTCGCTGGAACTAGATTTTGAACTGCCGACTCGTCCAGCAGATCGGCTTGCAAAGCGATCGCATTTCGCCCCATCCCGCGCAGAAGTTCCGCGACCTCTTCGGCAGCCTGATGGGAGGTGGCATAGTGGACGGCCACATCATATCCCTGTTGCCCCAGATAAAGCGCCATCTCCCGTCCGATCCGCGCACCAGCGCCGGTCACCAAAGCCCGTTTCATCAAAATCTCCCGCGTTGGCTTACATCACTACTAAGGTGACATAGAACAGATACAGCGCAGTCAAGCCAAGGCCAAAGCGTCGGGTAATGTTCCATTTGAAAAATACGAATGGGATCAACAGGAGCGAGGCACTCAACATGACCCATAAATCAAAGGTTAGAAATGTGTTATCAACCGGAACCGTCCCGACCAAAGTGCTCAGACCCATGATGGCCAGGAGGTTAAACATATTTGAGCCGATGACATTGCCCAAGGCGACATCCGCTTGTCGCCGCAAAGCGGCCGTTATGGTGGTTGCCAATTCGGGCAGGGAGGTGCCCAACGCAACAAGCGTCAAGCCAATGATCGCTTCGCTTACCCCAAACAGCCGGGCAATATGGCTCGCGCTCTCCACAAGTATATGTGCGCCCAGTGGCAGGCCGATGATGCCCAGCGTCAGATATATTGCGATCTTCCACCAATGCATCTGGGGCTTTGCCTCGAGGGTTAAAGATGGATGCATGTCTGTGTTTTCGGTGCGTTCGTCACTGTGGCGTTGCGCATCCCTTAGGGTATCGCCAAGGATATATACCAATAGTACCAGCAATATCAGCCCGCTTTGCCATACAAATACACCCAAAAACGCCAGCCCTATAAACAGGCATGTGGCCACCATCATGGCCAGATAGGCTTTTTTGGTATCATGTTCGCTGCTGTCTAAGGTTGCAAATATGGCAGGCAGACCTAGCACCAGCAAAATATTTGCCGTGTTCGAGCCAACGATATTGCCCAATGCGAGGCTTGGCACACCCTCGATGACTGCATTGATCGCTATGATCAGTTCCGGTGCCGAGGTGCCAAAGGCGACCACCGTGAGACTGACGATCAAGGCTGGTATGCCCAAACGCAAACTCAGATTAACCGCCCCTTTAACCAGCGAATCGCCTGCCAGAATAAGGAGCGCGAATCCTAGAGCCGCCGATAGCCAGACCACAGATCAGCCCTTGCCGTTACCACAGGCGCAGGGGCCGGTACCAATATTAAAGCGACCACAGGATGGGCAGCGCGCGGCGTCCAGTCTCTTTTTCCCTGGAAACTTCAGTTTGCCGAACATTGCTAGCACACCCATGCCGACCAGAAACAGGACCACGACCTTGAGAATCATTTTACAAACCAAACCGGGCGAATTGCGCGCGTTCTTCTATGCCTGTAAAAGCGTCTTGCACCATTGATGTGCCTAGGCGCGTCAGAATATTGCGTTTCACATCATAGCTTCGGAACCGGACCTTGTCACCAAACCTGTCTTTCATCAGGGGCACGAGATGGCCAATCCCATCCACTAAACCCAGTTCCACAGCACGCTGTCCTGTCCAAAATTCGCCACTGAATAAATCCTGTTCGTCGGAAAGTTTGGTGCCTCGACGTGTTTTCACATGGTTGATAAACACGTTGTGGAGCTGATCCAGTATGGTTTTAAGACGGCCGACATCCTCGGGGTTTTCCGGTCGGAACGGATCCAGTGTCGATTTAGATTTTCCGGCGGTATATACGCGGCGTTCCAGCCCTTGTCGTTCCAGAAAGGCCGGTGCGCCGAAGCCGGCTGAAATCACCCCGATCGAACCAATAATGGATCCGGGATCAACCCAGATTTCATCTGCGCTGACAGCCAGCCAATAGCCACCAGAGGCTGCAACGTCTTCTACAAAGGCAAGCACCGGCAGTTTTTTATCGTCGGCAAGCCGGCGAATGCGCGCAGCGATTAGCGAGGATTGAACCGGTGATCCCCCCGGTGAATTAATCACCAGAGCGACTGCTGCCGGTTTGCCTTTGCTAAAGGCTTTTTCAATATAGGGTGCCAGCGTCTGGTCGTTGAGCTGTCCACGACCACCGGCCGCGATTGTGCCGGTAAGCCGCAAGATCGCAACTGTGGGCGTTTTGTTCAAAAAGGGAATGCTAAATGTCATACTGCGTATTTAGTTGTATCCGCAGCTGCAAACAAGGCGGCGCAAGAATATTTATGCGTGTTTCAAAATTCGGGAACCGATCTGGTGGTCTACCTCAGCTGCGCAGACGATAGCCGGTCTTGAACATCCAAAAGATCACCCAAAGGCAGAGAATGATGAAGCCGCTGATGGCCAGTAAACTGATTGTAATCGGGACGTCAGAGGCATCAAAAAACGACCAGCGAAATCCAGAAATTAAATAGACAACGGGATTAAACAGCGTGATTTTTTGCCAAAGTGGCGGCAGCATCGAGATGGAGTAAAACGAGCCACCCAGAAACACCAATGGTGTGATTACCAAAAGTGGGATTAACTGCAATTGTTCGAAATTGATCGCCCAAATTCCGATGATAAAGCCAAATAGTGCAAAGCTGATACAGGTCAGCAGCAATATGGTCATCATTGCGACGGGGTGGGCGATGGTCAGATCGACAAAAATTGTCGACGTCGCCAGTATGACCAATCCGATGAACAGGGCTTTGCTTGCGGCGGCCCCAATGTATCCCAAAATAATCTCAAATGTATTGACCGGTGCTGACAACAGCTCATAGATCGTGCCAGTGTATTTGGGCAGATGGATTCCAAATGCAGCGTTTGAGGTTGCTTGGGTGATCACGCTCAGCATGATCAGCCCTGGCACCAGAAAAGCCACATAGCTGACACCCTCAATCTGGTCTATCCGGCTGCCCAGGGCTGCGCCAAATACCACGAAATAAAGAGATGTTGACAGAACTGGTGATAGAAAACTCTGCTTCAGCGTTCGAAAAAACCGGTTCATTTCGAAAAAATAAATAGTTCTTATGGCATACCAATTCATTTATTTGCATCCTGTAGCAACGTGATAAAAATCTCCTCAAGGCTGCTTTGCTCGGTATGTAGGTCGCGCAGCAAAAAGCCCGCTTTTGACAGGTCGGACAATAAAGTGGTGATTCCGGTTCTTTCGCCAGTTGCGCCATAAGCATATTTAATGGCTTGCCCGTCATTGATCAAACTCAGATTATAAGCCGCTAAGCTTTCGGGCAGAGAACTGGCCGGTTCTGTTAATTCAATGGTCAACGTTTTTTGCCCCATTTGCTGCATAAGTGTGGTTTTACTTTCGACCAGCAAAATTCTGCCGTTATCTATCACCGCGATCCGGTCGGCGATTGCCTCGGCTTCGTCGATATAATGCGTGGTTAGAATGATCGTGACACCATCGGCTTTGAGTTGTGAGATCAATGTCCACATATCTCGTCGCAACTCAACGTCTACGCCAGCGGTAGGTTCATCAAGAAACAAAATACGGGGTTCATGGACCAAGGCTTTGGCAATCATTACCCGACGTCGCATGCCGCCTGACAAAGATTTTATTTGTGCATGGCGTTTGTCCCATAGAGAAAGTTGCTTTAATATACGTTCGGTAAGGGCAGGGCTGGGGCCGAGGCCAAACAGGCCGCGCGAGAATTTTAAAGTGTTCATAACGGTTTCAAACGGCTCGAGCGAAATTTCTTGGGGGACCAGACCAATCAGCTTCCGCGCCGCGCGATAGTCGACGTTGATATCATAGCCGCCCACGCGGATGCTGCCGGATGTGGGGCTTGCCAGTCCACAGATCGTCGCAATCAGTGTGGTTTTGCCCGCGCCGTTGGGGCCCAGAAGCGCCAGAATTTCGCCTTGCTCTACGGCAAGGTCGACACCTTTGAGGGCGTGAAACGAATCGTTATACGTTTTCTGCAACCCATTAATCTCTAAAAATGTACGAATATTGTGTCCTTTAACTTTCTTTTGAAATTTTGAACTGCCTGTGTCTAAACCTGAAGCTAAAACAGTGAAAGTCCAAAATCTCGCCTCTATGTTTGTGGACTTGGGGCGTGCATATCAAATATGTATCAAAGAGCCCAAATTTGATCACAGTCATTCAAAAATCATTGGTCATAACGGCTACAAGTACGTGTGAAATTATTGATGCGGTTCTGTGGGCGGCGCTCTGTTTATAATATCATTATTTTGCCATTGGATAGGCGAAGAGATTGAAGGTTATACGTCCCCTTAATTTGTGGAAAAAGCAATCGTTTTTCAAATGCATAAACATTAGAAATTAATTCTAGAGGAGGATTTTTTAAATATGACAATCTTAAAACTATGTTTTCAATGCGGCTCTTAAAACTGATTTATGCCCGGAATATTGAGTTTAATACGTCAAAATTTATTCAAAATTATTGCAAATCAGCTATAGAAATTGACCGAAAAAATTCCATTACTGTATTTTTTATTGGGCGTAAGTATCGAAAAAACATGAATTTCTGGCCGCGTCAGGCCAAGTTTTCGCACAGAATTTGGATTGGCAAGAGCGATGTATCAGGTTGGGGTGGGCCAGTTGTTTGACCGCGCAGATCCAAGAGGATTTATTTTCAGAGATTGACCGCTAAAAAAATATATAAACATACACAAGTTGCACGATCTTTTGACCTAGATTAACTGAGTGCTTGGCCTCAGCAAAAATAATGATATATACTCCTATAAGTACAGGCAAAACTAGATCAATAGGCGACCAAAGACCAAGATAAACCATGGCGTCGAGCAAGTCATAAGATCAGCCAGCTCCGACCAGAAACCGCCCGTAAGGGCCAAGAAAATGTAGGTGTGGAATGGCCGCTCTTTTAAATGAACACAGCCAAAATGAAACCCCGTTGATTGCCCGCAACTGGGTCAAAATTCTGGCGCAGTATCGAGAGCCTAACACTGTGCGCAGTGTCTTCGAACTTCTGGTCACTTTAATTCCGTTTTTGTCACTTTGGAGCCTCGCCTGGTGGTTATTGACTGACTACCCTTGGATGGCTTTCGCAGTCGCGCTCTCCAACGGCCTTTTCCTTGTTAGAATTTTTATCGTTCAACACGATTGTAGTCATGGCGGATTTTTCAAAAATCGCAGAATCAGCGACTGGGTTGGACGTATTTTCGGGGTTTTAACATTGACCCCGTATGACGTGTGGCAACGAACACACATGATTCATCACGCATCGTCAGGAAATCTTGATCAGCGCGGCATCGGTGATGTCTACACGATGACGGTCGAAGAATATTATTCCAAACCGTTCTATGGCAAAGTTCTGTATCGCCTGGGCAGGCATCCCATTATCTTATTCGGGCTCGGCCCGTTGTACCTGTTTGTCTTACAAAACCGCCTGCCCCTAGGCTTGATGAGCTCTGGTATGAAATACTGGGTCAGCGCGATGGGCACCAATGCGATGATTTTGGCGTCGTTGGGATTGATCTTTTTGTTCGGGGGGCTTGCGCCTATATTGTGGATATTCTTCCCAACCCTCTGTGTGGCTGCCACGCTGGGCGTTTGGCTCTTCTATGTCCAGCATCAGTTTGAGGATACCCATTGGGACACCCAAGAAGAGTGGCAGGTCCATGATGCGGCGCTGCACGGTAGCTCGCATTATGATTTGCCGGCCGTATTAATGTGGTTTACCGGCAATATTGGGATCCACCACGTACATCATCTGTATAGCCGTATTCCGTTTTACCGCCTGACAGAAGTGTTGCGCGACCACCCGGTTTTGGCGTCATCACAGCAGCGCTTGACGATTATGCAAAGCTTTCGTTCGGTCAAACTGCATCTTTGGGATTCAAACCGTCGCAAACTGGTATCCTTTGCCGAGGCACGACGGTCGCGGATGGCGGCTTAATCGCCGCGCACCGCATCAATCATCCGCTGAACATTGTCGGGATCAGCCTGCGGGGTGATTCCGTGTCCCAAGTTGAAAATATGCGGCCCGTTGCGGAATGCTGCGACGATACGCTTGGTGTCTTTGACCAGAGCCGGCCCCCCGCTGACCATATGCGATGATTTCAAGTTGCCCTGCACACATCCATCGGGCTGCAGATGTGCGGCGGCCCAGTGGGGATCAACCGAATTGTCCAAGGCCAGACAATCCGCTCCGGTAGCTTTGGCAAATCCCAGATATTTCTCTCCGGCCTCGCGGGGAAAGGCGATCACCGGAGTGTTGGGATGGCGGGCTTTCAGCGCAGTTACAATTCGGCGGGTAGGTGCCAAAGCGAACCTGTCAAAATCACGGCCTTTCAGAGACCCGGCCCAGCTGTCGAACAATTTTACCACTTCGGCGCCAGCGTCGATCTGTTTGCTGAGATAGTCAATTGTTGCCTCGGTCAAAAGGTCGATCAATCTCTGAAACAAGTCCGGATTTTCCGCCATCAGCTTATGCGCCGGCCCCTGATCTGGGGTGCCACGGCCGGCAATCATATAGGTCGCCACCGTCCAGGGCGCACCGGCAAAACCGATAAGTGTGGTTTCAGCCGGAAGCGCACGCGACAGAATTCGCAATGTTTCGTAAATCGGGTTGAGGGTGGCATCCGTTTCATTGGCAGGTTTGAGGCGATTGAAGTCGGCCTCTTTGGTCACGGTCGACAGCCGCGGGCCCTCGCCGGTGACAAACCATAAGTCGGCCCCCAGTGCCTGTGGGATCAGTAAAATATCGGCAAACATAATAGCAGCGTCGAAGCCATAGCGCCGAATTGGCTGCAAGGTGACTTCTGCCGCCAGTTCGCTGTTGTAACACAGTGATAGGAAATCGCCGGCCTGTGCTCGGGTTGCGCGATATTCTGGCAAATAGCGCCCGGCTTGGCGCATCATCCAAATGGGCGGTACGGGTTGGGTCTCACCTGCCAAAGCACGCAGGATAGTTTTGTTTTGTGTGGTCATGCTATTTCCTTCAACTTATGACCGTGGTCGCCAGCATGAGGCATAATGTCAAGCGAGATACGCTTGTCAGGGCACGCAGGTGAGATTACACCACACCTATGATTGCAAATATGCCCTGTCCAAAGACGCCGTTGCGCATCGGCACCCGTGGATCGCCACTGGCGTTGGCGCAAGCCCATGAGACCCGTGATCGTTTGGCCCAGGCGTTTGATTTGCCTGATGCTGCGTTTGAGGTTGTGGTAATTAAGACCACTGGTGACCGCATACAGGATAGGCCGCTGCGCGAGATTGGCGGCAAGGGTCTGTTTACCCGCGAGATTGAGCAAGATTTGCTCTCGGGGACGATTGATATCGCGGTGCATTCGATGAAAGATATGCCGGTATTACAGCCCAAGGGGCTAGTGTTGTCGACCTATCTACCGCGCGAAGATGTGCGCGATGCGCTGATTTGTCCAACCGCCAGCAGTTTAAATGATCTGCCCGCCGGAGCCTTGGTGGGCACGTCAAGCTTGCGGCGCAAGGCGCAGGTTTTGCTGCGCCGGCCCGAATTGAGCGTGGTCGAGTTTCGCGGCAATGTGCAGACCCGTCTCAAAAAGCTAAACGCGGGTGTGGCGCGCTGCACCTTTTTGGCGATGGCGGGTCTGAACCGTCTGCAAATGACAGAGATTGCCGCCATGCCGGTCGCGCCGGAAGAGATGTTGCCGGCGGTGGCGCAGGGTGCGATTGGCATCGAACAGAGGGTTGACGACTCACGCTGTTCTGCGCTGCTTGCGGCGATAGATCATCGGCCAACGGGCGTGTTGCTTGCCGCAGAGCGGGCCTTTTTGGCAGGGTTGGATGGCTCGTGCGAAACGCCGATTGCGGGTTTGGCCACACGAGACGGTGGGCAGGTTCTTCTGCGTGGAGAAATTTTGCGCCCCGACGGATCAGAGCATCTTTATGATGCGCAATCGGCCCCGGTCGAAGATGCTGCAGCGCTTGGCGCTGAAATGGCGGCTAAGTTGCGCGAGCTTGCAGGACCACAGTTTTTCGAGCTGCCTTAGGATCGGGTTCATGGTCCTAGCACCGTCTTAAAGATTTGATCTGGTTCTTATCTAAATGACACAAAACGTCTGTTGCGTGAATTTGCTTTTATGATCACATTTCCCCCGCTTGCCCGCATACCGGTCTCAGCTGTAAACGTTATAATAAAATCTGGCTGTGATCGGCTCACCTGTAAAGTCGGTAAATTCCGCCACGATCCTCGTCCGTTAAAATCAGAATACTTCCATCGGCCGCGATCTCGATGTCGCGAATGCGGCCAATTTCATTTTTTAAAATGGCAGTTTCTTTTACTGGTTTGCCCTTGTCTAAATCGACGAGATAGACGCTGCGAAATTTTAGCGAACTGACCAACAGTTTTCCGGTGAACTCTGGGAACATTTCACCCTCGTAAAACGCCATGCCCGAAGGGGCGATCGACGGTGTCCAATGCCAGACCGAATCCGCATATCCCTTTTTTGATGTTTGCCCCTCGCCGACCTGACCGCCTGAATATTCCCGCCCAAAGCTTAAAAGCGGCCAGCCATAATTTTCGCCAGGCTGTAAGATATTAATTTCATCGCCGCCTTTGGGGCCGTGTTCATTGATCCAAATATCGCCGGTCGCAGGATAGATTGCCATGCCCTGCGGGTTCCTGTGACCCTTGGTCAATAGCTCTGGCAACCAGCCTTCGTTAACATGATTGTTGTTTGGAACCGATCCGTCCAATCCAAGACGCACCACCGAGCCGCCGTGTGAAAGCCCGTCTTGTGCACTGTGTCTTTGGCCACGGTCACCCAGTGAAATAAACAGATGATCTTTTACAATCGCCAAGCGGCAGCCAAAATGAACGCTTTTCCAAGAGCTGTTATTGGCGGTAAAAATAACGTCTTGCTGAACTAAAGCATTGCCGTCTAGCACGGCTTTGTTCACCGCAGTTGCGGCACCTTTTGAGGTGCGCCGACTATAGCAGAAGTATACGTCCGGTCTTGTCGTATCCGGGTTGTGAACGAGGATATCGAGCAGGCCGCCCTGACGTTCGGTGAATGCCTTCGGCACGTTGGAAATTTCGCTGCGCTCACCGGTTGTAAGATTGATCCGAAATAGTTTTCCACGCCGCTCGGTCACCAACGCTTCAGTGTTATTGAGCAGGCTCAAGCCCCAAGGATGGAACAAGGTGCCGCCAATGCGCTGCAATTTTACATCGGCCATACCACCTGTTGAAATCACCGAGAAAAGCAAAACAAAAATCAGAGTACGCATGAGAAATCAAAGACACTTGGGGGTTGTAAAGTCAAGTCACAAGGCTGCTTTTGCCGGTGCCTGCGAATTGTCCAGCGCTATAGTCATTGAATGCTTTAATGCTGCAGGCTGTATTTATTTATATGCATGAATGACGTGAATAGTGAAATATTTCTCTTTTTATATGAGCGGTTAAAAAAATCTGGTATAAGCTGGTTTTAAGTCGTTACCTTATTCCGCTCGCACTACACAATCGGGCAAATGGCTGATACGAACAATCAAATGCCTATGACGGGGTTTGTATGAAATACGCGATCTTTATTTTGCACCTTGGGTTTGCTGCTCTTGTTTTAAGCGCTGGGCAGAGCTCTGCCCGTAATGTTTGTATGGGGTCTGCCTCAACATGGGACGATTGCTATCGTTCAGTAACAGACGCGGACGGCAATAAATACGTTGGCACATTTAAAAAGGGCAAGTT